>JAEEGG010010261.1_pt1 | contig 20732 bp, 13 predicted proteins | sample 9134161 | NCBI WGS metagenome assembly JAEEGG01 (sample SAMN16246543, study PRJNA631951) | gut metagenome | biome: gut microbiome; feature: rumen; material: CR-attached | host: Bos | place: Iran: Karaj | collected 2018-10 | reverse complement strand
GACAGGTTTCTTCAGCAATTTCCCGACACAGGAGACAATCGACTCTCTTTTCCGTTTGATTAACGAACAGAGTGTCAAGCCGCTGTACGCCAAAGTGTTCCGTCTGGATGAAATCGTGGAAGCGCACACGTTGCTTGAGAAAGGCGGAGCGGGCGGAAAAATCATATTGAAGATGTAATTCGAATTTTCTTATTTTTGTCCCAAGATTTTATTCCAATGGACAATATTCAGAAACTCCACCAGACCATACAATCCGCCGACGCCATCATCGTCGGTGCCGGCGCAGGCCTCTCCACCTCGGCGGGCTTCACCTATTCCGGCGAACGCTTCCAGCAACACTTTGCCGACTTCATTGGGAAATACGGCTTCACCGACATGTACTCGGCGGGCTTCTACCCGTTTCCCAGCGAAGAGGAACATTGGGCCTATTGGAGCCGCCACATCTACTACAACCGCTACGTGCCCGCCCCAAAGCCCGTCTATGACAATCTGCTCAAACTGCTGAAAGACAAAAACTATTTCGTCATCACCACCAATGTCGATCACCAGTTCCAGAAGGCAGGATTTGACAAAAAACGGCTGTTCTACACGCAGGGCGACTACGGCCTGTTCCAATGCGCGAAACCTTGTCACCAGAAAACCTACGACAACGAGGAATTGGTGAAACGGATGATTGCCGAACAAATGGACATGTGTATCCCGTCGGAATTGATTCCGCGTTGTCCCGTTTGCGGCGGTCCGATGAAGGTCAACCTGCGCGCCGACGAGACCTTTGTGGAGGACGAGGGTTGGCACGCTGCATCGGAACGATACACCGAATTTATACGGCGGCACATAGACGGCAAGGTGTTGTTCCTGGATTTGGGCAGCGGCGGCAACACGCCCGTCATCTTCAAGATCCCGTTCATCCGTTGGACAATGCAGAACCCGAACGCCGCCTACGCCACCGTCAACCTCGGCGAGGCGTTCACCGTGGACCAGATCGCCGACCGGTCGATTGTAATCAACGCCGACATCGGGGAGGTGTTGGAAACATTGATTGCCCGTAAGGGCGAATAATTATTTGCCCCTACCACATTCGCCCCTACATTCGTCCCAACAAAATAAAAAACATTGATTATGAACCGATTAGACCGTTTGATACAATATTTGATAAACGAAGACCCACAATATTCGGAATTGCAGATTCCCGAAACCGAACAGGGCAAGCGCGACCTGTTCCGCGCCCTGCGCAACGTGCGCGAACCGAAACCCGTCAGCGAGGAATTCCTGCGTTTGCAGGATGAGGAATTACAAGCACAATTGCAGGAAAAAGGCATCGTGGAATTGGACGATTGTAGGGATGCGATTCATCGCGTCCACAAGCCCATTCATCGCGTCCGCATAGGAAACACAGAATTGTCGTTATGGCAGGGCGACATCATCCGTCTCCGTGTGGATGCCATCGTCAACGCCGCCAATGCGCAGATGCTGGGCTGTTTCCATCCGTTGCACAGATGCATCGACAACGCCATCCATTCCGCGGCGGGCGTGCAGCTGCGCGAGGAATGTCACCGGCTGATGTTGCAACAAGGACATCCGGAACCGACGGGGCGGGCCAAAATCACCAAAGCCTACAACCTGCCGTGCAAGTACGTCATCCACACCGTCGGCCCGATCATCCCCAACGGCATCCCGACGGAATCCCAGAAGGAACAATTGGCCTCCTGTTACCGTAACATTATGGCTTGTGCCGATGAAAACGGTCTCGAAAGCGTCGCCTTCTGCTGCATCTCCACGGGCGAGTTCCGTTTTCCGAACCAGTTGGCCGCCGAAATCGCAGTGCAAACCGTCAAGGATTATTTGACAGAACATCCCGATTGCAGCGTCAAGCAGATGGTTTTCAATGTGTTCAAGGAGGTGGACAGGGATATTTATCAGCGGATTCTGTTATTGTAATTACCAATAGCATTTTTTGTATCCTCTTTTGGAGCTGTTATACATCGGCGTTTTTTGTATTTTTGCCGAAAAAATTATATTATGAAACAAGAAATCAACCCTCAAGACTCGCCACGCAGATTTGCTTTCGAGCTGTGGAAAACGGCTGGGATGCCGAAGGTAACCATTTTCAAGACCTTCGATATCACCCGATTGATCAAGGTCGCCAAGCGGAGCGGGATGAAGACCAACATGCTGATGTGCTGGTGCATCGGGCATACGGCAAGCCCTATCGAGGAATTCTATACGCTGCCAGCCAGTGGACATCTGTGGCAATACGATCGGCTGGCGGTCAACACCGTGGTGAAAACAGTGAACGGCACTGCCCACCTCTGCGACATTCCCTATTCGGAAAATATTCACCAGTTCAACGAGGACTATCTGCGACTGACCCGCCAGGTGCACGACACGAACGAAGACCATCTTCTCGGCGACGAATACATGGCCGTTGACACTTCGACGTTGGTGGAATGCGAGATTGACGGTGTGGCGAGTGTCTATTCCGAACTGTTCACCAATCCTTTCTTGGCCTGGGGCAAATACCGCCGAGGACTTTTCAAAACCACTTTGCCTATTTCTTTCCAGTTCCACCACGCCCAGATGGACGGTTTCGAGGCGGCACGCTTCCTCAACGGGCTGCAGGAAACCATCAACGGGCTAAAGATCTGATTTGTCTTTACCGATTCTTTCTTGAATTTTCTGAAACACAATGAACAACACCGGCACGGTGAGCAGCAAACCGAGGGTGCCGAACAACATTCCGCCGACCACACAAACCCCGATGGTGCGGCTGCCGTTGGCACCTACGCCTGAGGCAAACATCAGGGGCAGCATGCCGATAATCATTGTCAGCGAGGTCATCAGGATGGGGCGCAGTCGCACCTTGGCACTGCGGAGTGCCGCACCGGTAAGCGTCAGCCCCTCACTGCGTGCCTGCGAAGCGTACTCGGTGAGCAGGATGGCCGTCTTCGACAGCAAACCCACCAACATCACCATCCCGATCTGCATGTAGATGTTGTTTTCCACGCCAAACAGCTTGGCGAACAGCAAACTACCCGCCAGACCGAAGGGCACCGACAGCATTACTGCCAGCGGAATGAAGATACTTTCGTAGAGAGCCACCATCACAAGATAGGCAAAGACGATGCAAATCAAAAAAATGAAGATAATGCGGCTGGATGTCTGGCTTTCCTCGCGGGTGATGCCGCCAAACTCAATGCTGTAGCCCACGGGCAACTCCTTCGCGGCGGTCTCCTGAATGGCCTTGATGGCGCGTCCCGAACTACTGCCCTCTGCTACGCTGCCCGACACATCGATGCTGGGGAACATATTGAAGCTGTTGATAGATTGCGGCATGTACTCCTTGGTGAGGGTAACGAACTGGTTGACGGGCATCATCTCTCCACTCTCGGAACGCACAAAGAGGTTGGCCAGCGACTCAGGATGCCTGCGGTCAGAAGGTCTGAGCTGCAAATCGACCTGATAGACCTTGTTGTATTTGTTGAAGTTGGAGATGTAGTCGCCGCCTAAGTATGCACCCATTTCATTGAGGACAGTAGAGGGTGCAACCCCCATCTTTTTGCACCGCGCCACATCCAAATCCACGCGGTACTGCGGATAGTTGACATCGTAGCTCGAATAGAGCTCGCCGATTTCAGGGCGCACGCTGAGCTTCTCGATGAAACGGGTGGTGACCTCGTGCAGTGTTTTCACATCCTGCCCGTTGCGACCTTGCACCGAGAACTCGAAACCGCCGTTGCCACCGTAGCCCTCCACCATACCCGGTTCCGAAACGAAGCACTGCGCCTCCGTTTCCTCTGCCATCAGTTCGCTAATCTTTTCCATCACGGCGGTAGATGAATGGTCGCTACCCTTGCGCTCTCCCCATGGCTTCAGCTGTACGAAAATGTTGGCGCCAGCACCGACACCCACCACACCGCCAACATCCTGCACCTCGGGCAACTCGCGGATTTTGTCGCACGCCCGGTTCATCAGGTCGAAGGTCTTGTTGGCGGTATAGCCCGACGGCGTCGTAAGGTCGGCAAAGAGTATGCCCATATCCTCGTTGGGAATGAAGCCCGTGGGCACCACCTTGAAGAGGATGCCGAAGAGCAGCAACGTGATTGCCACACTGCCGACCGTAAGCCATTTGCGTCCAAGCAGCCAGTGGACCATATTGGTGTAATGTTTTAACAGGGTGTTGAAGGTCGTGGTGTAAACGGTACGGATTCGCGATTGTAGAGACGCACGACCGTGCGTCTCTATCGATGCCGGTTTCAAAATCAATGCGCACAATGCCGGTGACAATGTCAACGCGTTAATCAACGAAATGCCCACCGCAACGGCCATTGTCAGACCGAACTGTTTGAAAAAGATGCCGGTGGTGCCGCCCACAAAGGCCACAGGGATGAAGATGACCATAAAGACCAGCGTTGTGGTGAACAGCGTGACGGAAAGACCGTTCATGGCATCCTCCGAGGCTTTGCGGGCGGAGGTTGTAGAGACGCGATTAATCGCGTCTCTACCTTGCCGGGCTTTCACTGCCTCCACCACCACGATGGAATCGTCCACCACGGTGCCGATGACCAGCACCAATGCGAACAGCGTCAGCAAGTTGACAGAGAATCCCGCCACCTTCATGAAGGCGAAGGTGCCGATGAGCGACACGAGGATACCGACGGCGGGAATCAGTGTGGCGCGGAAGTCTTGCAGGAAAAACAGCACCACGACCAACACCAGCACAATGGCGATGACGAGTGTCAGTATCACTTCGCGAATGGAGGCGAAGAGGAAGTCGTTGGTGTTGTCGAAGGTGACGATTTTCACGTCCTTGGGCAGCAACCGCTCGGTCTCCTTCAACAACCTGTCGATTTCGAGGTTGATTTTGGTGGCGTTCGAGCCGGCCATCTGGCTCACCGAGCCCATCACGCCCGGATGCCCGTTGATGCTGTTGATATAGTCGTAATCCGACTGCCCTAACTCCACATCCGCCACATCCTTCAGCAGCAGCTCCTCGCCCGTAGGCAGCGAGGCAATCACAAGGTTCTCGAACTCCGACACCTCGGTTTTACGTCCCGTATAGCGCAGCATATATTGGAACACATTGTCGGAATTGCTACCCAGCGAGCCGACCGAGGCCTCGATGTTCTGCTCGGCCAGCACAGCCGATATGTCGCTCGGCATCAGTTTGTGGCGCACCATCACGTCAGGTTTGAGCCAGATGCGCAAGGCGTATTGCGCACCCCACACTTCCACCTTGCCAACGCCTTTGATGCGCAACAGCGCGGGCCGCAGGTTGTTGTAGAAATAGTTGCTGAGGAAGTTCTCGTCGTAGGTGCCGTTGGGACTCTCCAGCGCGATGATACGGAGCTGACCGGGTTGCCGTTTCTCGGTGGCCACGCCCGTCTGCAGCACTTCGGCAGGCAGCTGCGCCTGCGCCTGGATGACGCGATTCTGCACGTTCACAGCAGCCATATCGGCATTGGCACCCTGCTCGAAATAGATGGTGACACTGGCCGATCCATTGCTTGCCGACGAGGTCATGTAGGTCATTCCCTCGACGCCATTGATGGCCTCCTCCAGCGGCATCACCACGCTCTTATGCACTGTTTCGGCACTCGCGCCCGGATAGCTCGCCCACACGTAGATGGCCGGCGGCGCGATGTCAGGGTAGCGCTCCACCGGCAGCGACAGCAATGAAATCACACCCAGCAGAACGATGATTACGCTGATGACGATAGAGAGCAAGGGACGATGGATAAATGTCTGGGTATTCACGACTTTCAACTATAAATTATTATCTATTATCTATTAACTTTTAACTATTTTTGTTCCATCCTCCACAAACCCCGCCCCCTTGGTGATAATCACATCTCCCTGCTTGAGACCACCGACCACCACATACTCTTTGCCGTTGTTTTGCGGAGCCACCTGAATGATAGTGGAGACTGCCTTGCCATCCACCACTTTCATCACATACACCTTGTCCTGAATGCTGTAGGTGGCCTCCTGCGGGATGACGACGGCGTTTTTCCTCACAGATGGCATCACGATTTTACCTGTACCGCCGCTGAGCAAGAGACCATCGCGGTTATCGAAGAGGGCACACACAGAGACCGCACCTGTCGTTTCATCCACAATGCCGCTGATGCTCTCCACCAGCCCCGTTTGGCCATAGAACTGGCCGTTCGGGAGGAGCAACCGCACCTCAGGCATCTGATTAACAGCCGCTTCCATCGTTTTGCACTCACTCAGGTAATCCATCAAGACGGTTTCGCTCATCGAGAAGTAGGCACGGATGTGACGGTTATCGGCCACAACGGTGAGGCCATCCTGCAGGCTGGGACTCACAAAATCACCCTTGCGATAGCGAATTCTTCCCACCACCCCATCCGAAGGGCTGCGCAATTCCGTATAACTAAGTTCGTTGCGAGCGGAAGTGAGAATCGCTTGCGCTGCTGCCAAATTCGCTTTTGCCATGTCAAGTTCGCTTTTCGACAAAGCCAATTCATGGTCAGAGATGACATTCTTTGCATGGAGTTTCCGACTGCCTTCGTACTCCAGTTGTGCTTTTTCCATTGCCGCCGTCATTTGTTGCACATTGGCGTCGGCCGCTTCCACCGCTGCCTTGTAGGTCGCCGCTTCCACCCGAAACAGCAGCTGTCCCTCTTTCACCTGCTCACCTTCCTTCACGTAAATGCCTTGCAGATACCCCTCTATGCGGGGAAGAATGCGAATATCCTGCTGCCCTTTGAGCGATGCTGCATACTCGGTGGCCTGCTCATGGTCGCCGACAGTGATGGTCATCAAATCGTAATGCTTGGGCTCGTCGCCTTCGTTCTGCTGCCGCGATGCGCACGAAAGTATCAGCACCGGCAGCAACAAGCATATCATCTTCTTCATTTTGTGCATACTTATAAATTAGGATGCAAAAATGAGGATTTACAAACAAACTATCAATGTAATTATGAATGAAGCGGGAAAAATCAATGATGAACCGTCATTAAAACTATTTGCTTAAAAGAAACATTCTGTATCAGTCCAACAACTGTCAACTCCCAACTCTCAATTGTCAATTGTCAACTATCAACTGTCAACTTGTCAAAAGTCCAGCCAGCGCTTTACCGCCGAAACCTTCTCACGGCTCACTATGACCTCTGTATCGGGATAGCCTTTGAGGTGAACACGCATCTTGCCAAGAAAATAGGACGAGAGTTTTTCCACTGCCGCAGCACTGACAATATACTGCCGGTTAACGCGCATAAACCGCTCGGGATCAAGTTGTTTTTCCAACTCATCCAGCGTCATGTACAGTGAGTGCGACTTGCCGCCAATGGTGTAGAGGCGAACGATGCCGTCGCTGATACCCACGTGGCTCATCTCGCTCACAGGCACCACGTGGAAGGTGTCGCGAAAGGCAATGAGGAAACGCTCACGGTAACGGATGCTGCCCGCTGAGGCTAACAGCTGCCGGATGTCTTCTGTGGTGGTACTGCTGCGTTCCACAACCACCTTATCCAACGCATGCCGAAGTTCCTCTGCATCAACAGGTTTCAGCAGGTAGTCGAGACCATTGTATTTGAAGGCCTGCAGCGCATATTGGTCGTAGGCGGTGGTAAAAATCACGGGCACTGACTGCGGGGCGGACTTCAATCCCACAAAACTCAAGCCATCGCCCAAGCGGATGTCCGACAAAATCACATCCGGGGCATTCTCAGATTGCTTGAAGAAATTCTCCACTTCGGCATTGCTTGCCAACACCGCCATGATTTCAGCATCAGGGCGAATATCTTTCACCAATCTCACCAAACGGTCGGCATTGTTCTGCTCATCTTCTATAATTAAAATTCTCATAGACCTTCAATTTTCAGTTTTCAGTTTTCAATTTTCAGTTTTCAACTATCACCGGTACCGTTATCGCATAGCTGTCGATGCCATCTTCAATCCGCACCTTTTGGCGGGTGAGCAGACGGTAGCGTTCTTCGATATTGTGAATGCCGATTTGGGTGGATTCAGGGACGGAAACAAGCCGTTTGTTATTCCTCACGGTAATATTCTTTCCATCACTGGAAATGTCTATGGTAAGCGGGTGTGCGGCGGTGTGCTCGTTGTGCTTGATGGCATTCTCCACCATCATTTGCAACACAGCAGGCGGCACACTCCCTTGTCCGTCAGCCACTTCTGGAGAAATATCCACACGAATGGTATCGCCAAAACGCTCGCTAAGCAACTGCAGATACTGTCGCAAGTAGGTCAGCTCGTCTTGCAGGCTCACTTTGTCGTGTTCAAGGTGAGAGAGAGCATAGCGATAGACGTTGGAGAGATTCATCAGGTATTTCGAGGCTTTTCGCGGGTCCACCTCAATCAGTTCAGCCAGCGTGCTGAAGTTGTTGAACACGAAATGCGGATTGATTTGGTTCTCCAATGCCAGCAGTTTGTAGCGGTCGCGCTCGCGTTCGGCCCGGTCGTAGGAGCGCAGGTAATAGATGGTGGCCATGAAGGTGACGAAACAGCATACGGCATAGTCAAGCAGCATCTCCAGCGGATGGAACGGCCACCCTTTGTAGAATTCCATTCTCAGATCCGGATCGAAGAGAAACCAAACCAAATAGTAAAGCAACCAGCTCATCATGGAGATGCCAGCCACGATAAGAATTCTGTGAAAGACACGTTTTTTCTTCATCGGAAACAAGATTCAAAAATCAGAATGCAAAGATACAAGATGTTTCCATTAGAAAAACACAAAACTGCGATAAAGCGGGAATTTTTGCGGATGAATAGTTACAGCAGTATTTTGACGATTTATTTCATATTTTTGCCACAAACTGATTCAAAAACTTGATAAAAGGCTCTGTCACAAATACAAAAAAATAACCACCAGATTGTTGGTGACATGGAACAAAATTGAAGCAACAATGCCGTAGCCTATGCGTACATAACCCAAAAACAGTCCGGTTAACATGTGCATCACCAAATTTATCAATACGAACAGCGCTCCCGCAAAGCTGGAAACATCTATGAAATTACGGGCATGCATCAGTCCGAAAAGGATGGCTGACAGATAAAAAATTATCGGGAACTTGGCGTTGATTATCTGTTTCTTAAGCAACAAAGCAACCGCTCCCCCACCTGCTAACGCGACAATGCATCTTAAAACAAGACGGTCTGTTGAATATATAGCATCAGCCAGAAACATCGACGCCAGACACCAGACAAAACCTACTGAGGATATAAGAATGGTAGCCGTGTTTCTTTTCAACCATAGTCTGAATGACAGCTCCTCAAGCAAAGGGGGTACGAAAAGAACCAACCACAAGGGAAAAACCGTGGGCAAATCCCTTAAACCTGAATCAGGAGCGTTGTCTTTGAAAACCACATGAGAGACTATGGCCACAATGATTTTAATGATATAAATTGTCAAAAATACCAATAACACCGACCATATTTTCTTTGCCGGCAACTTCAAATCCTCGGAGGGATTTTTCAAATAGTTGATAAAATCACGCATTTCAATCAGATCAATTTGTGCTTAACAGGGTTGAATATTTACGCTGCAAATATAAATAAGTTTTGTCATATCTTGCTTATCCTTGCCAAAATCTTCAGGACAAGGGATTATCGGTGTGCGATTTTTTTGTATTTTTGCGGCAAATTTCATCAGAATGAAAATAACGGATATCTTTCTGACAGCCATTTTGATTTTAGGTCTGACGGCTTGCACGGAAAACGAATCCCCAAAAAATACTCACTGCTGTGGATTTCGTAAAAGAACACCTCGGCGTGGAGATGGGAAAAACCGAAGTGAAATGCTCACGCAGCCGTATCAACAACCAGTGCATCGGCAAAAAATGTCCCTTCTCACCTGTGAAGGACACAAATAACTAAAAAAAACAGAGTTGGCGTACCGGGCTTTCCCTTCTCTGCGAATCATTCCATTTTGAAAGCCCCTATAAACAAAGCATCTATGAAAAGTAAGAAAACATTTGCAACAATCCTTGGTCTATTCATTCTTTTAGCCGCAATGACAAGCACTACTTATGCCCAGTGCAGCGACCAAAGCAAACAAGAAAACGAAAACAACACAAATATATCAGCAATGAAAATAGGAGTTATTATTGAAACCAAAGATTACGAAAAAGCTTGGAACGCCTTCCGATTCGCCATAGTTGCCAAGGATCAAGGTTATGAAGTCAAAGTTTTCCTAATGGGAGAAGGCGTTGAATGTGTGGGACTTACCCACGACAAATACAATGTTGACGAAAAATTGAACGAATTTGTGGATATGGGAGGAATTGTTTTGGCTTGCGGCACCTGCCTCCGAAGCCGCAACATGAATGGTACTGATGCCTGCCCTATGTCCAATATGGTAACTTGTGTTGAAATGGTCGCATGGGCTGACAAGATGGTGACTTTTTAGTTGGGGTATCAGTGGATTTGCAACGAAGAGAAATGGCATCCCCTACCCTTCATCCTCAATAATTGGGGTTTTTGAAAAGCTAAATCCTCACAAATAAGGATGTCTTGCCAAAGACATTTTTACTATTTTTGCCACATCAAAACAGCTACATCATGCCCCTTAAGAAAACACCTTTCTCAAAAGATACCAAACTGGCCGAACTGATGGCGGAAGACCGTCGGCTGTTGCTGCTTTTGTCCCGTTTCGGCATCGGACTGGGTTTTGGCGACCGCAATGTGGAACAGGTGTGCCAGATGAACCGGGTCAATGTCAATCTCTTTCTGATGATTTGCGAAATCTACTCCAACGGAGATTTCAGACCGGCAAAGGAAGAACTCCAGAAAATAGACCTGGGCGACCTTCTCTCCTACTTGAAGGCTTCACATCAGTATTATCTCGACGAACGTTTCCCGCACATTGAGGAACATCTGCAAAACATCATCGAAGCCTGCGGACAGAAATACGGTCCCATGCTCAGCCATTTTTACGATGAATACAAGCAGGAGGTGATGCGGCACATACAATATTATGAAGAAGAGGTGGTGTTTCCATACATCGAGGCCTTGCTCAACGGTCAACGCAGCGATTCGTACAAAATCAATGAATTTGAGCATAACCATACCAATATCCAGGACACCCTCGACGACATGATGAATATACTCTTGAAATACCTTCCCGGAGACATTCTGCCCAAGGAACGCATCGAGATTTCACTTGACATCATGGATCTGAGCGATGACCTCAACCGCCATTCGCTCATCGAGGACCGCATACTCATTCCCTACGTCGAATTACTTGAAAAAGCATAGCCATGAGAAACCGCGTTATCATTTGCTCGTCTTTTGAGATGGTCTCCATCGGCTTAGCTGAGATTGTTGACAGTCTGGCGCAGTTTGACGTGGTATCATGCCTCGACAGTCCTGAATACCTATCAGAGAAAATTCTTACCACCGATGCTAATATAGTCATCATCGACCCTTCGGTATTGGGCTACCAGAACAAGGACTTTGTCTTCCAGTTCAGAAAAAAACACCCGCATGTCACACTCATCGCTTTGGTGACCACCAGCCTCGACCATTCGTGGCTGGTGCCTTATTGCGGCGTCATCGAAATCAATGACACCCGTTCAAAAATCATCGACAAGATGAGTGAATTCGTCAAGAACGACAAGCAGAAAAAGAGCGAGGACGTGGAACTTTCGAAACGGGAGACTGATGTGCTGATTGCTATAGCCAAAGGCATGATGAACAAGGAGATAGCCGACCAGATGAACCTTTCTGTCCATACGGTCATCTCCCACAGGAAAAACATCACCCGGAAAACGGGCATCAAATCCGTCTCCGGTCTGACCGTTTATGCTTTGCTCAACAATTTGATTAATGAAAAGGATTTAATTTGAGTCTATATGACATTGAATCTGCCTCCTAATAGTTTTTTTGGTTAATGTTGTTATTGGAATCGGCGCCGACATCCCGCCCGCCTGTAGCGAGATGTCCGGCGCCCGCTGTCCGGGGAGAAAAGAAATTGTCATTTTACCATTATACACCTCCTGACAGTTGTTCAAGAAAGGCAAAAAGAAGACGATTTTTGCCCTCGAAACAATCAAACTTTTTTGTATCTTTGCCGCCGATTTGGTCGCCCGACGAGGGAGCTAAGAGGGAAGCCGGTGAGAGTCCGGCGCAGTCCCGCTGCTGTAAGCTCATCAAGTTGACTCCCAATCTGTTACGTCACTGTGCGACGCCATAGCCGCATGGGAAGACAGGGGGAAAACGAGCAAGCCAGAAGACCTGCCAAATTGTATTTTTATCGGTAATGCTTTCGAGGAAAGGCAATCCGGCCCATAGGACTTTGCACTATCTTGCTGTAATGTGTGATGTCGTGTGTCTTCTGGTATTCCCCCTTTGTCAGTTTTGCCGATACTGGAGATTGATGAACCTTTATTATCAACAATTAAAAGTATTAAACTATGGTAAAAAAACTAATGACACTGATTTTGGGGCTGACACTCACATTGAGTGCCTCAGCCCAGTTGGTTACCATCGACCCGAACGACGTGCAGTTCTGGACGGGAAGTGGTAGCAACAGCACCGTCGTCGCCATCGGCTGGGACGACAATTCAGCTTCGTACACCCCCACTGTGGTTATCTGGGGAGTGCGCTGGGAAGGAACCATTTACCTCATCAATGCCCTGGATACCATCGCGGCATACGACGAACGCTTCTCCTACACCATGGGCAGTAGCGGTTTTCTACAGACACTTTCTTACAACGATCCCGACAATGGGCTTGTATTGACCCCGTCGATGGAATGGAACTGCAACAGCTATGGTTCTGTTTATGGTTCCACCGTACTGACTAGCACACCACTGAGAATCAGCGAATCGACATGCGACAACTACACCTTCACCGGCGTAAACAACATTGTATATGCCACCGACCCCAATGCGGCTTTTTCCTGTGCCAAAGCACAAGCTCTCTCATTGACAGACTTAACGGCCAACACGGTCACAGTAAATATCACCGACACCACGTATGTGAACAACTATACTGTAATGCTCTATGCTGGCGACTCATTGGTTGACAGCGTTGTCATATCTACCCAGACCATCTCCTATACCACCCTTTCCGACAATACAGCTTATACGGTCAAGGTCTTCTCCAACTGTTCTGACGGCACACAAACTGCCAGTCGTTCAATCTCTTTCCGCACCCCATGCATAGCCGTTGCCCATACCAGTCTTCCTTGGACCGAGGACTTCCAATCGGGCACAGGTTCATCATATTCTACCGCATCAGCTTTCTTCTCCAATCATGTTTTCTGCTGGGACCTGATTAACCCCTATAGTAGTTCAGACCCCTATATCAACAGCTCTTCTTCAGTGAATGTCAGCGGCGGACAATGCCTCTATGTGAGCAGCCGTCCTTCCTCCCCAACCATTTTAGTGTTGCCTCCATTTGAAGACACTCCCGACCAGCTACAGCTCAGTTTCGATGTATTATCTACCTATGGACATGGTTTTGAAGCGGGTGTCATTACGGATGTTACCGATATATCCACCTTCACCCCCATCGCCACCTGTTTGCCTACCGGTAGCGGCTGGAGCCACTTCGAAGTGACCTTCGCTGGTATCACCTCAGGTCGAATTGCACTACGCCGTAATGACAACAGCTATGGCTACCTCGATAATGTGACTGTTAACGAGCTTCCTTCTTGCGTAAAACCATCACAAGTAATTATCTCTAATATAGACACTTATTCCGCAGACATCACCATCACTGACCCCAATGCGACCAACCACTATATGATATATGTCGCTGAGGACAGCATGGAAATCTACAGCGACAACTACACCCTCACCGACCTGCTGCCCAACATGCGCTATGAGGTAGCTGTACGCACTGTTTGCCCTGATGGGCTCACGAATGCCACGGTGACGGCCTTCCGTACCGGTTGCGGCCCGATTGCAGTTCCCTATCATGAAGACTTCAGCCAGTTTGTAGATGTGGCCAACGGCTACGGCTATGCGGTGACTGACAGCACCCTGCCCTGCTGGAGTTTCTTCAAAGCACGTGCTCTCGATCGCCTGGAACTTTTCACACCGTCACAAAGTTCAACATACGGCTATGGTAATGATGGCTATACTTTGCGCATCTACGGAAACTACTCCAATTCTCGCGACATTTTGGTGCTTCCCGAACTGAACCAGGGTACTAACACTTTGGAAATCAGTTTTATGGCTCGTCCTTCTGAGACCGGCAGCTTCGGTGGAATTATGGAGGTAGGTTATATGACAGATCCCACCGACACGGCCAGCTTTGTTACTGTAAGCAGCAATCCTTGTGGCCAATTCACCAATGGCTATGATTTGCGGACTGCCACCTTCACCAATGCGCCCATGGATGCCCGCATCGCTCTCCGTATTGTCCCTACCGGCGGTTCGGCAAAATCATGGTATATCGATGAACTTGACGTTCATGACATGCCCGCCTGTGCCCGCGCCAACGGCATCAGTGTGGACAACATCACCACCGATGGCTTCACCCTCCATGTTGACGACCCAACTTCAGTGAATAATTACCGTTATTATATCACATCAGAAGCAGGCATTGACAGTTTGGATTTTTACGACACCGTGGTTACCGTCACGGGCTTGGCTGCCTCCACTGACTATGAGCTCAGCGTGGTCAGCATCTGCGATGACGGCACCCTCACGCTGCCCCATACCATTTCAGCAAGCACCCTTTGCGCCCCTGTCACTGTAGTTCCTTTCGAGGAAGACTTCGAAAGTTGGACAGCTACCCAATCACAGGGTATGAACCGTTGCTGGAACCGACTCTACTGCAATTCAAGCAACAATCTGGTTACCAACAACTATCCCTATTGTGCTTCTGGCTCAAGTTACGCACTCAACGGCTTCAAGTCTCTCAAAATGTACTCCAGAGGTTCCTCTAGTGATATCAAGGAATACTCCGTGGCTTATCTTCCTGAATTTGAAGCAAATGTCACCGGTCTGAAAGTACGTTTCTTCTACAAATATGGCGGTACCACTACCAATATCAACAAAGTGCGTATCGCAGTCGGTATCAGCGAAAACGTAACAGACACCACCACTTTCACCCGTCTGGCCACCCTGACACCTTCCGTAATTGGCTGGAATGAATTCGAAGTGGATTTCAGCGCTTACACAGGCACTGGCAACCGCATCACTATTATGCAAACCAGTATCGGCACTACAGCTATCACAAGCTATATCGACAGTCTGGTGGTGGATACCATCAGCAGTTGCAACCGTCCCGCCACTTTCGAAGTATCTGACATTACAGCTCACGGAGCCACCCTTACTTGGACAGATCCGAGCAATGCCGATTCGTATATTATCCATTGGAGCGATGGCGCTTCCACCGACAGTGTCACCGTCACGGGCGAAACGTCATACGAACTTACGGATCTTGCACCGAGCAGCAACTACACGGTTGACATACGCAGCATCTGCTGGGGCGAGCCCACCAATGCCCGCACATTAAGCTTCACCACCTCTTGTGCTCCTATGCCTCTGCCCTGGAGCATGAACTTCGACAACATCAGCAATATGAATCAGCTTTCATCCTGCTGGAACAGATACAGCGGCCGCTATGTTGACTCCACACACAGCGCCACATTGACTTCCACTACCAGCGGATGGACACGCTCCACCACTGCTTTTGAGGGATCGTCACATGTGAAAGTCAACCTTTATGGCTCTTCATGCAAATACTGGTTGGTAACTCCAGAAATCGACCTCACTGAGGCTGCAGAACTGACATTCGACTATATGTTGACCAAATATAACATGACCGATGCACCTGAAACCGGAACAGGTTTGGACGACGACAGATTCATCGTGCTGGCCACCACCGACAATGGTACCAGCTGGAGTCCTGTTGCCCAATGGGGAAACGACACCATCAACCGCGATGACTATTATCTTCCCGCAGTAAACAACACCTCCTCTCACGCCACCATTTCCCTTTCCGACTTCACTGGACAAACTGTCCGCCTGGCCTTTTACGGAGAGAGCACGGTCGGTGGCACCGACAACGATTTCCATCTTGACAATATCGCAGTTATTGTAGCCACGGATACCACGGTCACTCCTATTGATACCACAGAAATCCCTGTAGAGCCTATTGAACTTTGCACGACAATCCATCCGCTGACTTATAGCGAAGATTTTGCAAGCTACACTACCAATCAAGACATTCGCCCTTATTTTGCCGGCGCACCGATACCAGATTGTTGGACGGTAATTGGCAACGGTACTGTTCAACACAGTGGGAACGGCACTTCCACAAATTCAGATTATTTTGGCGGTGTAGGATATTCCACAAGCACTAACAATTTCGGTGCTATCGCAAGTAATGATGCATTCTTCGCATTTATCGCCAGCCAAATATACACTGGTACGAATACTGAACATATCAACAATATGCTTTCTACCGGTACACGTCGCTATGCAGTGCTGCCTGCTTTTGATGCACCTCTGTCACAGACTATTCTCACCTTCGACCACCGCACCAATATAGCAGATGCCAATGCACAGCTTTCAGTGGGTTATATTTTAACTGACACTGCCGACTTTGTGGCTCTGGAAACCTATACTGCTGACAACAAAGTTTTGCATCATGATACCATTCATTTCAATCAACACACCAACATACCTGACAACGCACGTCTCACGCTAATGTGGAATGTTGCCAGCAGCACGGCAAGTTCCACTGGTCCGGGCAACCGCTACTGTGGAATTGACAATCTGATTGTGGCTCTTGAATCCACAACGCCTATTGACACTGTCATTCCCGAACCTACACCTGAAGACGCTTCTATCGCTGCCAGCGACATTTTGTTCTGGGTGGGTGAAGGTGCTAACGAAGTGGTGATGGCGGTCAACTGGGCAGATACTGCTCTGGCTTGGGGCTATCGCTTCAGCACTCCCACTTCTACGGCTCAAGAGATGATGGATGCCATTGCCGCTGCCGACCCGCGCTTCAGCTACACAGGCATTGGCTACATTACAGACATTAACTACATAGACACGGCTGCCGGCATGACCATACCCCTTGGCATCACTCCCGGCAACTGGTGGTGGAGTCTGCTCAACCACGTAGGTGGCTGGGGTCTTAGCGATGTGTTGCACGACGGCGACTTCTACAAATGGGGCGACCTCAGTGTGGCTGTTGTCACCGACAGCACCGACATGGGTTCCTATATGAACTATACTTATGTGTGGCCTTATACCATCTATCCCGTTTCCGTGCCTGACACAAGCTCTTCCACAGACACTACCGTAACGGCCGTTGATGCCACCATCAGTCAAGACGACATCCTTTTCTGGACTGGCAATGGTTTTAACAAAGCCGTTATCGCAGTCAACTGGGCTGACCCCGACACCTGTCTCGCTTGGGGCGTGATGTGGAATGGCTCCGCTACTGTCAAGGATTTGATGGATACCATCATGGCACACGACTCCCGTTTCACTTACACAGAAAACAACGGTATGCTAGGCGATATTATCTATACTGTTGATGGTCTCACCCTCCAGCTTACCGAAGAAAGTGCGTCACCATGGGGCAACTACTGGCTGTACAATGTCAATGGCACGGCCGCCCAAGACATGTTCAATGCTCATGAGGTCCACAATGGAGACTTTGTCAAATGGGGAGATCCCAACAGCGGCACCTCCATCGGCACCGACGAATGGGGCATGGACATTCTCGTATGGACAACTACAGTTACCCCTGTTACAGTAAACACCACCGGAATTTCTGAAATAAACATGACAATCGAAAGCATTTGGCCTAACCCGACCAGCGCTATCGTCAATGTGTGCGTGAATCGTGAGGCCAAAGCGGAACTCCACAACCTTTCAGGCCGTCGTCTGGGCACCTACACATTGTCTGAAGGCAGTAACACCATCGACCTTACTAACTTCACCGCAGGAGTGTATCTGCTTCGTATAGAAAACTCAATAAGCAAGATTGTGAAGAGATAGGATCAAACCATTTTACTTTACTTTTATTTTTGTCCCCGATCGTCTGACATGTCGTTTCGGGGACTTTTCATATATAGTGCCAGCGCACCATCATAATTGAGGAATTTTTACCTTGAAAATCCCTTTAAAATAGGATAATCCAACGCCTCAAAAGAAAGTATTTTTGCCATCAAAAAAAATCAAAAAAAGTTATGGCAAAAAATCTATCTTTTCTCAAAATCTTGTTTTTAGTAGCATTCATACTGCCCTTGTTTACACTTCGTGCACAAGTGACCACATCAGACACGATTGGCAGTGGCACAACAACTTCCATTCATTCGGCATTGCCAGGCGCATACGGCTATCACTTGTCGGCAGCATTGTATCTCGGCAATGAGATCAACCATTCGGCTGGAAACATTGAATCACTTTCCTATCACATCACATACGGGAACTATCCGGTAAATGACGGGGACAAAAAGGTTCGGATTTACCTGTTGGAGACAACTGATCCATCTATAGATTTATCACAGACATGGAATTCTTTGGTGGCCTATGCATCCTTGGTGTATGATTCTATCGGCTGCGACATCCAATGGGATGATTATTGGAAGGAATTTGTTTTCTCGCAGCCGTTCCCATACAGCGGTGGCAACCTGATAGTGCTGGTAGAAGGTGAAGCCTGCGACCCCTATCCCAGCATGGAAGATTGTGAGACAGAGATTTACGTCAACAACGGGACTGTCAACAACTGTTGGAACCGTGTGCAGGATGGAACCCCTATCTCTTTCACCACGGCAATGAGCTCCATTCCCGAAGGCACGCACGGCAATCACTACGACCGTCCGAACATAGTATTCGCTTTCAGTTCCGGTGAACCTGCTTCACCTGACACCACTTGTGTTCTGACGCTTCCCATGATGGAAACATTTGAGAGTTATCCGGGAGATTTCTCCTCCATACCCACCTGCTGGACCAAGATCTCGCAGGAATACAACCAAGCCTACGGCAGCTACTACCCTGTCATCAACGGCGGCAGCGCAAGCGACCCTAACCAGTCGGTGATGTTTATACTGATGGACTCTTATTCATCCTATCTTGTCATGCCTGCGTTGGATAGCAACTTGACAATGCAGGATGTCTCCATGTCGTTCAACTTCAAGTCCTCCCAGCAAAACATTACACATTTGGTGGTTGGCGTAATGTCGGATCCGACTGACACATTGACATTTGTACCCGTGGAAAGCGTGTGTCGCGAAGGCAGCGCCAGCAGCTGGGAATCCAAGGAAATCAATTTCGCCACCTACACCGGCACAGGCCGTTACATCACCTTCTGGTTCAGCAAAGCCAATTCCACCCACATGTTCCCGAGTTGCTTCCTTGATAATGTAGCCGTTTTTGAAACACCCGACTGTACCCCTCCCGTGCAAATTTCCGCCACTTTGGACAGTCTCGACGCCACCATTTCCTGGACATACACCAACAATGCCTACGGAGCCAGAATCTATTACAAAATGACCACAGACCCCTTGTTCGACTCCGTTGAAGTCTATACGGACAACTACTTCACCCTTTACGATTTACCTTTTAACACCGTTTACCAATATTACATTGTCACTCTTTGTGATGACGGCAGTGAATCGGAACCTTCGCCAATTTACACATTTTCAACCCCTTGTGAGACCGTGACCAACTTTCCCTGGATCGAAAGTTTTGAAAACGGGTTGGGCTGTTGGACTTTGAATGCTTCTTCAGCCGGACAAGAATGGCTGATGGTCTCTTCCGGCAGCTATCCCACATGCACACCATATTCAGGAAATTATATGATGAAATATGACTGCTGGAGCTTCCCGTCGGGCAGCTGGAGCACAATGACTTCCCCCGCAATGACTATTCTGCAGGATATGACACTCTCATTTGCCTACTACCAGCAGGACACATATACGGCAAATGACAAGATTGAAGTTTACCTCAACACCACTCCCGACATGGTAAATGCCACCCTTCTGACCACCGTTTATGGTTACAACCCCGCCCTGAGCGGATGGGATTCCGTATCAGTTGTCATTCCAACCCAAAATAATGACGCATATCTGATTTTCAAGGCCACCTCCGATTACGGCTATAACCTTTATATGGATCACATAACGATAGACTACTACACACCTGACGACACGATAGCGATTGACTCCGTTTACATCACCCTGGACGCCAGCATTTGTGAAGGTGAGAGTATGGATTTAAATGGTGTTTCTTATACAGAAGCGGGTAGCTACACGTTCACCGCTAACGACACCGTTTTCACATTGAACCTGAACGTCAATCCAGTGTACAACATCAACATTAATGATAGTATCACCTCTGGAGAAACTTACACACAGTACGGCTTCAACGAGAGTACGGCAGGCACCTACACGCAATATCTGACAACAGTCCATGGCTGTGACAGCATTATCACATTGAATTTGACGGTGATGACCGGCATATATGATTATAAGGGCATGAACATCTCCATTGCCCCAAATCCCGCCCATGATTATGTGGTGGTAACAGTAAAGGATTTGCACAAAGAGATGACATTGGAGTTAGTGGATATGTGTGGACGTGTTTTGCAAACAATGCGGTTGACGGCAGAAAATTCGATGCTTCGGGTGGAACGAAGAAACCTGCCAGACGGAATTTATATGTTACGAATGACTTCCGACGGGCAAATACAAACCCGGAAAGTGATTTTCAGATAATCTCTCAAGTCGCAGTCTTCGGGCTGCGGCTTTTTTTTAGTATTTTTGTAAA
>JAEEGG010010256.1_pt1 | contig 20736 bp, 17 predicted proteins | sample 9134161 | NCBI WGS metagenome assembly JAEEGG01 (sample SAMN16246543, study PRJNA631951) | gut metagenome | biome: gut microbiome; feature: rumen; material: CR-attached | host: Bos | place: Iran: Karaj | collected 2018-10 | reverse complement strand
CCCTTGAAAATGTCGCTGAGATCTGTGCTAATAGCACGTATTCCACCAACCTTTGCAATCGCAGAGGTGGTTTTAGAGCTGACCTGATCTGCGGAACGCCAGGGATGGACTACGAATATAAGAAACGCCCCATCATTCGGGGAAGGTATTTTACGGACGGCGAGTACTATGCAGCCTCTAACGTGTGCGTGATTCATGAAGACTCTGCTAAGGCACTATTTGGAAATATCGACGTCTTAGGCATGACGGTGGAGTTCAATTTCTACGGGATGCCAATAGAGCTGGAAATCATTGGCGTTCGTGAGGAAGAAAAGCTTACGGGAGTGCTCGCCTACGTGGCAAATATGATGGATTTTGAGGGCAGAGAGACCACGGTTTATTTGGAACTGCCAGAGACGGTTTTGATGTCGCGCTTTGGAATAGAGCTGCCGGGATATAGCTATTTTACCGTTGTCAGTGCGACGGCTGAATCTCAGGAGCAGGTGGCGCAGGACGTCATGGATTACATGGAGGTCAAGTATGACTGTAAGGGCAAGGGACTGATCAGCGTAGAACGATTTGGCCAATACATGGATCAGATGAACGAAGTGCTCGATTATATTACCCTGTTTGTCGTTTTGGTTGCTGCAATTTCCTTGCTGGTAGGCGGTATCGGCGTCATGAACATCATGCTCGTGTCTGTCACGGAGCGAACGAGGGAGATTGGTATCCGCAAGGCGCTCGGCGCAAGGACCTCCTCCATCATGCTGCAATTCCTCGCGGAATCAGCCATCATCACGCTTCTTGGCGGAATCATTGGCATTATCCTAGGCGTGGGAGGAGCGTATTTGCTCTGTGGAATCATCAACATTCATGCGAAGATTAACTGGGGATCCGTGGTGGGTGCCACGATCTTTTCCACGGTAGTTGGCATCTTCTTTGGATTGTATCCCGCGAAAAAGGCAGCAAGGCTCAGTCCCATCGAAGCACTGCGGCATGAATAATGCTTTTTCAGTATGGTTTTCGTTGCAGAAATGCGCAAAAAATGATATGCTTATCCTATGGACGGACAAGAGATTTCGCCCATGGGGGACAAAGAAGGCATGCAGATAAATGACGGAAGACATTTTGAAGTTTTGATCAATCCCAGCGCTTCCTCGGGTAGGGGAATGCGAGTCTGGAAAAAAGTAAAGAAGGAATTGGACGCGAGGGGCGTGCCTTATCGGAAGCATATTTTGAAGGCTCCAGGTGAGGCTACGCTCCTTGTGCGCGATTTGACGAAAAATCTTTCTAAGGATTGTCATCTTTTGGTGTTAGGCGGTGATGGAACGCTGAATGAAGTGTTGAATGGAATTGAAGATTTTCAGCACACGGTTTTATCCTGCCTGCGAACGGGTTCCGGCAATGATTTCGCAGCGAACGTCGGCATTGATAAGAATTTGATGATAGCGCTGGATCAGCTCTTAAATCATCCCATGGAGGCAAGCCTGGATTATGGTGAGGTTCGTGCGGACGAGCATGAGCCGAGGAAGTTTCTCATCAGCTGTGGCATGGGGTATGACGCAGACATCTGTGAGGAGGTTTCGAAAAGCAGGCTGAAAAAGGTGATGAATCGCTTTGGCCTAGGGAAGCTCGTATATCTCATGATCGGCTTAAAACAGATTTTCACGAGAAGCTCTACGGACGCCGTTCTTTACCTGGACGGTAAAAAAGAGGTTCACATACCGAAGCTGTTTTTCCTGGTGGGCATGCAGCATCCCTGCGAGGGCGGTGGCGTGCCGTTTTGCCCGGATGCAAATTCCCATGACGGAATGCTCGATTTTTGCCTGGCACGTGACATGTCGAAAGGTAAGGCGTTGTTAGGGGTGGCACTGGTGTATTTCAAGAAACATTTACTCCTGCGAAACATTACCTGCGGACAGTGCAAGACCATGCGCCTTGTCTGTGAAAAGCCGCAATGGATTCATTTTGACGGTGAGACTCCTTATCAGGCGAAGGAAGTGCTGTGGGTCGGCCGGGGAAAGCTAAGATTTGAAAAATAAAAATGCTAGTCGAGAAAAAAGAAGCAAATGATTGCAACATGGATGAAGAAGGAGGGAAAGTACATGGCAGAAGAAGTAAAGAAAGAAGAAGTAAAGAAAGAAGAACCCCAAAAGGTTGAAACCCCAAAAGTTGAAACGACAAGCACGAATGCCGTACTAAAGGCGGCAGACGAAAAAAAAGAGAAAAAAAGTAAGGCAACCTTTGTAAGATTGCTTGTGATGATTGTTGTGTTTCTGGTGCTGGGTGGCGTGGGCATTTCCTCTGGAGTGTTTGCCCTGAGTGACTTAAGTGACGTCGTATTTGACTTCTCTGCCATCTGGAAGGTACTCATCATGATGGCCAGCGTCATCACCTTAGAGACCCTGATCGTTTTCTTGTTGGGACTTCCAAAGCTGAAAAGCCACAGGGCGCGTTCCGTGATTTCCGTGATCTCCAGCCTGATGAAATACGTTGCCGCAATTGTTATTTTGTGCTGGGGCCTTTCCATTCTTGGCGTCAATGTATCCACCATCGTTGCCAGCGTCGGGATCGTAGCCCTGATCGTTGGCTTTAGTGCGGAGAGCCTGATCGCAGACGTGGTCACGGGTGCGTTCATGATCTTTGAAAATCATTATAACGTGGGCGATATTATTGAAGTGGACGGGTTCCGTGGCACCGTGACGGATATTGGCATTCGTACGACCTGCATCACGGACCCTGCGCAGAACATTAAGATTGTCAATAACTCTGCCATGAAGAATATCCTGAACAGGTCTGACAAGATGTCTCGCAGCATCAGCGACATTGGCATTCCTTATGGGACGGACCTAGAGAACCTCGAGGCGGCCATTCCCGCACTCATGCAGGAGATTTATGATAAGCACCGCGACATGATGAAGGATCTGCCAAAGTATCTTGGCGTGAATGAACTGGGAGACAGCGCCGTTGTCCTGCGCTTTATGGTGTATGTTGATGAAAGTGACATTTTTGCGGCGACAAGAGTGCTGAATCACGATCTGCTTCTTGGATTCCGAAAGCTCGGCGTAGAGGTGCCTTTCCCTCAGAGGGACGTTCATCTCTATCAATAAACGCAGAGTGGATTGGAATGGAAACGGAGGCAGCTATTGAAAAATACACGTTTACCAGAAGAGTTTTCCTTTCCGCCGAAAGAGGATGGACCACTGATTGAACCCAAGGGATTGCCGACGGAATCAGCTCCTGCGACGGAGTTTTCGAAAGTCGCAGAACCATCCATGGACATGCACAAGGAATTCGAAGGAAAAAGCGGCGGAGAGGAATCAGAGAAGGCGAAGGAGCATCGCCTCATTAAGCGCATGCTGCTGATGCCAATTGCGGCAACAACGGCAACGCTGGCCATCGTTTTTTCATCCTTTGGCTATGATCCCCTCGGGGAGGATTTCCTGAATCAGGAATGGAGGATCGATGGCCCGAATGAGGAAGGACAGGACGGGCAGCAGGGTAAGGGCGAGGCGGACCCTCAAGGTCATGGGGAGGAGAAAAACGTAAGGGACCAAGGGGTCGCAGGGTATCCCGGCGATCTTACGGGCGTCATCATCGACGTAACCTATGTCCCAACGGGAGAATCCTTTCGCCCGGCAGAGCTTGGCGAGGAAGGACTTGAGAAAGCTCGTGAATGGGTAGAGCTGCAGGGCGGCGACCCGGATACGATCACATATATATCCTCTGAAACAATTTCCACGGGGAAAACCTATAGCGATGATCTTCAGTACGTCGGGGACGAAGACAATCCCGATGATTGGTTTATCTTTGGTGGAACCGTGGGGGAAGGGACACAGGAAATTGCCTATTTCCATGCATATGCAGGGAAGGAAGGTCAAGGACAGGCGCCTGATGTAAATCAGCTGGAAGGCTTCCCGATCTTAGTTGTCTTTGTGCCGACCGGAGAGAAATTCTATCCGACGGAAACCGGAGAAAATGGCCTTGAAGAAGCCAGAGAGTGGATCAGAAGCATTGGCGGAGATCCGGATTCCATGGAATTTGTCTCTTTCAGACGAGATACAAAGTATGAGATCAATGATGGCGTGCTGTCGCAGATCCTCATGGATTTCGCTTATTATGAGGTCTATGAATATGCGGAAGGGGTAAGTGAAAATGGTGACGTATTCCCCTTGCTTTCGAATCTTGACCCGGACTTTGCGGGAAACTATTCCGGCGACGTCTACGGATCAGAGTATTTTATTCGAATCAAGGAAACGCAGGATTCCGGGTTTGTCTACCTAAAGGCTGGTGAGGCATGGAGAGGGCAATATGACAATGCCGTGGAGACGACGGTTGACGGTGCCTGGTATGACGAAGCAACGAATACGTTAACGCTCTCCAATTTTGAGGCGAGCATGCTCGACGTGAACCTGATGGGCAATGGTTTTACCATACGGCTGATCGGGGACAACTATATTGATCTTCTGCAGGTTTGGGGCTTCCAGTATGGCGGAAGTCTGAAACTGACGGGAGACGGAAGCCTTGTGGTCAATGACCATTATGCAAGGTCCGATGGCGGTCTGATCATGTGGGCTGAGGGAAGTGAGACCTGCCTAATGATTGACGATGGCGTCGTTTTGGAATGCTATGGCAGCACTGCCTTTGTCATCTATCAAACGACCATGGAGGATGCATTCTACATTGGATCGAATGAGGAATTATCAGGTGGTACGGAGGGCTATGACGGATGGAACTCTGAGCAGTTTGGATATGACGTACACAATTATACAATTTTGGGAGGCGACGGACAGCCTGCATCGTACTTCCATGTTGCACCAAGGGATTAAGACATGAAGACACAAGAAAAATTTAGGTGGAGCGATTTTCTCGGGAAGGTTGCCGTCATTGCCATTCCCGTGGCTCTTCAGAATCTGTTAACGACAACGGGATCCATGGTGGATACCATGATGATTGCCTCATTAGGGCAAACGGAGGTGGGCGCAGTCGGACTCTGCGCCCAGTTCTCGTCCTTGATGTTCAGCGGCTACTGGGGCTTTGTCGGCGGCGGCATGCTATTTATTTCCCAATATTGGGGAGCAAAGGATGAGGACGGCATCAATCGTTCCTATGGCCTGACGCTGACCTGCATGATGGCAGTTGCGCTCCTGTTTTGCACGCTGGGAACGGTATTTCCGGAGGAGGTCATGCGACTCTACACGGACAAGGAGTCCATCCAAAGGATTGGCGTGGAATACTTAAAAATCGCGGGATTTTCCTATCCGCTGATGGTCTTTTCGATGGCAATGGCGGTCATGCTAAGATGTACGGAGCGAGTAAGGCTTCCACTCTATGGCTCAGCCTTTTCCGTAGTGGTCAACGTTGCGCTGAACTGGGTGCTGATCTTTGGTCATCTTGGCTTTCCGGCATTGGGTGTTCGCGGTGCGGCACTTGCCACCGTCATCGCACAGTTTTCCGGTATTTTAGTGATCATGGGACTGGCTAAGGTCGCAAGACATCCTTACTTATTTGCGGTGCGGCGGCATTTTCATTGGGACGGGAAGCTTATCGCAGCCTATTTCAAGAAGTGTTTTCCGATTCTCATGAATGAGATTTTGATCGGCGTTGGCAACATGATGATCAACATTGTCCTCGGAAGACAGCCGGAGGAGGCCATCGCGGCCCTGGCAGTTTTCCGGACGCTGGAGGGACTTGTCATCGGGTTCTTTGCAGGCTTCTCCAATGCCTCCTCCATCCTGGTCGGCAAGGAGGTCGGCGCAGGAAATCTTCGGACGGCCTATCTCAGGGCATGGCGACTGGTATACCTATGTCAGCTCTCCATAGGAATCGTTGGACTTTTGCTGATCGGCCTCCATACGCCTATCCTGAGCGTCATGGGCATGCGCGGAAGAAGCTTCGAGATTGCCTTTGGGCTAGTCTGCATCTATGCCGTGGCATCCTTCATTCGTATGGGCAACTGGGTGCAGAACGATACCTACCGTGCCGCGGGTGATGCGGTCTATGGGACGGTGCTGGAGATTGTTTTTATGTGGATCATGGTGATTCCGTTAGTTTGGTGCTCTGGCATGGTATGGCATCTGCCAACGCTTGTGGTCTTTGCGTTTTGCTATGCAGATGAACCCATTCGCTATATTTTGATGCAAATTCACCTGTTCCGCGGAACCTGGATCAAGCCCGTGACGCCGGAGGGGCAGGCAGCGCTGGAGGAATTTTGTGAGATGCTCGGTAAGAAAGACACAAGTCTTTGCGTGAAAAGATAAGATGACATTCGCACGGAGCATAAGAGGGAAAAAGATGGGTAAAGTAGAATCGATCGTTGTCTGTAGTATCGTGTTTATTGTGGCAGGGTTTCTTGCCTATATCGTGGAATCCATTTGGTTTCGCCATGTCGGGCGCATCGGAAGCTATGAATCTCTCTGGGAATATTTTCGAAAGATCGATCAGAAAAACGGCAACTTTACGGCGATCGTCTGGGCCGTGCTCTGGATCCTTTTGATGATCCTTGGTTGTCTTGGCGTTTATGCGTTGTCATAGCATGACTTAGCATAAATTAGTGTGTCAGACATGCAAGGCAGGGAAAACATACGTGTTTGAAACGATAGGTAGTGATGACGGTTAGGAACAATGGAGAACAGAAAAATAAGCATGGAAAATATAGTTTTGATCGGCATGCCTGGAGCTGGAAAAAGTACGGTGGGCGTTGTTCTTGCAAAGCGCCTGGGCTATCAATTCTTGGATTCTGATCTGGTCATTCAGGAGCATTACGGAAAGCTGCTTCAGGAATTGATCGAAGAATATGGCGTGGAGGGCTTTTGGAACATTGAAGATGAAGTCAATGCCACGATCAAGCGAAAAAAGACCGTGATCGCCACGGGGGGCAGCGCCGTGTATGGCAAGAACGCCATGGAGCATTTTCGGAAAACGGCAACGATCATCTATTTACGGCTCCCCTATGCGGAGATTGAGGAGCGCGTGGGGGATCTGCAAACCCGCGGCGTCACCGTGCGCCCTGGGCAGAATTTGTGGGAGCTTTATCAGGAACGGCTGCCACTGTATGAACGATATGCAGACATGACCATTGATTGCTATGGTAAGTCCCTGCGTGAGATCGTCGTGGAAATCTGCGAGCGGCTACAGGAAGACGAGGCATTAAAGAAAAGCGCAAGGTCACGTGGCAGACAGGCAAAGACGAAGAAGCCCGGCGTGGAAGTTCAACAAGAAGGCTTTGATGAGAAAGGCCTGCGCATGCAACGGGAACCCTTGAAGGATAAGGACATTCGCGAGCCTCTGTTCTCTTTTTTGGAGGAGTATTATGGAAAGATGCGCATCATCGAGGAGAAAACCATGGGAAGATCCCGTGCGGACGTGGTGATGGTCTTACCGGATGCGCTGTATGGCATTGAGATCAAGAGTGATGCGGACACCTATGTCAGACTCGCGGATCAGATCAAGGATTATGATCGCTATTTTGATTATAATATTGTTGTTGTGGGAACCAGTCATGGAGAGCATGTACCGGAGCACGTGCCGGCATATTGGGGCATCATCACGGTCGAGATCGTGGACGGCAGGTTTGATTTTTACGTGCTTCGAAAACCGCTTCCTAATCCCAAGGTGAAGTGGAAAAAGAAGCTGGAGCTTTTGTGGAGGCCAGAGCTGGCGCAGCTGCAGGAATGGAACGAGATGCCAAAGTATAAGCAGCTAAGCAAGGCGAAGCTCTTTGACAAAATTTTAGAGCGCGTTCCAGAGAAGATTTCAGAGGAGCTGCTACGGGCACAGGTCAGCGAGCTTCTGTTTGAACGAGATTATTCCAAGGTGCAAGAGGTTCTTGCAGAATATCGCAAGGGTGAATTGGAGAAGCAAATCGAGCAGGAAACCGACCCCGAAGAACGAAAACGCTTGATGGACGAGCTCAAACAAAGACAGAAAAATGCAAAGCAAAATCTTGGAACAAGGCCGCGCAGACGCCGCCGTCGCAGACTATAACATTTACTTGTCCCATGGGTCTTATTCTGTTATTATGATAATTAAGAAATATCATACATTTTTGATAAAAAAGCATGGAAAGAGACGGACAAAAATGAATCGAAAAACAAAAAATGGCTTCATGTCCATAGCAATCGTATTCTTGATATTTGTTATGGTAAGTTTCCCATCATTGGCTGCTAGTTATCCTGACGTGAATGCATATGACAGTACGACAACTTTAAGGGGAGTACAGGGAGAACAGAATTATGGAAGTCAGCATGCGTTTTTTAATTTCGACATCAGGAGATGTTACCTTCCTGACTCCTATCCAGCGTGCGAAATTCCATATTATGAGTTTGAAGGAAAAGAATATCGCTTTTTTGATGCTGTGGGCATCTTCTCATGGCTTCGGAGTCAGAACTATGCGGGGCGCACTACAAACGTTCAGTTCATGATTAGCTGGGAGGATGCTACGGACGATGCGAATCTGTGGCAAGGAAGTTATCCTTTGCGGAGAATCTTGATTGATTCTGCTGTTCAAAACAAGACGAATGCCTATTATTATGCACCTGCTTCCACGGGAGAGGGTAAGCAGATTATGCGCGCTTTCTGGTCTTGGCTTATGACGGAACTGTCTAAGTATCAGCTCCACATTGACAATTTCATTTTGGGAAATGAGGTGAATGCCCCCATTTATTGGCATTACAGTGGTGAGGGCACATGGACGGAGAAGGCGCAGAAATACGCGATCTCCTTCTATGACATGCGCCAGATCATTCGCTCTTTTTCCGACAAGCCCAGAATCAGTATTTGCTTAGACCACAGCTGGTATCATAATGATGAGGGAAGAGGAATTACGGCGAGGGATTATCTTAGCGTTTTTGACTCCACGTTGACGGGATTGAATAACAATAAAAAGGTGGATGACTGGTGTATTTCCATGCATTTGTATCCTGCAGTTCTTACTTGGCCATTAATTTGGACGGATAAGCCAGGGTATCCTCCCAACTTAAATCCACTCAACGAATATGCTTCGTTTGTAGATGGCAAGAATCTAAGCTATATTACGAATTACATTAAAAACACTTACGGAGAAAATCATAGGATTATGCTGACGGAGCAGGGCTTTACTTCTCACTTGGGAGAGGTTTACCAAGCTGCTAGCCTTGTATATTCCTATTATGCTGCAAAATATGATCCAATGGTGGATTGCTTTATTCTAATGGTTGCTGATTCAGGTGCTGAATTGCAATTTTCCATCGACGGTAAAATGGCGGGACAAATCTATCCAAAGATTGATGATCCTACCATCCAAAGCTATGTTGACAGCAATTTGCTTCCCGTCATTGGAGTAAGCTCCTGGAGTCAAATCGTGCCGAACTATGGACAGTCTATTGTCAGGAAGGCTTATGTTGGAAGTGGCAGTAAATATGTAATTGAGGCAGCTTCTTCTATTGCAGAAGGCGGAAGTGTTGCGGGAGCAGGAACCTATGAGAAGGGGCAGGAGGTTACCCTGACGGCTACGCCTGCGAAAGATTATGAGTTTGTTGTTTGGATGGAAGGCGACAATGTTGTTTCTACGGACGCAACCTATGTCTTTACGGCAACGAAGAAAAGGACTTTGGTGGCGGAGTTTTTGAAAGTGGAGCAGCTGGATAAGAGTAGTCCAGTACTTCTTGGAGCCAACGCTTCGACGGACGGCATGACGGTGACGTGGAAGGCAAACAGCGGCGTTTTCAAATATGCAATCTTTAGAAAAGTTAGCGGCGGCAAATGGGTAAAGATGGTTGAGACAACCGGAACCGGTGACGATTCCGTAAAAGCTGAGGTAGGATCGACCTGCAGTTATCGTGACGTGACGGCACAGGTAGATACAAGCTATACCTACACCGTACGCGGCATGAGCGAAGACGGAAAGTACGTAACCAGCTTTGATGCTAATGGCGTAAGTGCGAAGATAAATGCTCCGCTTGATAAGAGCAGCCCAAAGCTTCAGGGAGCCAGTGCATCGACGGATGATATCACCGTTTCTTGGACAGCGAACAGCGGCGTATTTAAGTATGCGATTTTCAGGAAGGTTGGAAGTGGCAAATGGACGAAGGTTGGCGAGACGACTGGAAGCGGAAACGAGTCCGTAAAGGCAACTGCTGGATCGACCTGCAATTATCGTGACGTGACGGCACAGGTAGAGACAACCTATATCTATACCGTACGCGGCTTGGACAAAAATGGAAAATACATAACCAGTTTTGATGCCAATGGCGTAAGTGCGAAGATTAGCGAGCCGCTTGATAAGAGCAGCCCGAAGCTTCAGGGTGCCAGTGCATCGACGGAGGGCATTACTGTTTCCTGGACGGCGAACAGCGGCGTATTTAAGTATGCGATTTTCAGGAAGGTTGGAAGTGGCAAATGGACGAAGGTTGGCGAGACGACTGGAAGTGGAAACGATTCTGTAAAGGCAACTGCTGGATCGACCTGTAGCTATCTTGACACGACGGCAAAAGCAAACATCACATATATTTATGCCGTGCGTGGCATAGATGAGCAGGGGAAATATATAACGAGCTTCGATGTTAACGGCATAAGCTGCAAAAAGTAAAAAGGGAATCCGTTTCACGAAAGTGAGACGGATTCCTTTTGTTATAAACAGTACGATAGATAAAAGACCTATTAGTCAGTGACATAAAAAAACTATGGTGCTGCGACGAATCAGTTAAAAGTAATCATTCCTATGAGGACATTACGTTGTCGCAACTGCCAGACCCATGACGGCACAGATGGTGAGTGCGAGGAAGAGTGCCGTAAATATTTGGCGAACGGCATCCTTTCTTGCGCGTTCTTCCATGAGTGCGGCCCGCTGCACCGGATCTTCCGTATGAATTTCAGATGAATGCGTATCGGGGATGAAGGCAAGGAATTGCAGCGGCAACAGGATCAGTGCACCGGCCTTGAACCCGTGAGCACCGTTTCCAACATGGAATAATTTCGTGTTAGTGAAGACGTCAGGCAAAAAAGTCCACAGTATGAAACCACCAACAATCCCGGCAACGCAGATCAGATTCCGAATCAGCTTTAAGTGTTTTACAGATAGTTTTTTCATGGATCCTCCTCATTCCTCGTAGCTGGTCCAAAGACCATGGATCACAAGGTTGCGAAATACAAACTTTACTTGAAGGTTCAGTTTTTCAAAGATGAAGCTTTGGAAATAGACGTCTGCAGATTCATCGCTGACGCGCGCTTCTCCGATTTTTAGAAGCTTTCCTCCGCCGGTGATGCCGTCTTGCCAGACGGCCCGGAATGCAGCTTCGGGCATATATGCCTGAAGCTGTTTGCTAAAGAAGGGATAGAGCTTTCCGAAAGCGCCCTGAACAATATATTGCGCGCATTTTTGGACGATTTCCATTCGCATTGCCGTTTCTTTCTGTAAATACTTTGTGTCATGCGAGGCTTTTGCGTCAAAAATGTTTTCTTCGTCATCGATTGCCATGAGGGTTTGATTCAACATTTCTATGACACGCCTCTTGCTGTCAATCAGCGCAATGATCTCAGCCTTTTTTAGGTGCACAATCTCCTTCAGAGACAGATTCCCTTTCAGATAATCCTTGATTTCTTTTATGGAAATCCCGATATTTCGAAGCGTCAGTACTTCCCGGATCCGATTGATCTGTTCCGGAGTATACTTTCGGCGCGCGGATTCTATACTCCGAGTGCTTTCAATGATCCCTTCTTCTTCATAAAACCGCAGAGTCCTTGAAGAAACGTTAAATTGTTCGCATATTTCCGATATGTCCGTAAGCTTTATTTCATCCATTTTCTATCCCTCTGTCTGTATTATATCAGTTGACGCTGCGTCAATGTCAAGGGCCTTCATGTTTTTTCTGCTCACTATGTTTATGATTCTCTTGTAAGGATCGTAATCTAAGTCAATTTCCGGAGCATTTCAATGTATTTTTCCGTTAGATGCGACGGAGGAATATTACTGGGGAGGATATAACCGATCTCCATGTGATCCGTAACCTTTAACGGTTTGGCGATAATGTTCGGGCCGTTTAGTTCTTCGCTGATCACACCGCTGCAGATGGTATATCCGTTCAGACCGATCAGCATGTTAAACAGAGTGGCACGGTCACAGACGATCAGTTCTTTATCGCTGTCAACGGTGCTTAGGATTTCCTCAGAAAAATAGAAAGAGTTATGGCTTCCCTGTTCGTAGGAGAGTCTGGGATAGGGCTTTAGATCCTCGAGAGATAAAGCTCTTTTTTTGGCGAGAGGAGAGTTCTTGCCGATAAACACGTGTGGTTTGGCCAGGAACAGTCGCGTAAAGGTCAGATCATTATCGCGCAGAGCTTTCCGGATAATGGTCTCGTTGAAATCATTGAGATAGAGTATCCCAATCTCGCTGCGCAGACGTGCCACGTCATCGATGATTTCATACGTCTGTGTTTCACGCATATGGAATTCATATTTATAGCCGCCATATTCTTTGAGCAGCTCCACAAACGCTTCCACGGCAAAAGAATAGTGCTGTGCTGAGACGCAGAAGCGCTGTTTGCCCTTTTGTTTGCCGGTGTAGCGTTCATCGATCAGGTTGGCCTGTTCTAAGACCTGCCGGGCATAGCCTAAGAATTCATCGCCTTCCGGAGTGACCTCTACGCCTTTACTGCTACGGATAAAGATCGTAATGCCGTATTCTTTTTCCAGTTCATGAATCGAAGCGGTCAGGGAAGGCTGGGCGATAAACAGCCGTTTCGCAGCTTCGGTAATATTCCCGACATCGGCTACTGTGACGACGTATTGTAATTGCTTTAATGTCATTTGTTGTTTCTCCTTTGAATCAAAAATAGATTGCAAAAACATAATATCATATTCCATAGGAAAAATCTATGGGATAGAGATGATTAATTGTATTTTACCTATTTGATTAGTAGGCATATAATTCAGGAATGAACGGACCTAAAAACTTAAAAAGGAGAACGAAACATGTTAACATCAGTAGTTGGCTATCCAAGAATTGGTGCAGAAAGAGAATTGAAGTTTGTTTCTGAAAAATATTTTAAGGGAGAAGCAGATGAAACGGAATTGCGGGCAGTCGCAAAGAATCTGCGCACAGAGCATATCCGCAGCCAGAAGGAGGCAGGAATAGATTTTATCACTTCCAATGACTTTTCATTTTATGACGGACTGCTGGATACGGCAGTATTGTGCGGGATCGTTCCGAAGAGATATAAAGAGTTGGGGCTGTCTGAGCTGGATACCTATTTTGCAATGGCCAGAGGTTATCAGGGGGAGAAGGGTGACGTGAAAGCGCTGGCCATGAAAAAATGGTTTAATACCAATTATCATTATATCGTGCCGGAGCTGGAGGATGATACGGTCCTGAAACTTTCCGGGACAAAGATCTTTGATGAGTACGAAGAAGCAAAGGGAAATAATATCGAAACAAAACCGGTCATTGTCGGAGCTTATACGTTGCTTTCCTTATGCAGATATACCGGGAGAAAACAACGGGAAGATTATAAAGATGCCGTGGTTGCAGTATATAAAGAGATCATTGAAGGACTAAAAGAGCGCGGCGCTAAATGGATCCAGTTTGACGAACCTTCTTTTGTAAGAGATCTGGATGGGAAGGAAGTCGGATTTGCGAAGAATCTCTATCAGGAAATCCTGTCTGCCAAAGGGGACGTGAAAATCCTGGTACAGACCTATTTTGGTGACGTACGAGATATCTATGAAACATTGACGGAGCTTGATTTTGACGGGATCGGGCTGGATTTTGTCGAAGGAAGGCAAACAAGGGAGCTTATCGACAAAAACGGATTCCCGAAGGATAAACTGCTGTTTGCCGGCCTGGTCAATGGAAAAAACATCTGGAGAAACAATTATGTAAAGTCGCTGAACGTTCTGGCAGAGCTTAAGGCAAAGGGGATCCACGCAGTTCTTTCGACATCCTGTTCTCTGCTGCACGTGCCTTATTCATTGGATGCAGAAACGAAGCTCGATGAGAAGTATAAGAAGCATTTTGCGTATGCAAAGGAAAAACTGGCAGAACTCCGTACGATCGCAAATATTGCAGACAGTGAGGACCGTGAAGCATTTGTGGCATACCGTGAGAATAAAGAACAGTTTGCACGCGGCAGGGATTGCGAGGATGCAGACGTGCGTAAGCGCCTTTCTGAGATCCGTGAAGCGGATTATACGAGGCTGCCGGTAAGAAAAGAGCGTGAGAAGATTCAGAAGGAAGCACTGAAACTGCCGAAATTCCCGACCACGACGATCGGTTCTTTCCCACAGACAAAGGACGTAAAGAAAAACCGTTCTTCTTTCCGCAAGGGTGAGATCAGTGAAGCACAGTATAAAGAATTTAACCGCGAAAAGATCAAAAGGGCAGTGGAGTGGCAGGAAAGTATCGGCATCGACGTGCTAGTACATGGAGAGTATGAGCGCAATGACATGGTGGAATATTTCGGAGAATCACTTTCCGGATATCTCTTTACTGAGAAGGCATGGGTACAGTCCTACGGAACGCGATGCGTAAAGCCGCCTGTCATCTGGGGAGACGTGAGTCGGAAGAAACCGATTACGGTTGAGTGGGCTGTATACGCACAGTCGCTGTCGGACAAACCAGTCAAGGGAATGCTGACCGGACCGGTAACGATCCTTAACTGGTCCTTCCCAAGAGAGGATATCAGCATCAGGGAATCCATGACGCAGATTGCACTTGCAATCCGTGATGAAGTGTTGGATCTGGAAAAGAATGGTATCCGTATCATTCAGATCGACGAAGCCGCGCTTCGTGAAAAGCTCCCGCTGCGCAAGTCAGACTGGTACGGCGAGTATCTGGATTTTGCGATCCCTGCATTCCGGCTGGTTCACAGCGGCGTAAAGGCAGGAACGCAGATCCATACGCATATGTGTTACAGCGAGTTTACGGATATCATTCCTGCAATTGATAATATGGATGCGGACGTGATTACTTTTGAAGCATCCAGGTCGGATCTGCTGATTCTGGATGCATTGAAAAAATGCAACTTTGAGACAGAGACGGGACCGGGGGTATACGATATTCATTCTTCGAGAGTTCCTTCGGTAGAGGAAATCGTAACGGCACTTCGTAAGATGCGTGAGAAGGTGGCGGATGATAAATTGTGGGTCAATCCGGATTGCGGTCTGAAGACCAGAGGCGAAGAGGAAACCAAGGCGAGCCTGATCAATCTGGTCCAAGCTGCAAAGCAAATCCGCAATGAGGCATAAGAAGATGAAAGTATCGGATATCTACAAAAATGGCGGAAGATCTCTATCCTTTGAGATCTTCCCGCCCAAAAAAGATGCGGACCTGCACAATATCGATGATACATTGGACGTTTTGTGTGAACTGAAACCGGATTTTATCAGTGTGACCTTTGGTGCGGGCGGAAGCTGTAATTGTAACAAAACGATCGAACTGGCATGTAAGATTAAAGAAAAATATCACGTGGAACCCGTGGTGCATCTGACGTGCCTGCACTACAGCAGGGAAGAGATCGATGCGTTTGCCAGGGTGTTGACGGAAGCGGGAGTAGAAAATATTCTGGCGCTTCGCGGGGACGTGCGGGAGGATATACCAAAGAAAGAGGATTTTGCGTATGCCTCCGATCTGGCGTCGTATCTGAAAAGCAAGTATGATTTCTGCGTGCTCGGGGCCTGTTACCCGGAATGCCATCCGGAATCCTGCAATATGGTGGATGAGATCAAACATCTGAAAACGAAAGTAAATGCCGGGACCGACGTATTGCTGTCACAATTGTTTTTTGATAACAACGTCTTTTATGATTTTAAGGAAAGATGCAGAATCGCAGACATCAACGTTCCGATCATTCCGGGGATCATGCCTGTGGTTAAGGCAGCACAGATCAAGCGGATGGTATCCATGTGTAATGCCTCATTTCCGTTACGTTTCCAAAAGATCGTAGATCGATATGAGGACAATAAAGAAGCACTCTTTGATGCAGGAATGGCATATGCGCTGAGCCAGATCATCGATCAACTGGTAAGTGATACGGACGGGATACATTTGTATACGATGAACAATCCACGCATCGCAAGACGAATTTGCGAGGGGATCAGGAATATTGTATAATGTTTTTTGCATGAAATGAAGTACGGATTTTTAACCCAAAGGCCTTCCTGAAAAAGGAGGCCCTTTTTTTCGGAGCTTTTTGGCAAGATCCACGGAAGAAGGGCAATTGACCGCGTTCTTCATTTTTGGTATACTTTTCTATAAGAGATTTAAAGGTATGGCAGTAACCACATAATGTTTTAGGCGTTACGAAAGCGTACGCCGTGAAAAAAGGAGAATAAGGCCTATGAAAAAAGGATTATCTGGCATTACGGAAATTTTATTTGGACTAGTTTTTGTTGTTGCAGGCATTGTGGTGATTTACTTTGGTATCAACAGATTAATGAAATTGGAAGCCGGAAAATATGCAGAAACTCAGGCGAGGATCACCCATATTGAGACCACGACGGTTTCGGATGAGGACGGCATTCATGAACAACATGATATTACCGTTGAGTATCAGGTGGACGGGAAGAAATATGTATCGCACCTTGGTGAAAACCCACGCGAATTTTATGAAGGAATGGAATTGACAGTGCTTTACGAAATAGAAAAGCCTACGGAAGTAATCCTGCCGGGTAAGACGAGCTCTTATATCATGATTGCGATGGGCGCAGTCGCAGTGATCTGCGGGGGTGTTGTTATTCTGAGAAAGGTTTTGGGTAGATCAGCCGCATAAGATCGGTGACGGGAGGCCTGTATGGAATTCGCAATTATTTTAATTATTGTTATTATCTTTGCCAGTGTGATGACGGGAAATCTGGGATACGTTCTTTTTGGCATGTCCGGTCTTTTGCTGCTTACGGCAGGCTTTATGGTTGTTATTTTTGCACCATGCTGCATATTGCTGTTATTGTCAAAGTGGAAGGAAGCAAAGTTTGTCGGGATTGACCTGCCCACGGAAAAGGCGAGATTCAAGGTGGCCTTTTATCTGGTGGATGGTGAGGAGATTCCGTGCCTCTTTCCCGAGGAGGGAGTTTTCCGTGACAGATTTTATCAGGAGGACAAAACCTATCATGTCCTCTTTAACCGAAGGCTGGGGAGAGTATTTGACCGATTCTCCGTCGCAACCTGCATCTTGGGGTTGTTCTTTGGAATCATTCTGGGCTCGGTCATGCTTGCCATGTATTATTAATATGGAGTTATATGGCTTTTTAAAACGGTTGCGTAAACAGGAAACGGTTGAGTAAACAGGAAACAAATGATCTTACAAACGGAAAGAGATCACTTGCATAAGGAGGAAAAAGTATGAAGAAACAAGAGAGAACCATCGGACTTATCATGGCGGTCATCATGTCCATCGCCATGGGTATTATTGCAGCAGTTGTCATTCATAATGACCCGAAAGCACAGACGCCGCCGTTTCCGATCTTTTGCCTGATCAATGTCGTGGAATCTGTTATCGTTGGTTTGTTGGTTGCACTGTTCATTCCTCTGGGAAAGATCGGTCAAGCACTTTGCAGGAAGGCAAAGGCTATGCCGCCTTCCTTAAAATTTAATCTGTTGAATTCCATTCCTTTAGCGCTTGGAAATGCCTTGATCGTGAGCACGGTCGTGAGTTTTATCAATGTTGCACAGGCGCATGCAAAGATCCCGGCAGAGCAGGCACCGCCGCTCTTTGCCATGTGGTTTGGAAGCTGGGCGCCGCTGCTTCTTCCTACGACTGTGATCGGCTATGTTCTGGCGATTTTGGTTTCCCCCATCGTTGTAAAAATGGTGATGAAGCCCAAACATTAAAAGGAAATGCAGTTGGAGCTGTGATAGTAAGCCAGAGAAGGGAAATAGGCCTGAGAAGGAAAGCAGTCCTGGAAGGAAAGCCAGGGAGGAAAAGAGCCCCGGAAGGAAAGCCAAGGTGGGTAAGGCAGGGAGGAAAAGAAGCCCTGGAAGGTAAGTAAGGGAAATGTTTGGAAGAACCTGAGCATGGGAGAAAATCATGAAAGGAATACGGAGATCATGATATTTATGGATTTTATGGGATGTATGGGGAGCGGTGGCCGTGGCCAAGTCATGAGTAGAAGCAAGGGGAGAGGCGGACGCATCGGGAAGAAGGCAAGAAAAGCCATGTTTGCTGCCTTGGCAGGAACAATCGCTTTGTCTATGGCTGGATGCAATGGAGTAGGCACGGCTTCAACGAAGCAGACAATGGACGTGACAGTTGACACAACGCAAAGTGCAGATGGAGAGGCAATGAATATGAGGAGTGGATTTATGGAGGAGAGCACGGAGAAAAAGCCGCAGGAGATGGCAACGCCAGAGCCTACGCCTAGTGCAGAAGAGATCTATGCGGAGATGGTGGAGCTCTCGCTTATGTATGAAGGAAATTATGCAAGAATCCAGAAGGTGCTGGAAAAGCTTCGCGTTGGCGAGGAGATTACGCTTGGTATCCTCGGCGGTTCCGTGACGGAGGGTGCTGGTGCAGGGAGCAATGATAAGGGCTATGCCTATCAGTTTGTCGATGCCTTGGCGGAAACCTACGCAGCGAACGGAAGGGATCAGATTAAGTATGTGAACGCAGGCCTTTCCGGAACGCCGTCCGTGCTGGGACTGATGCGTTATCAGCAAGATATTGTTGCACCTTTGGGTGAGGATCCGGATCTTTTGATCATTGAGTTTGCCGTGAATGATTGGCAGGAGGCAACGAACGGCAGAGCCTATGAGAGCATGGTTTACGAGGCGCTTTCTGCGAAAGAGGATGCGGCTGTGATTTGCCTTTGCTCCGTTGCAAAGACGGGCTGGAATACACAGGAGAGCTATCTGACGATTGCAAAGCATTACCAGATTCCGATTGTCAGCCTAAAGAAGGCTGTGTTTACGCCGAAGAATGAGACGCGCATACCTGCATCCCAGTATTTCATGGATGACTATCACCCGAAGTACTTCGGCCATCAGCTTACGAAGGATTGCTTGATGAATCTTTTTGCAAAGGCAGATGAGGCAGAGACCGCAGCACCTGCAGAGATTCCGGCAGAGGCAGTTAAGGGGCGCGACTTTACGGGCCTGGTTCAGGTGGATTCGAAGAATCTAGTCAAGGGCATGAAGACGGGAAGCTTTGGCGATACGGACGAAAAGATAGTCACGGAGTATTTCACGAAGGCTGCGGCCTTCCCGAACAACTTCTATCATCAGGCGGGTTCCAAGAATGATCCGCTGACCATGAAGGTGAATTGTAAGAAGATCATCGTGAATTTCAAGACCGCGAATGACAAGACCTTTGGCAAGGCTGATTTTTATATTGATGGAAAGCTTGTTTCAACGGCGGATGGATATAGCGGTGGCGGTTGGAATAACTGTAACGTTTTGCTGGTGCTGGATGAGAAGGAAGCGGCAACTCATACGCTGGAAGTGAAAATGGCAGAGGACAGCTTAGACAAAGCCTTCACAATCTTCTCTATTAGCTATGCAGAATAATTGTATGGAATAGCAGAATAGATATATGGAATAGCAGAATAGTTATACGAAATGGCAGAATAGTTATACGGAATAGTTATACAGAATAAATCGCAAGTCAAAACATATGTAGTTGTATTAGACAGACCCGTTTCATGAATGTGAGACGGGTCTTTTTCTGTATGGGTACCTCGGAAACACTGTCCCGTATACAAAAAGGCATTCTAGACAGTAATAATTTTCTTGACGATACTGTCCCGTTTGTAAAATTTTCATCCAGACAGTTGAAAATGTCAAAGTTTCACTGCCTGAATTGCAATCATCAAAAGTAGCCAGTCGCAAATCACTGTCTATTTGCCCAGAATACGAATCGGACAGTGAATGACGGATTTTTTTCACTGTCTGAAAACATATATCGAGTACGGGACAGTAAAGACACTGTTCAAAGACAAAAATACGAATTGGGACAGTATAGGCCAGATAACTATCTGAAAAATCTGGAAAATTGTTAAAATAATTATTGACAAACAATATTATACGATGTATAGTATCAATAACGAACAATAATATACGACATATAATATTGTTTCTTAACAAATACTATTTGGTAAGATTGTTTCATAAGAAAGCAAGGGGTGATAAAATGGTTTTTAACACAGGCGCGGCGCTGTTGGATGCGATTGTGCTGGCGGTGGTGAGCAGGGAACCGGACGGAACCTACGGATATAAGATCACGCAGGAGGTCCGACAGGTCATAGAGCTTTCCGAGTCCACGCTGTATCCAGTGCTCCGAAGATTACAAAAGGATGAATGCCTCGAGGTCTACGACATGGAATGCTCAGGGCGCAACAGAAGATACTATAAGGTGACAAGTCAAGGCTGGGCACAGCTCCATCTATATGAGAGCGAGTGGCGGCAATATGCCGACAAGATCTCAAGCTTGTTTGACGGACGATCCCTTGTGGAGGATGCCTAAGTATAAAAGCGTAAGGATGCGATAAAGATCATGATAAGGACATGATAAGGACATGATAAGGACATGATAAGGACATGATAAGGACATTATAAGGACATGATAAGGACATGATAAGGACATTATAAGGACGTTATAAGGACATGATAAGAACATTATAAGGACACTATAAGGACGCCATAATGTCGCATTAAGGTCGAAATAAGGACGCAAAAAGAGCACAAGGCTTATGAGGATGGACGACACCGATGGAGTGTCATAAAGGAGAAGGATATGAACAGAGATGGATTTATGAGCCAGCTGGAAAGCTATTTGGCTGACGTTTCAGCAGCTG
>JAEEGG010010250.1_pt1 | contig 20745 bp, 17 predicted proteins | sample 9134161 | NCBI WGS metagenome assembly JAEEGG01 (sample SAMN16246543, study PRJNA631951) | gut metagenome | biome: gut microbiome; feature: rumen; material: CR-attached | host: Bos | place: Iran: Karaj | collected 2018-10 | reverse complement strand
ATGCCGGTTACGCCCAGCGCATCATCAACCTCCTCGATGGCCAGGTTGTTCCAGAAGTCAGTTTATAAAGAATCGTTCATAGACACGCCCTCGGCAGCCACTTATCGGCTCTGCCGAGGGCGTATTTGCATGTGAACTGTAATAATTAATATACTTTAACTCTCCGCGGAAGGATCTGTACTTCTACCACAGGTAATCCTCGACGTAGGAGCCGAACTCGATGGGAGCGGTCCATCCGAAGCGGAGGATGGTCTGGCGGATGAATTGTTCGTGATCGGGGGGCACGGGTTTGTAGCCGCTATGGTATTCGTAGTAGCGCTTGCGGTTGAAGTGTTGGATGAGAAATTGTTTCAGGGGATGGGCGATACGCAGGGGCATATCGTAGTACATCTTTGCGATGCCGAGCGGCATGCGCACGGGTTGGTCGTTGCGGTACATGGGACACGTCTCGGTCTGCATTGCCGGATTGTTGAGGTTGACGCAGGCAGTGAGACGACGGTCCTTCGGTACATAGGCGAGCAACAGCCTGCGGAGACAGTGCTCGCGCAGTGGACATGTCTGCGAGTGGCAGATGGCATAGCTCTTGGCAGCCTTTTCTGCGAACAACTGTTCGCGGGTCTTTGGTTCGGTAACTTTTTGCTTCATGGTGCAAAGATAACAATAAAATGTGATACTACAAAATTTTATTCTAACAAATTTTCTACTTATCTATTCATTTATTCATTCTTATAACTAATTTACTTATTATTAAGTGTTTAATTAATGAATAGTATTAAAACTTTGTAAGTACACTATTCATATTTTGGCAATATCTTAGCCTATTACGCAACAGAATACTATCTTAATAAACTAATAGAAAGTAAGTTACACGATAGTAATTCAGATAGTAACACTTTGTAATTGCATTTGTAACAAAGTGTCACAACCGTTGTGACAAAGTGTTTTCAACGTCATTACGGTTTTGAAACACTTTTTATTCTTGATGCGGGAAATTAGGATTATCAATGAAAACGGCTGGAATATGAATAGTTATGGCACTATTCATAGACACTATTCATAGTATAACTGCCTAAAAATAAAAAGGTTATAATGAATAATGAATAGTGAATTGTATTTTTACTATATTATTTGTTTAATTCAAAAATTTTTAGTAACTTTGCAGCTGAAAACTAAAAACAAGGATATATGACCAAGGTAACTATCGTCAAGAACTATCGTAACATGGAAACGCTCAGGATAACGGACCTATCTGAGATCGTCCATTTGATCCAGTCGTGTGAGTACCACGATGCTGTGATGGACGTGATGGGCATCTCGCTCTACACGGAACTCAGGCGTCGGGAGGACGGCAGCGTGTGGGGTGCCAGCAACTTCACCGACAAAGTGCCGCGCGTCTGTTTTGCCTCTGCGATGGAGAACCGCAACCGTCAGCGGGTGCGCAAGGGCTATACAGGTCTGGCGCTGTTGGAGGTCAACAATCTGTCGAGTCACGACGAGGCCGTTGCCATCCGTCAAGGGGCAGCCCTGATGCCGCAGACACTGCTGGCATTTATCGGGGCGAGTGGGAGAAGTGTGAAGATTGTGTGTAGGGGCGAGCTGTTTAAGGACGGACTGCCTGAGGCGGATGAGGACATCAGGAGGTTCCACCTGAATCTGTATGAGAAGGCCCGTATGGTGTATAATGCCCAGCTCGGCGTGACCATCGACAAGCTGGAGCCCCATCTGGAGCGCACCTGTTACCTCGGAGCCGATGCCGACCTGTACTATAATCCGATGGCACAGCCTTTCTATACGGACACCTCTGACCTGGAACTGGCCCTCAAGCCCATTCAGCCGAAAGACACGCTGCCCGATGACATTGTGCCTGGTCACAACCGTTACTCGGCACAGTGTCTTGTCTACGAATACAACCTCTCGAAAGCCTTTGACGACGTGACCGCCATCTATGGCGACGACAACGAAGAGAGGGACACCCTGATTGTTACCCGTCTGGCAGAATACTGCCGTGAGACAGGTCTCGACATGGCCTTTTCCCGCCGACAGACATTGATGAGTTTCAGATGGGGCAAATATCCTGACGTGGTGACGAAGATCTTCGAGAATGCCTACCGTCTGGAGCATGAGAAGAAATACTACCAGCGGAAGAACATGGTACGTCCCACGAAGAACATCCCCTCGGAGACCTTGCTGATGATGAAGATCGACATCTTCCTGAACAGCAACTACGACCTGAGGAAGAACGTAATGCGCGGCGTGGCCGAATACCGCGTCAGGACGGGACACGGCTTCGGTTTCCAGGACCTGACGACGGAGGCCCGCAACTCCATCACCATCAAGGCTCTGTCGCAGGGCATCAAGTGTTGGGACAAGGACATCATGCGCTATGTCAACAGCAACGACATCCGGCTCTACTGTCCGATGGATGACTTCCTGGAGCACCTGCCGAAATGGGACGGCAAGGACCGGGTGGAAGTCCTGGCCCGCCGTATCAAGACCAGCTACGAGGACTGGCCACACCTCTTCCATATCTGGATGCGCTCAATGGTAGCCATGTGGAAGGGCAAGGGACAGTTGACTGGCAACGCGCTCGTACCTTTATTGATAGGCCGGCAGGGTTGCGGCAAGACGAGTTTCTGTAGGATCCTGCTGCCGCGAGACCAGCGCGAATACTACAACGACCGCATCAATTTCAAGAACGAGCACGACCTGAACCTCGGGCTGACCTCGTTTGCGCTGATCAACCTCGATGAGTTCGACAAGATCACCCAGCGGCAGCAGATCGTATTGAAGTACCTCGTGTCGACGAGCGACCTGAAGTACCGTCCTCCCTACGGCACAGCCTATTCCAGTCATCGCCGCTACGCCTCGTTCATTGGCACCACCAACGAGCCGATGCCGCTGACAGACCCTACGGGTAGCCGAAGGTTCATTTGCGTCACCGTCGAGGGCGACATCGACTTCGAGACGCCTGTGGACTACGGTCAGCTTTATGCCCAGCTGAAATACGAGGTGGAACAGCAGCGTGAACGCTATTTCCTGACGAAGGAGGAAGAGGCGGCACTGATGCAGCACAACCTGCGCTACCAGCAGATCAGCGGTCTGGGCGAGATGCTGCTCTCTCTCTTCGAGAAACCCGATGGCACGCCGAAGGAAAACCCTGACCATGGCTACTGGATCTCCGTCAAGGACATCTCCGCCCGTCTGAAGGAGGTCTTCAAGGGAGCCTACAAGCCCGACGACGGCACGCTGGTGAAGATCGGCCAGTTCCTGAGCCGTCCGGAATATAAGTTCGAGAGCGACCGCAAGACCCGCGGCTGGTGCTACTGGGTGAAGGACAGGAAGGGCTAGGACTGCTTCTTTATTTTAAACTTTCTCTATCAACACGACGGCATAGGCGGAGATGCCCTCTTCACGACCTGTGAAGCCGAGTTTCTCGGTGGTTGTCGCCTTGATGGAGATATCGTCAACGTCGCAACCGATGACCTCTGCCATACAGGCTTTCATCTCTGGGATATGAGGATTCATCTTCGGACGCTCAGCACAGATGGTGGCATCGATGTTCACCAGACGGTAACCCTTCGTGGCAATCAGTTCGATGGTCTTACGCAGGATGATCTTGCTGTCCATGCCGTCGGTCTCTGCCGAAGTGTCAGGGAAATGATAGCCGATATCCCGCATGTTCGCCGCACCAAGGAGTGCATCGCAGACAGCATGTAATAACACATCGGCATCGCTGTGACCCAAGAGGCCCTTCGAATGCGCTAACTTGATACCTCCCATCCAGAGGTCACGTCCTTCAACTAACTGATGGACGTCGTATCCCATTCCAACACGAATCTTCATTTCTTAAACAAGTCTTTGATGCCGTCCATATCGAAGGCGAGGGTGAAACGTAAGGTCTGATCTAACGGATTACTGCGGGCTGTGGAGATGACATAACCCACATCGAGCGAGAAGACATTCATACGGAAGCCGCCACCGATGGTGAAGTACTTCAGGTTGCCTTTCGACTCCGCCTGATGGTGATAGCCTGCACGCAGTGAGAACTGGTCGTGATAGATATACTCGGCACCTACGCTCCACTGGATCTCCTCCATCTCCTCCTTGAAGCCGCCAGGGGCATCGCTGAAACTCTTGAAGACACCGCTGATGGCACTGATGTCGCTGTACTCACGACGTACACGGTCCTGATAGTCGGTGTTCGACTCGCCCTCCTCCTGAGCAGGAACAGTGGGCACCAACAGCTTATTGGCATCGGCTGTGAGTGTGAAACGGTTATACTCATCCACAGGAATCATCAACGAGGCACCGAGTCGCAGGTTTGCAGGCAGGAACTGACTCTCGTCGTCGCCGTAGAAAGAGATCTTACTACCGATGTTCGAGATGTTCAGACCCAGAGCCAACTGACTCTCGCGACTGCCCAGCATCAGGTATTTATTATAGTACATCGCCAGGTCAGCGGCAAAGGCTGAGGCCGGCTTCGAGTCTTCACTATAGTCATAGCGCAGGTCGCTGTAGATCCAACGGAGGGCTGCCGCCATCGAGAAGTTCTCGCTGAGCATCATCGAATACGCTGCGTCGAGCGACATCTCGTAAGGTTTCACCGTCATATCGCTGCCATCGGAGGTAAAGACCTCACCCAGGGAGAAGTAACGCAGTGAACCAGAGATCGCAGAGTAGTCGCCGATACGATAGTAACCTGACAGATAGGCGAGGTCGATGTCGTTTACCAACTGCCTCAACCACGGGGTGTAGTTCAGGGCGATACCTGCCCGTGAGATACAAAATGGATACTTTGCGGGGTTCCAATACTGTGAGTTGACATCAGGGTCTGTGGCCGCACCTACGTCACCCATACCTGCTGCACGGGCATCAGGGGCGATGGTCTGCGAGATGACCGCATGTTCCACGGGATTGAACATCGTGGTCTTGCTCTCGTCCTGGGCAGATGCAGTGAATAGTGAATAGTGAATGGTGAATAGTATCGCTATCACCCTCATCATCCGTATGTTACAAAATCTTTTCATCATCGAATATAACGTTATATTGTGTTTAATTATTGCCTGTAATGATTATTTTTTTAGCTTTCGACGACTGGCTGCTACCGTCGCTGCTGATGCTGACGCGGAAGAGATACACACCTGTGGGCAGGTGTCGTCCACCGTCGATGCCGAGGTTCCAGTCCAGGGTATAGGTGTCGTCAGAAGGTACACCAGACTCCTTATATCGCCATAACTGTCGTCCAGACATATCGTAGATGTCCAGCTGTACGTTGATCTCACAGCCAGCACGGTCGTGGGTGATGACGAAGCTGATGCCGTCGGTGGTGGAGTTGTGCTTGCAGGTGACGTCCAGACAATTGGGCTCCAGACCCTTCACCACTTCAAAGTCGAGCTCTGCCGTCGAGGAGTTGTTCAACACGTCCCACGCACGGAACAGCAGCTTATGCTTGCCGTAGTCGAGCTTAGGGATGCTGAAGCCGATCGTACCGTTCCTGTAGTCGCCGAACTCATACGAGAAATAGCTGTTCAGGTTATAGGTCTTCGACATGTCTCCGTCGATGATCAGTTCCAGGTCGTGTCCGATGCTGCTGCCTGAGGCGTTGATGCCGTCGTCATCGTAGAGTTCTGCCACGAAGTAGGGGGTGGTATGCACCTTGCCGCCATTCGTAAACGACTTGCTGTTAAGATAGCAGTAGATGCTCGGACCGATGGAGTCTTTCTTGGTGATGTTGCTGCCGTTGAAGATGACGCTTTCGTTCTCGCCGTGTGCCTCGCGTACCTTATTATAATCTACCGCATATAGGGTCATCAGACCAGGGTTATCGGTATAGCTGATATCCTTGGGAACGGCGAAGGTGAGGGTGAAGACACCGCTACGTACACTGTCAGAGCCGTTATAGAGGGTCTTCGTGCGGTCTTTGAAGGTAAAGGGGTTGTCGGCTTCGCTGGTGTCGTTGAGTTTACAGACGATGGTCTCCTCAGCATCACGGATGGTGGCTGATATGACACCGTCGAAGCTGTCGTCAATATCCTCTCCGCTGACGATATGTCCAGTGACCTTAGCGACGGAACCTGCCGCCAGTTGCAGGGTCTCACCGTCGGTTACAGGCTGTCCGTCGATCTCATCGATGACAATCTGCTGTGTAGGTGCTGCCAGCGTCAGGGCAGGATCACCCAGCAATGTGTATTGCAGCTTGTTGGGTGTCAGGTCGCTTTTGTTGTCTACCAGTTCACACTTTGCCAGTCGCGCAGCCTCGCCGATGGTGTTGCGCTTGCCATTGGTTGTTCCCAGCACGTATCTGGTGAAGGCGAGGTTCATGGCTTCGTTCTTGTCGGCATAGACGGTTCGTGTCGTGCCGAAGAAGGCGATGGCACCTCCTTTCTTATTCATCATGGCCGTCTCGCCGATGTTATCCTCTTGTCCGTCAAAGGGCATGATGTCGCACGATGCCGTGAGCCACAGGGGCAGACGTAGAGAGGTGGCCTCTGCGAAGTCGGCGAGTTTCAAAACGAACTCATGCGAGATGCCATAGGCAGCACCGTGTCCGCTGTAGTTCATCAGCAGCGCACCTTCCTTCATCTGGGTCTTGATGAGGTTTGTGGCATCAGGATAGGTGTTACCTGTCGAAGAGGTCTGACGGGTGTAGGCATCCCAGTAGACCTTCTTCACCATATAGCCGGAGTAGTTGTTCTGTACCATCTTGGCCACTCTGTCGGCAGTGATCATGTGTGAGTTGCTGTTGCCGTCGTCGCCCATGAAACAAAGGGTATTCTGCCATTTGCCGGCATATTCGTTGTTGGCGTAGCTGATCACCTTGTCTGTCAGGATCTTCGCCTCTTCGAGGGTACGGGCAGAGAGACGGCCCACAGCCACATCAGGTTTGCCTTTATACGATAAGCTGCCGCCTTTCCCTTCTTGGATCTGTTCTTCATCGTCGAGCAAACAAAAGTAGTCGTCGCTGACGTAGCAGTTGATTTCACTGAACGAGTTCTCGCTCTCGTAGCAGAGCAGGAAGTCGTCAGGACTGTAGTTCTTCCAGTCTTGGATGCGCATACGGTTGTCCCAGGCACCGTCACCGAAGAGCAACAGATAGTGTGCACTCTGCCCACGGTCGTACATCATCTTCAGATAGCGTCTGTACGCATTGGCATCAGGGGTACCGCTGGAGAACTCATTAAACAACTCGTCTGCAGGTACGATCCTCACCGTCATCCCGTCTTTTTGCTCATGCAGCGCCTTGATGCGTTCTGCCTCCGAGAGCCATTTCTGTGAGGTGGGGATGATGATGACCATATCCACGCCTTCATCGGCGTGATGGTCCTGATTGGTGATGCGGTAGATGTACTCAGGGGCATCGAAGCTGCTGGTGGCGAGGTCTGGCCACGCCTTGGGTTGTGTACATGTCAGTGCGAGATAGTCCAGACGCAGGTTCTCGCCTGAGGTCTGGGTGATCTTGATGGTATTCTGACTGTTCACCATACCTTTCAGTTCGTAGGTCCACAACTGCACGTCTGCTTTCGTATACTGGTTGAAGTTGGTCTTTACTTGGATGGTTCCTACGGTAGAGTCATTCACGGCCACAGTGGCATCGAAACTGCCGTCGTAGCTCAGGGCTACGGTGAGGGTGCCGCTGTCGCCTGTACCGCTGAGGGTATAGCTCTTAGGCGTGCCGATGGTGTAGAGGGCTTGGTCGAAGAGTTGTCTGCCACCATGGAACCAGGCGTAGTCATCGACTTCGTAAAGGGTGTGGTAGTCATCGGCAGCAGGGTAGTAGGTGCTCTTGAAGTCTGCCTCACTCAGCGTCAGCGGCTCGGCATCGTTCTCCGTCAGGAAGTAATAGCCGTAGTCTGAATAACTGTTGCGGATACGGCTGGTGGCTGTGGCATTCTCCCACGTCACAGGCCCTGTACCATAAAAGAGCCGTTTGTCGCCCACCGTACAGGTAGGCACTTCTTTCAGGTCATCTGTAGCCGTCAGGTATTCACCCGTCAGACTCTCTGGCTGTAGGGCACCGCCATAGCCGTAGATCTTCACCTTCTTCAGGTCTGAGAAGCCGCAACTGCGTATCAGACTGTTGGTGAGCTGATAGACGCCGCTCTTGGGGATGCGGACTTTTGCCCACGACCCTTCGCGTAGTACCGAATGCTCGGCATACCGCGTGTCTTGAGCCTTTGCCGTCATGCAAAGGAACAAAACCACCATGACCGTCAGAAGTCTTTGGAGTCTTTCCATTGCTATAATAACGGAAAAACGGGCTGTTTTATTGCCTTACTTGCAATTAAACTCCAGTACCTTGCGTTCTTCGAGCCATCCTTCCAGATGGTCGTCGATGTGTACAGGCCCTACTCCTGCAGGAGTACCGGTATAGAGCAGGTCGCCAGTTTTCAGCGTGAAGAACTGTGAGATATAGGCGATGATCTCGTCCACCTTGTAGAGCATGTCCGAAGTGCGGCCCTCCTGTACCGTCTGTCCGTTGATGTCCAGATGGAAGTGTATGCGTTGGATATCCAGGAACTTCTCTTTCGGCACCCATTCACCGATGGCTGCCGATCCGTCGAAACCCTTGCAGATGGTCCAGGGTTGTCCTGCCTCTGAGGCCTTTTTCTGCAGGTCGCGGGCCGTGAAGTCGATGCCGATGGTGAGGGCATCGTAATAGCGGTGGGCAAAGCGCTCTGGGATGTTCTTCCCCAGACGGCAGATCCTCACCACCACCTCTGTCTCGTAGTCGATACGTCCCAGGTGGTCTGGGATAAAGAAGGGCTTTCCCTGATTCAGTATCGCTGAGTCAGCCTTTGTAAAGATGACGGGTTCATCGGGTCTTTTCAGCGTCCCGTGTAACTCCTGGTTATGTGCGGCATAGTTCATGCCGATGGCAAAAATCTTCATATTGTCTTAATAAAGTCATGCGACCAACAGATAAATCTTTCTTTGTGCAAAGTTACGAAAAATTTGCAATATGACCCCTTTTACATACAGTTTTTTGCCATTTTCTTGGCTGTTTTATAATTATTTCGTAAATTTGCAGCGAGAAAAGATCAACATTCCTACGATAACACCGACGCCTTATGCATAAAATCGTCCGTTATTTATTCCTGGCGCTCCTGTTGTTGACAACAGGTGGCATACCTCTTACGGCTGAGGAAACGCTCCCCCCAAAGCTCCAGACACTGGCCGATGAAGCCATCCATAAGGCCGTCGAAGAGTTTGTTGGCGGAGCCGAACCCAGCGACGACCTCACGAAAATGTGCATCAAGATGAACTGATATGAGTTTCTGGAAGAAAAAGGATAAGGGGCCTTATCCCCGCTCGTTTGCCAAGCGGCTGACGCGGCGGATTATGCTGGTGCAGTTCATCGTGATGGCTATCGTTTCTGCCATCGTCGTCTTCATCGGCTGGATGATTGCGTTTACCTGCGTCGGCATTCTCTGCGACAGAGAGATAGACTATAGGGTGAAGAGCGTGGAAAAGGCGCTGGCGGAGGTCTACGTGGCTACCGTCAATACCGTACCCGACATCGAGAACAGCCTTCAGAATCCCGACCGCCTGCAGCGTATCATGCAGCGCATGGTGGAACTGAATCCCAATATCCGCAGTTGCGGCATCAGCTTCCGCGAGAACTACTATCCCAAGAAAGGCCGCTGGTTCTGTCCGTATGCCCAGCGCCGCGACAGCGACAGCATCGTGGTGACGCAGTCCGTCGGCGGTCAGCAGCAGGACTACCTGCAGCAAGAATGGTTCCAGGAGGCCCTGAAGGCCAAGAAAGGCTATTGGTCGAAGCCCTTCTTCGACGGTCAGGACCAGAAGACGCCGCTGGTGGCTTATCTGTTGCCCATCCGCGACGAGCGCGACAGTACGGTGGCCGTGCTGGGTGTCGACCTGTCGCTGAACGTGCTCGCCAAGGCCGCAATGTCAGGTCATTCCATCAAGGACGGCCCAGAGAAGTGGTCGCCGAAGCACGATGTCTACTTCTTCCTCATCGACTCGGCAGGCACCTATCTGGCCCATCCGGACATGAACCGCGTGGTGCGCAAGACCATCTTCGACATCACCAAGGCCACCGACGACCCTTCGGACGACTCCGTGGCTAAAGGCGTTCTGGCAGACAGACATGAAGATAGTGCCAATACGCTGACCTACACTGAACTCGGCAGTGGTTTCAAACTTGAGGGCGAGGATGTCGTCATCACCTACCAAGCCATCAGGCATACGTCCTGGACGCTGGTACTGGCCTTTACCCATTATTATATCGATCTTGGAGGCTATGTCCTCGCCGGCATACTGTTGTTCTTCATCCTGTTGGGACTGCTCGTCATCTTCTTCGCAGGTCGCAGAGGCATCAAGAAGAGCTCAAAGCCCCTGAAACAACTTGCAGCCTCTGCCGATGAGGTGGCAAAGGGCAACTTCGACGTCCGTCTGCCCGACATCCAAAGTCGTGACGAGATCCACCAGCTGCGCGACTCGTTCGACAACATGCAGCACTCGCTGACGCGCTATGTCAGAGAGCTGCAGGATACCACCGCCATGAAGGCCACGATGGAGAGTGAGTTGAAGATTGCCCACGACATCCAGATGGCGATGTTGCCCAAGATCTTCCCGCCTTATCCTGAGCGCGACGACATCGACATCTATGGCTCGCTGAAGCCCGCCAGGGCCGTCGGTGGCGACCTCTTCGACTTCTACGTCCACGACAACCAGCTGTTCTTCTGCATCGGCGACGTCAGTGGCAAGGGCATTCCTGCCTCGCTGTTTATGGCCGTCACCCGTTCGCTGTTCCGTAATATCTCAGCCCACGTATCACAGCCCGAGCGCATAGCCTACGCGCTCAACAATGCCCTTGCCGACGGTAACGAGACCAATATGTTCGTCACCCTCTTCGCGGGTGTGCTCGACCTCGCCACAGGCCATCTGCGCTATTGCAATGCTGGCCATGATGCACCGCTGCTCGTAGGTCGCGACGTGGGTATCCTGCCCTGTCAGCCGAATCTGCCCCTGGGTGTGATGGCTGAATACCAGTTCGAGGCCCAGGAGACGGATATCGACCCGCAGACCACCATCTTCCTCTTTACCGACGGTCTGACGGAGGCTGAGAATGCCGTCCACGACCAGTTCGGCGATGAGCGCATCCATGAGATCGCCACCCGTCAGCTCGCCGCCCGTCAGCATCAGACCCAGCCGTTCATCCAGAAGATGCTGGAAGCAGTGCGTGACTTCGTAGGCGATGCCGAACAGAGCGACGACCTCACGATGCTCGCCGTGCAATACAAGCCCAAGGGCTGACTTCCTTGCGCAACGTGTCTGAAAACACAAATGGCACGTTGGCACGATGGCACGTCAGGGGAGATAAATATAAACATTCAAATAGAAACAGATGACTAAAAACTCACTTTTCTCAAACCTCTGCCACAGTTTGGCGTACCTTTGTCATACTTTTGCAGAAAAATCATAGAAATATGGACAACGACAGAGGACAAAGTTTGATAACCAAGTACGTTTGGGTGATAGAGACCATCTATCGCAAACGTAAGATTTCATTCAAGGATCTGAATGAGCTGTGGCTTCGCGATGACATCAGTAGAGGTGTGGATATTCCTAAACGCACCTTCGACAACTGGCGTTATGTCATTTGGGATATGTTCGGCATCAACATCGTTAATGAAAACCGTGGTGAATACCGTTACTTTATTGAGAACGTGGAGGACATCAGCAAGAACGGACTCCGATCCTGGCTTTACAACACATTCTGCGTGAGCAATGCCTTGGCCAACAGCCAAAGTATCAAAGACCGTATTATTCTGGAATACCTGCCGTCTGGTCAAAACTATTTGCAACCCATCATTGAGGCAATGAAGGAAAACCGTGTGCTCAACATGACCTATCACAGTTATTGGAAGGACGAGGAAAACAACTTCGATGTGCAGCCGTATTGTGTGAAACTGTTCCGTCAGCGATGGTATCTGGTAGCCCGTAGCACCTATTCTTATTATTATGAGAAAGGACCTCGCATCTATGCCCTCGACCGCATCAACGATCTCCACATGACAGACGAGACTTTTGAAATGCCAAAGGACTGGACTGCCAAGGACTTCTTTGACAGCTGCTTCGGCATCATTGCCGACCAGCGCATTGAACCTCAGACCGTGAAGTTGAAAGTTTCGGCAGGCCAAGCCAACTATATCCGTGACCTTATGCTTCACGAGACTCAGGAAGAGATAGAGAAGAATGAAGAATATAGCATCTTTACTTATTATCTGCGTCCATCTTATGACTTCATTCAGGAACTGCTTTGGAACGGCGAGGACATGGAAGTACTCGAACCCCTATGGCTTCGCAAAGAGATTGCTGGTAAGATAAAGAGAATGTGGAATAAATACAAGGAGGACAAATAAATGAAAGACTTTGCAGCAATAGATTTCGAAACGGCTAACAACGAGCGTAGCTCTATTTGTTCTGTTGGTATTGTCATTGTTCGCAATGGTGAGATCGTGGATACGTTCTACTCTCTTATCCAACCAGAACCGAACTATTATAACTACTGGTGCAGCCAGGTGCACGGCCTTTGTCAGGAAGACACCGATGATGCCCCTGTGTTCCCTAAAGTATGGGCTCAGATAGAGCCGCTGATTCAGGGCTTACCTCTTGTGGCTCACAACAAGCCTTTTGACGAAGGTTGTTTGAAGGCTGTTTTTCGCGTATATCAGATGGACTATCCAGATTATGAGTTCTACGACACACTGTGCGTTTCGCGGCGCGTACTCCCTGATTTGGAAAACCACCAGCTTCAAACTGTTGCTGCTGCCTGTGGTTATGAATTAGAAGATCATCACCACGCACTTGCTGACGCAGAGGCATGTGCATGGATAGCAAGAGAGATACTATAGTTTTCAACTTATCCACGCTGCATTATTATCATCAATAGAGATAAAAGATAAGAAGAAAAATTAAGAATTATGGAAGAGTATAATAAACTTATTCAAGAGAAAAACTTGTTGGATGTATTTGAGAAATTCAGCGATTTACAAATCAAATACGAAAAAGGAGACAAGCATTATATTGATGTCAAAATTGAACCATATGTTATTTGTCTTGTATACAATTGGAAGCGAGAAATATGGATGTCAATCCTGCATACAATATTTGATAAAAATGATGAAGAAAGAGATTATCCAATATTTCCCAATGCAGAAGATGTAGGACGCCTTATCTATGATGATATTAAATTTGTAAAGGGAAAGTATGTTATAAATTGTTCTGTCGATTCGTGGTATCAAGATGTAGAGACAATTTTGTCAAACATAAAGAAGAACAGACCTACTCTATATCACGTACTTGATAATAGTACTTTGAGATTTCCAGATGGAATGATGAAAACAAGAAGAACAGATTGGAAAAGTCCAGCACGATTAATCGATATTCATCAAGAATCTGAGAAAGGGTTCGTTCAAGGAATAAAAAAAGAAGAGCAGTCACTGTATGATAATTCGCATTATTTATTTGGAAGTAATGGAACATACGTGGGACCTGAGGAGAAGTATTATGTACTAAAATTCAAAGTTCTTCGTCCAGGGCAAGAACTATTTCAACCTATCAACGAGTATATTAATGTTGAAAAGTTGATTAGAGAATACTATCTTCCCAAGATGCAAAGGGAAAGGATGTCATCTAAGCTTTTGGAAGAAATTAACCAAAGGATTACCAATCTGAAATTGGATGTTGTCACTCGAGATTTTGATACATACGGTGCAGTTTCAATTAACGCAACCTACAAACCCATTGGATTTGATTCTTGGGATGATTATTTAAAATCAATTCTCTAAATAAGGGTATTATGAAAAAGTAATTGCAGATTCAGCAGCTTGTGTGGATTGCAAGAGAAATATTGTAATTATCAATAATTGAAAAAAACAACCATGAGTAAAGTCTTTAGAATTACGCCCAAACGAGTGAAACGCTCTAATGGGCAGGTGTTGACGCCAGATATGGCTATAACGGTGACAACACGCTCAAATACCACCACTCCATTCTACAATGGAGCCGTAGAGATAAAAGAGCAGTACATGCGCATGTACCAGTTTGATTACAAGAAAGCATGTTGCTCATCAAGTGATTTTGAATTTGAGAAGTTGGACTAAATATTAATAAACTATGATTAATAATGACTCCATTCGTTCAATTGTTGACAAACTGAATGAAAGTTTTTTTGTACCTGACATTCAGCGAAGCTATGTTTGGCTACAGAATCCAAAAGAAAAGAGGATTGAACAACTGTTCGATTCGCTGATGAGAGGTTACCCTATAGGCTCTTTTCTGTTTTGGAATCTAAAAAAGTCTGATATTGAGACTGACAATTCTGACAGAGAGGCTGAAGAAGGAAAACTGAACTTCCAATTGTACAAGTTCATTGAAAATTACGATGTTCGCAAGAACCATAATGAGAAGATAAACATCACTCAAATAAAAAACGATGACTTGCACATTGTACTTGACGGTCAACAGCGCTTGACATCTTTGTATATAGGACTTAGAGGTTCTCGTACGCTAAAACGTCCTTATTCTCGAAAGAATGATGCAAGCCAATACGAAGAAAAGTATTTATACCTTAATCTCCTGCATATTCCCAGCGATGACAATCCCGATGACTGCTATCAGTTTGAGTTCAAGACCCCAGCAGAAGCTCAACAAATAACAGAAGCGTGCTTGTGGTTTAGAGTTAGTATAGTTAATAATTGGGAAACTGAAGAAGACGCAGAGAATTTCTGTGATAAGTATAATTATGGACGAAGCATTGAAAGGATCCTTAAGAGATTGTTCCATGTGCTATCTGATAGCCCGAACCTTTCATATTATGAAGAGAAGGAAAAGAGTCTTGATAAAGTCTTGAAGATTTTCATCCGGGTTAACAGTGGTGGCATGCAGTTATCGTATTCAGACTTATTGATGTCCCTGCTTACTGCAACCTTTAAAACGGAAATTCGTGATAATATGGAACAGGTTGTGGACAAATTTAGAGATGATGGGTTTGGATGTATTGGAAGAGATCAGATTCTGAAAACGTGTCTGATGATGTCTGAGTGCAACCATGTATTCAAGCTAAGTAATTTCAGTAAACCCAACATTAGGAAAATTGAGAATAACTGGGAGTCTATTATTGAATACTTGAATGTTGCTGTAAGCCTGTTGGCTAGCATTGGCTATAGGAATCAATTGTCATCTGGCTATATTGCTTGTGTTATAGCGTATTATCTATTCAACAAAAAGTGTTCCAAGCCCAGCAAAGAAGACAAGACTGCTATTTCGATGTTCGTTATGATTGCTCAAATTAGGTCGTTCTATTCAACAGGCTTGGACGGAAAGTTGTCTAAAACAAAGGAGTTGATGTCACAATCAAATAATTTTTGTGAATTCTTGGAGAAAGCGTATGTTAGCTTTGAAAACTTCAGAATCACCTCTGAATACCTTGATTGGGCCATTGAGAATGTAAGATATGGCTCAAGTGCAGTATTACCCTTGTTGCAATTACTATATCCGAACTTGAATTATGGAACAACATCTTTCCATATTGATCACGTTTATCCAAGGGCAAAGTTTAGTACCTCTACTCCCGGAATGCCTATTGATTATATTGGTAAGGAAAATAATCTTTTCAATCTTCAATTATTAGAGGGTGTTCAGAACGAGGAGAAAAGTGATAAAGACCCAGAACAATGGCTCTCCGAAGAGTTCGTATACCAAGAAGAAAGAGAGAAATATCTAGAGGACAATTATATCCCATCAGATTTTGTTCTGAACTGGGAAAATCTTCCTGTTTTCGAACAAGAAAGGAAAAAACGGATGCTACAGAAGCTGCGACATTCCTTTGGTCTGTCAGCTTAGATTGCGTAAATGTGATTTTGAATTTGAGAAGTTGGACTAATTGAAAACAAATAAACATAAGAAGATGGAAAACAAAGTGGAATTAACAGATACGATGATTCGCGATTCCTTTAATAAAACAGGAGTGGACGAAAAATATTATTCAATTTACAAGGCCGAGGCTAAACGTTGTTACGATAGCCTTATGAAAGATTGTCCTGATGACGATGATAATTTAGAAAGTAGTCTAAGCCTAACTGGTGATTATATCAAATTCTATGTTGAAGAAGCAGAAAAGGGACATTGTCACAAATGGTGTGAATCTGTCGCTAAGGAAGGAATTACTTATGGAAATGATGAATGTATATATAGAACAGCGTATGACAGTTTAGAATCTGATGAAGAAAAAATCAGGGAATTAGAAATTCATACATATTCCTTGAGTGATGATCCAATCTTTAGAGACAGGTACAAATCAATGTTTGAAGAAGGCATACCCAATTTAATAGAAAACACAGAAGGATATACAAGAATATATCATTTCTTAATAAATGAAGGTAAAAGCAATATTTATGCTCATGCCTATGCATATGTTTCCAATGATCTAAAACCACTCTTCTGTGAGATATACGCTGAGGCTTACGAACTGGCCATTCAACATGGAATGGATAGTTCTGAAGCATATTGCTTTGGAAATTTATGTACAGAAGCCTGTGACTTTGGATATTGGGTTTACATTGATGATTTTCTAAAGAAATACCAGAAAACATGGCAGAAGGACTTTTACATAAAACTTATTTGTGACGAGATTAGACGTGAAGAAAATCGAGAGATAAGTTCTTCGCTTCTTAATGATTTAAGAAAAAAGATGGGGCTCTAATTAAAATGAAGATTATTTAAAAACATTTTTTTAAAGAGTATTATGAAAAAGTACTGGTTACACAGAATTACTGGTGGAGATAATGCATTAGATTTTGCTGATCCACTATTATTCACCCATAATTATTTAACTATTGGGTGGAGTGATTTCTCTTCTGATTCATTTGTAAAAGACGTTAAGGAAAGAGGAGGTGAGGCAATTGACTATGCTATGCAAAATGAAGGATGGGGGTTGCCTCGTAACAGGTGGAACTTGTGGCGTTTTATCAAAGGAATGTCAAAAGGTGACATTGTTGTTGTTCCAACTTGGGGCGTATTCAGTTTGTTCGAAATAGCAGACGATGAAGTTTTGTCGAATGACACTATTGATGTCTCAATCTACAAAGATTGGAATGGACATTTTGCATCCAGACATGAAGATGGATATTTTTATAATGGTGATGAAAAACGTATAGATTTAGGATTTTATCGAAAAGTAAAGCCCGTTTTGCTAAACATCCCTCGTGAAGGCTATGCAGACCAAGAACTTTATTCAAGGATGAAAATTCGACAGACCAATGCGGATATTTCGGTTTTGGCTGAATCTATCGAATATGCGAGGAAGGCTTTTGAACAGAAAAAGCCGATCAATCTTAAAGAACAAATGGTGGAAGAGACAGTCCCAAAGCTATTGTCACTAATTGAGAAATTGACAAATGATATAAAATTTGAGAACCTAGTAGAGTGGTATTTGAAGTCTATAGGTGCGAAAGTAGATACTCCGAGTAAAAACGAATCGCCAACAGAAGATGGTGATGCTGATAAAGTGGCCTATTTTGAAAATATTAAAACTGCAATTATGGTTCAAGTGAAGAAACATGAAGGAACAACTGATGACTGGGCTGTGCAGCAAATAAAAGCATTTAAGGCCAATCACAACTATGGGGACTATTATACACAAATGTGGGTGATTTCTTCTTGTCAAGATTTTAGTGCAAAAGCTAAAATAGAAGCAGAAACAGAGGGTGTTCGTCTTATCAATGGTATAGAATTCGCAAAAATGATATTAGATGCTGGATTGGAAGGATTGAATCTCTAAACAGCGCTGACATAAAAGACAATTTATCTGACCCCATCGCATAATTTTAGGGAAAAAGATCATTTTTCTTCGACCTCTGCCACAAGTTGGCGGAGGTCTTTGTTTTCTTTGCATCGAAATAGAAATATTGATGTAATATGAAAGCTTATAGATTCGTACATTTGAATGTACACTCACATTTTTCAATTAATGATGGGTGCGCTAGCATCAGGGAATTGGTGGATGCCGCCATCAAAGAAAGAATGCCAGGTATTGCTATTACTGATACTGGCAATATGTTTGGCATTATGGAATTTTTCGACTATGTCAGTCAGATTAACATCGACAGACAGGAGAAGGGCAAGAAGCCTTTCAAACCTATCATCGGATGTGAGCTATATGTGGCTAAGAATGGATCAAAGGACAAAAAAAATGGTCACAAGGATTTGAAAGGGTACCATCTGACTGTTCTTGCCAAGAACTTGACAGGCTATAAAAATCTCATGAAGATTGTGAGTAATTCATGGACTGACGGCTTCTATGGAAGTCCACGAACAGACCGCGCGGATTTGGAGAAATACCATGAAGGGCTGATTGTCCTCTCAGGTAGTGCTGGCAGTGAGGTCTTTACTAAGATTTCCAATGGTGACATAGAAGGTCTGGAGAAAACTATCAAATGGTATCTACAGACTTTCGGAGAGGATTATTATCTAGAACTACAGCGTTGTGCTGATTATGACTTAAAGAGCGATACGCCGAGTGATCTGATGCTTGAACAGCAAAGGGTTAATGCCGTTCTTATGCAAAAAGCAAAGGAATCTGGCGTAAAGGTTGTAGCCACAAATGATGTTCATTATGTTGCTCCTGAAGATCTGGCAGCTTACAATATCCAACAATGCTATGCTACAGGTAAGACTATGGATGAATTTGCCAAAACAGATATACTTCAATTCCGCTGGTTGACAAGCAGAAAACATATGTGCGAGTTGTTCTCAGATGTCCCGGAAGCTATAGCCAGTACGATGGAGATATTTGACAAGGTTGAGTTCTATGACATACGCCATGCTCCCATCGTTCCAGCTATTTACATTCCCAATGGCTTCAGGGATGAGGAAATAAGCGAGGAAGATGACTACTTAAAATACTTGTCATTTTCCAAAGCAAGACAGATATACGGGAAATCACTTTCTGAAGAAGTGGCTGACAGACTGAAGTTTGAACTAGAAATTATAAGGCAAAGGGGAGCGTCTGGTTATTTTCTCTTTCTACAGAATATAATCAATATAGTTCAATCAGAGCTTGACGTATGGGTTGGCCCTGGACGTGGCTCAGCAGCTGGTAGTCTTGTGTGTTATTGCTTAGGTATTACTAAGATTGACCCATTGAAACACGATTTACTCTTTGAACGTTTCCTAAGTCCAGAAGGCACGATTTTTCCAGACATTGATATAGACTTCGACGAAGAAGGTAGAGAAGATGTTCTTGGATTACTTCAGCAGATATATGGCAAGGAATGCTGTGCTCATATTGTGGCGTTCTCAACTTTTCCTGGTGATTCTGTATTAAGACGAAGAGTTCGTGATCTGAATGTTCATGCTTGTGGATTTATTGTCGCTAATGATCCAATAACAAACTGGGCACCCATTGCTACTGTTGGTATTGAGGATTCCGAGGGTAATGATAAGATATTGAGATGTGTACAGTATGATGGAAGGCATGTGGAAAAATCTGGCCTCATAAAGTTTGATTTCCTTGGGCTAAAGACATTATCCCAAATGAGAGAAATTTGTATGCTTATTAAGACCCGGAAAGACGAGAATTTCAACATTAATACAATCCCGATTGATGATGAGAAAACCATGAAGCTGTTTCAAGCTGGACAAACAGAGGATGTATTCCTGTTTGATTCGCAGGGGATGCAGAAGTATTTACGAGACCTTCATCCCACATGCTTTGAGGATTTGACTATATTGAATTGTATGTATCGACCTGGCATAATGGAATATATACCAACGTTCATCAAGCACAAAAAGTCGAAGAAGGGAATAAAGTACATCATTCCTTGTATAGAAAAGTACCTTCAGAACACATATGGCATCATGGTTTATCAGGAACAGATAATGATGCTATCGCGCTTGATTGCTGATTTTAGTAGAGGTGAGAGCGACCTGCTGAGAAAAGCCCTCTGGAGGAAAAATAAAGATGTACTATCTGTTCTGAAACCAAAATTCATAGAAGGTGGAATGAAGAATGGCCATGGAAAGAAGGCTCTTGAAAAGGTATGGAATGAGATGGAGCATAAAGGAATGTATGCTTTTAATAAGTCTCATGCTGTTTGCTACACTTGGCTGGCTTATCAAATGGCTTATTTGAAAGCCCATTATCCAGAAGAGTTCAAGCAAGTCATCGAGAAGTATAATTCAGACTAATTTTTCTTCGACCTCTGCCACCATTTGGCGGAGGTCTTTGTTTTCTTTGCACCATAATTCTTTTGAATATGGGAAAAATAGAGAAATATGAGAAGTTGAACAAACCTGGATTATGGTTTGTTTGTTCGGGACAACCAGCCACCGAACTTAAACAGTACATATATGACTTTGCTGTAGAATCCGGGTTGCCTATTGTGGTCTATTCTGGTATTCCCAAAAAGGAAATACAGAATGCAGTCATTGATCTGATAAAAGCGAAATACATAGGAAACGCTGAAAACGAGAGTGAAAGAGATTGGCTGGAACAGGAAATGATGGAATACAACACACATGGTTTCTTCTGTTATCCTGAAGAATTGAACGATTATGTTCCAAATGGTTCCTTCTGGACTGACTATGTCTTCTTTGATGAATTCAAGATTCTTTCGTTCACAAACAGCTTTTCTCACTTGTATCTTATTGATAACTTGTCTGAGTTAAGTCATGACTATGGAAGTGATTATTCAAGGGCTTTGACCTCTATAGAGC
>JAEEGG010010247.1_pt1 | contig 20749 bp, 15 predicted proteins | sample 9134161 | NCBI WGS metagenome assembly JAEEGG01 (sample SAMN16246543, study PRJNA631951) | gut metagenome | biome: gut microbiome; feature: rumen; material: CR-attached | host: Bos | place: Iran: Karaj | collected 2018-10 | reverse complement strand
TGAAGCAAATAATTGGCGCCTCCCACATCGAAAAAATAGAATCGTGACGCCTGCACCAACCTGCGTTTCATTACTTTGGTGTAGGCCGGAATGGTGTAGCCGACCAATGTGTCTTGCAAAATGGAAAAATACTCCTTGACTGTTTTGGCACTTACCCCGCAATCGCTTGCAATGTTGGCGTAATTCACCATTTCACCATCAGTAAGAGCCGCAACTTCCAGAAAACGCTCAAAATTGTCCAAATCCCGCACCAACGCCTCCGCTTGGATCTCCTCCTTCAAATATACATCCACGTATGATGCCAATAGTCGAGTTGCATTTTTAGCGGGATAGTGCAGTGGCATCATACCGTTGTTCACTGCTCTGTCAATGTCCAAATCCGGTATTTCGGCACTTACCAAGGGGTAAAAATAACAAGGGAACGCTCTGCCACCCAACGTGTTGTAACCTTTCCTCTTTAGTTTTCTCGCACTACTCCCGCATAGCACAAACCGGATTCCAAATTCTGAGATGAGCCGGTGGACTTCGTTCAGCAAATCCGGCACTTCCGGTATCTCGTCTATGATGACGACACAACTGGAATCTTTACCAGCCAGTTGGTCGTATAGATAAGCCGGGCGTTTGCGATACAATTTACGGATATCTGAATCCAACAAGTCAATGTACACTGCTTTGGAGACAGCTTTTCGTAGAAGAGTGGATTTTCCGGTTTGTCGGGCACCAAACAAAAACACACTCATATCTAATTCCTTGTTAATATCGAAGATACGTTGATACATATTTGTCGCATACTAGTTTCTTATTTCTTTTTTTGATTGAAAATATGAAATATCACTTCAGATTTTCAATTAAAATCAGGAGCAAAAATACACTTTTTTTATCAAACTGCAACCTTTTGACTTTTTTGTGTTCTATGAATAGACAAAAGAATTAATTTTGCAGCGTTGTTTACTTATCTTGATGTTTAATGGACTCCGCACCAAGGTCGTCGGGAAATCCCTGCTTTTCCTGCTGGTCTTTTACCTGCTGTTCCGCAAACCGAGGCTCTTCAATGTCAAATGTGGGCATCTCGCGATATCCTTATGCTGGTCAAAAGACACACAACGGTGCTCCCCATCACGATGATTTTCATTCTCATCGTCATCCACTTTTTCTCGTCGCATTACCTGCCGAACATTTTGTCCCAACATCTCACCCCAAACGACACTTTGTACGGACAGGGGAATTATTTCGCCTCCGTTCCAACCGTTTGTGATATTGCATTCAATCTGGCCGCTTTTATCCTTTACCGCAGGGAGATGAAACAACAAAACGTGTAGAGACGCGCCATGGCACGTTTCTACAAATCCCATTCCGGGACACAATCCGATTATTTCAACAATTGCGCCGTGTGCGCCTTAGTGTTCACCTTTCCGATGGCGTCGATGATAACACCTTGTTCGTCAATGATGTAGGTGGTGCGGAGCGTGCCTTCGGTCACCTTGCCGTACATCTTCTTCTCGCCCCAGGCCTCGTAGGCTTTCAGGATGGTGAGGTCGGTGTCGGCGATGAGGTGGAAGGGCAGCTCGTACTTGGCGATGAACCGCTGATGCGAGGCGGCGGAGTCGCGGCTCACGCCCAATACCTCGTAGCCCAAGGCGATGAACCGCTGGTAGTTGTCGCGCAGGTCGCAGGCTTCGGCGGTGCAGCCCGGCGTGCTGTCTTTGGGATAAAAATAGAGCACGAGCTTCTTGCCGGTGAAGTCGCTCAGTTTCACGGTGTTTCCATTCTCGTCAATGCCCTCGAAATAAGGGGCTTTTGTTCCGATTTGCAGCATAGTTTTGGTGTTTTCTTTGAGGAGGCAAAGTTACAATTTTATTTCGGATATCAGAACAACTTTCCCGCCTAAAGCATCTACAGGAAGTCCATCACACAAAATGCATCCACTTCTCTCCACAAAGACGGGATACCCAGTATAAAAAAATCAATGATGGGTCATGTATCGGAATGTTCTTCTATAAAGGTCTTTAATCCAGTCTGAGGTTTGGGCTGCACTTCTGCCACCGATTTGGTTTCAATGACAAGTCGGACATCGTCGATGACGGCATCCAACTTAATGCCCGTGTAAGTGCGCCAATAGGAGAGTCTGTCCTCAGTGTGTATAACCAATGTATGCGATGATTTCCTGTATAATCCAGTGTCCGAAAGGCCAGCTGGTCATCCAGATACGCTGATTTTTTCCATTTCAACTGGTGGGGGGTGGGGCGGACAACAAAACGGCTACTTTGCACTTACTAGTTGCAGCTCTTACGGATTTAACAGCAATCATGCCATCATTATAGGCATCCGCAGTCCTGAATTACCAGCTACTATTGGGGAACATCGTGTAAAAAACGTCCAAGCTTTTCCCAACCCCACCAATGGCAGTGTATTTGTGTGTACAGAATCGCAACCGGTGTTGGAGACGCTGGTTTTTGACATGTTCGGAAGAAAGCTTTCCCATAAAAACGTGGGTGAAAAAGAGTTTTGTGTTGACCTATCTGGCTATGATGCTGGGATTTACATACTTCAGCTTGTCTCCAGCAGAGGTGTTGAAACCATCAAAATCGTCAAAAAATAACTCCTAACACCAAAAAGACGCAAAAGTACACGTTTTCGGAAATGTTTGCGCATACGCACAAATGTTGTATTTTTGCCATCGAAAAAAAGGAAATATGAAACAGGAAAAGTTCTCCATCGCCAAGCGATTGAAAAGCTTCACCTACGCATTCAACGGGCTGCGAATCCTTCTCTTGGAGGAGCATAACTCGCGAATCCATTTGACTGCAGCCATTTGCGTAGTCGCAGCAGGCATTCTATTCCACATTTCACCGCTCGAATGGGTGGCGGTGATATTCGCCATTGGAATGGTGTTCGGCGGGGAGATCTTCAACTCCGCCATCGAAGACCTTGCCGATGTTGTATGCCCAGAACGCGACGAACGCATCAAAAAGGTCAAAGATTTGTCGGCAGCTGCCGTGTTAGTGTCCGCCATCACCGCTTTAATAATTGGGTTCATCATCTTCATCCCCAAAATCGTGGCCTTATTCCGATGAACATCCGACAGGTTGTCTTCATTTTTGGCGGCACAATGGCCGATGCAAGAAGAAATAAATCTATGTCTCTTATAAAATGAATCCTTAATTATACCAGCATATCTGTTAAAGATTCCCGCGGTTTTAGTTTTATCAGTATCAATATAGTTTATGTTCTCACATTTGCGGTGGGTTGTTTTGTGTCCCGCTGATAGAGAAGAGGCCGCTGCAGAACAAATCGGGCTACATCGAAGACCGAGAAAAGACAAAGATGTTCATTTAGAGGTGAATATAATGCGCATTCCTTTATCGCGGTAATTGTACCGTATGGTATTCTTGGGACAGTAATCGTGAATGCTCAAATGTAGCACCCAATTCTGTTTGTCCGTTGCTATTTTATTGTATCAGAATTATTTCACTAACTGTTTGAAACGGTCGGAGTGGCGGTAGCGCTTGAACTCGGCATCGCGTTTGGCCGTCTTCTTTAACGAAGAATCCAGACTGATGGCGGTGGTAAGGTTGCTGTAAACGCCCTCCTCGTTCCTCATGCGGGCGGAGAGGACCGCTTTCAGGTAGGCGGTCTTGGCATCCACCTCTTCAATGCATTCAAGGGTGGACTTGGCGGCGTTGTAGTCTTTTTGCAGCAACTGCACTAATGCGGTGTTGTAGTCGCAGCTTTTGTTGCCCATCAGTTGGACGGCTCTGGAATAGTCGCCATTGAGGATGCTGAGAGCGCCGGTGTTGTAGTTCTGGTTCACCGGTTGCACGGAAGCATTGGCGGAAGCCTCGAAGTTTGCTTTCGCGGCGGCAAGGTCACCGCTCAAGTAGTCGGCGATAGCCATATTGTTGAGGATGATACCGTTGTCTGGGGAAAGGGCGGCAGCTTTCTGTAGGTAATTCAACGCTTCCTCCAAGTCGGCCTCGTTACCGGTTTGGTAATATTCGTTGAGTTTCATAGCACCGAGGTTGTTGTATGCGCGCCAGTCATTTTCGGTTTTCTTGTTGTTAACCAACGCTTTGTAGATGCTTTCTTTCGCATTATTATCTGTGGCGACAGAGGCAGCATAGAGTCGTTCGTTAATGGAAAAATTGTTCGGGTCAGACTGCACGAAACGGATGAGATCGGCATCGGTGTAAGTGTCGTGCTTTTTGCAGACCATCTGGATTTCGGCACGGCGTAGCGGCGGCAGGATGGCGTCGGCGATTTCGGGATAGATGTCCGTCATCTCGCGAATCTTCTGTTCACGCATGTCGTTGTTGGCTTGAGAACGTACCACATTTAGAATCTGGTTCTTCTGGGCAATGCTCGATTTCTCGATAGCAGCCTCGAAACCGTCCCAGTCCTCACCTTTGGCATTGTTCACATACTCAAAGACCGGCTTCTGCAAGTCTTTCATCTTGATATTGTTGCGTTTTGCATAATCTTTCAGATAAGCGTTGAATTTGTCGTTGAACCAATTCTTACCTACCTGGAAACGTCTTTCGGAAAGACCCTGGTTATTGGTCTCCTCACCTTCGGGGGAAGCCCAACCGGAAATCACCACGCGGTCAATGATGTAGTCATTGTTCATGAAATCGGTGAATGCCTTGATGGAATCTTTGGCGGCTTGGGTCTTATTATTGGGATTGTTCCAATTCATGCTTGCGCTGTTGAGGTCGAAGTAGAGGATGGCCGTTCTGCCGATGAACTCCGCCTTGTAGTTGTGAGGAGCCAGTAAAAATGCCGTACCACTATTGGCGTTATCCGTCAGTCTCGGGGTGAGATTGGCACGTGCGCTGGTGTTGCTGATCCCCTCGCCAAGGTTGCGGTCGCCGAAGTCGTGCGATTTCTTCTTCAAGTTGGCCACCGCACCAGTCACGATATCAGCGGTTTCATACTTTTCGTCAAACTTGAAAGTACCGCTCTGCGTAAAAGTACCGCCCGTTTTGTAGTGGATGACCGTACCATCGCCCTTGGCTTTCTCACCTTTCACTTTGATGGTGGTGAACGGCGGGTTAACTTTCTGACCATCAACAGACAATGACGGAGTAAACGTCATCGTGGCTTTCTTTTTCATATATTTGGGCGGAAAAGTTCCCTTGATGGTGTAAGCCACTTCACCACCTTTGTTCTCCAAATCGGGATTGTCAAGTGTAACCGACACTTCCGGATATTTCTTGACCATTTTTCCAAGTCCGCAACTGCTCAACATGAGGACAGCCGCCACGACCATGCTCAATGCAACTAATTTTCTCATAGGTTATTAAGGTTTTTAATTGTTTTTTCTAAAACGATGCAAAAATACAATTTTTTCTGGATCAGAAATCCGTTCCCAACGAGAACATGAACATCCCTTTCTTGTTTGGAATTTCCCAGTCCTCCACCCCCCAAGCATAGTCGAAACGGAGAAAATAACCCAAAATGGATATGCGAGCGCCGATGCCGAAACCTCCCACCCAAGGATCCACCTGTCTTTTCACTTCCGCGTGAATAGGACCGCTGTCAATATAGCGGGTGTAAAGGCAATTGTCCTCCGAGTACGGGGTGAAGCCCGTCCATGCCGTGCCAACATCACCGAACAGGTTGATTTGTAGTGAATTAAGTAAGTTCCATTTTACTTTATGCCCGGCAATCAGCTGCACAATGGGCACGCGCAACTCCCCGTTGAAAAGCAGGAAAGAGGTGCCGTTGCGGATGTTCTGCCGGAAACCGCGCATATTCGTGGCTAATGTCTGGTAAGCGTAATTCTTGGTCAGGTCTGTTGATATGTCGCTGTTGAACTTCGCAGCAATCCAGTTATCCACACCGCCCATGTAATAGACAAGCCGCGCAGATCCCGCATTCGTACTCCCCGCAAGGCGTAATGCCAACGTCATGTTCCGATACAACCTGAACGAATGCCGTGCGTCGAAACCAATCACAAAAAGGTTAAGGGTCTCTCGCTCAAGCCGCTGCTCATACTCGGCGAACATTTTCAGTTTGGTGCCGCGCCACAAGTTGGTGTATAACTCCTTAGACGAATCGAAGATATATTCCAGTTTAGCTCCTGCCCACACGTGATGCGCATCCTCCGCCTGCAAGGTCTGGTCATTCAATGCCGCCACGACATTTGTCTCATAGCGCCCCTTCAGCGTCAACCTTATGCTATTTGTCTTGTTAAACGGAAACTTCAACGTATAAAACAAACTGTTGGAATTTTGCCGATAGACATACCCGTTCACCTGCGAACTGATGGCCTGACGATGCAACGTTATTTGCCTGTCCAAACGGCGGGAAAGATTCTCATAACTGAATAGAAATTCGTAACTATTTAAATCCCAGCCTATTCTAAATCCTCCGGTAATGCGATAGTCCTCAAAAAGATCATTGATCCCTAACATGAACAAAGCGTTGAATCCGGTGTTCAGATAAATGGGGGAAGTGCCGCCCTCAAACTGCTGGTATGAGGTATTCAAGAAGCTGAAGTCTACCTGTGTAATCAGTTGGTCTATAGAATATTGTACCCGATATGGCAATCCGACTGGAATAGGAAAATCGCGACCCGAATGACGGGAGGTGTAAGTGGTGTCTCCATCAAACTCAGAAGACCTGTCGCTCAATGCGTTCGACTCTTCAGACAGAATAAAACCGTGTTGCTGCTGTGGATGGTTGGAGGAAATACTATCCTGATGTTTTTGCACGTTGTCGCGCCGGACCAAATCCTCGTGAATGCGCCAATGAAACGAAGATGGCTTTGTTTCAGGATGATATAGCGTATGCAATTCCGTAAATTGAATGTGTTTGGAGTTGTCGTATAGGGAAATGTCTGCTACCGTGTTGGAAACAGGATTGTATGCTTGCTCTATAATGTTATACGAACGGTCTGTCAAAGGATGCGTTTTTGCAAAGTAAATATAGTGTACCGCTGTGTCAATGCGGCTGATGGAACTGTCAAAAACCGCTTCATAACGATTTACAATCCCACTTTCATCGCTCAGGTACAAAACGCGCTGGTCGCCGGAAGGCGAAATACCATATTCATTTGCGTATGGGGAGTCTGTGATGCGAAGCAAAGAACTGTCTTTGGTGGTGTAATTATACAAAAACAGATTATATGTCCTCTGCCTTGATTCGTCTAAAAAATTGTCTTTCAATAAAATAGAGTCCACAGGGCGGTTGGAAGCGAAGACAATCTGCCGTGCATTCATAAACACCGGATTGTAATCGTCATAAAAGTCGTTGGTGAGATTTTGATATGTTTTAGCCGGAAAACTGTACATGAAAATATCCGACTGGCCGTTCTTGAAACCGGAGAACAGCATCCGTTGCCCGTCCTCCGAATAGCACCAGGAGGTGATTTTCTCCACATCCACCAGAAATTTCTTCCCCCATTTCCGTTTTTCCAAATCAAAGGGAATAAACAGGCAGTCGCCACGGCTCTCAAGTGTCAAACCCAGTATTTCCCCAGAGGGATGCCAGGCAATCAAGGGGAAGGAGAGATCCGGATTGTCCTCCGTTTTCGCGTATTTTCGGAAGATGCTCTTGGGTTTCTTATCTGCCGGCGTTTTCAGCCAGACACGGACTTGTCCGGCCTCGTTCGTGACGTATGCATACTTTTCGCCATCCGGGGAAAAGCAGAAACGTGAGTAGTCACGTCTGGGATTGGGCTTTCGAAGGATATCCTCGCCAGCAGGCATGGTTTTGGCTATATCCGGGTGGTACATCACCATATAGTACTTGTACCACTGCACCACCAGTGTTTTATACGGAATCGAGGTGGCGCGGAACAGTCCGTTTTCCATACTTTTCGCCGAACGCGTATAATAGAGAACCTTCGGTATTATCGCTTCGCCGTAAAGATCCACCAAATATTTCCAAAAGGAATGTCCGGCGTATGTTGCCTCCACGGGGGAAAGGTCTTCAAGACGTTTGTATTTTCCGGTAAGAATGCCGTTTTTGACATGCGCATCGACGTTGTTGTTCCAATGTTCGCCGAAATAAGAGGCCAGCCCGCTGTAGTACCAGCTCGGCACATTCATCAGGTAATCGTAAGAAATGTTGGCGCCGACTGTCGCGCCCTGCACCATCCAATGAGCATAGACGTTCATCAGCCCGCCCCGGATCATCTTGTCCAGATGGGCGCGGTTCCCGTCAAAATAGATGTAAATTTTCGTACCGTAAATGTTGGTCACGCCGCCCTGATTATAGAAGTCCTCATAGTCGTAGGCGAAATTGGACTCCCTGAAGTCAGATTGCGTATTATACACAATAATCTGGAGTTTCTTTTTGGAAGTATAGTTCAACAGTTTCTCGATTTCGGAGATGTATTCGGGGGTTTTGTAGAAAACGTATTGTGCCAACGCCCTGCCTGTCGGGTAATAATAGACATCGTACTGTTCGGCGCGGAGATACTGCCAGTTGAAATGCTGGTGTTGCACACGGCTTTTTCCGAAAGAGAGCTGGGAGCCGTTGTAAAACTGGGCATACGCAGGGAACAGAAACAGACACAAGAATAGACATAGTGCCGCCCTTTTTAGCCGCAGTGTCCATAGTATTTTACCTGCCATCCTTGCCGTTCTTTTCATTTCCTATCTTATGTGTCTGTTTTTATATATCTGATTTTCAGTTTCTTTTGGGATTTTTTTTACATCCGAACCCTCTTAATCCTTTCTTTCAGAAAATTGGCAAAGATACAGAATTTTCGGTTAGTCTATTTTATTTAGATTTTTGGAATTTGAAGATATCAGGGTTCGATTGATTGTAGAGCGACAAGGATAATCTTTTATCCCTCAAATAATCCTTTAACAGAATTTATTCCTTTATTTGGCCGATTTGAGGGATTAAACATCAACGAAGTATAAATATTGTATAAAATACAGATTATCAAATAATTATAAAAATTTGTAATACATAAGTCTTGGCCTCAAACATCATATTGTTGATGTGAAGGAACATATTGTTGGAATGAAGGATAAAAGAGTATTGCAACAGATTGTATTTTTGCCGCCACAAATTCAATTATTAACCAAATAAATACGTAATGAAAAAAGTATTAGCATTGGCATTTGTCGCGGCCGCTTTATTTGCGGCGTGTGGAAAAGAGGACATCCAAAACGAACCATTAAAACTTTCACGCAATCGAGTGATAACTATTCCTGCTGATGACAAAACAGCGGGTTCGACAATCTTTATGATGAGTATCGGACATGATGGTAAAAACTGTAAAGGATGTGTAATGTACGGAGGACAGTTGTTTCATGAAGATTGTATGGGACCGGGTAACTATTGTACGGGAACAGCTGCCGTACAAATCCAGCAGACAGGTACCATTGTTACCGCCACCACTACGGACACGTTCGGGTTGACCTCGCTAGATTTCTTCTTCATGCCGGACCGTTCGTTGGATTATGTGGACGAAAAAGAGAACCATATTTACTTGAACATCCCTTCGCAGCTGGTATATCGTGACGCCACCACGTTACAGTTCACCTTCACGGGCTTGTATTTCAGTAATACTGCGGCGTACAGCAACAATTAGAGAAAATTAAAATTTGTCAATCACAAAGTCACAGAACAAAACAGATGAGCAAATTGCACACAGACAAAACACATCGGAAGTTCAGAAGGAAAAGGTGCCGTCACAGAAGTCTGCTGCGGCGGCACTGGGACTCCGGCGGGGCTGCGTAGGCCTGCATTATCTCGCAACTATGAATATGCAAAAGGAATCCTAAATGCACTCATGACAGAACGCGACAAAAGCGGCGAGTTTTTACATCATATACGGTTTCAACACCTCTTCAATAAAAGCGCGTTTCTCTTTCAGCAATGCCTCTGTCCGCGCTTCCATCAGCAGCCGCAAGTAAGGTTCCGTGTTGGACGGGCGGATGTTGAACCACCAGTCGGCAAACTCCACGCGGTAACCGTCGAAGTCGAGGATTTTTGTCGGTTCCTCCTGTGCGACGCAGGCTGTTTTCACCGCCTCCATGGCCTCTTTCTTGTGTTCAATCGTGAAGTTGATTTCGCCGGAGTTGGCATAGCGTTTGATCTGCGCAATCAGCTGAGACACAGTGGTTCCCCGTTTCTTCATTTCGGAAAAGACATGCAGTGCCACCTGCGAAGCAATCATCGCGGAATCGGAATAGAAAAAGTCGCGGAAATAGTAGTGGCCGGCATACTCCCCGCCAAACGCACCGTCAATTTCGCGCAACTTCATGGCGGCGTAGGCTCTTCCCACCCGCCAGATGTACATTTCCCGACCCATCTTCTCCAAATACTCCGCTACGGATTTCGATGTTCTAATATCCTGAATCACATAACCTTGCACGTTTTTCTCTTCAATAAAATAGTGTCCTAAAACCGCAATCATCAAATCCGGCGGGATGAAATCGCCATGCTCATCCACAAACATCACACGGTCGGCGTCGCCATCGAATACCACCCCGATGTCGGCATGCGTCTCGCGCACCTTTTCCTGCAACGCCACAATGTTTTCCGGCTCCAATGGGTTTGCCTCGTGATTGGGAAACGTACCATCCAACGTATCAAAGAGATAGAGCGGCTTGTCACCGAAAATCTCTTTCACGAGAATGGAAGCCATGCCATTCGAGCAATCCATCACAATGTTCAGATTGTCAATAGGATAGTGATATTGTGACTGAAATTCAAGGTATTCCTGTTTTACGGGATAATCCACGATTTTGCCTTTCGGGGCGGTGACGACCACCTCGTCGTGCAGGATTTTCTGCTCCAACTCACCCAGTCCGGTGTCGAATCCCACGGGGAGCGCATCCTTCCTCGAAACTTTCAACCCGTTGTATTCCTTGGGGTTATGGGAGGCGGTAATCATCACAGAAGCATCGAAATGATGTTTTGCAGTGAAGTAATAGACCATCGGCGTGGTGGTCAGACCCATGTCATACACGTCCGCGCCCGCATCCGTGATGCCACGGGCCAGCGCATCGAACATGTCCGATGAAGTCAGCCGCATATCGCGACCAATCAGCACTTTATCCGCCTTCAACAAAGCCGGCAAAAAGAAACCGAATTTATAAACTGTGTCCAAATTGAAATCTTTACCGAAGATTCCACGAAAGTCGTAAGCTTTAAATGCGCCCATGTTTTTTTGATTTTAGAATGCAAAAATAGTAAAAATATTCGAGTTTCAAGTTTCACATTAATTTTGGTACTTGAATAAATTATTGTACTTTTGCGCGATGATTATGGTTAGTTCCGTAATTCGTGTTTTCTATATGTAGAAATAAATTCCGAAACAATGAAAATACAGCTGAAAATGACCCTGCTTTGGGTTTTTATGATGGCGTTTGTATGTGTGCAAGCGCAGGTTGTCACCGATTTTGACGAACTCTATGCGCAGGAGCTGCTGAAACCCGGCACGCCCGCCCCCGATTTCCAACTGAACAATCCTGACGGCAAAACCGTGAAATTCAGCGAGTTTGCCAAGGACAAGTATGTCGTCATCGACTTCTGGGCATCCTGGTGCCCCGATTGTCGCAAAGACCTTCCCGAAATCATTCGTCTTTATCGCAAATTCCATAAAAACGGCGTGGAGTTCCTTGGCGTTTCGTTTGACATCGACAAGGAGAAATGGACAGATTACATTGCCAAATCGGGAGTTCCCTACCCGCAGGTCACCGAGCTGAAACGGATGAACCAGTCCGAGGTGGCCAAAGCCTACGGCGTGCGCTGGATTCCCTCCGTCTATCTCATCGGGCCGGATGGTAAAGTGTTGGTCAGCACAGTGTTGTCTTACAAAATCGAGAAAAAGCTGTATGAGCTTTTTGAAGAGCCAAAACCGTTGTCCGTTAGCGGAACTGACGAAAACCTCACCCTTGACGGCAGCAAAGGGAAGCTGGCGGCAGTGCTGCACAAGCCCGAACTGCAGCCCGGTCAACGTTGCGACCTCGTGGTGCTTTGCCACGGACTGAATTGCGACCATAATTTCGAACTGATGCACCGGATTGAAAAACAGCTGCAGGCGGAAGGTTTTGCCACGCTCGCGTTCGATTTCAACGGGCATGGCAAGAGCGAAGGCCGCTTCTCCGAGATGACCATCCCGAACGAGATTGAGGATCTGGAACAAGTGTTGGCTTACGCACAAGATTTGCGGTTCGTACGGAACATCGCGTTGGTAGGCCATTCGCAAGGCGCGATTGTGGCGGCAATGGTCGCTGGCAACCACGAAGAGGACATCAAGGCGGTGGTGCTGCTGTCGCCGGCCTCCTCGGTGCGCGATGACATAGCCCGAGGCAACCTCTTCGGCATCGACTTCAACCCGCTTGACCCGCCTGACAGCCTCGTGCTGCACAATGGTATCGCCATCGGTGGCCGTTATCTCAAAACCGCCCTCCGACTGCCCATCTTCGAGACCTCAGCCAAATATCACGGCAATGCCTGCGTCATCCAAGGCAACGGCGATCGCCTCGTGCCCTTCACATGCGGCGAACGCTTTCATCAAATGTGGGAGAATAGCGAGTATTATGAACTGGAATATTACGACCACAATTTCAACAACTGCATCTACCGTCCGGTGGACATTACGGTCGATTATCTCTTGAGAACGTTAAGACCAAGATAACTGGCTATTAGCTTTTAGATATTGGCTATTGACATGGCCGTTTTCAGCCCGTCGATAGCGGCGCTCATGATACCGCCAGCGTAACCGGCTCCTTCTCCAATCGGGTAAATTCCTGATACCGAAGAAATTCTCTCTTCGTTACGAATAATGCGCACTGGCGAGGAAGAACGTGTCTCCACACCCGTCAGCACCGTATCAACATTGGCGATGCCAGGAAGCCGCCGGTCAAGCTGCGGCAACGCCTCGCGAAGTGCGTGTACGGCGTAGTCAGGCAGACAGCGGCTGAAATCGCCGTAGTAAAGGCCGTGCGGGTAGGAGGGAACCACTTTGCGATGGCGAGTGGCGATTTGCCCTTTCAGGAATTCGCCCACGAGGTTGCCCGGTGCACGCCCGTCGCCCGCCATGCGGAACGCCAACCGCTCGTATTTCTCCTGGTATTCGATGCCGTCCAGCACTGAACCATGCAGGAAATCTTCCGGTAACACGCTCACTAACAGTGCACTGTTGGCGTTGGCCTTGTCGCGTTTGTGCTCGCTCATCCCGTTGGTGACAATCGTGTCTTCCTCGCTGGCAGACGCCATTACCGTGCCGCCCGGACACATGCAAAAGGTATAGACCCCACGGTTCCCAATGTGGACAACCCCCTTGTAAGAAGCTGGTGGCAAGAGATTTGCGGCAGGACCGTACTGCATCCGGTTGATGTCGCGCTGCAGGTGCTCCATACGCACCCCGATGGAGAACGCTTTGGCCTCCATCAATAGCCCTTTGCCATGCAACATGCGGATAGTGTCGCGGGCCGAGTGCCCCAACCCTAACAATAAATGACTGGTTGTAAATGCATTACCATCTCGACAATGCACTACCAGTTTGTCCCCTTCTTTCTCAAACCCATCAAAAAGCGTGTTGAAATGGAATTCGCCGCCCAAGGACTCAATCTCCATGCGAATATTCTTCACCACCTTGGAAAGATAGTCGGTGCCCACATGCGGATTCTGCTGATACGTTACCGACTCGGGCGCGCCATGCTGATAAAACTCGTTGATTATAAATTGGTTGTATTCACTATTGACGTTCGTGTTGAGTTTGCCATCGGAAAAAGTGCCGGCACCGCCTTCGCCGAACTGCACGTTGGAGTTGGGGTTCAACACCTTGGTTTGCAGGAAACGTTGCACTGACTGTTGCCGCTCCTCGATGCGCTCGCCCCGCTCGATAATCACGGGATGAGCACCGCAACGGGCGAGATAAAGGGCGGCGAACATTCCCGCCGGCCCGAAACCGACCACCACAGGCGGCAGGTCGTGCGCCCATTTGGGATAGGAAAGTTCCTGGGCGGGAACATATTCCGTAGCATCGGAGCCTTTCAACAAGGAACGATACTGGTCTGGAATGGTAACTTCCACCTGGAAATTGTACAACACGTTATTCTTCTTCCGTGCATCTACCGATTGGCGCACGATACGAAAGCCGTTCAAATCCTCTGTGCGGATTTTGAACTGCTTGCAAACCAAGTTTTTGATGTTTTTCTCGTTCCCGACAGGAATCTTTATATTCGATAATTTTAAGTGTATCATATACGTAATTTTCGGCAAAAATAACAATTCTTTTTTTGCAAGGGTTCGCGTTGTGTGTTGTGTGGTCATTGTGGAGGCATCGAACAAAAAATAACCCGAATAGTCACAGCCAAAATTGTAGTATAAGTCATTAGTTTATCTAGGTCGAATAATAATGCGACTGTTTCGGATTTTATTTGTATTTTTGCACCCTTTTTGAAGAAACAATGAAGAAGACAGGACTCTATTTCGGCTCGTTCAACCCGATTCACGTCGGACATTTGATTATTGCCGAATATTTGCTGGAACATTCTGATTTGCAAGAACTTTGGTTCGTTGTGTCGCCACAGAATCCGCTGAAGAAGAAGGCCTCGCTTTTGGACGACCGCCAGCGGCTGCATCTCGTGAACCTAGCTATAGGCGACGATCTGCGTTTCCGGGCTTGCGACATCGAGTTCTCGCTCCCGAAACCCTCCTATACCAGCTACACTTTGCAGGTGCTGCGCGAGCAGTACCCGCAGCGCGAGTTTTGCCTCATCATGGGCGAGGACAATCTGCAGACCTTCACGAAATGGTTCAACTACGAGTACATTCTGGAAAACTACCACCTCTACGTCTATCCGCGTCCCGGCTACGACGGCGGCGACTTCCGCACGCACCCGCACGTACACCTCGTCGATGCGCCCTTGATGGCTCTCTCCTCCACCCTTATCCGCGACAACCTCAAAAACGGCAAGTCCGTACGCTACATGATGCCTGAAAAAGTGTTCCAGTATGTCGATCAAGAGGGGTTTTACCGATGATATGATTAATTAACGACAACCCCAATATTTTGAAAATAGTTCCTTGAGCAGCCTCGAAGAGGCAAAACGCACGAAGTGCAATTAACCCCATACAAGCGAAGCGCAGTGTGGGAGCCTTGAACAGCCCCATAGGGGCAAGAGCTCGGTAGCCCAGAGAAAGGCCGCAGACCGCAACTCTGGGGCCATAACGAAGAACCCAAACGAATATGAGCTTCAAACGATATAACATAGAAAATCTGGAAATCATCTCCGCAGGGGCGGAGGGAAAAGCCGTCGGAAAAGTCGATGGCCTCACAGTCTTCGTGCCGTACGCGGTGCCTGGCGACATTGTCGATGTGGAAGTCTATAAACGCAAACGCGGCTACGCGGAATGCAACCTGCTGGCCATCAAGCAGCCGTCGCCCGACCGGGTAACACCGCCATGCGGACACTTCGGCCACTGCGGCGGATGCAAATGGCAGATGCTGACGTACGAGAAACAGCTGGAATTCAAGCAGAAACAGGTCGAGGACAACTTCAAGCACCTCGGCAAGTTCGAGTTCCCGCCGCTGATGCCCATCCTCGGGTCGGAGAAAATATACTACTACCGCAACAAGCTGGAATACACCTTCTCCACGATGCTGTGGCTGACCTACGACGACATGAAACGGCAAGAGCAAGGCGAGTTCTTCGAGAACCGCTGTCTTGGCTTCCACGTGCCCGGCATGTTCGATAAGATCTTGGATATCAAACACTGCTGGCTGCAGGCGGCCCCGAGCAACGACATCCGTCTCTTCTGCAAACAATACGCCATCGAGCACAACCTTGACTTCTACGACCCGCGCCAGCAAAAAGGTCTGTTGCGCAACCTCATCATCCGCACCGCCTCCACCGGCGACCTGATGGTGGTGCTCATTGTCACCAAATACAACCAAGAGGTGAAAGATATGCTCGCCGCCCTGATGGAGCGGTTCCCCGAAATCACCTCGCTGACTTTCGTCATCAATACCAAGCTCAACGACGCCATCTTCGACCTGCCGTTCCACCTCTACGCCGGTCAGGATTACATCACGGAAAAGATGGAGAACCTGCAGTTCAAGGTCGGCCCGAAGTCGTTCTACCAGACCAACAGTGAGCAGGCGTACAATCTCTACAAGGTTGTACGTGAATTTGCTGACATTCAAAAAGATGAGGTTGTTTATGACCTCTTCACCGGCACCGGCACCATTGCCAATTTCGTGGCGCACCAAGCCAAGCGGGTAGTCGGTATCGAGTACGTGGATACCGCTGTGGAGGACGCGAAGATCAACTCCGCGCAGAACAACATCACGAATACGGAATTCGTGGTGGGCGACATGGCGAAGATCTTCACCGACCAGTTCATCGCGCAGCACGGGAAGCCGGATGTCATCATTTCCGACCCTCCGCGCGCCGGCATGCACCCGAACGTCATCGAGCAGCTGCTGAAGTTAGAGGTGCCGCGCATCGTCTATGTGAGCTGCAACCCCGCCACACAGGCCCGCGACCTTACCCTGCTTGACCCGAAGTACCGCGTGGAGAAGGTGCAGCCCGTGGATATGTTCCCGCACACGCAGCACGTCGAAAACGTGGTGCTGCTGAAACTGCGGTAGTCACGACAATCCTTTTAGTTGTCCCCAGTTGCCCTAGTTGTCTTCTTTCTTGACGACAACTGGGACAACTGGGGACAACTTATTTTTCCTCACTCCGTATTCCCGAGCCGTCGTTTCAGCTCTGCGTTCTCTTCCCGAAGTTTTGTTATCTCATCATCTGCGCCCCGTTTCACCGAATGCTTGAACTTGAGCATCGCATGCGCCTCCACGATGGCAATGGTCGTCTGCACCGCCTTTGGACTCTTCAGTATTGTCGCAAGCATGTAGAGACCTTTCTCGGTGAAAGCTTTGGGCAACGAGGTGGAATGTTTCTGTCGGTTGAACCGGTGGAAATTTTCCACCAGTTCCGTTTTCTCACTTGTATCCAACTCCATAATATAGCCTTGCGGAAACTTCTCTGGATTATTCTTAACAGCTTTGTTGATGTCGCGTGTCTCCACTCCGTAAAGATCCGCCACATCCGAATCCAATAGTACCTGCTGGTTTCGTAAGGTGATGATTCTACTTTCTACTTCGATAATGTTTGTCATAATACTTCATTTTGATGATAAAATTTGTTTTGTGGAAAAAGTTAATTAATTGAACTACAGTATATTTCATTTTCCAGTTGCAGAATAATGAGACAATTCCTATTGTCATGGTTGTCCCTGTTGTCTTCTTTTCTTGACGACAACTAGGACAATTTAGGATAACTTTTTAATCATTACCACCGTTGTATCACACTGCCATCCATACCCATGATGTTCTCTTCTTCCTTATCAAAAAGATACCGTTCAATAGTAGCAAACTTAGGTGCGAAATTCACTAAGATGCCGCAAGGTTTCTTCTGTAATCGCATGTAATTGAACAATTGCGCCCGATGAACTGGTATCAACTCCGACACCGCTTTGCACTCGACTATAATTTCATTCTTGCACAAAAAATCTATACGGAAACTCGTTGACATCGGTCGCCCGTGATATTTGGGATAAAAGGACAGTTCCCGCAGAAAAGGGATTCCTTCCTCTGTCAATTCCATTTCGAATCCTTCCTGATAACAGGATTCATTCAATCCTGGGCCCAATTCGCCGTGAACTTCATGTATCGCGCCCACTACATCATACATGTGGGATCTCATCTTGTTAATACTGATCATACTTTTTCGTTTTGATGATTAAATATTTATTATGCAAATATACCACATCGAAAAGCGCTTGTCAAGGGGTTTGCGAAAAAAATTTCATCCATGGAAATCAATAAGATATATATTTTTATTAACTAATCAAATACAATTAGTTAATTTTCAAAGAATGGTTTTCGCAGGATTTTCACATCCGTGGCGCAAAACAGAGCGGGCCACCCTATTTGTGTTGTCATGATTGTCCCTGTTGTCTTCCTTTCTTAAAGACAACTTGGACAACTTGGACAACATAATAAAGTCTGACCTTAACGTCGTTTCACCAAACGGATGGTATCCAGATTTTTTGATGGAATAGTGTCTATTATTTCTAACGAATGAAGACCACCGACCGTGATGAGAATGGTATCCGAAGCCGAATCTTTCAAAGGAATCTCGACCATTGGTCTCCCCTTTTTCCCATAGCGGATGGGACCCTCAATATAGTATGCATCGTTACTACCCCAGACCAACTTGTGATAAAAACTGCGTGACATATCACCACACGAACAATTTATCACAATGAAGCCAAAAAAGCCCATAACTTCAACATTTTGGGTCGCAAAAACACAAAAAAGTTGTCATGGTTGTCCCAGTTGTCTTCCTTGCTGACGACAACTTGGGACAACATTTTTTAAGAAAAATTATACTTTTGCCGTATCATTCTAAGAACAAATCCTTATGCGAAAAATTATACTCATGACCGTTTGCTTTTGGACCCTATCGCTGACCGCCGGAAACAATGGACCGCATCGTCCCATCAACGGCCTGGCACACCGTATCCTCGGCGACAAAGACACCTGCTTTATCTTTGTGTGTCAACCCGATACAATAGATTATTTTCAAATCGAAGCCGCCGACAACCTCATCCGCATCACCGGCAACAACGACAACTCGCTGGCTACAGGACTGAACTACTACCTCAAGCACATCGCGGGCGTACATGTCTCGTGGCTGCTGTGCGAACCCGTGGAGCTGCCTGTCGAGTTCCCGACTCCCTCCAAAACCATCCGCAAAGAGGCCCTCGTGAAAGACCGTTTCTTCCTGAACTACTGCACCTACGGCTACACGATGCCGTGGTGGAAGTGGCCGCAGTGGGAGCGGTTCATCGACTGGATGGCGCTGAACGGCATCAACATGCCGCTCGCCATCACCGGACAGGAGGCCGTCTGGTACGAAGTGTGGAAGGAGTTCGGGATGACGGACGAGGATATCCGCAGCTACTTCTCGGGACCGGCGCACCTGCCGTGGCACCGCATGGCCAACCTCGATGGTTTCGGCGGCCCGCTGCCGATGTCGTGGTTGGAGGGACAGAAGGCGCTGCAGCAGCAAATCGTCGCCCGCGAGCGCGAGTTCAACATGACACCGGTGCTGCCCGCCTTCGCCGGACACGTACCCAAACGGTTCGCCGAGATGCACCCCGAGGCCGACATCCAGCAGCTGAGCGCGTGGTGCGGCTTCGAGCCCACCCACTTCCTCAACTCCTCCGACCCACTCTTCGCCAAAATCCAGAAGTCGTTCATGGAGAAGGAAATCGCCCTCTTCGGCACCGACCACATCTACGGCGTGGATCCCTTCAACGAGATGGACCCGCCCAGCTGGGAGCCCGACTACCTCGCCAAGGTTTCCCAAAACATCTACACCTCGCTGCAGCAGAGCGATCCCGCCGCCCGCTGGCTGCAGATGACCTGGGTCTTCTACTACAAACGCAAGTCGTGGACCCCCGAGCGGCTCCGCGCCTACCTCACCGCCGTGCCGCAGGACAAGCTCGTGCTGCTCGACTACTTCTGCGAGAAGACGGAGGTGTGGCGCACCACCGAGGGCTTCTACGGGCAGCCCTTCATCTGGTGCTACCTCGGCAATTTCGGCGGCAACACCATGCTCGTGGGCAATATCAACGAGCTGGAGAAAAAGCTGGATGCCGCTTTAAAGGAGGCCGGACCGAACATGACCGGCATCGGCTCCACATTGGAGTCCTTCGACGTGAGTCCGCAAATCTACGAGTACCTCTTCGACCGCGCGTGGGAGAGCCAACCCGATGTACAGCAATGGATTAAGGATTGGGGCTATGCTCGGACAGCCACTCACCTTTATGATGACGAATGGCTCTTGCTGAACGACAGTATCTATAAGGACTGGTCGTTTTACGGACTGGGCACACAGTTGGTGGCGCGTCCATCTCTGGAGGGGCACGGCACCTACTACACCCAACCTTACTATTCCTACAGCAACGACACGTTGAAAAAAATCTGCAAGGCTTTTGTCACCAGTTTTTCCAGCAAAGACAATGTCCATTACTTCGGGCCGCCGTGGACATGGAAGGACACCTACCTATATGACCTCGTCAACCTTTTCTCGCAGTGGATGGGCAACCACTTCATGTACATCCGCAACGACTTCACGATGGCGTACAAAAACCGCAACATCAGGGAGATGGAGCGGCAGGTAGAGATCGCCAACCAGCTGTTCGCGGATGTCGATACGCTGCTCAACACGCACCCCGCTTTCATGTTGGGTCCGTGGATTGAGGCGGCCCGCGAGTGGGGCACCACCGAGGAAGAGAAAGACTACTACGAACGGCAAGCTCGTACATTACTTACCATCTGGGGCGGCCCCGTGCTCAACGACTACGCCAACCGGATGTGGGGTGGACTCGTCGGGGACTACTATGCCAAACGCTGGAACCTCTTCTTCGAAGCCGTGATCCAAGCGGTGAAAGAGGGCAAGGAGTTCGACGAGAAAGTCTTCAGCGATGAGCTCTCCAAGTTCGAGCACAAGTGGACCGAAAGTCACACAAAATATCCCGTGGCGCCGCTGAAACTGAAAAGTGAATTGTCAAGCTTTTTGGGTGCACCGTGTTCGACCTTCGAGGCCGCACATACGATTTACAAGCGGTGGATGGAATAGCAAAGGAAATTTTGACACAAAACCCGCCATCTTGTCACCAAAAATCGGACAAATTGTCAGTAAAAATAAAAATATTTGAAAATTATTTGTTGGCACGCGGTTTGCATTATAGGTAG
>JAEEGG010010246.1_pt1 | contig 20749 bp, 17 predicted proteins | sample 9134161 | NCBI WGS metagenome assembly JAEEGG01 (sample SAMN16246543, study PRJNA631951) | gut metagenome | biome: gut microbiome; feature: rumen; material: CR-attached | host: Bos | place: Iran: Karaj | collected 2018-10 | reverse complement strand
AATCATTAAATCCTTAAATCCTTGTAAAAAGAAAAAAGAATGACTTGGTTAAAAGGATGAGAAAAAGGATGAGGTAAAAATCATTAAATCCTTAAATCCTTGTAAAAAGAATATAAAGAATGACTTGGAGTGAGGTGATCGGACAGGAGGAGGCCAAGGAGCGGCTGATGCAGATGGTCAGTGAAGACCGTCTGCCGCATGCGATGATGCTCTGCGGTCCCGTGGGCAGCGGGAAGCTGGCACTGGCGATTGCCTTCGGCTGTCAGCTGCTTGACGACGGCAAGCCGTCATCAAAAGCCATGCTCCAGAAACTCGAGCACCCCGACCTGCACTTCACCTACCCCACCATCAAGCTGCCGTCGATGAAGAGCGACTACAAGCCGGTGAGCGACGACTTCGCCAAGGAGTGGCACGAGCTGGTGATGCAGAGTCCCTACTTCACGATGGAGGAATGGATGGAGGCCATGGGTGGCGAGAACCAGCAGGCCATCATCACCGCCGGCGAGAGCGACAGCCTCGTGAGGAAACTGTCGCTGAAGTCGAGTCAGGGAGGCTATAAGGTGAGCATCATCTGGCTGCCCGAGCGCATGAACATCGAGTGTGCCAACAAACTGCTGAAACTCATCGAGGAACCGCCGCAGCAGACGGTGTTCATCATGGTGAGCGAAGAACCGGAGAAGCTGTTGGAGACCATCCGCAGCCGTGTGCAGCGCATCGACATCCGTAAGACCGACAACGACGCCATCCGACAGGCTCTCATCGAACGACGGGGCATCGACGAGGACGCCGCACGGCGCATCAGCCGCCTGGCCAACGGCAACTGGCTCGCCGCCATCGAAGAGCTGCAGGCCGACTCGGAGAAGGGACTGTTCCTCGACATGTACAAGAACCTCATGCGACTGGCCTACCAGCGGAAGATCAAGGACCTGCGCAAGTGGAGCGAGCAGATGGCCGCCATGGGACGTGAGAAACAGCGGCGCTGGCTCACCTACTTCCTCCGCATGACCCGCGAGAGCTTCGTCTATAACTTCAGGGAGGAGGAACTGAACTATATGACGGCGGACGAGGAGGCCTTCGCACAGAATTTTGCCCGCTTCATCAACGAGAACAACATCCTGCCCATCAGCGACCTGGCGAACCTCGCCATCCGCGACATCGGGCAGAACGCCAATGCGAAGATCGTGTTCTTCGACTTCGCCTTACAAATAATAGTCCTATTAATTAATAAATGAGGAATGGAAAGGAATAGAAGAGAAGTTAAAGGGAAGTTAAAGGGACATTACCAAGATGCCCCCAATCCCGTCACAGGAAATGGTCTGCAACAAGACTATTGTCCTTTTAACTTCCCTTTAACTTCCTTTTAACTTCCCTTTAACTTCTTTACAAAATATGAACGAGAAAACCAAAGAACTGCCTGTGATGGTCGGCTGCGACAGAGGTCTGTGCCATCAGGCCGTGGGCCGGCAGGACAGACAGCTGAACACCTACGACTGGCTGGCCGACGTGCCCGGTAACGTGGAGACCACCGACCTCGTGGAGGTGCAGTTCAAGCATACCCGCAAGGGCTATTACCACAACGTGAATAACCTCCCGCTGAAGAAAGGCGACGTGGTGGCCGTCGAGGCAAGTCCCGGTCACGACATCGGCGTCGTGACACTCACCGGCCGTCTGGTGAAGCTCCAGCTGAAGAAAGCCAACCTGAAGTCGGCCGACGACATCAAGCGCGTCTACCGCATCGCCCGTACCGCAGATATGGACAAGTACCGCGAGGCAAAGGCCCGTGAGCACGGTACGATGATCGAGAGCCGTAAGATTGCCAAGGGCCTCGGACTGGACATGAAGATTGGCGACGTGGAGTATCAGGGCGACGGCAACAAGGCCATCTTCTACTATATCGCCGACGGCCGCGTGGACTTCCGCCAGCTGATCAAGGATCTCGCCGCCGCCTTCCATGTGCGCATCGAGATGAAGCAGATCGGTGCCCGTCAGGAGGCAGGACGCATCGGCGGTACGGGACCCTGCGGACGTGAGCTCTGCTGCGCCACGTGGATGAAGAACTTCGTATCGGTGAGCACCGGCGCCGCACGGTTCCAGGACATCTCACTCAACCCGCAGAAGCTCGCCGGCATGTGCGCCAAGCTGAAGTGCTGCCTGAACTACGAGGTCGACGACTATATCGAGGCCGGCAAGCGGATGCCCAACCGTGACGTGGTGCTCCAGACACAGGACGCCGACTACCACCTCTTCAAGACCGACATACTGGCCGGACTGGTGACCTACTCTACCGACAAGAACATTGCCGCCAACCTGCAGACCATCACGGCCGCCAAGGCCCGTGAGGTGATCGAGATGAACCGTCGCGGCGAGAAGCCCCTCTCCCTCGAAGGGATCGAGGACGAAGAGCCCGTGGAGACACTGCATAACATCGACCTGACCGGCGGTGACATCAGCCGCTTCGACAAGGCCAAGAAGAAAAAGAAGAAGAATAAGAAAGGGAAACAGGAGCCGCCTAAAAACAACCATGCGGAATAAGCCGTTTGCCACGTTCGTACTGCTGGCGCTGATAGCCTTCTGTGGCTGTCAGCGGCAGAGTGCCTACCATCAGTACAGACATATCTCCGAGCCGGGATGGGACAAGACCGACACGCTGCATTTCGACATCAGTCCCCTGACCGCCGACGGCAGCTACCGTCTCGATGCCGAACTGCGCACAGACAAGGACTATCCCTTCCAGCAACTGACGATCGAGGTGGAACAGAAGGTCTTTCCCTCGAAAGAGACATACCACGACGCCGTCGTCTGTGACCTCGTCAGTGAGACGGGCATCATCGAAGGCGACGGCATCAGCTACTTCCAATACCGGTTTCATGTACGTGACCTCAGTCTGCACCGAGGTGACTCCGTACACGTCTGTCTCACTCACAATATGAAACGGGAAATCATGCCGGGCATTGCCGACGTGGGCATACGCCTGTCACTTCCGCACTAAGTTGCGGCCGGCGTCGATGCGCAGGAAGATGAACAGAAGCAGGGTGAAGCCCCATAGCGACGAACCGCCATAGCTGAAGAACGGCAGCGGGATGCCGATCACGGGCGTCAGGCCCAGCACCATACCCACGTTGATGAACACGTGGAACAGGAAGATGCTCAGCACGCAATAGCCATAGATGCGTCCGAAGGGATGGACCTGCCGCTCCGCCAGATGGATGAGCCTTAATATCAATGCCAGGAACAACAGCAGCACACCGGCCGACCCTACGAAGCCTTCCTCCTCGCCGACGGTACAGAAGATGAAGTCTGTATCCTGCTCGGGCACGAACTTCAGCTTCGTCTGTGTGCCGTTCAGGAAGCCCTTGCCCTCCAGACCGCCCGAGCCGATGGCAATCTCACTCTGATGCACGTTGTAGCCTGCACCCTTCAGGTCTTCCTCCAGTCCCAACAGCACGTTGATACGCACCCGCTGGTGGGGCTGCATCATATTGTTGAGCACATAGTCGGCACCGCTGTAGAACACCAGCGAGCCCAGGGCGAAGAGCGCTATCCACGCATAATTGCGCACACGGGTGGACAGCCACAGCCACACCAGATAGCCGATAATGAGGATACAGACCACCATCATGACCTTCGCAATGTTGAAGGGGATGACGAAGAGCGAGAACAGCAGCATCAGCAGCGAAAAGCCGACGCCGCCACCCATGAGCTGGAACGCCCGCTGACGGTCCTTACAGTAGACCCACACCATGGCGGACGAGAAGAGCATGATCATCAGCAGCACGGAGAAACGTCCGACGGAGGTGGGCGTGTACCATATCATCACGTCGGCATAACGGATGCCCACGACGAAGTATACCACCATCGCCACACCCGTCAGCAGCACACTGCCCGGCATGCCCTCACGGTAGAGCATGAGGAAGAAAGCCACATAGACCAGGGCGGAACCCGTCTCGTGCTGGAGGACGATGAAGATCATCGGCAGGAAGATAATGGCGAGGGCCGCCACGAAGTGCTTCCACTTGTGGATGTTGTAGCCGTAGATGCTCATGAGCTTCGCCAAGGCGAGGGCGGTGGCGAACTTCGCAAACTCCGCCGGCTGCAGGCGCAGCGGTCCTAACACGAGCCACGACCGGGAGCCCTTGATGGTATGGGGGTTGAAGATCGTACCGAAGAGCATCACAAGCATCACACCGAAGATGATGAAGGCCAGCATCTCGTAGAGGCGGTCGTCGGTCATCAGCAGCACGAAGCCCAGGACGATCGAGGTGCCTATCCACACAATCTGCATGCCCGAGCGGGTGGATAGGCTGAAGATGTCCGTGTCGCCGTAGGAGTAGCTCGCACCGCAGACACTCACCCACCCGAAGGTGAGCAGCGACAGGTAGATCAGGATCGTCCACCAGTCCAGCGAGCGCAGTACGCCCTTATGTTGTCTATCTGTCGGATGTTCCATAATTGATTCTCTTTTCCTGTATAGCCTGTGCCCTGGCCTCGGAGGCTTCCGAGAGCTTGCCCTTGAGGTACTTCTCCATGATCAGTCCGCCGATGGGTACGCCGTAGGTGGCACCCCAGCCGCCGTTCTCCACATACACCGCTACGGCAATCTTCGGATCGTCCATCGGGGCAAAGCCCATGAACACCGAGTGGTCGTGGCCCTTGTTCTGTGCCGTACCCGTCTTGCCGCAGGCCATGAAGTCATACTTCGCCAGTTCGTGGCAGGTACCGCCGATGGCCGACGAGCGCATGCCCTGCACCACGTAGTCGTAGGCCTCGCGCGAGGCTTTAGTATAATGTTTGCGCGTGAAGACCGTGTCGAGGGGTTCGCCTTCCACCTTCTTCACCACGTGGGGCACGTAGTAGTAGCCGCGGTTGGCGATGGTCGCACCGAGGTTTGCTATCTGCAGCGGCGTGGCGTTCACCTCACCCTGTCCGATAGCGATGGAGATGATCGTCAGACCGTTCCACGAACCCTTATACGCCTTGTCGTAGAACTGCGCATTGGGGATCATGCCGCGTTTCTCGCCCGGCAGGTCGATGCCCAGCTTATAGCCGAAACCCATCGAGACCATATAGTCGCGCCAGGTGTTCATCGCGTTCTGCACGGTCTTGTATTTCGTGATGTTCGTGTTGATCATGTGGTAGAGTCCCCAACAGAAATAACCGTTACACGACGTGCTCAGTGCCGGCACCAAGGGCAGCGGCGCCCCGTGTCCGTGACAGCCCACACGCAGGCCGCGGAACACGAAACCGTGACTGCAGGGATACATTGTCGAGGAGGTGAGCACGCCCTCGGTCATGAACGTCAGACCCTGTGTCGTCTTGAAGGTCGAGCCCGGGGGATACTGACCCATGATACTGCGGTTCAGCAGGGGCTTCCACACATCCTGTGACAGCAGACGGTGGTTCTTCGAACGCTGGCGGCCTACCATCATACGGGGATCGTACGACGGCGAAGAGACCATGCAGAGCACCTCACCCGTCGATGGCTCGATGGCGACGACACTGCCGATCTTGCCTTCCAAGAGCCGCTCGCCAAGCATCTGCAGCTCTGCGTCGATGCCGAGCGTCAGGTTCTTGCCGGGCTTCGCACGGTGGTCGAGTTCGCCGTTCTTATACCGGCCCTGCACACGGCCGTGGGCATCGCGCAGCAGGATCTGGATACCCTTCTCGCCGCGCAGCGCCTTCTCATACGAACGCTCGATACCCAGTTTCCCGATATAGTCGCCGGGCTGGTAGTAGTCATCCTCCTCAATGTCGGCAGGCGACACCTCCGCCACGTCGCCCAGCAGATGGGCGGCCATGTTATAGGTGTACTGACGGACAGCACGCTTCTGGACATAGAAGCCGGGGAAGCGGAACATCTTCTCCTGGAAGATGCTGAAGTCCTGGTCCGACAGCTGGCTCATGAACAATTGCTGGGTATAGCGCGAATAGCCGGGATTGCGGTTGCGGTCTTTCATCGTGGCCATACGGCGGTCGAACTCCTCGCGGGTAATGCCGAGAGTCTGACAGAACTCCAGCGTGTCGAGACGGTCCTTCGCCTCGTTCATCACCACCATGAGGTCGTACGACGGCTGGTTGAACACCAGCAGCTTCCCCTTGCGGTCGAGCATATTGCCGCGCGAGGGATACTCGATCTTCTTCAGGAAGGCGTTCGAGTCGGCACTCTTCTTATAGTCGTCGCTCGTGATCTGAAGCATGAACAGACGGATGATATAGATGACCACTATCAGCGTAGCCACCCCGCCTATCACGTAGCGCCTGTATGTCAGATCGTAGCTTTTCACCCTTTCACCTTTTCACTTTCTCACCTTTTCGACCTCACGCTCTCAATGGCCAGCATCAGTACCAGCGTCAGGGCCGCGCTGCACACGGACCGCAGGAGCCACAGCTGCCAGTCGAAGAAGTTGAAAGCCTCCAGCAGAAAGAACAACAGACAGTAGACCAGCAACAGCATGCTACTCATCGTGCTGAACTTCCCCCACCCTAACGTGGCGGCCGACACGTCGAGGTCCTCTGCCGAATCACGGGGAACGAAGAGCTCCACCAGATAGGTCTGTATCATGCCGATGAGTGTCAGTGCGCCGGCAGCCAGACCGGGAGTATTGGAGAAGATGTCGATAAACAGACCGAGCAGGAAGCACCACACGAGCACCTCACCCTTCTCCGTGTTGCGGGGGAAGGTGACGGCGAAGTAGACATACAGCAGGGGCGTAGCCACATTCAGCAGCCACACGTGGTTCAGCACCAGTACCTGTACCAGCAGCAGCACCACAAACATCCCCAATCTGTTCACCAACCGTGCCATTATCTTTCTCCTGTTATCTTATTTATCGAGTCGCGGGCGGCCTGCAGCAGGGCGGCACGCTCGGCAATGCTCTTGTCACTGATCACCACCACGTCGCGAAGGTTCGTGAAGTCCGTGCTCAGACGGATCTTCAACTTATACGACAGGCCGTCGCGCGAGTTGTAGGCCTGCTCGATCTTTCCCACCGACACCCCTGAGGGGAATATCGACGAGAAGCCGCTGGTGACCACCCACTCGCCCAACTTGAACTTCGCATGACGGGGCACATCCTCCACATAAGCCACAGAGGGGTCGCCGCCGTACCAGTGCAGATAACCGAAGGAGCCCCGGTTGCGGATGGCGCAGCTGATACGCGACGAACTCGCGTTCAGCACGGGAATGACCACCGAATAATGGTCGGATACGAGATATACCACACCCACGACACCGTTGCCGCAGGCCACACCCATATCCACCGCCACACCGTCGGCACGGCCCTTGTCGATGGTCATCAGGTTCTCCTTGCTGTCGAGGGCGTTGTCCACCACCTTCGCAGGAATCAGGTTATACTGGGAGAGGAACGTCATCTCGTGGCGCTCCATCGCCGTCGAGTCGTACGTCAGCGCCATATAGCGGCGCCTCAGCATATCCACATGCTGCTCCAACAGGAGATTGCGACGCGTCAGCCGTTCGTTTTCCTGCGACTGGTTGAAGAACTTCGTTGCCTCGCTCGTCCACTCCAGCACCTTGCCCGTCACGGCGTTGGCCGATGAGAACCATACGCTGGCCTGATAGTTGTTGTACTGAAACAACAGAAAACCACTGACCACTTCCAGTAACACGAAAAGCAGCCAGTGATAGTAATCTTTCAGGAAATCCAGCAGGTTCCTCATCTCCTTATTCCTTCTCTCCTTACTCCTTCTATCCTTATCTCATCAGGAAGTTGAAGCGGTCGAGATTCTTGAGCGCGACGCCGGCACCCTTAGCCACGCTGTGGAGGGGATCCTCAGGCACGTGGAAGGGGATGTGCATCTTGTCCGTCAGGCGCTTGTCGAGGCCGCGCAGCAGCGCACCGCCACCAGCCAGATAGATACCGTTCTGCACGATGTCGGCATACAGCTCAGGAGGAGTATTCTCCAAGGCGGAGAGCACGGCATTCTCAATCTTCGACACCGTCTTGTCCAGACAGTGGGCGATCTCCTGATAGCATACGGGCACCTCCATGGGCAGGGCAGTGATACGGTTAGGACCGTGTACCACGAAGTCCTCTGGAGCCTCGTCGCCAAGGTCGGTCAGCGCCGAACCCACGTTGATCTTGATACGCTCAGCCATACGCTCAGACACCTTCACGTTATGCTGACGGTACATATACTCCTGGATGTCGGCCGTCAGGTCGTCGCCTGCGGTACGGATGGAGTTGTTCGATACGATACCACCGAGTGAGATCACGGCAATCTCCGTCGATCCACCGCCGATATCAACGATCATGTTACCCTCCGGGGCCTCCACGTCGATACCGATACCGATGGCAGCAGCCATAGGCTCGAAAATCAGATACACATCACGACCGTCGGCATGCTCCGCAGAGTCACGCACGGCACGCAGCTCCACCTCGGTAGAACCCGAAGGCACACCGATCACCATACGCAGTGAGGGTGAGAACAGGCGGCTGCCCGAGTGCACCATCTTGATCAGACCGCGCATCATCTGCTCACAGGCAGAGAAGTCGGCAATCACACCGTCACGGAGCGGACGGATGGTCTTGATGTTATCATGCGTCTTCTCATACATCATCTTCGCCTCGTTTCCAACGGCGATCATCTTGTCGGTGCGACGGTCCAGCGCCACCACCGAAGGCTCATCCACCACGATCTTGTCATCGCTGATAATGATCGTGTTGGCAGTTCCCAGGTCCATTGCAATCTCCTGGACAAAACTAAAAAATCCCATTCTTCTTATAATTTGACTACTACTTAATTATTATTCAGATGTTGTCTTAGTTGTTCTGGTTGTCGTTATTTTTTCTCGAACCAAGAGTGGATGGCGGTGTCGTAGTGCGAGCTCACACCGAAGGCACGGGTGGCGAACATACGGCGCTGCTCCTTCGTGGTCTCGGCACCCTGCTTCTGCAGGATATCCAGCAGCACACTGTACTCAGCCTTGCTCGGCACGATCACCACATCGTTGAAGTTCTTCGCTCCGGCACGGATCAGCGAGATGCCGCCGATGTCGATCTTCTCGATGATATCCTCCTCAGAGGCTCCGCTGGCAACGGTCTGCTCGAAGGGATACAGGTCTACGATCACAAGGTCGATCTCGGGAATCTCATACTGAGCCATCTGCTCACGGTCACCCTCGTTCTCACGACGGCCCAGGATACCTCCGAACACCTTCGGATGCAGCGTCTTCACACGACCACCGAGGATCGAAGGATAGGTTGTCACATCCTCCACCTTCTGGCACTCGTAGCCCAACGACTCAATAAACTTCTGTGTTCCACCCGTAGAGAGGAACTTCACACCCTCCTCATTCAACTTCTTGAGGAGCTCATCAAGGCCATCCTTGTGGAATACAGACACCAAGGCGGTCTTAATCTTCTTTGTTTCAGCCATTTCTATGATATTATAACGTTATAAAATTCGATTTTGGCCGGCAATGACGGTGCAAGTCGAACGCAGAAAGCTCGCTTTTTGCTGAGATGCAGGCCGTTATAGCGGCATTTGGCCGCAAAGGTACAAAATAAAAATGGATTAATCTCTATTTTCTCCCTGAAAATTTCAATTAATCCATGTTAAAATAAGATAGGTCAATTATTATGTCGCGACAAAAAGGGCCGGCACACACGTGTCAGCCCTCTCGTCGTGTTTTCGGCAAGGCCAGTCGGCGTTCAATTCACGTCGTTGCCTCCACCATTACTGCCACCGCCGCCATTGTCGCCATTGTCGCCTCCAGAGTTGCCTCCGTTGTCGCCTGTGCCGCCGTTGTTGCCCGTGCCACTGTTCTCACCGGTGCCACTGTTCTCGCCGGTGCCGTTGTCATCGCCCTGATCAGGCTCCTCCACAGTGCCTGGATCAGTGCTGGTCACACGCTTCACGATCTCACCGTAGCGGTCGTAGCAGGTGATGTTGATGGCCGTGCTGGCCAACTCCTCCTTCAGCGCGACCGTCGGGGTGAACACGATGCGGCGGGTACGGATGAGACTCGACTTGACGTCGTTCACGTCTGCCACCGCTTTCGCGGACAGTCCAAATCTCATGTTTCCGAGTCCAGGCAAGGCCACACTATGGCCTTCCGTCGCCCAGGCCTTGATCACTTCACCGGCCCCCTTCCAGCAGGCCTGCATCACACCCTCGCTCACACCGGAACGAATGGCAGCCTCCTTGATCACCTTCTCTGAGTCGAGCGTCGAATACAGGTCAGGGATCATCACATAACGGTACACTTCAGGTCCGTCCTTGGAGAACTTAAGCTTCTTCTCCTTCGCTTTGATCTTTAATGCCATATTTCTTAAAATTTCATGGTATTAAACTATCGTCCGGCCAACTGCTTCGGGTGGCCGATTCCCGCCTTTTATTATGGTACAAAGGTACGAAAAATAATTGAATTATGCAAATTTTTGAGCTATTATTTTATTAAAATATTGCAAAATTTTTCATTATTATATTATATAAGCTTTCTGGATTATTTCTTTGGATTTTGTCAGATTTAACATAATTATTTCCTTGGATTTTGTCATTTTTCGCCTAATTATTTGTTTGGATAATATCTTTTTTGTATCTGTTACACCCTCGTTTTTTACGAAGCCTTCCAACACTTTTTTGAAGGCCATCGAAAAAGTGTTGGAAGGCTTCGTAGCAAGAAATGCTTAGTATTCCAAAGAGCGTGACGGCAGTGACGGCAGAATCTGATAGAGTAAAAAAATAAATCCTTAAATCAACAATCAATTATTGAAAAGATTTAGGGATTTATTTTAGAGAAGTGACAGAAACGACTGTCACAACCGTCACACGTTTAACATCAATGATTAGAATGGCAGTTCTGCTTGTTTAGGTTCGCCTTGAACGACAGGAACAGACGTCTCACCTTTTTTACGCAGGAGGACAACATAGGCTTCCGAGCCACGACGGCTTTTATGTGTATCGATACCCATTCTGCGAAGCATTTTTCCGATGTTGGAAGCCGAATAAGTAGGGCCACGGAAACCATCCACATGGAGCTTTTTCTGAATTTCACCCACCAAAACCACTTCTGGAGTCTCATCCTCCTCAGGTTTGCGAAGTATGGTCAGCAGTGCCTCTTCGCAATCATCAAGACGCTGGAATGCTTTGTTGTGTTCAGCAATCATAGCAATCTCCTCGGCATTCGGATGAGGCGGATACCCTTCCTTCAGCAGATACATGGTTTGCGAGTAGAGGCCTGTGTAGTTGATGGGCTTATCGCACAGCTTTGTCAAACCCGTCAGTTCGATGCCCACGAAACGACGGCTTCCTTCTGGCTCGTAGATGAATGCCGTCTGGTTGTTCGAACCAAAGAGTGACGCAATTCTCAGACGGTCTTCGCTGTAGCGGTCGTATGAACGGCGAACCGTTGACTTATTCAAACTGAGGATGTACTTGAACATATCGCTCTTTGACTTTGAGGTCATCTCGAACTCCTCACATACGATGAGCAACTTCTCGCTGAGCATGAGTATGGCGTCCTTGTTGACGGGGTCGTTTGGCCCTACGTTGGCCACATAGCGTTCCAGTTCAGGCGGCAGCAGACCACGACCGAAGTAAGTCTTGCCTAAGCCCTGAGGACCGCTCAGAACGGGCATGGTGGGGTTCTCTGCTATCTCGCCTCGCCAAAGCTTAACCATGCCTACCATGAAGTGTTTCGACATTTTGTCGACATAGCCCTCGTCTTCTGGATTCTTGAGTTCCATGTGACCAGCAAACGTCTCGTGTATGTAGTCCGGATCGGTCTCTGGATTCCATACTGGCAGACTGTTCAAGTACTCCTCCACAGGATTGAAGTCGAAAGAGAAATCACTACTGCCAATGAGTGATCTCAGCGCTTTGTCCTGAATGCCCAGCCCCATCTTGCGAAGTTTCGAGATAATGGTGTTGAATTGGCGGTCGCCCATCGGTTGCCAGTCCTTGCCGTCATCCTTATACTCCGGTTTATCGGTCAGGATGTTGTAGCGCCATTGTCGATTACGAGTCAGTTCCTCCTCAATGCGCTCAATCTTGTTGGTCTGCTTCTCCTCAGCTTCGGCAGATGTCATTGGGCGGCGACCACGCGGGAGTTTGGTATCGATACCATGCTGTTGGGCAAAGAGGATGATTGATCCCAATGTCACCTCACCGCGGGTAGTCCTCAGGCAATTGTCGAATTTTGAATTGCTCTCTTCGTAGGAATACCCCTCGAAGCACTGGCAAATCGTGTGAAAGTCTTCACGAGCCGCCTCGCCCAGCGAAGCACAGCCCATACCAATGGTGACCCATTCTTTGTGTGTGAGTGATAAGACTAAGCCCGACTCACGGAAACGCTCTGCAATGATATGCAAGTGCTCCAAATCTGTGTAAGAATTCTGTTTCATTGTTATTATTATTAATGATGATTATAAATATCTTGGATTACAATAGCACAATGGATCGCTGCTCAAATAGCAAGTGCGATGAACCTCACTGCCATCAGAATCAACCACAATGCCATACTCATAGCCAACGTAATCGACCATCAGATAGAAGCGGTCACGATAGAGAGGGCGGTCGCACCATTCCGGTACGCGGATGACCCATTTTACGCCCTCCTGTCGCGGCGACAGGAAACATAAAGCCGTCTCAACCTCTTTGTCGTTGATAAACAGCTGTTGCACCTCGCGCGCACGTTCCGTACTGCCTAAGTGGTCAACATCAATCGTCATGAAAGGAGTGGGCTCTATCAGACTCTTCGCATTGCGATAGGAGAACCTACCGGCAAACGAAACGGTTTCGAAATTCAGTGCCTTGTATACCTGCTGCTCCTTGTTCGTTGATGTGGACATCATATTTATAAGCCCGTCTTGGGCCACTTTCGCCCATCCATCACGTATATATTGGTACGCGTATGCGATATCAATATCCATTTTACGCTTGGCCGATAGCACTGCTACTCCATGCGCATTAATATAGCCAGGACCCCACATCGTGAATCGCTCGTTGACTACTGGTTGCTGAGTCATTTGATAATCCATATATAAATAATGTATATAATACCTTACTCTTTGCGTCCTGGGTTTACTCACACAGTATGAAAGCACCCGAGGAACGTTTTTTCGAGTGCAAAATTACAAAAAAGCCGAATATGAATCAAGAGGGTTAAACCAAGTGGATTCCACCTAAAAGCAACGAAAAAACCAAGTGGATTCCACTTGGCTTATTCTTTAGGTTTCTTTAACACTTTATTCCTATTCTTTTCGGATTTATCTTTATCCAATTTCTCTGGTAAATCCTTAATAAGCTGGGCAATAAAAGGTGTTTCGGCTTCAAACAGTTTTGCAGTTTCTTCACATTCTTCAGTCGTTATTCGCTCCTTCAGATAGTCCTTCATTGTACTTTCATTACGGCTCGCAACGAAACTTAATTGATAACTCAAATTTGTTCTTGCATTTGGTATTCGGTTGAATTCCGCCAGAACAGCCAAACACAGAATCACATGCTGTTTACCTGTAAGGATATGTTTCCTTTCCTTACCCTTTAGCACCTTTGGATCGTATTTTGAAGCATAATCATCTACCAGGCGCTGTTGCTCTTTTATGGTCTGAGCTTGGTCCTCTATGGTCTTTTGGGCATCTGCCAGTTTCTCACGAAGATTTTCATCTTCCCCATTCTCCTGTTGCGGGTTGTACAATTGAGCCTCCAGTTCCGCTATTCGGGCTTGCAGTGGTCTTAGGTCGCCTTGATGTTGCAACTCTTCAATTTCGGCTTCTGCTATGGCCTGATTATTAGCATCGTTATATTCATGATAGATATATTCATCCATCTCGTCCAAGATGGGCTTTAACGTTTCATGATAATAGTTATTTCCTCCATAATAACGTTGTGCATCTCGGCTGATAAGTTCAATTAGCAAATGCTTTTCTTCTTCGTCCTTGCCTAGAAAATCCACAATCTTTCTGACTTCATGCCTATCATAATAGTTTGTCAACCTGCTCCACCAATCTCCAGGACCATCCACATCCTTGAAAATATCCTTGTCTATCTTTCGGGGGATAAACTCTTCGGCAATGAGAAAATTGTCAGGAAGTCCTTTCTGTAAATCATTACATACATCGTTGTAATCATAATCATTCAAAAATGGGTCATTTCTTACGAGGAAATGCGTGATGTCATGAAAATAATCATGTAGTTTCTTCAAGAACTTTTTACATGAGATCTCATAATATGTATGCGTTAGAAAAATGTAGACCAGCGAGAGTGTAAATGCTTGATTGACGTCATTATTCTTTTCCCCACAATAGGCAATTTCACAATACTTTGCAAAGTTCCATTCAGGCCGACTTTTACATTGCAAGATAATGGTGCAAAGATAGTATGCGCTATTGAAGCAACGAAGTGCCCGTTCCTTACCATTAGCATTACTAAAATAGTAGTTGTCAAGCATGTTGTCAATAAACAAAGTATTCTCTTCATGCTCTTCCACGAAGTCTTCAAGACCTCTTCTTTCTCTATAAACCAGTCTACGAGGGAAATCTATGTAATCCATATTCAAATATTTTTGCTCGCAAATTTACAACTTTTTTTCGGATAATAATTCATTCTATATCGCAAAATAGCTTTTTTGCGGTAATTGAAGGAGATTTCCGACGAGATTACGGCTCGTCGATGGTGAGATTACGGCTCGCGCCCCGCGACATTACGGCTCGCGATTTCCAAGTTTCAACCGGCATCTTTAGAAGGCTATATGAAAAGAAAAAAGCCACCCAAAGGTGACTTTTAAATGGAGCAGGGGCGATAAGGTCTTACTCCCCGCACTCAGCGGCGTAGTCAAAACTAATGTTCTGACGCTGCAAAGATAGGCATTTATCGTTTATCTCCCAAGTAATTCTCCAATTATTTTCACTTTTTCGTCCAAAAGAGAATTTCTTTCCATACTTTTTCGTATCTTTGCACATAATATGAAACCGGCCATCATTGAAGACAACATATTTGAATTTGAACCGTTTGAAGAAAATGGCTCTGTACTGATGGTTGCGGAGACCCCATGGAGAGGTATGGCTGACGAATTGCAGGAGCTACACTATCTGAAAGGTGCCCGGTTTATCAATCAACTGAAACTAATAATCTACTATGGAGAGTTCCATCCCGTAGAGGGAGAAACCAACATTTACAGTGCCATTAGCGAACAAAGTGATGACTTCGAAAATCTGATCAATGCAGCGCGCAAGGCTGTAGAGCATGGCTATCGTGTCTATATATTACCTAATCCGAGGAGTTGCCGCACGGCTGATTTCATATTTGAGAAGAAAGGAATCCTTGGACTCTATGATTTGAAAACCGTTCATGGCAAAGGCTCTGTGGGAACGCAGTTGCTTGATTCCATTGGACAGACGAATCGTGTAATACTGAATATGCTAACAGACTATAATGCACGTTTATTGGCTTCTGACATCAAAACCTATTTTGAAGCTAATCAGGATGCGTTAGAAGTATTGATATTCAAAGGAAAAAGGTATTGTCTGTAAACAGAGTCCAAGTGCAAAGTTCCGATTTTAATCGCGTATTTCGAAAGAGATATGAAAAATAAAAGCCACCCGAAAGTGACTTTAAAATGGAGTAGTGTCGATCAAGTCTTGCTCCCCGCACTCAGCGGCGTAGTCAAAACTATTGTTCTGACGCTGCAAAGATAGGTATTTTTCGTTTATCTTCCAAATAATTCTCCATTTATTTTCATTTTTTTTACTTAAAGCCCATTTGTTTCCAAACTTTTTCGTATCTTTGCCCACAGCATCAGCCTATGGAGCTGGGATGCGTAGGAATTATGATATTGCCAACATATACCGACGAAGAGACATTAAAAGAACTGATGGACGATTGGACATCGGTGAAACGCCAAACTAAAAAACTTGGTAAGAAACTTCTTGGGATGATGCCTAAGGGTCGTATCGGAATGAATAAAGACAAGTTTTTATGGATTCGCGGAAAACATATTACAAAGAATGGAAACTATTGGAGTATAGGGGTTTACTGCGTGGAAGGTACGACACTGTGGTGGAGTGTCTTTCATTGTGAGGTAGAGAATGACTATGGCACTAAATCTTATTTCTACTTGCGTGGCATGAACACCCCCCATCAGTACTATGTAGAAGTTATCCCCCATGCTGTTCGCCGCATCCGTGAACGCTATATCAACAGTTATCAAGAGGCATTTTTTGCAGATATGAAGGCTGAAGATGTTGTGGACTTAACCATATTCAACCCTCATGATTGCGGTATCTTTTTCAAAGCAGGGAAGATGCGTAAAGGTGTCTTTTATCCTTTTACCGACGGTGATGGCAACATACCTGGCGTTATCTATCTGAAGCATTCAATGTTTTATGCGCGGATGACACCGCTTGGCAACTTTATCTTCAAGACCTTCATCGTTCCCGATGCGGAAGAGGGTACGCCCAAGCGTGAATTCATTTTGATGCTCGCTGGCATTTATTTGACACACAATATGCCAAAAGGGGAAGATACGGTAAAAAAACGTGCTGAGAAACTTGCCGCAGTCTGGCATGTACTACCCAAAATGCGGCATCATATCGATCATTTTGAAAAGAAAGTTGTACCGCTTTATCCGTAGTCACAACTCGTTGCAAAATCTGCATATTTCTCTATTATTTCAAACTTTTGGAGTCTTTTTCGCAGTTTTTCGTCTAAAAGAGAATCACTTTCCAAACTTTCTTGATAGATATTCCAGAAAACGTTTTGTCGTTCCAAATATTCTTCGTATCTTTGCCCTCGAACATCGGCGCTATGCCTCAGTGGAGGTGCCGGTGCGACTTTATGGGTAATTAATAACAGCATTAGCTGATTATACGGAACATCTTGAAACGTGAGAAATTTCTAAGATAATGTAACCGTAGATAGTCACTAATGTCTGCACCTTTGGGTGTGGACATGACTTATCTGGTTACATGGGCAATTCTCACGGCCTCAAGATGTAGGTAAGGCGGTTCACGCCTTTTCTATGTTCGGAGGCCCGTTGGTTTTGCCCATCACAAATCCCGATAAGTCAGCATGTGCACTAAAAACCGAATAACAGTTTAATGAAAACTGAGAAACAAATGGCTACTGCCGCTACCGAGTTCGCTGAGCGGTGGAAAGGTAGAGGATATGAGAGAGGTGAATCACAGCCATTCTGGATTGACCTTTTAAGTAATGTGTTTGGCATAGATACACCGACCAATAGATTCATTCGCTTTGAAGAACATCATATGGTTGATAGCAGCAATTTCATTGATGGGCGTATTCCTTCCACTCGTGTCCTTATTGAACAAAAGTCAATAGACAAGGACTTGCGTAAAGGTATTCGTCAGAGCAACGGCTCTTTGCAGAATCCTTTTCTGCAAGCACGTAAATATGTGCTTGGTCTGCCTGTATCGGATCACCCAAGATGGATTGTTACCTGCAACTTCTCAGAGTTCTTGGTTTATGACATGGAACAGCCCAACGGCGAGCCGCAACAGATACTGCTTGAGAACTTAGGCAAGGAATACTATCGCCTACAGTTCCTTGTTGATGCCAAAAGTGAGCATCTTTCCAAAGAGATGGAGGTATCGAAGAAGGCCAGTGACATAGTAGCTGACATATACGATGCTCTTCTGAAACAATACGATGACAATTCACCAGAGGCGCTTCGCTGGCTCAACATCCTTTGTGTAAGATTGGTATTCTGCCTTTATGCTGAGGATGCAGGCATCTTCACAAGAGATCAGTTCCAAAAATTCCTTGTGATTTATGAGGCAAAGGACATTCGCAGAGCTTTGCGTGATTTGTTTGAAGTGCTGAAAACCCCAACAGAAAAGCGTAGCAAATACCTACAGACAGAATTAGCAGCATTTCCCTACACGAATGGTGGACTGTTTGAAGAAGAAATCGAAATACCTCAATTTACTGAGGAACTCAAGCTGACCTTATTGCGCAATGCCAGCCTTGACTTCGACTGGAGCGAGATTTCTCCCACCATATTTGGAGCTATGTTTGAGAGTACGCTCAATCCTGAGACGCGTCGCAGTGGTGGTATGCATTATACCAGTATCGAGAACATTCACAAGGTGATAGATCCTTTGTTCCTCAATGACCTGCGTCGTGAGTTGGATGAGATATTAAAAGAAAAGGTAGAGAAGCAACGCCAGAAGAAGCTCGATGCCTATCAGGAAAAACTTGCCTCATTGACTTTCCTTGACCCTGCTTGTGGCTCTGGCAACTTCCTTACTGAGACCTATCTTTCCCTGCGTCGTTTAGAAAACGAGGCCATCCGTGAGCGCTATTACGGTCAGACGATGATGGGTGCCTTTGTCAATCCCATAAAGGTCAGTATTCAGCAGTTTTATGGCATCGAGATTAATGACTTTGCCGTGACAGTTGCCACTACTGCTTTGTGGATTTCTGAGGCTCAGATGTTGGCAGAAACAGAGCGCATTATTAAACAAGACATTGAGTTCCTACCACTCAAGAGTTATACAAATATCAAAGAAGGTAATGCGCTCCGCATAGACTGGTCAAACATAGCGCCCAAAGAATGCCTTAATTATATAATAGGTAATCCTCCATTTGTTGGAGCAAGGCTCATGAGCGAAAGTCAGAAACATGATGTAATGGACATTTTCGGCAAGGATTGGAAAAACGTTGGAAATCTGGACTATGTCAGTTGTTGGTATAGAAAAGCTGCAAACGTGATGAGGATGAATCCTAAATGCCGAACAGCCCTCGTATCCACCAACAGCATTTGCCAAGGTGAGCAGGTAGCCAATCTTTGGGAGAAACTATTCGAACAAGGCATCCGAATCAACTTTGCCCATCGCACTTTTCGTTGGGATAGTGAGGCTACATTAAAAGCACACGTCCATTGCATTATCGTGGGATTCTCTTATGCTCAAACAACAGAATCTACCATCTTTGATGGAGAGCGCATCATCAAAACCAATAATATCAATGCATATTTATTCGATGCACCTAATGTATTTATAGAAAGCCGTTCAAAACCTCTCTGCCATGTTCCTCAGATTGGTATTGGCAACAAACCAATTGATGGGGGCTTTTACCTGTTTAATGAAGAGGAAAGGGATGCTTTCATCGAGAAAGAACCAATGGCAGCAAGCTATTTCCGCCTTTTCCTTGGTGCAACAGAATTCTTGCATAATACGCCCCGATATTGTTTGTGGCTTGGTAACTGTTCACCTGCTGAACTACACAAAATGCCATATTGTTTGGAACGTGTCGCATCAGTAAAGGAATTCCGCCTATCAAGCAGCAGTGCTGGTACAAGGAAACTGGCAGATACTCCCACAAGATTTCATGTTGAGAACATGCCAGAAACAACATATATTCTTGTACCCAGACATTCATCTGAAAATAGAAGATACATTCCTATGGGGTTCTTAACGCCTGATATCTTAACGAGTGATGCGGTACAAATTATCCCAGATGCGTCTCTATTCCATTTTGGAGTGTTAGAAAGCAACGTTCACATGGCGTGGATGCGTGCAGTTTGTGGAAGATTAAAGAGCGACTATCGCTATAGCAAGGATGTTGTCTACAACAACTTCCCTTGGCCCAATCCCACAGAAGAACAGAAGGCAAAGATAGAACAAACAGCACAAGCCATATTGGATGCTCGTGCCCTCTATCCTGAATCTTCGTTGGCTGACCTCTATGACGAATTGACGATGCCAGTAGAGCTTCGTAAAGCCCACCAAGATAACGACCGCGCCGTAATGGCTGCCTATGGTTGGAAAGCCAGCAGCCGGTTCACCGAAAGCCAGTGTGTAGCCGAACTATTCAAACTATATCAGAAACTTACAAACCAATAAAGATATGCAAGAAACTTGGAAACGATTTCCCTTCCAAAATAAATGGCGAAAGATCATTCCAGTGTCTTACTGTCTGATGACTCCCTTGTGAACAAAAAACCTCGCCATTCATCACGAACAGCGAGGTTGGAAAGATGTATATTATAATCTAATAATCATCAGAACTTATAGCCGAGGGTGACGGCGATGACCTGATTGCGCACCGACTCATCGAGACCCTTGATCAGCTTGATGACGCTGAAGTTATAACGGGCATCGAGGGTGACACCGCGGAACTCGTAGGACAGTCCGACGGGAAAGGCGAGGTCGAAAGTGCTCATCTTCACATCCTCGCCGGGATAGAGCGACGCGAGGAAGCTGTCGAAGTCGATCTTCGTGTCGTCTGCATTCACACGGGCCTTCACCCTGAAGCCGGGCTGGATACCGGCCTTCAGGGCCAGTCCCTGCAGCACGTAGTAATTAATCGTGACAGGCAGCAGGCCATAGTAAATGTTCATCGTGATGTCGTCACTCAACTTAGCACCCTGGTCGGTGAAGAGGACTCCGGCCGCGATACTGAGATCGTCGTTGAAGAAGCGTTCAAACTCCACACCATAGGTCACGTTGAGCTTTGTCTTGGCTCCGTCCGTATTGGTCATGCTACTCATGGTGATACCAACACGGGGCTGGATGGTGAGGTCGCCTTCCTCATGCTGGGCACTCACGTTCAGTGTACCCATCACGGCGGCTACTGCCAGTACAAATATCTTTCTCATCATGTTCGATTATTCTTTACTTTTTTACCTTTTTACCCTTTTACCTTTACTTCGTTCCGCCGCCGAGGGCAATGTAGAGGGAGATGAGGGCCTGGGCACCGTTGTACATGTTCGATGCCTCGTTGAGCTGGGCGTTGAGCAGCGACTCCTGAGCAGTGAGCACCTCGAGGTACT
>JAEEGG010010245.1_pt1 | contig 20752 bp, 24 predicted proteins | sample 9134161 | NCBI WGS metagenome assembly JAEEGG01 (sample SAMN16246543, study PRJNA631951) | gut metagenome | biome: gut microbiome; feature: rumen; material: CR-attached | host: Bos | place: Iran: Karaj | collected 2018-10 | reverse complement strand
ATGAAGATAATCTTTTCAAGGCTTTATCGCAAACACCAGCTCATTTCATATTATCCACTTGGCATCACAATGAGTTCCGTTCAAATGAAATGATTGATAGATATTGGGGTGAATTTAATATTGAAACACAAGAGCATTTCTATCATGGAGGTGGCCATATTGAGAATCGTCACGCTATGGTTGAAGCTTTGGTGTTTAATTTTGATTTGCAACCATTTGCTGAAGTTCCACAACAGCAACAACAAATGGAATTACAGTTCACGTAATGTTGTTTCTAATGTTAATTGAGGGCACTGTCCCCAAAGGTGACCCCAAATGTGCCCAAAAAGTACCAATGGGTAATTAACAAAAAAGAGAATCAATAAAATAACAACCACAATGAAAAAAGTAATCGTAATCTCAACCAGTCTCCGCCCGGGCTCGAACAGCCACGCGATGGCGGAGCAGTTTGCCAAGGGCGCGGAAGCCGCCGGGCATCAAGTGGAGTTTGTCTCGCTGAGAGGCAAGGAAATCAAGTTCTGCATCGGCTGCCTGTCGTGCCAGAAGACGGGCGCGTGTGTCATCAAGGACGACGTGCCGGCCATTATGGAGAGCGTACTCAACGCCGATGTGGTCTGCTGGGCCACGCCGATCTACTACTACGAGATGAGCGGCCAGATGAAGACCCTCATCGACCGCATGAACGCGATGTACCCCAAGGATTACAAGTTCCGCGACGTCTATCTGCTGACCACGGCTGCCGAGAACGAGGAGTTCGTGCCGAAACGCGCCGAGGGCGGTCTCACCGGCTGGATCGACTGCTACGGCAAGTCCGCACTCAAAGGCCACATCTTCTGCGGCGGCGTGGGCGGTCCGAACGAGATTGCCGGCAACGCCAAGCTGCAGGAGGCGTACGAGATGGGGAAGAAGGTATAAAACCGACAACAAACAATGAAATCACCTATGCAAAATAACATAATCATTTTAGCTCTTATGACTCTTTTAGCTACCCCTTCCATGGCGCAAATCGACCTGCACAGCCACGCCGTCACACAGGGCTACATCGACTACATCAAGGCCAACGGCGCCGAGATGGACGAGGGTTTCCCTATCCCCAGTTGGGACGTGGAGAAACACATCGCCTTTATGGACAAGGCCGGCATCCAGACTTCGGTGCTGACGATGCCCGCCCCGCAGCCTTTCTTCGGCAATGCGGAGGCTTCGGCGGCGGTGTGCCGCAAGTACAACGAGGAGTGCGCCGCGCTGAAAGCTCGCTTTCCGGGGCGTTTTATGTTCTGCGCCGCGCTGCCCCTGCCCGATGTGCCGCACGCGCTGGAAGAGGCACGCTACGCCCTTGAGGTGCTGGGCGCCGACGGCATCAAGCTGGCCACCAACAGCTACGGACAGTACCTCGGCGACCCCGCCTTGGACACGCTGATGGCCTACCTCGACGCGCAAAACGCCGTCGTCATCCTGCATCCGCACAAACCCTCGGCGGTGAACGCACAGCTGATTGCCGATGTGCCGCTGGCAAGCTACGAATATCTGGCCGAGACCTCGCGCGCTATTCTCAACATGATAGCCCACAACGTGTTGGTGCGCTATCCCAACCTGAAGGTGGTGGTGCCTCACTGCGGCTCGTTTCTGCCCAACGCCCTGCCGCGTTTCCGCTCGCTGCTGCCCGTGATGGTGAAACAGAGCATCATGCAGCCCGTGGATGTCGATGCCAACCTGTCGCGGCTCTACTACGACCTGGCCGGCGCGCCCACCGATGATGTCCTCGATGCGCTGCTCACCATCACCACTCCCGACCATATCCTCTACGGCAGCGACTACCCGTATGTGGCCGAGCCGGTGCTCATCAGCGGCAAGCAGGCCTTGGAGGGGCGTCTCGCCTCGCACGGACTGGAACCGCAAGACATCTTCACCGACAACGCCCGCCGGCTGTTCGGCGCAAACGTACCGCTTCGCACCTGCGGCGACAAAATTGTCCGCCTTGCCGAAATCGAGGTGGTGCCGGAGTATCTGGAAGAGTATCTGGCTTACGCCAAGGAAGTTGGGGTGACCTCAGTGAAGGTAGAGCCCGGCGTGCTGACCCTATTCTCGATGCAGACCAAGGAAGACCCATGTAAAATATACATCTTGGAAATCTACGCCGACAAGGAGGCCTACCAGAGCCACCTCCAGACAGCCCATTTCAAGAAATACAAGGAGGGTACCGCCAAGATGGTGAAGTCGCTGAAACTGATCGACACCAAGCCGATGGTGGGGATGGAGATGCTGGGAAAATGAAAAAAAAGATGGTTTTCTTTCTTTGTTCGGAGAAAAATCGTATCTTTGCACTTTAAAACAAAAATCAAAATAACATGAAACGTCTCCTTCTTTTTTTCGCCGCCGCAATGTTATTGGCCGGCTGTGGCAAGACAACAAAAACAAACAAAAATATGGACACTTTAAGTTTCAATGAAACGCAGGCCTGCTTTATGACTGTGATAGCCTGCAACGAGGCAAAAGCCGACTACATCGCCTTGGCCGAAGCCATCAACGGCGGTTTGGACGCCGGTCTTACGGTCAGCCAGATCAAGGAGGCCCTATCACAACTCTACGCCTACACGGGATTCCCGCGCTCGCTCAACGCCTTGGGCACCTTGCAGAAAGTGCTGGAACAGCGCAAAGCCGAGGGCAAAACCACAGATGAGGGTGTAGAAGCTTCGCCAACGCCCGCAAATTACGACGCCCTGACTCAAGGCACCGAGGTGCAGACCAAACTCAGTGGCCAGCCGTTCAACTACGACTTCTGCCCTGCCGAGGACTACTACCTCAAAGCACACCTCTTCGGCGACATCTTCGCCCGCGACAACTTCACCCACGCCGACCGTGAGCTGGTTACTGTCAGTGCTTTGGCCGGTTTGGAGAGCGTGGAGCCTCAGCTTGCCGCCCACGTGCGCGGCGCACGTAACATGGGCCTTACCGACGCACAGCTGCTCGCCATCCCGAAGGTGCTGCAGGAGCGTGTGGGCAAAATGGAGGCGCACCGCGTCGCCGTGGCCATTCAGCAATTGGGTATCGTCGATTCCGTCAATGACTACCTCGCCAGCGACATTTACATCCAGAACTATGTCGATTTGAAATCGAGCTGGCGGCGGGGCGAACCCAACACCGCCTATGCCCAGTATTTCATCGGCAACAGCTACGTCTCGCACTACGGCGGCGGCATGGTCAACGTTTCCTTCGAGCCAGGATGCCGCAACAACTGGCACATCCACCACAAGCAGGTGCAGGTGCTGGTGTGCGTGTATGGTCGCGGCTGGTATCAGGAATGGGGCAAACCCGCGGTCAAGTTAGAGCCCGGCGTTATCATCGAGATTCCCGAAGGCGTGAAACACTGGCACGGCGCCGCCAAGGACAGCTGGATGCAGCACCTCACCTACCACAAGGACGTGCAGGAAGGGGCCAGCAACGAGTGGCTGGAACCGGTAGACGACGAAACTTACAATAAAGTGAAATAATAAACGTATCTTTGCATCATAATTTTCAAACAACAAACAACGATAATCCAATGAAAAAGACCCTATTAACCATTTTTGCCGCCACTTTGATTTTTGTTGGCTGCAAGCCGAAAACCGAAAATGCCACAGCTCAAACCGAGCCCGCAACCGTGTATATCACCCGCGACATCAGCCCCGAGGCGCTGGTGAACATCTACAAAGCTCTGGGCGTGAAGGCCGAGGGCCGTGTGGCAGTGAAAATCTCCACCGGCGAGGGCAGCAACCCCAACTACCTTAAGCCAGAACTTATCAAAGACCTCGTGTTTCTGGTTGACGGTACCATTGTGGAATGCAACACCGCCTACGGCAATGCCCCCGAAGATGCCAAAGACGAACGCAACACCTCCGAAAACCACTGGAAAATTATCGAGCGACACGGCTTCAAGCCCCTGTTCAAGGTTGATATAATGGACGAGGAAGGCGAGATGCGCATCCCCGTGATGGACTCCTCGCATATCAAATACGACATCGTGGGCAGCCACATGGCCAACTACGATTTCATGATTGCCCTCAACCATTTCAAAGGTCACCCCATGGGCGGCTACGGCGGAGCACTGAAAAACCTCAGCATCGGATGCGCCAGCAGCAACGGCAAAGCCTACATACACTCCTCGGGCAAGATGGAAGTGCTCGACATGGAAAAACTCTGGACTCCCGAATACATCGGCGACCAGGACGGTTTCCTCGAAAGCATGGCCGCCGCCGCTCAGGCTGTTACCAACTATTTCCAGAAAAAGAAAGGCATCATCTACATCAGCGTGATGAACAACATGAGCATCGACTGCGACTGCGTGGACCATCCCGAACCGGTGAAACTGGAAGACTACGGCATACTTGCCTCCACCGACCCCGTGGCCCTCGACCAAGCCTGCATTGACATCATTAACAACCAGAAAGTTACCGCAACCAACGACCCCACCGACCTGCTCAGCCGTATCGACAAACAGCACGGCACCCACACCATCGAACACGCCGAGGCCATAGGTCTGGGTACCAGAAAATACAACTTGGTAAGTATCGACAAAAAGTAGTTTTGTGTCAAGTCGCTGAGCTACAAAACATCACACGACTGAAACAGAGCTATACGGGGTCTTGGCACCCTAACCAAAATCAAGGCGATGTGGGAGGAGATTATCCCCTGCGTCGCTTTTTTCTTTCGCCACCCTACCCTTTCTTACTCCAAAATTCCATCTGTTTTGCCAAAATAAAATGTTAAATATTGTTTTTACCCACAAAGCCCATTATCTTGATAATTAAATAATATTTAGCGTTTTATAGTAAAAATTCAGCTTATTTTCACAGCAAGTTTTGTTAAAAACAATTGCTCTTAAAAAAATATCGTGTACGATATAAAATTATTTCGTATTTTTGCATCGCAAACGACATAAATTTTATACATTATGGACTACGAGCAGCTAAAACTCGACAACCAGCTCTGTTTCAGGCTCTACACGGCGGCACGGCTCACCACAGGTGCGTATCATCCCTATCTGGTACCGCTGGGCATCACCTATCCGCAGTACCTAGTTTTGCTTGTGCTGTGGGAGAACGACAACCTTCCGGTGAACGACATCGCCCACAGGCTGATGCTGGAAACGAACACCATAACCCCGCTGCTGCAGCGCATGGAAAAAGCCAAGTTGGTGAAACGCTCAAAAGGCAAGGAGGACTCGCGCCAACGCATTGTGTCGCTGACAAAAAAAGGCACTGCCCTGCGCGAACAGGCCAAGCACATACCCGAGTGCCTCAGCGCCGAAATAATGAAAAAAATGGGGTCCGCCGACGACATTGTACGGATGGTTCCCGTGCTCGACAAGCTGATCGAAGGACTCAAACAAACCGAAAACAAATGAAATATTTTATAACCTGCATAACCGTGATGCTGCTGACGCTCGTTAACGGTTATGCGCAAAACCACGAAAAAATGGCAACAATTTATGATTTGAAAGCCCTGAGCAACAGGGGCGAAGAGGTGGACATGGCGCAATATCGCGGCAAAGTCCTTGTTATTGTAAACACAGCTTCGAAATGCGGTTTCACTCCGCAATACGACGGCTTGGAAGCTATGTATCAGAAATATAAGGACCAAGGTCTGGTAATACTGGGTTTCCCCTGCGACCAGTTCAAACATCAGGAACCCGGCACCGACGAGGAGATTGCCGAATTCTGCCGTATCAACCACGGCGTAACTTTCCCGTTGATGAAGAAAACCGACGTGAACGGCGACAACGAGCACCCCGTTTTCACATGGCTCAAAGCACAGGCACCCACCGAAGAATACAAAGGCATCAAGGCCAAAGCCACACACACGCTGCTCAAATCCATCAGCTCAACGGCAAAGAGAGACAGCGACATACTGTGGAATTTCACCAAGTTCGTCATCTCGCGCGACGGCAGCAAGGTGCTGCGTTTCGCTCCCGTGGCCGAGCCTGCTGACATGGAAAAAGCTATCGAAGAACTGTTGTAATAAAACCTTTGGAATATGGCAAACGCATGTGAAAACTGCAAGTTCCGCGCCCATTACGACGCAAAACCGAAATCGCTGATGGGCCGTTTCTGGCGCTGGCACATCAATTTCTGTCCGGGGTGGAAATCGTATTTCACCTCGCAGTCGCCCGAAAAACAGGCCGAACTGAGGGACAAGTACCAGTTTACCAAATACCAGTAATGCTTTGGCAAAGAGTGTCTTGCGTTGTACTTGAGTAAGACAGGTGCATGAAACGGATTGTTTACATAATATCGGGCCTGCTTAGTGTAGGCCTTGGAGCTTTGGGTGTGGTGGTACCCGGATTGCCCACCACACCCTTCCTTCTGCTTGCCTCGTGGCTGTTCTACCGCAGTTCGCCGCGATTGCAGGAGTGGCTGCTGCAGTCGTGGCTGGGCACCTACATACGCAGCTACCACCGCCACGGCGGCATGACAGCTCCGCAAAAGGCCGGAGCAGTGGGCATTATGGTGGCAATGGTGCTGCTTTCCACTTTCGTTTTCATCCCAGCCGGCTCTGTAGCCCGCATAATAGTGCCTATTGCCGGAGCAGTGGGAGTGCTTACTGTAATTTTTGCGGTGCCAAACGGCAAAGAGAAATAACGCCACAACACAATATTTTCGGGCTGCGGGCGTTAAAAATAAGTATTTCTTAATAGGACAAAGCTTTTTTAAAACAAAAACAGACATTATGACGGATTTACTTATACTTTTGGCGGTTTCGCTCGCAGTATCGGCTGTGGGCTGGAAGTATTTCATCTATTTCTTCAGCCTCGGCTACGGCTATGGCGTGGCGGCACTGGCGGTGACGATGGGCGTGATGTACCACGCCGACCTCACTCTCTCCACCGTGGCGCTTCTTGCCATGCTGTTCATCTTTGGCATAAGGTTGGGCACCTACCTGCTTGTGCGCGAACGCAAGGCTGCTGCTTACCGCAAGATATTGTACGACCCGTCGTTGCAGAAGAAAAAGCCTGTCGGCGTGGTGGTAAGCGTGTGGCTTTTCTGTGCCATACTGTACGTGGCGCAGGTGAGTCCGGTGGCTTTCCGCCTGATGAACACCGCCGCCGGTGCCGAGGTCGGCGACCTATGGGCGTGGATTGGCGCCGCCGTGGCCCTTTGCGGGATATTGCTCGAAACTTTTGCCGACATGCAGAAATCCGCTGCCAAGAAACGCAACTCCAAGCGTTTTGTTGATACCGGACTTTATCGTATAGTGCGCTGTCCCAACTATTTGGGCGAGGTGGTCATCTGGACGGGCGTGCTGCTCAGCGGCATCGGCGTGGGACTCGTGTGGTGGCAGTGGCTCATCGTGGCAATAGGTTACATCGGCATCATATATGTGATGTTCAGCGGTGCACGCCGGCTGGAGCTGCGTCAGAATGAGGTTTACGGCTCCGACCCCGAATATCAGGCCTACGTGAAAAAGACCCCCATTCTCATCCCTCTTCTACCCATCTACTCCGTAGCTCGTTATGAATGGCTCAGTGCTTGACCTGTTTGCCAAAAACGGCAGCCTTGTGGCCAAGGATGTAAGCCCTTGGCAGACCTTTTCCGGCAAGGGGATGAAATTTCGCCTACAGTCGTTCGACTGGGACGGCTGTGCCTGCCTCTCGCACCTCACCATGCGGGCTTTTCTCGGCACGATGCGTATGGAGACCGTCATCTGCACCCCATACGCCAAGGATTTGCCCATTTTCTCCTACGACTTTATCAACGCCCTCGGCCGTCGCACCCTGCTTATGGAGGTGTACGACACCCTTTTGCATCCCGCCGACCTTTCGGCCATTCAGGAAGTGAAGAGCCGATATGGCGACCTGAAAGACAAAACCCTCAAACCCAATTGGTACGACAGTCTGCGCCTTGCTCCGAGCACCGCCAAGGTAGGAGGTGCTTCGCGTCTGTCGTCCATGGCCATGGAGATGACGGCCGCCTACATAGGGCTGTTTCCCGCCGCCAACGAGGTGGACCCCGCCGAAAAGACCGTCCGCAACCGAGCTTATGTGGAAGGGCTTATCGCCAACGGCGGGCCGGCCATCAACACCATACGCCAGATGCTCGGCAACGAAGCCGCCGAGACACTCTTCCGCCGTTCTCTTTTCGGTACGGAATGAGCGTGCGAAATGGTGGAAAAACGGCTTCACCAATCTTTTATAATGGCTTTTTTTTGCAAATATTTCACCTGTAAAGCAGTTAATAATTGTTAAAGTTTTATTGTCGCTTACTTTTATTCACCGTATTACTTACCAAAAGGTGTGTTGGCAACCCTTCGGTGCCTTCTTGCACAGTTGTGGGAAAGGGTGTACTTTTGCATTGCAATTCAAAAACAAATTATACACCTTAAAACCATACAACAATGAGAAAAATTGAGACGATAAAAAGTGGCCGCAACTTTATGGCCGTTAGCGTAGGTAACATCGACCAGATAATTGAACACCAATTGCCGATGGGTCCAAATGTGATACAAGGTAAAGTGTTTGTGGGTCAGGCTGTTGGCGCAACCGGTAGCGAACTCTCGTTCCAAACCTTGGTTCCGGGTCAGGACAGCGGTTTTCTGCACACCCACAAAACTCACGAGGAGCTTTACATCATCATGCGTGGCCACGGCACATATCAGGTTGACGGCGAACAGTTTGCCGTATCCGAAGGCACTATTGTACGTGTAAGCCCCGACGGTCGCCGCGCCATAAAAAACACTGGCTCCGAAAACCTGACAATGCTCTGCGTCCAGTATCGTGCCAACAATTTTACCGAGGCCGACAGCCCCATGACCGACGGCAACATCCTCGGCGACAAACTCACTTGGTAAATAATAACATTAAAATCATACAACGATGAAAAAAACTTTGCTTTCGATGGCCGCAGCCGCCATGCTGATAATGGGCTGCAACAGCAACAACGGCCAGAACGGCCAGAACGATTCCATAGCCGAACAGCAACCCGAAACCGTAGGCCAGTTCCAGACCTACCAGCTCGACGGGTACACGCTGCATGTCTACAACTCCAACGATGTGATGGCCGACGCCAGCTATATCATCGAGGGTGCCGAAGGCCTTGTGGTGATGGAATACCCCCTTTTCAAGGTCAATGCCGCCGAGTTTGGCCAGTACATCAAAAATCTTGGCAAGCCAGTGTTAACCGATATTACCGACTACCACCTTGGCGGAAGCGACACCCTGCCTATTGTTATGCCCAAGGGTATGCCCCAGTTCATCGAAGGCCCTGTCTACAGCGGTATGATGCAAGGCTTTGCTGAACAGTTTGGCGAAACAATGGTGGCCCTGCCCACGCAGCAGGCTTCCGAAGTGCCTTTCGGCAGCACACAGCAGTATGCCGGCGTAGATTTCCGTTTCGAACATGGTGCCACATCGGATTTTCCCGGCGCCATGATTATTATAGGCGGACAGGTATGCTATACCCACTGGGCTCCTTACCAAATGCACATGAGTCCTCTTCAGCTGACAAGCAAAGCTGCCATCGATGCCGAGCTGGCCACAACAAAAGCTGCCCTTGCCGAAAACTGCAAGTACTATATCGGCGGCCATGGCGGGCTTGTGGAAAAGGACGCTGTTGAGGCTCGCATAGCCTATCTGGAATGCATAAAAAAACTGTGTGCCGAAAAGAAAGACGCAAATGCTTTCGAAGAAGCACTCCGCAAAGCTTATCCCGATATGCAAGGCGATATTGCCCCCATGGCCGAAGCCCTTTACAAATGATAACTATTGTTCAATATCCATACGGGCGGACAACGGAAAAAAGTGTCCGCCCCTTTTTTTCTCGCAAAAAAAATGTATTTTTGCACATCGTTTACAAACATCAAGCCATGAATAAAAATTTCATCAAAGACCCGTTTTTTCCAGAGTGTCCCATCCGTAATGTGCTGGCACGAATAGGCGGCAAATGGACCTTGGCGGTATTATATACGCTGGCAAGCAACGGGACCCCCATGCGTTTCAAGGACATAGAGCGTGCCAACCCCGACTGCTCGCAGAAAATGCTTACACAGACACTTCGCGGATTGGAGGCCGACGGGCTTGTTAGCCGCACGGTGTATCCCGAAATGCCGCCGCGTGTGGAGTATGCCCTTACGGAACGCGGACAATCTTTTATGCCAGTCATGAGACAGCTCCTCGACTGGGCTTTCAACAACCTTCACGACATTGTCGCCGACCGCGAGAAGTTTCTCGACAACGAGTTGGGCGGATAGCCATATTGCCCGTAGCTTTCGGGTTGCCTGCAAAAGTTATTGTTTCTGCCTATTCAATATGTTCAAGAAATGCGGCAGGTGTGGACTCTTGCGTTTTACGTATGGTTACGCGCACAATTTCTTCGCGGCGTACCCGCAGTGCTGGCGAAAATGATAAACGGAACCTGACAATGATTCTCAACACAGGCGGACGCACGGACACGGTGCAGTATTACAGCGAGTGGCTTTTAAACCGCTTCCGCGAAGGATACATGCTTTCGCGCAATCCGATGTTTCCCGACATCGTAAACCGCATACAGCTCGACCCCGCCACGGTGGATGTGGTGCTGTTCTGCTCCAAGGACTACAGTCCCATCCTTGACCGTCTGCACGAGATAAGCGACCGTTTCCGCTGCTATTACCACTACACAATAACCGCCTACGGCACCGACATTGAGCCGCGTGTGCCGTCCATAGCGCAGAGCATCGACACCTGCAAACGCCTTTCGGCAATGGTGGGACGCGAGAAAATAGCTTGGCGCTACGACCCCGTCTTGCTTACGCCGAAATACACCATAGAGCGCCATTTTGAGACGTTCGACTATATGGCCCGCCAACTTTCGCCTTTCGTGAGCCGCTGCATTTTCAGCTTTGTGGAGATGTACAAAAAACTGGAGGTGAATATGCCCGAACTTGTACCCGTGGGGCAGACCGACAAACTGCGTCTGGCCGAAGGTCTTGGCGCAATAGCCCGGCTTTACAATCTGTATCTCCAGACATGTGCCACCGTCGGCGACTACGAACGGTTCGGCATACACAAAAGCGGATGCATGACCACCGATATTTTCGGCCAAGCACTGGGTGTGAACTTCAAGAAAACTGCCCACAAAGGCAACCGTGCCGGATGTGCCTGCATGGAAAGCCGCGGCGTGGGCGACTACAACAGCTGTCCCAACGGCTGCCGCTACTGCTACGCCAACAGCGACCACCGCAAGGCTATGGCCAACTACCGCAGCCACAACCCAAACTCGCCTTTGCTGCTGGGCGAAGTGCTGCCCACCGATGTGGTGAAACCGTTGAAACAAATAAGCCTGATTAGTCAGGAACCGACTCTATTTTCTTAAAACAATAAACATTTGACATACAAACCATTATGCAGACAGAAAAACTTCAACAAGCCCTCCAATCCGCCGATGCCGTGGTGATAGGTGCCGGCGCAGGACTCTCCACCTCGGCGGGCTTCACCTATTCGGGCGAGCGCTTCGAGCAACATTTTGCCGATTTTATCGAAAAATACGGCTTCACCGACATGTACTCGGCCGGTTTCTATCCGTTTCCCACCGAGGAGGAACATTGGGCCTACTGGAGCCGGCATATCTACTACAACCGCTTTGTGCCCGCTCCCAAACCCGTTTACGACAAGCTGCTGAAACTCGTGCAGGACAAAGACTATTTCGTCATCACCACCAATGTTGATCACCAGTTCCAGAAAGCGGGGTTTGACAAACAACGGCTGTTCTACACGCAGGGCGACTACGGGCTTTTCCAATGCGCAAAGCCCTGTCATCAAAAGACATACGACAACGAGGATGTAATCAAACGGATGATTGCGGAACAACACGACATGCGGATTCCTACGGAATTGGTTCCCCGTTGCCCCGTATGCGGCGGCCCCATGAAGGTGAACCTGCGCTCCGACGACACTTTTGTGGAGGACGAAGGCTGGCACAATGCCGCACAACGTTACATCGATTTCGCGAACGGCCACCAACACGGCAAGGTGCTGTATTGGGACCTCGGTATCGGGAGCAACACCCCTACCATCATCAAACTGCCGTTTATGCAGATGACCTACAAAAACCCCGATGCAACCTACGCCACCGTCAACCTTGGCGAGGCCTTCACCGTGGAGCAGATTGCGGACCGCTCGATTGTGATCGATGCCGATATCAATGATGTATTGGACACGTTGTTGAATTACTGATTGTCGAATGTTGATTATTTAACTTCTTAATTGTTGATGATGAACCGTTTGGATTATTTGATTGACTATCTTCTGAAAGAAGACCCGCAGTATGCCGAGTTGCAGATTCCTTCGGATTTGCAAGGCAAACGCGACCTGTTCAGGGCTTTGCGCAACGTGCGCCCCCCGAAACCTGTAGGCGAAGAATTCCTGCGGCTGCAGGACGAGGAATTGCAGGCTCAACTGCAGGAAAAGGGTATCGTGAAATTGGCTGACGTCCAACAATTATCGATTTTCAATTCTCAATTTTCAATTTCCTTGTGGCAGGGCGACATCACCCGACTTAAGGCCGATGCCATCGTCAACGCCGCCAACAGCCGCGGCTTGGGTTGCTGGCATCCGCTGCACTCTTGCATCGACAACGCCATTCATTCCGCTGCAGGAGTGCAATTGCGTCAACAATGCAATGATGTTCTGAAAGGTGCGTTGATTGATACTGGCGAAGCTATCGTAACTCCAGCTTACAACCTGCCCTCCAAGTATGTAATCCACACCGTGGGACCCATCATCCCCGACGGCACACCCACCCAAGAGCAGGAAAAACAATTGGCTGCGTGCTACGTCAATTCTCTCCATCTGGCCGAGGCCAACGGCTGCCGCTCCATAGCCTTCTGTTGCATCTCCACCGGCGAGTTCCGTTTCCCCAACCAATTGGCCGCCGAAATTGCCGTGCAAACCGTCAAAAATTACCTGACCGCACATCCCGACTGTAGTGTCAAACAGGTGGTTTTCAATGTATTCAAAAATTTGGACAAGGACATTTACGGCCGTTTGCTCCAATAAAATCGGCTTTTCATCCCCTCGGCTGCAAGCTTCTCCTGTACTCGCTGGGCGACTGGCCGAGGTGCTTGGTACAGTAGCGGCTGAAGTAGCTCAATGAGGTGAAGTTCATCCGGTCGGCTATCTGCGTGAGCGACAGGCGTTCGTCATTGAGATATTTCTTCAGGATGGGTACCGTGTGGCGGTCGATAAAGCTGCTGACGCTGTGGCCGGTGACGCGCTTGACGGTGGCGGAGAGGTACTTGGTCGATACGTTGAGCCGCTCGGCATAGTAGCTGACGTCGCGCTCCGTGCGGCTGATGCCGGTGGCAAGCAGGTCGGTGAACTGACGGACGATGTAGGCGGTGCGGTCGCTGTGGGTGTCGGTGGCGTCGCGCCGGGCGTGGAGCTCGAAGATGTCGTACATCATCGTCAGGCATAGGCTCCCCATCATCTCGCGGTAGAAGAGCAGATGGCGGTCGTCGAGGCGGTCGCGCAGCCGGTGGAAGTCCTCCAGCAGGATTTCCGCCTGACGGTCGTCGACCTTGATGACGGGGTTCTGGTTGAGGCTGATGCTGCCCCCGATGCTGTAGTTGTTCGAAGGCAGGAGGCCCTGTAGGAACTTGTTGTCTGCAGCGAACCACTCCACCTCCATCCCCGGCGCCGCCGCGAGGTTCTTCGCCCGTGTCGGATTGGGCAACACCACCAGGTCGTTCTTCACGATGTGGTAGCATCGTTCGTTGAACACAAAACTGCCCTCGCCCGCTGTGCAAATCAGGTGCATACAGGTGTGGCTCAGTTCCGGCGCATTCATCGCCAGAAAATCCGTCGAGTATAGAAAGTCAATCTTCATAATCTATAAGATTGCATTAATTTGTAAATGCGTTATTGCGCTAATAACGGACAACTTTTGTGTTTATTGTGAAAACATTGGTGCTTTTTGTGAAATAGATGTATGGGAAAATGGTTGTAATTTTGCAGTATTGAACATAATGGACAAGAATTAAATAATAAACAATAAAACAAATACTTATGCAAGAAATTACATTGTCAAACGGAGTGAATATGCCCCTGCTGGGTTATGGCGTCTTCCAAGTGTCGCCCGCCGAGTGCGAGCGTTGTGTCAGCGATGCGCTGAGCGTCGGCTACCGGCTGATAGACACGGCACAAGCGTATGCCAACGAAGAGTGCGTGGGTAATGCCTGGCGCAAAAGTGGCCTGAAACGCGAGGAGCTTTTCCTCGTGACAAAGGTGTGGATTGCGAACAACGGAGAGGAAAAGGCAGCCAAGAGCATCGACGAGAGCCTGCGCAAGTTGCAGACGGATTACATCGACCTGCTGCTCATCCATCAGGCCTACGGCGACGTGTTCGGCACGTGGCGGGCGATGGAGAAAGCCTATCACGACGGCAAGGTGCGCGCCATAGGAGTGAGCAACTTCCAGTCGGGCCGTTTCTTCGACTTCGCCCACTATGTGGATGTAAAGCCGATGGTGAACCAGCTGCAATGCAACACCCTCATACAGCAGACAGCCATCGAGCCGATACTTGCAGAATTCGGCACACGTATGATGGCTTGGGGACCGCTTGGCGGACAAGGGGTCGATGGCATCGTGAAGAGTGAAGAGCTTGCCGCCATAGGTGCCAAGTATGGCAAAAGTGCCGCTCAGGTAGCCCTCAGGTGGCTGACCCAGCGTGGTGTTGTGGCCATCCCCAAGTCCAGCCACAAAGAACGTATGGCGCAAAATTTCGACATCTTCGACTTCACGCTGACCGCCGACGATTTGGCCGCCGTCGCCAAGCTCAACCAGCACGACACGGGCACCATCGACTTCGGCGACCCACAGTTTGTGAAGTATTTGATTGAAACATACGGTTAAGCGAGGGCAGAATCATACTTGGATGATTTCTGCCGAGTGTGAGTATGTTCGACGAAGTCAAAATTACGGATAAAAACAATAACCCAATACCAATAACAATGAAAAGAATCGCATTATTTGCCACTGCGGCGCTGTTGCTGACAGTGGGGTGCGGCAAAAAGACAGAATCGGGGAAGGATATGAATACTCTAAGTTTCAACGAAAAGGAGGCGGCCGCGATGACGGTTATCGCCTGCCACGAGGCGAGGGGCGACCAGTCGTCGCTGGCCATCGCCATCGGCGAGGGCTTCGACGCAGGCCTCACCGCCAACCAGATGAAAGAAGCCCTCTCGCAGCTCTACGCCTACACGGGTTTCCCGCGTTCGCTCAATGCGCTGGGGACTCTCAAGAATGTGATGGAGGAACGCGGCGATGTGGAGACGGGTGCCGAATCGTCGCCGCTGCCCAGCGGTTACGACGCCCTCAAGCAAGGCACCGAGGTGCAGACGAAGCTCAGCGGACAGCCGTTCAACTACGACTTCTGCCCCGCTGAGGATTACTACCTCAAGGCGCACCTCTTCGGCGACATCTTTGCACGCGACCTGCTCACCCATGCCGACCGCGAGCTTGTCACCGTCAGCGCGTTGAGCGGATTGGAAGGCGTGATGCCGCAGCTGCAGGCCCATGTGCGCGGTGCGCTGAATATGGGTGTGACGGAGGAGCAGCTGAACGGTATCGTCGCTGCGATGCGTTCGCACGGTATGGAGGCTGAGGCGCTGCGCTGCGAGGCAGCCATAGCCGCCGTGAGCGGGCAGTCGATGCCCGTCGTCTCCACCTCCGCTTGGCCCTTGGGCGAGCCAAACGACGCCTACGCCAAGTATTTCATAGGTCAGAGTTATTTGGCCTTGCTCGACTCGGTGAGCGGGCTCTGCAACGTCAGTTTCGAGCCTGGCTGCCGCAACAACTGGCACGTCCACCACGGTGCCGTGCAGATGCTCATCTGCGTCAGCGGTCGTGGCTGGTATCAGGAGTGGGGTAAGCCCGCCGTGGAGCTGAAGCCCGGCGTCACCGTCGCCGTCCCCGAGGGCGTGAAGCATTGGCACGGTGCTGCCAAGGACAGCTGGATGCAGCACCTCACCTACCACGCCAACGCCAAGCCCGGTAACAGCAATGAGTGGCTAGAACCTGTCACCGACGAGCAATACAACAAAGTTCGTTAATTCGTTAATGTGTTAATTCGTTAATTTGTTAATCACTCACACATTTACACATTCACTAACGCAATAAAGCAATCACACAATAAAGCAATGAACAAGATTCTCACCGCAGCCCTCGCACTCCTTCTGGCCAGCGGCTGCAATGCACAAAGCAAACAAGAAAACGCTAAAATATTAACGCAATCAAACACTCAAGCAATGAACAAGATAGTCATCTTCTTCTCTCACGCAGGCGACAACTACAGCGTGGGCAACATCGAGGTTGGCAACACCAAGATTGTGGCCGACTACATCAGCGAAATCACGGGTGCCGACCAATACGAGATCGTCACCCACAAGTACGACGGAATGGCCTACACGCCACTTATCGACTTGGCCAAGAAAGAGGCTGCCGACGGCGAGCTTCCGCCATACGAGGGTGCTGCCCCCGACCTCAGCAAGTACGACACCGTCTTCATCGGCGGCCCCGTGTGGTGGGGCACCTACCCGCAGGTGATGTTCACCCTCTTCAAGGACATCGACCTCACGGGCAAGACCGTCATACCCTTCACCACCCACGAGGGCAGCGGCTTGGCCAACTGCGTCAGCGACGTGAAGAAAGCCTTCCCGAAGGCCACCGTCACCAAGGCCTTCAGCATCTATGGACACGAGGTGCGATCCGAAAAGGTCAAGGTGGAACGCTGGCTGAAGAGTCTCTAAAATAATTTGTAAAATGAGAAAACTTTTAATCGTCTTACTTGTCATGTCCTTCACTACGCTGCCGTCCGAAGCGCAAATCGACCTCCACAGCCACGCCATCACTCAGGGCTATCTCGAATTCATCAATGCAAACGGTGCCGAGATGGACGAGGGGTTTCCTATCCCCAGCTGGGATGCGGAGCGTCATCTTGCGTTTATGGACAAGGCTGGCATACAGACGGCGGTACTGACCATGCCTGCGCCACAACCCTACTTCGGCGATGCGAAGGCTGCGGCAGCGGTGTGTCGCAGGTATAACGAAGAGTGCGCCACGTTGAAGGCTCGCTTTCCAGGTCGTTTTCTGTTTTGTGCCGCACTTCCGTTGCCCGATGTGCCGAGTGCCATTGATGAGGCTCGCTATGCCCTCGAGGTGCTGGGTGCCGACGGCGTCAAGCTTGCCACCAACAGCTATGGCCAGTATGTCGGCGACCTGTCGCTCGACTCTCTGATGGCCTACCTCGACCGGCGTAACGCTGTCATCATCCTGCATCCCCACAAGCCCTCTGCGGTCAATGCACAGCTGATTGCCGATGTCCCGTTGGCGAGTTTCGAATACTTGGCCGAGACCTCGCGAGCTGTGCTCAATATGGTGGCACACAACGTGTTGGTGCGCTTTCCTCACTTGAAGGTTGTGGTGCCGCACTGTGGCTCGTTCTTGCCCAACGCCTTGCCGCGCTTCCGCTCGTTGCTGCCAGTGATGGTGAAGCAGGGCGTCATGCAACCTGTCGATGTCGATGCCAATATCTCGCGCCTTTACTACGACCTGGCTGGGGCGCCAACCGACGATGTCCTCGAGGCTCTCCTCACCGTCACCACGCCCGATCATATACTCTACGGCTCCGATTATCCATATGTGGCCGAATCGGTGCTTGTGGCTGGTAGGCGGGCTTTGGAGGAACGCCTTGCCTCGCATGGTTTGAACCCTCGTGATGTCTTCTCCGACAACGCCCGTCGCCTCTTTGGCGAGGACGTGCCTTTGCGGCAATATGGCGAGAGGGTCGTCCGCCTTGCCGAAATCGAGGTTGAACCATCCATGCTTGATGACTATCTCCGCTTCGCCAAGGAGGTGGGGGAGGCCTCCACACGCGTCGAACCTGGTGTGTTGACCCTCTTCTCGATGCAAAGCAAGGAGACTCCAAACAAAATCTACATACTTGAAATCTACGCCGACCGCGAGGCTTACCAAAGCCATCTCCAAACCCCTCATTTCAAAAAGTACAAAGAGGGCACAGCCATGATGGTCAAAAACCTGAAACTTATCGACACCAATGTGATTAGGGGCGGTTCGATTCGTTGAATTTTTCGTTACTTTGCATATTGAAACAAGAACCGTATAAATTTACAACACAATGAAAAAGATGTTATTGGCACTTTTGGCATCGGCGTCGATTTTCGCTGGATGCAAGCAAAAACAGCCGACCCCTGTGGTCGAGCCGGAACCCGAACCTGAAGAAGCAACAGTATTCCTTACACGCGAGATAAGCCCCGAGGCGTTGGTACGCATCTACCAGGCCTTGGGTGTGGAAGCCACCGGACGTGTGGCGGTGAAGGTCTCCACGGGCGAGGGCAGCAACCCCAACTACCTGAAGCCTGAACTTATCAAAGACCTCGTCTTGCTGGTTGACGGCACCATCGTCGAGTGCAACACCGCCTACGGCAATGCTCCGGAGGACAGGAAGGACGAGCGCAACACCTCGGCCAACCATTGGAAGATTATCGAGCGTCACGGCTTCATCCCTCTCTTCAAGGCCGACATCATGGACGAGGAGGGCGAGATGCGCATACCCGTCGTCGATTCGTCGCATATCAAATACGATATTGTGGGCAGCCACATGGTCAACTACGACTTCATGATTGCCCTCAACCACTTCAAGGGTCATCCCATGGGTGGCTACGGCGGAGCTCTGAAAAACCTGAGCATCGGCTGCGCCAGCCAGAACGGCAAGGCCTATATCCATTCGGCCGGCAAGATGGAGGTGCTGGATATGGAAAAACTCTGGACGCCCGAATACATTGGTGACCAGGACGGCTTTCTCGAGAGTATGGCGGCTGCCGCTCAGGCGGTGACCAACTACTTCCAGAAGAAGCAGGGCATCATCTACATAAGCGTGATGAACAACATGAGCATCGACTGCGACTGTGTTGACCACCCCGAACCTGTGAAACTCGAGGATTACGGCATCCTCGCCTCCACCGACCCCGTCGCTCTCGACCAGGCTTGTGTCGATATCATCAACAACCAGAAGGTGACGGCCACCAACGACCCCACCGACCTCCTCTCGCGCATCGACAAGCAACATGGCACCCACACCATCGAGCACGCCGAGAAGATTGGTCTCGGAACTAGAAAATATAAACTCGTCAGCATCGACAAATAGTGTTGGATGGAACCTACAGGTAAGACTTATGTCGGCAGCGATGAACTCTACGCCGAGGTGCAGCGCACCATGCGGCTCTGCGCCGAGATGAACAGTGGCTACCACACCGAGGCCGAAGTGCGCCAATGCCTGCGCGAGATCACCCGCAGCGAGGTGCCCGACACCGTGCGTGTCTTCACACCGATTAACATCAACTACGGCCCTGGCGTGCGCTTCGGCGACGACTGCTTCCTCAACTTCGGATGCACGCTGCTCGCCCTCGGCGGCATCACCATCGGCGACGGCGCCTTCGTCGGCCCCCACTGTGTGCTGGCCACAGAGTACCACCCCGAGGACCCCGCCACGCGCCACACCCTGCTCACCAAGCCCATCATCATTGGCCGCAACGCCTGGCTGGGTGCCGACGTCAAGGTGCTGGCCGGTGTCACCATCGGCGACAACGCCATCGTGGCGGCCGGAAGCGTCGTCACCAAGGACGTGCCTGCCGACATGGTGGTGGCTGGCTCGCCGGCAAAAGTGATACGCTCAATCAAGTCTGAAAACAAACAACAATGACATTCAACACATACGGCGATAGTAAGAATCCGAGTTTGCTGCTTATACCAGGGTTAGGCGTCACCTTCGAGATATTCCTGCCGCTGATTGAGCTGATGAAGGAGAATTACCGAATCGTAGCAGTCGGCATCGATGGCTTTTTGTTGGACAGAGAGTCGCGGTTTACTTCCATCGACGATCAAGCTGTGCAGGTTATAGGATACGTTCAAAAGCACATGAACGGTCATCTGGATGTTGCCTATGGTCTCTCTCTTGGTGGGAAAATACTTTCCCGAATCATGGAGAGAAACGAGGTGGCAATTGACCACGCCATAATGGATGCGGCGCCATTGCTGCCTTTGCACAGATGGTGTGTGAATCCGCTACGGTACTACGAGAGTATGAACGTCTGGACTTGTGCTCACTGGACGGGATTCTGGAAGATGGTGTTTCACTCACATTATTTCGATGTGCTTATGGATGAATGCAAAAAGGCGTGGCCTTCGGGCAAGGGGAAGGCTGTACGGGACGGATATAAGGATGTTTATACCAACAAGTTGGAATCTGTCCACGGCTCCGATATTCACTATTGGTACGGCACCAAGGAGGCTTTTGTTGCCAAACCCCAAGCAAAGCATTTGCTTAAACTGTACCCAGATGCTCGTGTCGAGGTATTCCCCAAAATGAATCACGGACAATTGTTGATAGACCATCCGGAAGAGATAGCGGCCCGAATCTTTCAGATGGTGGCAATCTAACTACTTGGGCAAACAATAAATGATGCGTGTGTAAACAACAAGGCTTGTCTTTTCACTTTATGCTATAATAACACATAACACGACACCTATTGAAATATCCAAATGAAGAAACTAATCCTCTTCGCAGCTGCGGCGCTGATGATGACCGCCTGCAACAACAATCAAGAAACTAGCAAAACTGACAATATGAAACAAGAACTGACATTAACTCAGGAGTGGGACAAGGTGTTCCCACTGAGCGACAAGGTAAATCACCGCAAGGTGACGTTCAAGACACAGTACGGGCTGACG
>JAEEGG010010243.1_pt1 | contig 20753 bp, 13 predicted proteins | sample 9134161 | NCBI WGS metagenome assembly JAEEGG01 (sample SAMN16246543, study PRJNA631951) | gut metagenome | biome: gut microbiome; feature: rumen; material: CR-attached | host: Bos | place: Iran: Karaj | collected 2018-10 | reverse complement strand
CCGCATCCGAATATGTGTCCGATGTCGCTGTTGATGCTAATGGGAATATATATATGACAGGTTCTTTTTCTGCTACGCTTTCAGTTGATGGTCATTCGGTTACGTCGCAAGGAAACACCGATTTCTATGTCGCCAAGATGACTCCAGACGGTTCTGTTCTTTGGCTCAAGAGCGGCGGTAGCAGTGCCGTGGAGGAAGGCAATTCGATAGATGTTGATGCGAACGGAAATGTATATGTAGTGGGGCTTTCAAACGACTATACTTCTTTTGATGGCAATCAATTCCCATCGTTGGGAGAGAAGGATGGTTTTTTGCTGAAACTAGATACCGATGGAAACTTCTTGTTTGTCAGAACTATAGGGTGTTTCAACGATGACAATGCATACGATGTTGTTGTTGATGGTAGCAACAATGTAATAGTTACCGGTTATTTCAATTATGCATTGCAGGTAAGTACGACTTCGTTGTTCCAAAATGCAAAGGGAGCAAACGATACATATCTTTTGAAATTTGATAGTGAAGGAAATTTCCTGTGGACGATATCGTATGCATCATCGTCACACGATTATGGTCGGCGAGTAGCTTGCGACAATGCTGGAAATATTTATCTGGCAGGTGAATACAAGGGAAATTTCAACTTGAATGGTACTAGTTTGCAGTCGCCAGACGACCTTAATGTTTATATTGCAAAGTTTAATCCGTCTGGTGCTGTGCAATGGGCTGCTCAGCGTGGCGCATCGGGTAATGATAGTGTTAAGGCTATGGATGTTACATCGGCAGGAGATGTATATCTCGCCTATAAACAGTCGAATGCCAATACATACATTGCAAAGTATTCGTCTGCAGGAATATCTCAGGGAACTACTGCGTATCCGGGAACGGGAACTATTGAGATAGCCGACATCCTATGCGATTCGAATGGTAATACTTACGTTGCAGGAAATTATTCGGGAACTATTGAATTCGGTTCTACTGCTTCGACTTCAAGTGGTAATGGATGCGATTTTTATATTATCAGGTACGGATCTGATGATAATGTGAATATGCGCATTTTCGGCAACCAGAATAATGCAAACTATATTAAATCCATTGCTATTGATTACGCCAACAATGTCGTGGCTGGTGGCGGTTTCGCTTCGAGTATTACTTTGAATTCCGATACGGAAACATCTAATGGACAGGATGATGGGTTGCTCATAAAATTTGAGCGCTATATGAGTTTTGGTTATTCGGAAATATATAGTGTTGGATGTAGTGCCAGCAATATGAATGCAAGCATTGATATCGAAGGCGGTATGGCTCCTTATTTATACTATTGGTCCAATGGCTCAACAAATGAAACTTTGTCGGGTGTGTCGGCTGGCACATATACGCTTACGGTTGTCGATAGTGACCATTGCTACATAACCACTTCGCTGACATTGTCAGCTCCGCAGCCGCCTGTTGTCGAGTTGCCTTCGATTCCTACTTTGTGTCCAAGGGATACCGTTTCGGTTGCTGTTAATAGTGGCATGTCAGCTTATCATTGGAGTACTGGAGCAGATACTCCTGAAATTTCGATCCATAGTCAGGGAACATATTCTGTTACAATTACGACCTCAAATTCGTGTACGGCTTCTGCATCTTTTTCTGTTTCGCAATATCCTAACCTTGATGTGCTTCCTCAAACCGACTATTATTTCTGTCCTGGCGAGTCGCTGGTAATAGATGCAACGGGGTTCCTTTCGTACTATTGGTCAAATGGTTCGTCATCATCTACATTCACTACGCCGCTTGAATTTACTTTTTGGGTAAGAGCCTACAACGGAATATGCTTCTATTACGATACAATTACAACGCACAAGTATCCTCAACCAACTATTGAACTAGGTGCCGATACACATTTCTGCGCTGGCGACAGCGTTAGGGTTACAGCTCCCGATGGTTTCGCTTCGTATTCGTGGAGCAATGGGGCAGTAGGCCGGTCCGTATGGGTTTCGAGCGATGGCGTGCTTACTGTCGAGGCATCCGATGATAATTCATGCAAGGCAATTGATTCAATAAATGTTGGCAAAATAGAGTCGCCTGATGTCGATTTGGGTAGCGATACCACATATTGTACCGATGGTAAAGTGAATTTGTCATCGTTGGTATCCTACCAGAATTGCAGTTTCGAGTGGAATACGCATGAACATACCGCATCAATCGGTGTGACTTCTTCTGGAACATATTGGCTAAGAGTAACAAATCAGCAAGGGTGTTCAAATGCCGATACCGTAAGTATAAATGTTATAAATGTTCCTCCTTTCGGGTTGCCAGACGAACTGGATTTCTGTGATGATTATGTAAGGTTGTCGTCGCGCAATCATTATTTGTCGTACGCATGGAATACTGGCGAAAATTCTCCCTCCATTGACATATATTCATCAGGATACTATTCCGTAACAGTTACTGATGCTAGTGGTTGTACGATTAGCGACAATGTAAATGCTACGAAACATAATATAATAGAACCTTTCTTTGGAAACGATACTGTATTCTGTGGCCTTCAATCGCGTAGGCTCTACTTGAATACTACATACGATACGTATGAATGGAATGATGGATCTTCAAATCCATATATTGACATTTCCGTTCCTGGATATTATTCGGTAAGCGTAACTAATGTAAATGGTTGTACGGCAAGTACAGCTTTGCGTGCAAATTTCTCCGACAATTATCCGGAAATTATTAATATCACTTCGGGGAAAGGACTTGTGATTGTAGAGGTGCAGGGAGGAACGCCTCCGTATTATTATTCTGCTGATGGAAAAACATGGCAATCTTCCAATGTATTCGACAATTTGCCATCGGCATTTTATGACATTGTAGTTCAAGACAATAATCATTGCACCGACCAGATGCAGACTTTCCTGGATGCATCTGTAGGCATACCATCGTTCTTTACGCCAAATGGCGACGGATTCAACGATACATGGGTGCTTACTGGTCTTTATATGTATCCCAATTCCAAGGTCGCCGTATATGACCGTTACGGCAAGGAACTCTTTACGTCGAAGGGCGCTATCTGCGAATGGGATGGAATGTATGGTGGTCGTCCTTTGCCAAGTGATTCGTATTGGTATGTGGTTTTCCTTGGCGAAGGTTTACCGGCATTGAAGGGTTGCGTTACGATAAAGAGATGATTGATGCCAATAATTAATAAATGGCAATGTTTCGCGAAGAAAACCATCAAACAGTCATATAAACAAATCGTAAGTCGTATTTCGTAATATAAAAATATTATTGTACATTTGTCGTATTAACTATTAATGTTCGACTTATGAAAGAAATTATGCCCGTAAACGGGATTTTTGAAATGCCTGCATTGCCGTTCGAGGCATCGGCACTAAAGGGAGTTATAAGCGCAGAAACCTTGTCGTTCCACCATGGAAAGCACTTGAAGGCATACGTTGACAATATGAACAAATTGTTGCCAGGTAGCGGATTGGAAGGCTTGTCGCTTGTAGAAGTTGTAAAGCGTGCCGAAGGCGGTATGTTCAACAATGCCGGACAGGTGCTCAACCATACCATGTATTTCGAGCAGTTTGCCGCAATGCGCGAAAATAACAAGCCCGAAGCTAAACTTTTGTCGCTGATTGAAAGGGATTTCGGTTCGTTTGATGCTTTCAAGACCGAGTTTGTTCAGAAAGGCGTTGGTTTGTTCGGTTCGGGTTGGGTCTGGCTGTCGCTGAATGCCGATGGAAAGCTTGTCATTACTCAGGAACCTAATGCAGAAAATCCAGTTCGCAAGGGATTGAAGCCATTGCTTACCTTCGATGTGTGGGAACATGCCTACTATCTTGATTACCAGAACCGTCGTGCCGACCATCTTGCAGCATTGTGGAGCATAATCGACTGGAAGGTGATTGAAGGCAGATTGTAGGATTCATTTGGGTCTAATACACATTGATTATAGTCGTGTCGGATTTAAAAAGCAGCAATCCGACACGATTGAATATTTGTGATATGTTGATTATCATGCCTTGTTGGAGAGAGAGAAGAAATTAAGTTAAAAAGTAAGTATTTTAATAGAAAAAATATATATTTGCAGTGTCGTTATCTTTAGGTTCTGTTTAAAGGACTTCGCAGAGACTGGAGAATCGGCATATAATTGTTTGAAAAGAAGTCCTTCAATTAAATTTGTAATAATATGAGAGCAAAAAATCTAATTTTAGTTGTGTCGTTGTTATGCTTTTCATTTATGATGGCTAAGGCGCAGAATGTTCAAATCAAAAACAGTGCAGTCGATGTGTTATATCGAGGCGTAAAGAATCCTGTTTCGATAGTAACTTGTTCAAACGATGGTGTACCATCAATTTCAAGTGGTGCAAAAATTTATTCAGGAAATGTTTCTGGGTTCGAGGGCCAATATGTAGTTGAAATAACCGATCCGAATGTTAAGTCGGTGACAATAAGTGTAGGAGATGTCTCTACCCAGTTTAAGGTGCTGGAGCTTCCTACGCCGACAATCAAAATTGGAGAATATTGGAGCGGTGGCGAAATCCCAAAGTCAGTTTTTACAAGCTCTACACAACTTGATGCTGTAATAGGCGATGTCAACTTTCCGTTCAAGGATGTTGAATATACTGTAACTCAATTCACATACATGAAAGAAGAAGATGGGATAACATCAGCTCAAGTTGTAACTGGAAATAAAATTCCTGCTGAAATTCTGAATGATATTAAAAAGAAATCTTCTGGTTCTTCAATAGCATTTATCGGAATTAAGGTTTCTACACCTGCCGGCCAGAGAAATGCTCCAGGTTTTACTGCTGAATTGAAATAAAAATTTAACAAGGTACTATGTTTATAAGTTGCTTTGGTATGTAATATAGCAAAGCAACTTTTTTATTCATTTCTTGCAGTTGGGAGCAGGAGCCGAATGCTGGAAATCCAGTTCGTAGCTGTCTGAAGCCGTTGCTTACCTTAGATGTGTGGGAACATGCCTACTATCTTGACTTTCAGAATCGTCGTGCCGACCACCTAGCAGCATTGTGGGAAAAAATCGACTGGAAGATAATTGAAGGAAGATTGTAATTGTTGCAGTTGGGGCGTTCGATATGGTTTCAGATTGTTTTTGAATGCTTATGTTCGCTTTTCTAAAAGTGAATACAATATCAAATTTCACTTTTGCAAAAGTGAAAAATATTTAAAAATTAATTTTTGTAAAAGTGTTTTTTTGTATCTTTGTGGCGAAGAAATATTTATTTAAGTTATGACTCAGGACGATTTTTTGCAGATAAAGGATGTGTATATCACAAGGTTAAGAAATACTTCGCTATTGTTTAAACGGTATATACATAAAGAGATTAACTGGAATGCGAGGTTGATTGGCATAAAGGGAGCTCGTGGTGTCGGGAAAACAACATTGCTTATGCAGCACATAAAAATGGCATTCAAGAATCCTGATGATGCCTTTTATGTCTCGCTTGACAGTTATTGGTTCCAGTCGCATAACCTTGTCGAACTTGTACAATGGTTATATGGTCGTGGCGTAAGGCATATTTATCTCGATGAAGTTCATAAATATCCGATGTGGTGTCAGATTGTAAAGGATTTGTACGACACATACTCAGACTTGTACATTGTATATACTGGCAGCAGTATGCTCGAAATAGACAACTCTAAAGTTGATTTGTCTCGGAGGCAGACTTTGTACTCGATGGCAGGAATGTCGTTCAGGGAGTATTTGGAATTTAATAAGATACTGCAATATGAAGCCATTACTTTCGATGACCTTCTGTCGAATCATATTTATCACGCGATGAATATAACTGCAAGCAGGGGGCTGATGTTGCATTTTGACAAATATCTTAGAAGGGGTGTTTATCCGTTTTCGCGAGAGGCAGGCACCGATTTTCATATCAGGCTTGCGGAGGTGGCAAACTTGGTTGTCGAAAGCGACTTGCCGGCAGTGGAAGATGTTACATACGCTACCGTACAGAAGGCTAAAAGGTTACTTATGGTCATTGCCCAGAATGTTCCGCTTGTACCCAATATCAGCAAGTTGTGCGACCAGCTTGAAACAACAAGGGATGTTTGCCTTAAACTTCTGTATGCTCTTGATAGGGCGGGGTTGCTTATGATGCTTACAAAGACTCCCAAGGACTACAAGCATTTGGTAAATCCACAGAAGATATATCTTGCCAATACCAACCTGATGTATGCATTTTCGCCAGAAGCCAATGTCGGAACACTACGGGAAACATTCATTATGAATCAGTTGGAAGTAAAACATAGTGTTACTTTGCCTACGGATGGCGATTTTATTGTTGACGGTAAGATTCTGTTCGAAGTTGGTGGCAAAGGCAAGGATTTCACTCAGATTGCAGGCATAAACAATAGTTACCTTGCCGTGGCGGACACGGAGATTGGCGATGGAAATCGCATTCCGTTGTGGATGTTCGGAATGTTGTATTGATTCCGCATTGTAATTATCCGAAAAATTGATTTACGATTAATTAAATAATCTGTAGCGGCGCAATGCATTGCGCCGCTACATTTTTTGTTAATAAATATATCCGCTAGTTGTGTCGGATTTTAAATCCGACACGTTTGAATATTAGCATTTGTAATGCGCTAATATTATACAAAACAAGAATAATTAATAATGGTATGAGACTATCGTTGTCTGCTTTTTTTTGTTGATAAATATATTATATATAAAGTATGCATACTCAATCTCTATGAGTATCTTTGCTATTTCTAATTTTTCAATTGCGTATGCGATTTGATGAACTGACATTGCACGATTGTCTTCACGAGGCTGTCGAATCGTTTGGATTTGACGAGCTTACAAAAATACAGGAGGAAACTTTCCTGCCAGTTGTTGATGGTCACGACATTATGGCCTGCTCGCAGACTGGTTCAGGAAAGACTGTCGCCTTCCTTTTGCCGATTATGGAACGAATGTTGCGTTTCCCGAAAAACGGCATCCGTGCGTTGATAATTGCACCAACACGCGAACTTTGCCTGCAAATTGAGGAGCAGATTGAGGGACTTGCGTATTTTTCCAAACAGTCATCAATTGCAATTTATGGCGGAAACGATCAGCAGGGCTTCGGCGACCAGAAAAATGCGCTAGTCAATGGCGTCGACATCGTTGTTGCAACTCCCGGACGCTTGATTTCGCACCTTAACCTCGGTTATGCCGACTTTTCAACACTCGATTTCCTTGTCCTCGACGAGGCAGACGAAATGCTCGACATGGGCTTCTATCCCGACATTATGAAGATTGTAGCTCAGATGCCCAAGAAACGCCAGTCGCTGATGTTCAGCGCGACAATGCCGCCTCAAATCAAGAAACTTGCCGAGCAGATTCTGGTGGAACCCAAGTTTGTTGACCTTAACTTCTCGAAACCCGCCGCCGAAATCGACCAGAAGGTTTACATGGTTTACGAAAAGGACAAGATGAAACTCTTGCTTCGTACTTTGGCGGAACACAATGGCGAGAAAGTCATAATTTTTGTCGGCAAGAAGCAGAGCGTAGGCGAGATTTCGTCGTTCCTGCGGATGAACGGTCTGCCCAATAGGCCGATAAATTCAAACTTTACGCAGGAGGAACGCGAAAATGCAGTCCTCGACTTCAAGAGCGGAAAGACTAGCATAATCGTTACGACCAACCTGCTTTCGCGTGGCATCGACATCGACAATGTGAACCTGATTTTGAACTACGACATTCCGCACAAGGCCGAGGATTATGTTCATCGTATTGGACGAACAGCCCGCGCAGGAAAGGACGGTCTGGCGATAAGTTTCATCGGTGAAAAGGAAATTGAGCATTTTGCGCGGATTGAGAAACTTCTTGAGCGTGTTGTAGATAAGTCGCCTTTGCCCGAAGGCTTTGGCGAAGCACCTGAATATGCTCCTGGCAAGAAGCCCTCGCGACGCAGGCGTGGCGGTTCTCGTTCACATCGTGGCGGACGGAAGTTTTCGGGACAAAGGAAAACTGAACCGCAAAAGTCTGGCGGTACTGCAAATGACACAAAACCACGCAGACCGCATCGTCGCAGAAGACCGAATAAGGAAGCGGTACAAAATTGAGATTATTGACCGCATTGGCAAATAGCAATGTGGTTAATGAAGCTTTGGGGTTAAATCATTGTTTCGATAATATCCAGCAATTGTTTTGCTGGTTCTAGTTTTTCTTTTAAATCGTCAGGATTCACATCGTAAAGGCAATTATAGTCACTTTCATCGCGAATAGTTTGAAGTTGGCTATACAAGCGTCCATATTCAGCAGGTATTTTACCCGTTTTTATGTAATGCAAACCAAATAGTGCGTGCGAGCCTTGATGTGTATTGACTTGGTGTTTGTCGTGTATTAACAAGGCGCTTACCGCATGGAAAATTGAATAATATAAACGGTTGGCTGCGCCATTCCAAAAGTTGCTTGATATCAATGCTTCTGCTTCGCACATAGTGTTGCGAGCTTTTTCCATTTGGTATCTTACAAGCGTTGTGCGTTCTTCTTCGCTTAGGCTCATAGCAGTACTATTTTATCGTGTTCCACATTCTTGTAAAATGGCAAAAAAGTCCAGGATTCCCATTGCTTTCGGGAATAAATGTGCGGATTTATTTCTTCACCGATTTCCCAGCCAAGTTCCTTTAATGGATAAACATAATCGTCGTGGTCGCTGGAAGATATTTTGTCTTTGTCAAGCAAGATGAGCAAATCCCAGTCGCTACCCTCGTGCTGGTCGCCACGGGCGCGTGAGCCGTATAGCCACAATGAACTGCCTTCGGGAAGCGCGTTGTGTGCCATTCGTTTGATTTTCTCTATTACCTGCCTGTCTGTCATATCTAACACCTGAAGTATTTTTGGCAAAAATACTAAAAATTATTTCACAAAAAAATAACTGCCTATGTTATTTCCAGATGGCTCTAGTTTTACAAACAACTGAAATTATTCTGATTTTTTTGCCAACCCTTTGCTGTCATTCCGTAAAGTAGAACGAACAGCATAAGGAACGTTGCTTGTGAGTTCACTTATACGGAATCTCCTTTATATACTAATGGGAGATTCCGCATAGTCGAACATTACAACGCTCCTCGTTTCGTATCGCGTGTATGTTCTGACTTGTGGAATGACAGTCTCTGTTTTTTTACGTAATGATAATCTGTTTGTTATAAAAAACTACAAAAAATCAGTTGAATATCAAACTATAGCCTTTCAGATTTATAACCTTTAGCTCGTTGCTACTATGTTTTTCGGATTTGCAATCCGAAAGTCTTGAATATAAGGATTTTTAATCCGAATAATCCACTTTCATTACTTCTAAATACCTCGTTATAATTTGCGGTGAACGCATAAAAATATCAACTCACCGCAAAATAAAAGCACGATTATGCCTTTGTTTCAAAACGAAGTATTATCTTTGTTGAAATTTAAAATTTATATGGGAAATGTGTAAAGTTGCAGAAAATGAGTCTTTTAGAAAAATGACAATACTGTATAAAAAGGTACAAGTAACTAATTTTGCATAAGATTGTACACTAAAACATCGTTATAATCTGCGGTGAACACATAAAAATGTCTGCTCACCGCAAAATAAAAGCACGATTATGGAAGAGTTAATTGGACGAAAGAAGGAAGCTAAAGAACTGAAACAAGTATATTTAAGTCGCAAGGCAGAGTTTGTAGCAATATATGGTCGGCGTAGAGTAGGCAAGACCTTTCTTGTCGATGAAGTACTAAAGGGAAAAATTACATTTAGGCATGCAGGATTAAGTCCAGTCGATGAACAGGGAAAATCCAACAATCTAAAGCGACAGCTTCAACATTTCTATCAGTCCCTGTTGTTGCAAGGTGCACCCCGGAGCCATTGTCCCAAAAACTGGCTGGAGGCTTTCTTTATGCTTGAAATGCATCTGCAGCAGACAAGTAATGGCAGACGGCAGGTCGTGTTTCTTGACGAATTACCATGGATGGACACCCCGCGCAGCGGATTTGTGACGGCATTGGAAAGCTTTTGGAACGGCTGGGCCTGCCACCGCCCAAACATGATGTTGGTAGTTTGTGGCAGTGCAAATTCGTGGATGCTCAACAATCTTGTGAATAACCATGGCGGTTTGTATGGGCGCACTACTTACGAAATCAAGCTCAGCCCTTTTTCGCTTTTCGAATGTGAGCAATTCTATAGGCGGCATGGTATTTTGATGTCTCGTTACGATATTGCGCAAGCCAATATGATTCTTGGTGGCATTCCATATTACATGAACTATTTTGTTAGAGAGAAAAGCCTTGCGCAAAATGTTGATAATCTTTTCTTTACAGCAGAGGCTAAATTGCGAGATGAATTCTATCGTTTGTTTGAATCTGTATTTTCGAAGCCAGATGAGATGATGCGGATTGTGCGTTTTCTTGCATCGCGCCGCTGTGGATACAACAGAGAAGAAATTGTCCGAGGTACGCGCCTGACAGACAACGGCGAACTGTCAAAATTGCTGAAAGCATTGGTTGCAAGCGATTTTATCAGCAAATACATTCCTTTTGGAGAAAGCAAGCGCAACTCTCACTACAAGTTGATAGACCCGTTTTGCCTGTTCTACCTGCGCTTTGTGGACGAGCAAGCAAGCATTGACCCCGAATTCTGGATGAACAATGTTTTATCGTCAAAAATCAATGCGTGGCGTGGATTTGCTTTCGAGGACTTGTGTTTTAGACATATAGACAACATAAAGCGCGCACTAGACATTGCTGCGGTGTCGTCGGTGCAGTCTGCATGGTCGCTTGCAGGTGACGACGAGCAGGAGGGCTCGCAGATAGATTTGCTTATACATCGCAAGGACAATGTGGTCAATATGTGCGAAATGAAGTTTTATAGTGATGATTTTTCGGTAAACAAATCCTACCACAAGAAATTGGTGCGTCGTACAAATAGTCTGTTGGAGCATTTGCCTCGCAAAACCGTCATACATTCCGTTTTGGTTACTACATACGGACTTGTATATAATGAATATTCAAGTGATTTTATTGCCACAATTACTCTTGACGACCTATTTCTGCAACCCTAAAAACATCGTTATAATTTGCGGTGAACGCATAAAAATATCGACTCACCGCAAAATAAAAGCACTATGTCCTTTCGGATTTATAACCTTTAGCTCGTTGCCCTAAGGCAACAACCTTTAGCTCACTGCCAAAGGCAGTAATCCGAAAGTCTTGAATATAAGGATTTTTAATCCGAACAACCATCTCAGCACCTTACAATTCCACCCACAGCTTAATCCTATATTACTTTAACAAAAAAAAACTACCCACAATTTTGCATTTTTTGTTTAGATTTATTATCTTCGCAAGATAAATTTGACAAAAATTAGCAGACTGATGGACACGCAGATAAAACTTTTTGAAAACAAAAAGGTACGCACACTTTGGGATAAGGAAACTGAAGAATGGTTTTTCTCGGTAGTGGATGCAATTGAAATTTTAACCGATAGTCCCAATCCTAGGAAATACTGGAGTGTGTTGAAAACTCGTTTAAAATCAGAAGGAAGTGAGTTGACTACAAATTGTAGTCAACTGAAAATGCCTGCTGCAGATGGAAAGATGTACAAGACTGATTGTATGAATGTTGCACAACTTTTCCGTCTTATTCAATCCATTCCTTCCCCCAAGGCAGAACCGTTTAAACTATGGATGGCACAGGTTGCAAAAGAACGCATTGATGAAATGCAAGATCCGGAACAAGGAATACAGCGTGCATTGCTCGAATATAGGGCGTTGGGGTATTCCGATGCTTGGATTAACCAAAGGCTCAAATCTATAGAAATACGCAAAGACCTTACCGATGAGTGGAAAAAGCACGGATTGAAAGAGGGTGTGCAGTTTGCAACACTTACCGATATAATTTATAAGACATGGGCAGGTAAAACCGCCAAAGAATACAAGGAATACAAAGGTTTGAAAAATGAAAATCTGCGTGACAATATGACTAACAAGGAATTAGTCTTAAATATGCTCGCTGAACTTTCTACAAAGGAAATATCGGAAAATTCAAATCCGCAAGACTTTAACGATCATATACAAAATGCTGTGGATGGTGCAACAATAGCTAAAAATGCCAGAATGGAACTAGAACAGAAAACGGGTAAAAAAGTTGTAACGAGTCTCAATGCCCGAGATGGAATAATCTTATCCATAGACGCAAACGCATCGGAAAATAATAGTGATGAAAATTAAAGATGAGTAAAGAACCACTATGTCCTTTCGGATTTTTAACCTTTAGCTCACTGCCAAAGGCAGTAATCCGCAACAAATACCTCATCTCATTCCCAATTCACCGACCGCTTTATCCTAAATTTCTTTCACAAAAATATTCACGCATATTACTTTGCATTGCAAACATGAAAAGACTGCTTTGTGCAAAAATGATATAAACAATTGTTAATAACAAAGTTGATTATTAATTCAAGATTTATGAAACAAAACTTCTAACTTTGTTGCCTATTTCATTAGAAATAGCAAATAGAATTAAAGAATTTGTTTAATTATAATCGTAAATATGAATAATAACGAAATAAACGCATTGGCAAAAATAGCATTGGAAGAAATGGACAAAGACATGGTTTTTACAAAACGGTTGAGTAGTCATGATGATATAGAAATATGTAAAACATACATTCGGGCTATAAATATTTATATACCGACATTGACACCTTGGGACTTACAATGCTATTTGGTAAGAAATCTTTCTTGGACAAACAACAACGCAAAAGACGCTGGAGATTTACTAAATAGGCTAAAACAAGGAAGAACATTTAGAGGAGGAAACAGATATTTATTGGGCAATTTATATGCTAAATGGGTGGATAAATTAAATGAAGAATGCACAAACTGAGTCATTATTATGGACAATATTTTCGACTAGTTTTGTTTATTATATGGATAAAAAAGAAATATCATTCGTATGCCGAAAAAGATGACAACCGAAGAATTTATCGCTAAGGCAAGAAAAGTGCATGGGGATAAATACGACTACTCAAAAGTAGAATATAAGGGAAGTAAAGAAAAAGTCTGTATCATTTGCCCTGAACATGGAGATTTTTGGCAATTACCTAGCAATCATTTAAAATGTTGTGGATGTCCCGAATGTGGTGGAAATGTCAAAATGACTACGAGTGATTTTATTGCTAAAGCAAGAGATATTCATGGGAATAAGTATGATTACTCAAAAGTAAACTATGTCAATGCTGATACAAAGGTATGCATTATTTGTCCAGAACACGGAGCTTTTTTGCAAACGCCAAGTAATCATTTATTAGGAAAAGGATGTTCAAAATGTGGTATAGAAAATAATGCAAATAAAAAAAGATTGTCAACAGAAGATTTTATTAGGAGAGCAATAGAAACTCATGGAAATAAATATGATTACTCGAAAGTAGAATATGTTGATTCACAAACTCCTGTATGTATAGTTTGCCCTGAACATGGAGAATTTTGGCAAGTTCCGACAATTCATTGGAATGGAGCACAATGTCCCAAATGTGCTTCTGAAAAAAATGGCAGACTAAGGAAAATGTCTTTAGATGAATTTATTAGGAGAGCCCAAAAAGTCCATGGAAATAAATATGATTATTCAAAAGTGGAATATATCAGCGCAAATACGAAAATATGTATTATATGTCCAGAACACGGAGAGTTTAATCAGACACCTTCCAAACATTTGCAAGGTAGTGGTTGTCCAAAATGTATTGGCAGGGGGGTAAATACAGAAGAATGGATAAAAAAGGCAAGGGAAGTTCATGGAGACAAATATGATTATTCAAAAGTAGAATATGTTGATTCGGTAACTAAAGTGTGTATTGTATGCCCTGAACACGGAGATTTTTGGCAGACCCCATCTGGACACTTGCAGGGAAGAGGATGTCTAAAATGTTCTGGAGTAAAGAAAAAAACTACTGAAGAATTCATTGAAGACGCAAAGAAAGTACATGGAAATAAATATGACTATTCAAAAGTAGAATATAAGAGTAATAAAGATAATGTTTGTATTATATGTCCTGAACATGGCGAGTTTTGGTTGCTACCAATTGTCCATTTGCGTGGTCAAGGATGCTTAAGATGTATAAGACCGTCATCTAATCTAACGACCGAAGAATTTGTTGTTGAAGCGAAAAAAGTTCATGGAGATAGATATGATTATTCTAAAGTTGAATACAAAAAGTCAACAGAAAAAGTATGCATAATTTGTCCAAAGCATGGTGAATACTGGCAAAAGCCATATGATCATCTAATCGGAAAAGGTTGTCCTACATGTGCGTATGATAGAATCGCAGAAAAATTTAAGTTATCAAAAGTTGATTTTGTAAAAAAGGCGAAAGAAGTTCACGGTGATAAATATGATTATTCAAAAGTTGAGTATGTTAACAATAATACCAAAGTGTGTATAGTATGCCATGAGCACGGAGAATTTTGGCAAAAGCCAAGTAATCATTTGATGGGGAATGGTTGCCCAATATGCAACAGTGGCTTCACAAAATCCTACATCCTTAATCTTATTAAGGAAACCGACCTCGAAGCAATGACCAACCATCAGTTGATAGAACTAATATCACTGAAAAAGTTGCCCGAAGAACTGAAAGTACTTGCTTTTTCACCAGCAGGTTCCATAGAGCGAATAAATACTCTTGGACAACTGAAAAACACTCTGGAAGATTCGAATATCAGCGACTTACAGGCAGAGGAAATAATAAATGAAGAAATCGAAAAACAGGAGAAACTGCAAAACGAAAGGATAAACGATTCAGAATCTACGGAAAGCAACGACTACATAGATGCAAAGGAAATTGACGATACTTTGCCCGAACTTGTAATGAGGTCGTTGCATATATACGACAACGAAAGGTTCACAGCAAGTGGTGAGGGCGAAAAGTTTATCAAACTGGAAAGCATACAGCGCTTATGGAACGAAACACTGAAGGACGAGGAAAACTTCATTGCAAAACTTAAAGCAGAAGAAGGTGGAGAATTCTTCAATGCCATCAAGACTGAATTTTTCCGTGAGTACGACGAAGTTGTAAACATTAAGGTTGATGAAAATTATAGGTTCAAGTATCAGCCGAACCTGATGCAGAAACTTATGGTATATCGTATTGCTTCGAACAACTACTATGGAAACTGGTGCGGTACAGGTGCAGGCAAATCATTAGCAAGAGATTTTGCATCTAGAAAGATAAATTCAAGAGTTTCTGTATATATAGTTCCAAATGCTGTAATTGCCACCACCGAAAAATCCATTCTCGAAGTATATCCAGACAGCAAAATATATGTTCCGAAATTTCCATCCGACATCATTTCAATGGACAGGAACTCATACAACTACATAATATTCAACTATGAGAAATATCAATTGCCTAACACACAGGAATATATAGAGAATCTGCTTGGAAACAACATTGTTGACTTTATATGCCTTGACGAAATACAAAATGTAAAGGTTCGGGACACCGACAATATATCATTGAGAAATCAGCAAATCAACAAGTTGATTAAGACTGCAAGAGAACAAAACGCCAACCTTAAGGTTCTTGCTATGAGTGCAACACCAATAATCAACAACTTGCAGGAAGTCAAGTCGCTGATGGAATTGCTTACAGGCAAAGAATATGAAGAAATCAAGAACAAGACTAGCATAAACAACATTCACGAAGCATACAAGGCATTGCTGATGAATGGTTTCAGATATATTCCTAAATACGACATAAAGGTTAATACAGAGTACATTTCCGTAGATGGTGACATTATTGTTGACGAACTGCTTGCCAAGAACAATAATGATATGCTTGGCATTGACCAGATTCTTGCGAGTGTTAAGATTGACGAAATAATAAGGCAAAAGAAACTCAAGAAAGGCACTCTTATATATTCTCAATTCGTTACAGGAATAATTCCAATGATTTATGACCGGGTGTCGAAGTCTGGGTACAAGGTTGCATCCTATACAGGAAATGATGACGAGGAAACAAGAAGAGATATTATTGGTAGTTTCGCAAATGGAAACATTGATGTTCTTGTCGCTTCGAGTCCAATTACAACAGGTGTTGACGGCTTACAAAAGTGCTGCGACAGGATGATAATAATATCTGCTCCGTGGACAAATTCAGATTATGTTCAGTTGGTTGGTAGAATATACCGGCAAGGTTCAATATTCAAGGAAGTAGATGTTATAATACCGCAAGTTGAAATAACTACCGATGATGGCGAGTGGTCGTGGGACAAGAGGCGAATGCTTATTATAGAAACCAAGAAAACTCTTGGTGAAGCTGTTATGGATGGAGCACTACAAAAAGCATACAACAGCGAAGGTTTGAGAAGTCGCTTAATATCTATGGCAATGGACGCATTGAAATCCGGTCTTGAGGACAGGACTATAGAGCGTAAGAATATTGAAATAGAAGCAATGGACATTACTCCCAAACAAATGGAATATGCGGAATCGTATGTAAACGAGATACATCGTGCTGGAAATACTTGCCGTAGCAATACAATGCACGAAAGATTCCAGAAAAACAAGGATGAATTCATTGAATATCATAGGCAAAGGGAGATTGCAAAACGCGAATGGCAAGAAGACCCCGTAGATAGGGTTGCAGAAATCATATCGGACTGGAGTGGCAGGTTCAACAGAATTGCCGATATGGGATGCGGCATGAACAAACTGAAATCGGTGCTTACTAATAGAGAAGTTCAAGGATTTGACCATTATTCTGAGGATTCTTCCGTAATACAATCTGATATGTCAAACCTTAAAGGAATAGTTTCCGATGAAAGTTATGATGTTGCGGTATTTTGCTTGTCATTGTGGGGAACAAATTATGACGATTACTTTGTTGAAGCACACAGGATATTAAGGTTGGACGGCAGAATGATAATAGTTGAACCAGAAACAAAATTTGGGAATGATGAAAGGTTCGACAGCATAGAGAACTTTATAAACAAAGTTGAAAATTATGGCTTTGAACGAAAAGGCAACTATGTAAAGAGATTTGGATTTGTGTACTTTAAGTTTGAAAGGATATAAAGAAGAAAAACAATTATATTTGCGTTCATCATTTCAATAAAGATTAAAAACTTATGTCGTGTCGGATTATCACATCAACACGCTTAAATATCATCATTTCAAATTCTTCCCACCATTTTTTCCAATTTTGGAATCTATTTCATCAAATCTTCCTATTGTCTTAGTATGACCATTAATTCCCGTTTGGGAATAAAAACATCACATAATAAACAGGCATATATGTAATTTTGCCGATGCTCTCAATTTCACGGCTATTCGACAGAACAATGCCTTTATGTATTCCATATTCCTCATTGGAAACAAAATGGTTGAGAGCACTATGCACATAATAGTCCTTGCCGGATTTTACCTCGATAGGAACAACAGACAGTGTGTCGAAATTGTCAATGAGGAAATCGACTTCACCATGCTGCTTATTATCGTAATAGTACAAACTAAAACCATGCGCCTTTAGTTCTTGCGCAACAACCGATTCATATACTGTTCCAAGATTAACGCTCAATTCGTCATTCAGAATGGCATTAATGTTATTTTGGTAAAGCAGAGCCGTAAGTATGCCTACATCGTTAAGATACAATTTCAAAAGAGATTTCTTTACAGATTGCAATAACGGAAAACGAGGATTGCTGATTGCATCAACCTGCAAAGCAATGCCAGACTGTATCAAATAGTCAAACTCGTCCTCATAATCAGAAAATTGCTTGCCCTTCTTGTTTTCTATCTTACTTACGACGACTCGCTTTTTCTTATTTTCCAGATTAGAAGGAATGGAGTCATAAATACGCCGTATCTTTAAACGATTTTGCTTGTCATATTGCGAAGCATCAATGCCATAGAGCGACTGAACATCATGCTGTATATCTCGCATCTTACTGATATTCTTGTCCTTTGCAAACTGATTTACAGCATCAGGCAAACCTCCTGTCAACAGATAATAATGGAAAAGACGCATAAAATGATTGTGGAGAGGTTCTGGCAACGATTTTCCGTCACTTAAAAGTTTACTAGCAGACTCCAAGGCTTCTTTGCCAACCCCCATCGCCCAAAAGAATTCCTCCAAATCAAGCGGGTACATTTGCTTAATAACCACACTGCCAAGAGGAACCGATGGCGTTTGCGCCAATGCTATGCCTAGTTGTGAACCGCTTGCAATATAAGTGTATTTTCCATCTTGGTTTAGGAATTTCAATAAAGTCAACAATTGTGGATATACTTGTATCTCGTCAAGGAAAATGAGAGTATTTTTTTTGTTGCCAAGCTTATTGCCAGCAAATGCACTCAATTGCATATAAAAAATATCCAGCCCGGTCACTCCTGCAAAAACCCTTTCATTTTCACTATCGGCACGCAAATCTATTTCAATGTAATTGGTGAAAAGTTTTCGCCCTATATGTCTGATTATATACGACTTGCCTATCTGTCTTGCTCCATTTACAAGCAGAATTTTGTTCTGTTCTTCCGATAGAAATGATTCTAAAAATTGTGAAAACTTACGTTCTAACATATTTCTTTATTTTTATTGCGATGCAAAAGTACTGATTTATTTTGTATTACAAAAATTATTGTCACTTTTTCTATGGTTTTATACACTCATTTTGTCACTTTTTCCATAAATATAGAGATTTGTTTTGTCACTTTTTCTATAATTATACATATCTATTTTGTCACTTTTTCCATAAATATTTTCTATGTAGATATATGATGCATTTTCGTACAGGCGCAAAACATTGCATCTTAACTTGTCGTGGCGGATTTACTGCTATGGCAGTAAGCTAAAGGTTGCGCACTTACCCACTTGAACATCCTCATTTCTAATTTTTCCCACCATTCCCTCCAACTTTGGAATCTGCTCCATCAAATCTTCAACGATAAACTCCCAGTATTTGCCTTTCAAGCATCTGATTTCCGAATAATCGTTAAGTATAGGCAGTCTTTTGAATCCATCAATAATTTGCTCCAATGTAAGCGTCCAAGGAAACCTTTTTAGCGCAAACTCTACCATATTTTCAATTGAGTAGGTTTCAAGCAAGTCGTGAATGTCCCAGAAATCTTTTTTGCGCTGTCTGTCTTGTGCAGCTGCGTTTATTTTCATCGCAGCTATGTCCTTCTCGGACAACATTCTAATGCCATCAACATTAACCAATGGAAAAATAGGTTTTTCATCGTAGCAAATGTCGAGTTTCACACAGTCGTCATCATTATTTCCTACAAATAATGAATAAACCAAACTGGTCTCATCAAGTCTTTCTATATTCTTAACATACGAAAACATTGCTTTGAGAGCATCCTTGATTTCTTCCGTTTTCATTTCGCCATATTGCAAGTCGGTAAACATATCTATATCAACTGATATACGATGACCTCTTTGCAATGCAAGAGCCGTTCCACCAACAAGATAGAAATCATCAAATGCTGGATTCGCCATTATTTTCCGTAAACAATCAAGCAACGTAGCCGATGCTATATTAGTTCTCAACCTCATTTTCCAGATACTTTTTTATGTTAATGTTTCTGATTTTTTCATTCCATGCATCTTTCACACTTCGAAGCACATCAAGAATCTTTTTTCTGCCGTAAAATCGTATTGTTTCCTTTATTTCCGTCCCATTACCATAGTCGAAAACCCTTTGGATAATCCATTCATAGTTGCGTTGCCAGTCAAGAGCATCGAAATCGGTGTCCCAAAACAATGTTTTTCTAAACTTTGACTTGTCGGGAGAGGGCTGTTCCAAATGTTGTTTGGTGGCCATATAAATATCGTAATTCGTTTGTGCCTGATAGAAAAAGCACTGGAAATCAATCCCCAACACCTTTTCCAAACGGAGAGAATTCTCTGGCGAAATCCTTCGGCGGTTTGCAATGAAATCATTGATTCGCTGGTAAGGAATTCCGGAACGCAAAGCCAGTTCGCGTTGCGAAAGATTCTCCTTTGTTCTTATCCTGTCGAGAATAGCGCCAAACGGAATGTTATTGTATTTCAGATACTTGTCGTACATACGCAATGTTTTTCGGCGGCAAAGTTAATAAAAAATAACCAAATTTGGTTACATTATTTAAACTTTTTACAAGCATCTAACTTCTATCTCCACATTCGAAAAAAATCGTTAACTTTGTCTCAAATTATTTTTACGATTTGGGTAAATGTAATGTAGAAATTTCAGTTCAGTGTAAAGATACGAAAACAAAGGAGAATAATATATGAGCAACAAGGTAATCAGAGATTTGCGCGTTGTCGGAAACGAAAAAATCGGAGGCTCGTTCTTTATGCTCACCTTGCAGAGCGAGGACGCACTGCCAGTGATAATGCCGGCACAGTTTGCCGAAGTCAAGATTGACAACTCGGTAGGAACTTTCCTCCGCCGTCCAATAAGCATCCACGATGTCGATTACGACAAGCAGACCATCAAGCTGTTGGTGAAGGTCGCCGGCGAAGGTACTGGCAAACTTGCCAACACAAAGCTGGGCGATATGATAAGCGTCGTTTTCCCGCTGGGCAATACTTTTGCGTTGCCGCTGTCGGGCAGGGTGCTGTTAGTTGGTGGCGGTGTCGGCGTGGCTCCGTTGCTGTTCACGGCAAGGTATATGCAGAGGTTCGGCTTCCGTCCCGACATTCTGCTCGGCTACCGCAGCAAGTCCAACATTTTGCGCAAGGAGGTTTACGAGCAGTACGGCAATGTGTTCTATGCCACCGACGACGGCAGCTTTGGC
>JAEEGG010010242.1_pt1 | contig 20756 bp, 18 predicted proteins | sample 9134161 | NCBI WGS metagenome assembly JAEEGG01 (sample SAMN16246543, study PRJNA631951) | gut metagenome | biome: gut microbiome; feature: rumen; material: CR-attached | host: Bos | place: Iran: Karaj | collected 2018-10 | reverse complement strand
CGGCGTCGATGGTGGGGACGCGCTGCTTGATTTCGCTAAAAACATCGGCGGTCATGACATGATTACCTTGCAATCTGCGTTTGCGCGTTGTAAAATATGAATTGAGGGAAATGACTGCCTCGCCGCAATCGTCCCGCCGCCGTCTCGGTGCTTCCATCACCGGGGCGGCATTACTTTTTCCGTTCATCGGTATCAGCCTCCGTTTCCGCTCCCAACTGCCGGAGAAGGGCAGGCACATTGATGTAATAAGTGCTGCCACTTTTGATGTGCGGCACAGTTCCGTCACGGCATCCACCCCTCAGAAAGTAGGCAGATAGGCCTGTGGTCCTCACGGCATCCGGGATTTTCTGAAAAGGCTGATTCACGCTATTACCTCCCCCTTGGACAGCTTGGTGATGATAGTCATAATCCGCACCTTTTCCTCGTCGGGCAACTCTTTGCGGAGCTTCCGCGAAAGAGAGCAATCAGCAATCCCCATTGCTTCCGCCACTTGCCAGAGCTTCACACCCGCGCCAGCCGCCGCCAGCTTGATTTCCCGATTCGTCAAGATAAATCACTCCTTTCCCCTTGACAGCTACGATTATTCTCATTATAATGAATAATGTAAACAACAAGAGCATTAACAAGCAAACAAAAGGCGGTGGTTCCCGCTCCTGTTGTTCTTCCTATAGTATAGCCGACAAGTATGTTGTTGTCAACGCTCGAAGAAACATTGCTGCATTGGATAATAAATGAAGCTATACAGGCTCGGAGGTGCTAACAGATGCAGAATATAGGTGCTCAATTCAAGTTCAATTTCCGTGAGTTACGGCGTGAGAAAGATATGTCACAAGCTCAATTTGCGGAGTTTTTAGGTATATCCCGCCCGACGGTAGGATTCTATGAGAGCGGCGAGCGGTCCCCTGATGCAGATACGATAAAAAAGATATGTAAAAAATGTGCTGTGTCTGCCGATTGGCTTTTAGGTTTGGGTGGGGTCAAAGGCGACAATGTAAATGAAGTTTTAATAGGAAAGCTGACGGGACTTTCCCCCGAAGCGGTACGAGGGTTATATAGTCAGAAGAAAAAGATTGACGCTGCTGAAACGGATGTAGAGCAATACGCGTTACTCTCCCTTGCAGGCTTTATCAATTTGGCTATCGAATACTTTCCTAAAAACTTTCATCAAGCACACCGAAATATGACTGAGGCAATCGCTGATTGTGCTTTTATTCGGGATGATCTACAGGAAAGACTAAGCGATTTTCTGAATAATGAAGGAACAGCAGATGTGTTAGCCTTCATTCGTTTTAATCTCGGCGGGGATATAATATCTGCTGATCTAAAAAAGGAAATGTGCATAGACGCTGCCGTTAAGATGTATCGCATTATCATTGAGAAATATATTGAAAAAAGGGGTTCGGAGCTTAAATTACGCCTGGATGAAATCAAGAATCAGGAAAGGGGTCAAGACAATGCCGTCAGCACGGAAGAAAACGAATAAGGCCGGTCAGGTGTTTTATGAGATCCGCATTTCCCGCGGTCGAGGAGAAACGTATCTTACGACGCGCTGGTATGTGCCGGAGGGATGGAGTCAGAAGGCTATCGACAAGGAACTTGCCAAGCAGGCGGCAGAGTTTGAGAGAAAAGTCAAGGCCGGGGAGGTTATCAGCAGGGCGGAAGCAAAGCAGATCGCCGCTGATAAAGCTGCGGAGGCGGCAAAAATACAGACATTGAAGCAGTACGGCGAAAAGGTGTTTATGCCCTCGCTTTCTGTCCGCTGTTCTGAAAATACCCGCTCCGCCTATCAAGGCAATCTTGATCATTGGATATATCCGACGCTGGGCAATATGCGGATGCCGGAGGTTACACCGGCAAATATATCCGCACTGCTGCTGTCTATGCAGTCGCAAGGCAAGGCACAAAGCACTTGCGTTAAGGTCTATACGATCCTGTGCGGGCTTTTCAAAATGGCGTATATGACCGATACTATACAATCAAATCCAATGGACAAGGTGCAGCGCCCGCGCCCACGCAAGAACGAAGTAAAAGGAGCGGAAATCTCCGCATATACCGCTGAGGAAGTCAAGACGATCATTGATGCCCTCGATGCGGAGTCGTTGAAATGGCGGGCATTTGTGCGACTGCTGATAGATACCGGCGTCCGCCGCGGGGAATGCTGTGCGCTCCGATGGGAAAATATCGACTTTAACTCAAACACGATAACGATTGCCGGAAATCTGTGCTATACGCCTAAACGCGGAGTATATACTGACACGCCGAAAAACGGTCATACCCGGACGGTAGATATTGACGAAGAAATCACAAAACTCCTTCGTCAGCTTCGTGAGGAACAATCAGAAAAGTGTATCAGTTCCTATGTGTTCACGCAGGAGGGGAGCGCGGAGCCGATGCACCCGACGTCCCCGACGGGTTTCTTCAGGAAATTTGGAGCGACGCTCAAAGAGAAGTACGGCATTGAGGATTTCCACCCGCATAAACTCCGTCATACATTTGCCTCCATCGCCATTACCAACGGGGCAGATATTGCCAGCGTCAGCGAAAAGCTGGGCCACTCCGACAAGGCCGTGACGCTTCGGATGTACACTCACGCCGATCAGGAATCTATGAAACGCGCAAGCAATATCTTCCGCGAGGCCATTCGGAAAAAGGCATAGGGGCTTTTGTCACTTTTGGCACTTAATTTCATGGAATACACATGTGAAAAGCCGGGCAGGAATTGACCTGTCCGGCTCTGTTTTTTCATGCCCGTATGGGTTTTTGTATGGGTTTTCGGCATTTGTTATATTTCGCACAAAAAACAAAAAGCCCCGAAATCGTTGAGATTTCAAGGCTTTTCAATGGAGCTGCTATCCAGATTCGAACTGGAGACCTCATCCTTACCAAGGATGCGCTCTACCTACTGAGCTACAGCAGCATTGGCGACCCGGAACGGGCTCGAACCGTCGACCTCCAGCGTGACAGGCTGGCGTTCTAAACCGACTGAACTACCGGGCCACAGCTTTTGCATTTTACAACACGTTCGGAGAAATGTCAATATGTTTTTCCCGAAAAATCAGGCTGACTATCCGGGCCTCCCAGGGAGGGGTCAGGGCGAGGCGCACGGACGCGCCGGTAATGGGGTGGATGAACTCGAGACGGTCGGCAAACAGCAGCTGAGAGGATATGCCGAGCCGCTCGGAAAGCTCTGCCGACGCGGCGCCGGAATAAAGGCGGTCGCCCAGAACGGGAAAGCCCATCGCGTGACAGTGCACGCGGATCTGATGGGTGCGGCCGGTGAAAAGAGATAGCCGAAGCAGGCTTATGCTGCCGTCGGTGGCCTCCGTCCGATAGTCGGTGCGGGCGTAGGCTCCGTCGGGAAGCACGGCGCGCAGCATGCCGCCCTCTTCAACGCGGCGTATGGGAAGCACTATGCTGCCGGACGGGGGATCCGGAGCGCCGCAGACTGCAGCGGAATAGCCCTTGTATTTTATCGCGCCGCTCATGAGATTTTTGACGTATCCGCTTTTTGAAAAAAGCACTATGCCGCCGGTGTCCCGGTCAAGGCGGTTTACCGCGTGGACGTTCTCGCCGCCGCGGGAAAGCACGTAATACAAGACCCTGTTTGCAAGCGTGCCCTCGTTGCGGCTGTGGGAAGGATGTATCAGCATGCCCGAGGGCTTGTTCAGAGCGAGCAGCCATTCGTCCTCGTATATCACTTCTATATCTCCGGGCTCGGGCGGGTAATCGGCCGCGGGCTCGGTGACGTCCGCGCTGACGAGCTCGCCGGCGGAGACGCGATAATCGGTATGGCGCGGCAGACCGTCCACGTAAACGGCGGAAGCGGCCTTCAGCCGCCTCAACAGAGTGGCGGAAAGCCGCATCCGGTCTCTGAGAATGTTGTTGAGCTTACGCCCTCCGTCCTCGGGAGGGACGGTATAATTCAGCCGCATCAGCGGAAAAACGCGTCAACGGCGCTTTCGGCAGCGGAAGAGTCGGCCGCGACGCAGAGCACGACGTACACTCCCGAGCGCTTCACAACGGCCCTGTCCAGCTTCGGGACCTCGTCGGGATTGTAGTCGGCAAAGGAAGCGCGCTGGGCGGATATGCGCTCCCGAACGGCGGTCTCAACGGTCTCGGCGTCGGCCGCGCTGCGCATTTTGAACGCCGCAAGCTCCTCGGCGGTGGCGCCGGAGGAAAACAGGAAAACGGAATTCTCGGGAAGGGCGGGGTCGACGCCGTAAAGGTAGCAGCCTATCTGACTGTCTGCCGGGGCAAGCTCGTCGGAAAAGGCGGAGCCGGCCATGACGGAATCGGCGAGAGAAGAAATGTCGATATCGGCGGGCTTCGTACCGCAGCCGTACAAAACCGCAAAAATGATGATCAGAAAGAAGACAAGCGTTTTTTTCATGTTCCTTTACTCCTTTTGACGGCGATCGGCCGTGACCACGGTATGTGTTCTGAGGCAGTCGGCCCACTGCCGGTAATACTGACTGTAGGGATGGATGCCGTCAAAGCTCCCGTCCTCGGGCAGAAAGCCCTCCTCGTCGGCCATGGAGCCGTAGATATCCACGTAATGTACCTTGTCCTTCGCGGCAAGACGGCGCAGACTTTCGTTATACGCGAGTATGTTGTCCTTATTGAACTTGGAGCCGTCCTCGGATTTGGAGCGGGTAACGGGAGTAAGAGAGAGAATGTAAATATCCGCGTCGGGCTGCAGAGCGCGGATATCCGAAATAAGAGAGCTGTAACACTCGCAGAAATGCTCCGCGGTAAAGCTTATCTCGTTTATCCCGAGGAGTATGAATATCTTGGCGTGATCCTTCGAGGCGAGAGCTTCCATGATGGTGATATCGCCGTCGGGGGAGGGAATGACCTTGTTCGTGCTTATATTGACCACGTTTATGGACTTTTTTGCATAGTAATCGGCCGTTTTGATCCCGCCGTAGAGCATGAAGCCCTCCATGATGGAGTTGCCTATGAAAGCGGAGTCGGAAAAATAGCCGTCGTCAACGGCGTCGCTTTCGGGGATGTCGGCGCCGAACTCGTAGCGGTAAAGCGGGTCGCCGTGACCGTCGGAAAAAACGTATTTCAGATTATCGGCGAAGAACACGGCGTCGGAGTCGAGAGAGTCAAGCCGCGGAAACTTGGAAAACCTGTCGTTCGGACCCGGCGAAAGCACGGTGCGCAGCAGCTCGGGGCGCGGAGAGGGGAGCTCTTCGGCTTCGGGAGCTTCGATCTCCGGGGCGTCGGATACGGCGGCGTCCGGCTGCGGAGCTTCCCCGGGAGAGGGGAATGAAAAAGAGTCGGTAAGACAAAGATAGATGAAAAAGGCGCAGAACAGGACGCACAGCGCTGCTGCCGGGACCGTTCTGCCCGACAGAAAGGAGTATTTCTTTTTATCCCCGAAAGGTGACAAAACACCCTGACCTCTTTCGATACGTATTGAATGATCGCTGCGGCGGAGACCGAGGACATCACGCGCCCGTAAAAGGCGCCCGAGTCTTTTAAATATAATAACAAACGCGGGGAAGGATAGCAACAGGTATTTCGACAAAAATCAGCAAAAGCCCCGGGATATCCGCGGGGCTTCTGCCGGCCGGACACGCCGCGAAGGCGACGGACATATGCTCCCGCTGCCCGACCGCCGGCGGAGCGTGTCCCGCGGATTTATAATATCCGACAGAATGAAGAAAACACATGACAAGCTATGGAAAAAAGCCCGGAGCTGTGATACAATGGACGCGACCGTGAGAGGCGTTCAGCCTCTGTCCCGAAAGACCGCGCCGTGCCCCGGGCAAGGCGCGCCGGGAACATGAACTGCCGGAGGGATCCCCTTGAAAAAAATCGCTGTTCTTTTTGCCGCGGCGCTTTTGCTTACGTGCTTCGCGGGCTGCGGTGACAAAACCACCCATCACGTGGAGATCGACGTTGAAAACTACGGAACGATATGCGTGGAGCTGGACGGCAAGACCGCGCCGATCACCGTGGATAATTTTATCGGCCTCGCAAAATCGGGCTTTTACGACGGACTGACCTTTCACCGCATAATCGACGGCTTCATGATCCAGGGCGGAGATCCGCAGGGGAACGGCAGAGGAGGCAGCGGGACGAACATCAAGGGCGAATTCGCGCTGAACGGAGTGGAGAACGAGATAAGCCACGTGCGCGGGACCATATCCATGGCAAGAGCTTCGTACAGCTATGACAGCGCAAGCTCGCAGTTCTTCATCGTGCACGAGGACAGCACCTTCCTTGACGGACAGTACGCCGCTTTCGGACACGTCACTTCGGGAATGGAGATCGTAGACCGGATCTGTGAGGATACTCCGGTACAGGATAAAAACGGCACCGTTCTCGCGGAGGATCAGCCGGTCATCAGCGCGGTGAGAGTGATCGACTGAGGCAGCCGCGGCGCCCCGATTGACAGTAAAAATCACGGGTGCTATAATGGCTCAGCCTTTGAGCTGTCGGCGTGGCGGAACAGGCAGACGCTGGGGACTTAAAATCCCCCGGTGGCAACACCGTGCGGGTTCGATTCCCGCCGCCGGCACCATCAAAGAAACCTCTTTTGTCTACCAAGGCAAAAGAGGTTTCTTCTTGCATTTAGGGCAAAAATCGGGCAAATAACTGTGAAATCGGGCTTCGGAACGGTCGATCGACAGCTTCGGAGCCCGATTTATTGCTTTCAGGGCTCGAAAACGGTCAAAGACGATGGTGTACTTTTTGAGTTTCTTTGCTCTGTAAAGAAAGAACAAAAGGGTTTAGGAGGCAGGACTCGGACATTAATAGAGCCATTTAAAAAAAGTGGTTGACAAACCGCCAACTATTGAATATAATCTAATAGTAGATAACGATTTATACAAACGGAAGGAGGAAATGCTACATGAACGCACAGTATAAGAAAGGCGTACTGGAATTGTGTGTCCTGTCTCTGCTGAAGAAAAGAAATTGCTACGGTTACGAAATATCCGAGTATCTTTCCAGCCATATAGATATTGCGGACGGCACCGTGTATCCGATCCTTCGGAAACTCAAAAGCGACGGCCTGCTGACAACGTACCTGCAGGAGGAGAGCGGCGGACCGCCCCGCAAGTATTACTCCCTCACTACATTGGGAAGAAAAACTTTTGAGCGTGACAAAGCTGAGTATCTTGACTTTGCTCACGCAATAGAAAAACTATTGGAGGATGATGATAATGACTAAAAATGAATTTCTTTCCGTGCTTTCCTCCGTTTTGGAGAAGAATCAAGTATCTGACGCTGCTGAGATCATTGAAGAATATGAGCAGCATTTTTCCTTTAAGCTGGCTGACGGCTATTCCGAAGAAGAAATCGCCGCCAAGCTGGGTAATCCGGAGCAGCTCGCACAGCAGTTTGAAAGAGGCGCCGCCTCCGTTGGTCAACGGAGCGGTATGATGACTAAGATTGGGCTGGGCTTTTTCGATATATTTGTGGCACTGTTCTACCTGCTGCTTGCCGCTTGCGGCGTCGTGATCCTCATCGCATCTATTGCGTTTATCGCTGTCGGTATTTGCATGCTCGTCGGCGCAAGCCCCTATTCGCTAATCCCTGCAATGCCGTATCTTTGCAGCGTGATCATCGGCATCGCTCTGGCAGCACTCGGCGTTCTCACCGCTGTGGGCTGCAAGTATTACTGGGCGCTTATGAAACAGTTGGTAATATCCTTCTGCAGATTTCAGCGCAACACCATCGCCGCGGCGACGGGAGCTCCCGTTCTCCCAGCCCTTCCCGCACACGTCCGGTTCGAGCCGAAAACGAATCGACGCCTGCGCACGCTGGCGCTGATCGCGCTGCTCGTGTTCGCCATGTTCTTTGTCCTCGGTTACGTTGCCTGCGCGCTGTCCGCCGGAAGCCTTGAGTTCTGGCATGTGTGGGGCTGGTTCGCGAACTGACCGAAGACGAATTCGGTTCGCTGATCGGTGTTCTTCGGTGTACCTTTTAGGAGTTCTTTCTATGCTCTGGTGCACTTTTGCGCGCTCTTTCACAGCAAAGAAACCGCTTTTGTCTTCCGACAAAGCGGTTTCTTTCAACTAAATCCACCCTGTCGGGTGGGATAAATCCTCGCTTCGCCCGGGTGAAATCACTTCGTGGTGAAATCCGCCTTGACGGCGGGCGGGCGGGCGGATTTTGATTTCACCGAACGTGAAACGCTCGATTTCACTTGAGGGCTTTGCCCGAAGATTTCAACACGGCAAAGCCGCGATCTCACTATTCATTTTGTCGGGCACCTGCGGTGCCGATCGTGGAACGGGGCATCTTCATTCAAGAAAAAACGGATTGAAAAATCCAAACTTTTCAAGCATAATGAAAAATGACCCCGACAGATCGGGATCTGCGGAGCCGGCTTTTCCGGCTGCGGAAAATACGGAGACAGCAGCAAAGAAAACGAGAGGAAAATACAAATGATAAAGAGACTGACTGCACTGCTTCTGGTATGCGTAATGTTTTCGGCGCTCGTTTGCGGATGCGCGAAAAAACCCGAAGAGCCGACGGAATATATGGGGATCATTGCCGCTATGGGTAATGAGATCGACCTTTTGCTGAAAGAAGCGGTGATCGACCGCGTGGATACCGTAGCAGACGTAAAATATCACGTCGGCAGTCTGCACGGACAACCGGTAGTTATCACACGCGCCGGGATCGGGAAGATACGAGCGGCGTCCGCTGCCACGGCCATGATGATCAGCTACCCGATCTCGAAAGTTATATTCACGGGCATCGCCGGCGGAGTCGCGGACGAAACGCAGGTGCTCGACGAGATCATCGCCACCCGTCTTGTCGAACATGATTACGGCATTCTTTCAAACGACGGGTTTGAATGGCGTTCGGGCGATCCCGGTTTCGGAAACGAGGCGGGCGTTTACTACGACTGCGATCCGCAGCTTGTGCAGCTCGCTTACGACGCCGCGGTCGAAGTCGTCGGAGAAAATCACGTTTTCAAGGGAACGGTCGCGACAGGCGACCAGTTTATCGCGAACAGTGAATACGTGCAGAAACTGCGGAACGACTACGACTGCTGCGCCTGCGAAATGGAAGGAGCGGCGGTAGCCGTTGTCTGCATCAAATACAAAATTCCTTTTGTGGTGATACGCGCGCTTTCCGACAAAGCGGACGGGAACGCACACGAGAGCTATGAGAATTTCGGTGACACAGCGGCGGACAATTCAAGCCGGATCGTCATTAAAATGCTGGACGCCGGCGGAAAATAAAACTGCGTTTATCATTCGGCACACCCGCCGGCCGATCATAAAACAGACGGGAGCCGCAGAGAGCGCCGTTTGAAGCGGGTCGGTTCAACGAATTCCGGGACGCAAGAAGAAATGATCCCGACGATCGACGTCGGCAGAGGTCAGAACAATGATACGGCTGAAATACGGCAATACGAATACGTTTTTTATTTCCGGCGACAACGGCGGTCTGCTGTTCGATACGGACTACGCCGGAACATTGCCTGCCTTCTGCAGGGCTGTAAAGCAAAACGGTATTGCCGTAAAAGACATAAAGTATGTTTTAGCCTCGCATTATCACCCGGATCATATGGGGCTTATCGGCGAGCTGATGAAGCAGGGCGTAAAGCTGCTGATGGCAGATGCGCAAAAAGACTTTATCCATTATTCGGACAGTATTTTTGCAAGAGACAAAATCCGCTGTCCTCCGATCGATGAAACGCAGGCTGCGGTTATCGCCTGCAAAGATAGCAGAAGCTTTCTGTCACGCATGGGTATTCGCGGCGAGATCATCCGCACGCCGAGCCATTCCGAAGACAGCGTTTCTCTTGTCCTTGATGACGGCGACTGTTTTGTCGGGGATCTTGAACCGTTCGAATATCTCGGAGCATATACGGAGAATGCACAGTCGGAAAGTGACTGGGAGCAAATTCTGTCATATCGGCCCAAGCGCGTATTCTATGCGCATATGCCCGAAAAAACCTTGAAATGACATGTTACGGTACGAAGGGGTAAAAAATGATCATAGAAACCGAAAGACTTATCCTCCGCCCGTTCGACGAGGGCGACGCGGCGGACGTTTACGAATATTTGAAAGAGCCGTCGGTCAACTGCTTCGCGTGAATGAAGCTGAACTCGCTTGACGAAGCGGTCGCGGAGATGAAAAACCGTACAGGCGAGACGGAGTATTATTTTGCCATCGTACTGAAGGAGAGCGGCAAGGTGATCGGCGAAATCGACGCCTATCCCGAAACGGGAGAACAGCACGCCGATGAAAACGACCCGAAAGACACTTTCAGCCCGTGCCGGATACTGAATCCGGATTACACCGGCAAAGGCTACGCCTACGAAGCCGCCCACGCTTTCTTCGATTACCTGTTCAATGAAAAAGGCGCGCGGAGGATATACGCATACACCGAGGATTACAACACGGCAAGTCAGCGTCTTTGCGAAAGACTCGGTATGCGCCGCGAAGGCCTGTTTTTGGAGTTCATATCGTTTGTGAATGATCCGGACGGCTTGCCGCGGTATGAGAACACGTATCAGTATGCCGTTTTGAAAAAGGAATGGCATTAAGAAACGATTTGCGGTTTTATATGTCCTGCCGGACGGCGGCGGGAACGGCGTGAACAATGACGGGAGCGCGAAATGCCGCCGTTTGCATCGCTTTTTTGAAGGCGTTTAATTATTTGCCGCCGTTGAAATATTTGTTTTTGTTTGCTATACTGTATAAAAGAAAAATCACTTCGGCAGCCGCGCTTGCCGCGGCGGCGGCCGGAGGAAAGATCTTCGGTTTTTCCCGACGGTCCGCAGGGATCGAAATACACAAATTTAAAGCAAGGCAGGCGAATGAACATGAGAACTGTCGTGATCGACAAAACGGTGGTCAAGACAAACCTCGCCGTGATCCGCGAACGGGCGGGCTTTGTCAGGCTGATGGCGGACCTCAGCGCGAACGGCCAGGGCATGGGCGTTGTGAACGCCGCGGGCATATGCGCGGAGGACGGGATAACCGATTTCGCCGTGACGGAAATGCGGGATGCCTCGGCCTTGCGCGGCGCGGGCTTTGCCGACAGCAGGATACTGATGCTGCGTTCCGTGACTGAAACGGAGGAACTGAAGGAGCTTCTGGAGCTGGGCGTTATTTTCACCGTCGGCTCATACGACGCGTCCATCGCCCTCAACAGCCTGGCCGAGGGACGCGGAGCGCCCGCTCAGGCGATGATCAGGATAGACACCGGCTTCGGCCAGTACGGCTTCCAGAGCGAGGAGACCGATAAGATACTCAACGTATTTCAGCACATGAAGGGCATCAAGGTCGAGGGGCTCTATACCCGCATAGCGCCCATGAAGAACGAAAAGCTCGCCAAGGCGCAGGCCGATGAATTCGTCGCCTGCGTCACCAAGCTGCAGGAGCAGGGGACAGACACGGGGCTTCTCATGGCTCTCGATCCCGCCGCGCAGAAGCGCTGGGATTTCGGGGAAAGATCCTGTATGTGCTTCGGCCCGGCCATGATCGGCCGCGTCCCCAACGGCGGCAGAGAGCTGACGAAGGCGGGATATATCGAGGCAAGTCTCGAGGAGATCGACTGGGCGGCCAAGGGCAAGAACGCCGGCCATGACATGAACAGAAAAATGGGCAGGACGGAAAAGACCGCCATGCTCGACGTGGGCTGGTACAACGGCGTGGGCCTGTCCGGAGAGCGGAAGCGCGCTTCGCTGTTTCGCTGCCCGTCCGACCCGGTGATCAGAGTCGGTGGGAAGAAGGCCTGCATACTCGGCGGGATAGACGCCACCTCGATAGTGCTCGACGTGTCCCGCTGCGAATGCGGCCCCGGAAGCACAGCCGTGATAGACGCCGACCCGAGGCTGGTCAAGGGTCTGCCCATAGTCATAAAACAGGCATGAACATCATAAACAGGCTGCCTCAGCACGTTGCCGATCTGATAGCTGCGGGCGAGGTCGTGGAGCGGCCCGCGTCCGTGGTGAAGGAGCTTTTCGAAAACTCCGTGGACGCCGGCGCGCACAGCGTCGCAGTGGAAATAAAGCGCGGAGGGATGAGCTATATCCGCGTTACGGACGACGGCAGGGGTATGTCTCCGCAGGACGCGGAGACGGCGTTCCTGCGCCACGCGACCAGCAAGCTTAAGGATGAATACGGTCTGGAAGCCATAGGGACTCTCGGCTTCAGAGGCGAGGCTCTCGCGGCGATATCGGCGGTGTCGAGGATGCGCCTGTTTACAAGGGAGCGCGGCAGCGGCGAAGGCACCGCGCTCGTTCTCGAGGCCGGGCAGGTCATCTCCCGGGAGCAGGCGGGCTGTCCCGACGGCAGCACCATGATCGCGGAGGACCTTTTCTACAATACCCCTGCCCGCCTGAAATACATGAAAAAGGATCAGGCGGAGGGCGCCGCGGTCACCGCTGCGATGATACGGCTCGCTCTGAGCCGCCCGGAGGTATCGGTAAGCTACATAAAGGACGGAGAAGAGGTTTTCCATACTCCGGGAGACGGGGACACGCTGTCCTGCATATACGCCGTGCTCGGCCGGGATTTCGCGAAGGAGCTGCTGCCCGCGGGCGGGAGCGGAGAGGGCGTCGGCGTGAGCGGCTTCGTCGGGCTGCCTTCGGCCGCCAGGGGCAGCCGGTCAAACCAGTTCTTCTTCGTAAACGGCAGATGCGTAAAATCTCAGCTGCTGCAGGCGGCGCTTGAACAGGCGTATAAAAACTCGCTGTTTACCGGGCGCTTCCCGAGCTGCGTCCTTTACCTGAAGCTTAAGCTCGGCGCCGTGGACGTAAACATACATCCGGCAAAGACGGAGATAAAGTTTTATCAGGACAAGCAGATATTCGACGCGGTCTACCGCAGCGTGCTCGCCGCCCTGAACGGAGAGCGGGAGCGCCCGGAAATTGAGCTCGGAGGCAAAAAAGACCGCGGGGATAATACGGCTGCAGACGCCGCTCCGCCGCCCATGCCCGTATCGGAGCGCAGACGCTCCGATACGTACGCGCCGCCGCGGGAGAGGGAAAAAGAAAACGTGCCTCCGGCGAAGATGCGGCAAATCGTGGATCAGCTGGTGTTCCGTTCAAACCCCATAAGCTACGGAACGCAGAGGACGGAAGAAAAAGCGCCCCCTCCGCCGGCAGCGGAGCCGCCGGTGAAACCGGAACCGCCGGCGCAGCAGGAGCCGCCGCGTACCGTGACAGGGGAAAGGCCGGAAACGCCCCGGCAGGCGGAAAATGAAGAAACGCCTTATTACCGCATCATCGGCGAGGCGTTCAACGAAGTGCTGATAGTCGAGTCGGAGGACGAGCTCATACTCATAGACAAGCACGCCGCCCATGAGCGCATCATTTTCGACCGTCTCATGGCTGCGGAAGAACTGCGGGACCGGATGTCCCAGCAGCTTATTGCTCCGCTGACGGTAAAGTTGCCGCCGGAAAGCATGCAGCTGCTTCTGGAGAACGCCGAGCTTCTTGAGAAGGCGGGCTTCGAGGCAGACGATTTCGGGGGAGGCACGCTCCTCGTCCGCGCGATGCCCGCCGACGTGGACGCGGAGGACGCGGAAGCGCTGCTGAGTCAGATGGCGGAAGCGATCAGGACCGGAAGAAAGCCGAACGGTATCGGCCCGGAGGCCGAAGTGCTCGCGACGGTCGCCTGCAAGGCGGCCGTGAAAGCGGGGAAGAAGCTCGAACCGAAGGAATGGGAGCCGGTCGCGGCCGCCGTAATGTCGGGCAGCGTGAAATACTGTCCGCACGGGCGTCCGGTAGCCATGCGGATCACGAAGCGGCAGATAGACAAAAACTTCAAACGAATAGTCTGACGAAAGCGTCATGCATACATGAAAAGAACCCGGCCCCGGTTTTTCCGGGGCCGGGTAAATTTGCAGGCAAAGTCCTTCTGACGATATCGGCTTTACGCTTTTGCCGTGAGCTTTACGGGGGCGCCTATCATATTGCCCTCGCCGTCGACGGAGCGGAAGATAAAGGCCGTGACTTCCGTTCCCGCGGGAACGGGAGAGGAGTAAGCTACGCGCAGGCTGCGGCCGTCCCCGGACCAGCTGAACTCAAAGCCGGATACCTTGTTGACCGCTATGCCCATGTCGCCGGTGCGTACCGGCGCGCCGAAGGACACCGTGAAGCCGTCCTTGTCCGCAGCCGAAAGGCTGATCTCCGCATTGTAGGCGGAAGCCCGGGCGGGAGTATACAGCGGGCGTATTTCGTCAAGCGGCTTCAAAGAGCCGCTCTCGTCATAGTCCGAGGCCCAGTTGCCGAGGAGCGGCCAGCGGTCTTCGTCCTTGGGAAGGCCGAGCCGGGGGGTGTTCTGCCGCTGCTCGGGCTCCCATACGGGTGTCTGCGGAGTGGGACAGTTGTAGGTCGGACGGAAACGCATGCGCGGGGCGGCCTTGGGATTTGAGGCGTTGGGATCGTATTTTTCGAGCTCGACGTCCATGTTTATCACAAAGTCCCGGAGCGCCTCGAGCTTCGCGTTGCGGATGGAGAAAACGGTTTTTTCACCCACGGGCAGCTTATATCCCTCGGTGTCCGGATAAAGAGTCACCGTGGCGCCGTAAGGCTGAAGATAACCGCTCTGAGGGAACGTCTGACCGTTTATGTAAACCTTGTTGTCGTAATCAAAAGTATCCGCGGGAAGCTCGACGCCGCCCAGATACAGCCTTACGGGATCGTCGGGGCTGTCGTAGTTGGTGAGCGGAGTGGTAAAGGCTATGCCGGAGCCCACGTCGTTGCCGAGGGCACTGTTGTCGGTGATCGCGTGACGGAGAGCGTCGTTGACGGTCCAGCCGCGTATTTCTATCCTTTTTTCGTCCTTGCTGCCCTTCGCCGAAGCCATATACAGCCCCGGACGCGCCTGCCGGGAGGAAAGGGATATTTTCGCCGTGCCGTCATGTACTTCGGAGCTCAGCACGGTAGTGCCGTCGGTCAGCAGAAGCTCGACCCTTTCGGCGTCGGTATGGAAGGTGATCGTGATCGGCACGCCCTCGGTCACGGAATTTGACTCGGTCCACAGCACGTGCTTTCCGGGACGACTCCAGTTGATGAAGGCGCTCGGGATGAAATACGGGCTGCGCTCCATATCCGCCGCGGAGTCAAAGACCTTTTCGGGCAGGATCGAGCCGCTGCCGTCGGCTGCGAGCCTCCCGTCCGGGCCGGTCAGCTCGGGATGATATTTGCGCACGACCTTGTCCGCACCGTAGAAGGCGCGGTCCATCACGGCGATAAGCTCGGCCATGTCGCGGTCCTGATTGGCATGAGCCTGATCGCGCACGATCACGGCGATATTGCCGCCCTGGCCGACGAATTCAAAGGCTTCGCGGGCTGCCATGACGTTCAGCGCGGTGGCGGGACTGTTCAGCCAGGCGTCCTGGCCCTCGCCCGTCCAGGTGATGACGTAGCGCCTGTCGCGGGAGGTGGCAAAGGCCGCAAGGAGAGAATGGGCGTCGAAGGGCATATTGTCGGAAAGGTCCGGTCTCACGGTGAGGATCTGCGCGCGGTCGCCGAACCAGTGATCCTCGCCGGGATTTTGCGCGGCGCGCTGGGTGGTCTCGTTGAAGCCGTAGGCGTAATCGTGCACCACCGGACCGCCCGGACCGTTCTGCACGGGGGGTTCATAGCTGAAAAGCTGGCCCTCGGTGGCGTAACGGAAGCCGGTGGCGCCTCCGCCGCCGGGATCGCTCGGCGCGATCACGTCAAAGCGCGTGTCGCCGTTGTCGCCCGTGTCGAACACGCCGCCGACTATGGCGCGCTTGCCGTTGTTGGAGCAGCCGGTTATCGCGGAGGAATATACGTCTACGTCGGGAATGGTGACGTCGGGATTGAGAGCGTCCTTTTCCTCACGGCTCAGCTTCATGTAGTTCTCGAGCGCGTCAAGGGCGCGGCTCGCCATCCAGCCGGAATGCATGAGGTTGCCGCTGTCCACCGGATAGTCGTTCAGAAAAGAATAGTCGTTGTATACGACCGGGTCCTGCGGGGGATAGAGCATTTCGTATTTCGCAAGCTGACCGTGGTCGGGATCGGTGGCGTCGTTGACGGCGATGAAGGCGTAGCCGTTTCGGTTAAGCGCGATGATCTGCTCCTCCGAGACGGAGCCCATGCAGACAAGCACGGGATATCCCGCCCCGGGAGCGCGCAGCCGCCCGTCCACCGTGGGAGGCTCGGAGGGGAAGCGTATGTCAAAGCTGTGGGTCACGCCCTCCCTCGCCGCCTTTTCCGAGCGGTAGGGAGCGTTTGCGGGGTTGGTGTCGCGTATGGTGATCTCCACGGTGACCGTCGGCAGCTTTTCGCGGGAGACGAGCTCGGAATGGTCCTTCCAGGTGTCGCCGGCCTTCCAGGGCGAGAGAGCGCCGGGCATGGCGAAATCGGCGCCGGAGTGCACATAGCTTTCGTCGGGAGCTATGCGGGAATAGATCATGCCCATGCCGAAGGCGCTGAGATCCATGACCTCCATGGTGCAGCTGCCCTCGGGGAGCAGGGGAGGCTCGGGATATCCGAACCAGCCGGCTTTTCCCTGCATGACGCCCTCAGCCCAGTCGTAACGGTAGTTTTCGCGGACCGCGGTAACGACCGTGTCTTCCTTCAGAGGATCCATGCGGCTGCCGTAGAGATAGTATTTGAGCATATCCTTCAGCTCGTCTCTCCGCGCCTCCCATTTTTCGACGGTGTCGACGAGGCCGACGCCGTCGGGATCGGCGGAGGGATCGAGAAATCTGAACAGGTCCGGAAGATACGGATCGTCCGGCAGAACGTCCAGCTGATCGGGGTAGGGGAAATAGGGGCGCGGAGCCTCGGTGTTTATACGCCGTTCGGTCTTGTTTTTCATTTATCGCACCTCTCATATCGTTATTGAAAGCCGCGGCGGAGCGGGACCGTGGTCCGCTCCGCCGCATCTGCGCCGCGGTCTTTCGGCCGCAGCGGCGGCGAAAGGCCGGGGAAAGTTATTTGTCTATGATTATCGTGACCGCGGCCAGCGTGGACGCGCTGCTGTATACGCCGTAGGCCGTTATATGATCGTCGGCGTTCAGCGAGGACAGGCGAATGGATTTTCCTTCGGGGGCGTCCACTATGATGGAAACGGAGGAAGCGTCGACGTAATAAAGCTGATCGCCCTCCAGTATGGTCACGCGCTTCTTGGAAGAGTCCACCGCCAGCACGGTCCCGCTGAGCGTGGAGGAGGAAGCCGTTTTTTCCTTGCTTATCTCTATTTTGACCACGGTGTCCCCGTAAAGAGTGGCGGTAACGTCGTCGCCTATGTTCACGTCGCCGGAGCTTATCGTTTTCCCGTTCTTGACTATCTTTACGCTGCGGTCGAGCCGGAGCAGGCGGGTCTCGCCGGAGGGAGCGGTGATCTGCCAGCTCACGCCCAGAGCGTCCGTGGTGACGGAAGCGAGAGTACCGGCCGCGGTGCTCTCGGGAAGCTGAGCCGTAACGGTTTTGACCTTGCCGTCCCGGACCTCGGCGGATACTTTGTCGCCGGTCTTGAGCTGATCGAGCGTGATGTCCATTTCACCGAGCTTCAACGCGGGGAGCTCGGACATGCTTAACGGCATTATGTAAACTTCTCCGCCTGCCGAGGTGATGCTGAAATCAACGGTGGTCCCGTAGCCGAGCTCGGAGATAAAGCCGTCGACAACGACAGGGTCGGCTATCCAGTACAGCTCGGCGACGATATCGTTGAGCGCGCGGAAGGTGACGAAGCAGTCGGTCTTGAGCTGATTTTGCTTAATTTGCTCATCGCCCTTCCAAAGCGGCGTTTCTTCATTGACGTAGTAGTTCGCGCTGCTTCCGTCCGACGCGTCGACCACGGTGATATACGGCTTTGTGGAGCTGACGCGGTTTGCGGAAACTACGCCCTGCACCCACTCGGTATCATAGTATTCGGCGCGCAGCACCGTGCCTCCGTTCGTCCAGAGATCGGCAAAGCGGCCGACATTCGAGGCGTCCTCGGCAGCGGAGTATTCGCGGAGTATGCCGTCCTTGCCCCGGAGACGCAGAGAAGTGTCGTTAATTTCGACAACGATGCCGCTGATCTTCGCAATATCGGAATAACCGGGTATAGTGAGCGCTTCGCTCTCCCCGAGCGTTTCGAGCGCGCGGTAAACGATCGTCGCGGCGACGGCGCGGGTCATGCGGAAGCGCGGCTGGAACTCTCCCAGCTCATTGCCGTTTATTATGCCCTTCGCGACTAGCGCGCGGACATAGGGCAGGTTTTCCTCGCTGACCTCGTCCATGTCGGAAAGACCGGTGTCATATTCGCCGAGCTCCGCGGCAAAATCGCCGAGCCGGAGAGCCTTCGCGGTATACGCGGAGAATTTCTCCTTGTTCAGTGAGGCGGAAAGGGAAATGTCCTGCAGCTCCTCCTCGCTTACTATCCCGGCGGCAAGACAGATCGCCAGCTCGTCAAGAGCCCAGGAATACCGGTCGGGAACGTTTTCGGACAAAACGGCCGAATAATCGTCTGAAATAATGGCTGCCGTTTCCTCGTCCGGAGCGTACAGGCGGGAGAGGAGCGCAAACAGCTCCGCCGCGGAGATCGTGCTGTCGGGACGCATGGTGCCGTCCTCATAGCCGGTGAGGTATCCGAGCTCGGCAAGCGCCTCCATGTATTCCTGCGCCCAATGATTTTCCAGGTCGGAAAAATCCGCCGCGGCGGGAAAGACGGCGACGGAAAGGGTAAGGGCAAGAATAAGTATAAATACGGTAATTTTTGCTCTCATCATTTATACTCCTCTGCAATTTGTATTCGTCATAACGGCGTTCTACTACATCTTGTATAATAATCTGAAAATCGACAGAAGTAAATAGTATTGCGGCATTTATTTGAAAAAAATTCGCCGCCGCCGTCCGCCGCGGCGAAAGCGCGAAAAAGTTGGAACTCTTTTATTGACGAACGGGGGATCATAATGTATAATACCTTTCGCATCACACGGAGGTGTATCGAAGTGGTCATAACGGGCCTGACTCGAAATCAGGTAGACCGCAAGGTCTCGTGGGTTCGAATCCCACCGCCTCCGCCATGAAAGAAACCTCTTTTGTCTACCAAGACAAGAGAGGTTTTTTCTTGCATTTCGGGCATAATCCGGCGAAAATCGAGCAGAATACGGGCAAATCGGGCTTCGGAGCGGCTTCACGGCTGCTGCGGAGCCCGTTTTTTTGCGTTCTGGGGCCAGATCAGGCTGAAAATGCTGGTGTACTTTTGGGTGTTCTTTACGGATGCAAAGGACTACGAAAAGGAACCGGTATTAGGGATTCGGACCTGCCACAAGACAAAAATGTTTAAAAACCGCCATCAAGTAACGATTTGGTTACGCAGAATTCTTGATTTTAATGACATTTTTCGCTATAATTCCTCTGTATTTTTGCGCCCGGAAGGAGGGACCCCAGCCAATGGCCGAGAACAGGCAGAAGATCAAACTTATCAAGCTATTCGAACTCCTGCGCAAAGAGACGGATGAGGATCATCCCATCTCCCGTATGGAACTGTGCAGGCGGCTCAATGACATGGGCATCTCCAGCAACGTTCGGACCCTCAGTCTGGATATCGAAGTACTGACCGACAATGGCTTCGAAATCACGAGCTTCCTGAAGGGCAAGGAAAAATTCTATTTCATCCCGGAGCATGAGTTGACCATCCCGGAAATCAAAATCCTGATCGACGCGGTGCAGGCTGCCAGCTTCGTCACAGAGAAAAAAACAGCAGAGCTGGTGGAGAAGGTCGCAGCGCTGGGCGGCTCCCACAAAGCGGAGCTCCTGAAGGAGAATATGATCTGCTTCAACACCCGGAAGCACACGAACGAAGCCATCCTCTATACAGTGGACGGCATCGAGGATGCGATCATCCGCAGGAAGAAGATCGCGTTCCAGTATTTCCACCTGAACGAAAAGGCCGAGCGGGTCTATGTGACGACCAGCACAGGCGAAAAGAAACGATACTATGTGGAGCCGGTCGCGCTCATCTTCAACGAAGACAACTACTACCTGATGGCGTACAGCAGCAAGCACCCCGACTGCACAGCCAGCTACCGCATCGACCGCATCGACCATCTGGAGGTCGTGGAAGAGTCCGTGATGTCAGATGAGGCCATCGCCAAGATCGACAGCGTGGCGGAGTTCACAGAACAGGCTTGTCACTTTATTCCGGTATCTTTTTATTGAGATAATGATAAAGGGTGAAAAGCCAGTGGAGATTGAAATGCCAGATTCACTTTGAGAGCAGCTCTCATATCAGGAGAAGAATCATCAGCTGTTTATTCGGCAGAAGCAGCTATTAAAGGATTATCTCGATCTCGGAGCCATTTCAAAGGAGCAATATGAGAAGAGCCTCCGTGATTTGTGCGAGAAGATGGACATAGAGAGAACATGCGTAGAAACATAAGATATATGCGCTTCAAAGATGGCAAGGATAGAATAATGCTGACCTATCTTCGAAAGCCAATAGGTATTCCGGGACAAAGCTTGAGCCTAGCGGGCTATGTAAAATCAGACCTTTTTTCGCAGAACATCGGGCTGATCATCGATTACAGGAAGCGGAATGACACCACTTACGAGTATGCCTGTGCAGCTCTCGGATCAGACGGGAGCATGCGTATTCTGATGGAGCCGGAGGTATATCTGGATTTTATACGCGGGCAGCCTTACGCCAGAACAGCGATTCTGCATGAACTTGGTCACGTATTCAATAACGACCTACCAGAGATAGACCGCGATGGGACAGAGTATGATGCAGAGCGGCTGAGCACCATCGAGGCGGGCAAGGTGCATGCGCGAGAAATCCGTGCTGATGCTTTTGCCGCA
>JAEEGG010010241.1_pt1 | contig 20758 bp, 8 predicted proteins | sample 9134161 | NCBI WGS metagenome assembly JAEEGG01 (sample SAMN16246543, study PRJNA631951) | gut metagenome | biome: gut microbiome; feature: rumen; material: CR-attached | host: Bos | place: Iran: Karaj | collected 2018-10 | reverse complement strand
CTTCACGCCCGCCGTCGGCGCGACGATGGGCTGCAACCTTGTCCTCTTCGACTCCGACGGCCCCGGCGCCGCTCTCGGCCGCATGACCTGGGGCGCGGGGCTCAAGCCCGGCGCCGGCGATTGCGCACTCGTCACGCTCGTCGAGTAGAGCCTACTCGACGAGTAGAGCCTACTCGTCTTGAGGAGGCTGCTTGTCGGCCGCCTCGTCAATCGTGATCTCGGAACCGTTGGCCAGGAGGAGCGTGACGTCCGTGGCCGCCGGGTCGGCTGAGGCGCGGATGCCTCGCACCGGGCAGTTGCCGTCTCCATAGGGGTAGAGCACGGTGGCGATGCGCGTCGCGTTGGAGAAGCCCCCCTCGACGGCGACCGTCGGGATGGGCTGGTCTTTGTGCGGGCCGTTGATCCAAAGCGGCTTCCACCCTTGCAGTTCGGGCTTCGTCTGCCCCTTCTTGTCCGTGAGCACGGCGTTCGTGACGCTCGTGGCGGCGAAGAGGCCCACCCCCTTGCCAAAGTCGCCGGCAAAGGTCGTGTTCGTAATCGTGAGGGCGCAGTCCTCGAAGTGCCAGAGGATTTCATACTTGTGCGACTTTTCGTCGGCGGGCGGCGTCAGGCGGTCGACGACCACGAAGAAGGGGGTGCAGCCCACGATGCCCTTGAGGAAGAGGACGGTGCGGTCGTGGACGGCCTTCACGAGCTGCGGACCGTATCCGGCTGAGAAGGAGGCGCGGGCACGGTCGCAGAAAGGGGTGGTTGAAAACTCCAAGTCCGCCTTTCGCTTGATGTCCTCGTCTCGCCAGCGGTAGGTGCGCCCGGTGTTCTGGTCGCATCCGTCGATGCGCACGGTGTTGTGGGCGCGCGTGGAAATCGCGTACTTGCGTATGGGGGAGGAGTCGTAGAAGTAGTTGCCGCCTTCGATCAGCATGGTCTTGCCGTAGGCGTCGAGGATGAAGTTGAGCTTGTCCTCGTGCTGGTGGCCGCGGCCGAAGGGGGAGGCGTCCATGTAGGCCCAGACGCCTTTTCTGTCCCAGGAGTCGCGGAAGACGATTGCGCCCGCGTAGGGGAAGACGCATGAGAGGAAGTCCGGTGGCGCGCCATCGCGCCCGCCCGACATCAGCCAGCGGAAGTCGGTTCTTTCGGGGAAAAGCAGGGACGCCCTGTAGCACCAATAGGGAACAGGGGCCTCCTCCCCGTCGTTGATGTTCGGCGTGCGGCGGGAGGGACGGCAAAGGCGGATATAGAGCTCGAACATCCGCTCGAGGGTTTCATTCAGCCCTTTGGGGAGTTCAAGACCGAATTTCGTGTAGAATTTGCCGATTTCGAGGTAGTTGGCCGCCACGCCGCCGTGGTATGCGGTGGTGAGCTCGTAGTGGAAGCCGTCGGGATAGACTTGTTTCTCCAGTTCGGAGGCCAGGCGGTTCTGGGAGTAGCTGCGCCATTCGGGGGCGTCGCGCAAGTAGGGATGGAAGACGGCGATATGGAGGAGGGCGGTGAGTTCGGCGAGGAGCCAGTTGCCTTGGGTGGGGTTGTTGCGCAGGCGCCAGCCATGCTCCCACACGGAGACGCAGTAGCGTGTGATGAAGTCGTCCGAGACTTGCGGAGAGCTGGCGAAAGCCGCGAAAAGACGGTTCCAGTTGCCGATGCGGCAGGCGGCGTCCAGTGTGCGCCAGCTCTTGGTCGCGTAGGAGCTGACGCCCTTCTCGGGGACGGGCGACTGGTCGAACCAGCTTTCCATGAAGTCAAGCCAGACCGTTATCACCGCTTCATCGTTTGTCGCGAAGTAGTATTCGCCCAGAGGGACCACGCAGTCGAAACGGTTGAGCTGGTAGGTCCACTCCACGTACTTGTTGTAGGTGGGGTTGCACAACCAGTCCACCTTGTGGTCGGCGAAGTGGTGGGGCGTGCCGCAGGAGGTCAGGGTGTAGTCCATGACCGTGCGGACCTTTGCCGTGAGGTTCGAGAGGGCGCGAGGGGGATATTTGCGCCCGATCCAATCCGCGTTGATCTTTTCGTTCTGCAGGTTGGCGCGGATGTGGTCGGCGAAGACCTTCTCGGCGCCGGCGACATCGCCCTTCTCCATGAGCCCGGGAATCGACGACAACTCGGGTAGGGATGTGTCGACATGCTTGGCGAAGAAATCCGCGACGGGCGTGCGTGGGCCGGCAAAGGCCGCCGCGGAGAAGGAGGCGATAAGGATAATGGGCTTAGTCATGGCGATACGGGAAACAAGAGAGACTATAGGTTGAAACCGCTGCCGGCCATACGGTCGGCGGTGCCGGCAGCAGACTGGTTCATGCGCGCTACCGCATGATGATCATCGTCTCCGGGTTGGAATTCTTGACGCGCTGGCTTGTGATGAGGAGCGTGGTGAACTTGATGCCGTCCGTCGGCGCGCTGAAGTAAATGGCCTTTTCGTCAGCCGTCGCACCAAAGCCGCAGAACGCCATGGCGTTTCCTTCCAGTCCGTATGACGAGAAGGGGGAGTCGCTCTTCCTGTAGGCGGCGATGGGGTCGGTGGAGGCCAGCGTCATGAGGTCTTCGCGCAGCGGGTAGACGCTGAGTCCCGTGGTTGACCGGTTGAGCACGAGATGCGGCGTTCCCATGGCCTCGCCTATGATGTTGAGGGACGGATACGTTTCGTCATACTTCCCGACATTCTTGAACCAGTTGCGGACGACAGTCGGCGGGGTGGTCGAGAGATCGATGGCCGTGACGCCGTCCTGTCCCGCGACATAGATGATCTCGCGGCCGTTGGCGTCGCGGTAGGTGCGGACCACGCCGACATAGCAGGCGTAGTCGCCGATGTGCGGGAGGTTGTTCGTGACGATGTCGTCGACGAATGTGAAGGAGAGAAGTTTGCCGCTTTGGTCGGCGACAGGGCGGAACCGGCCCAGCGCCGGCGCAATCGTGTCGTTTATCCAGTCGCCCGTCGGCTCAGTTCCGCGGGTACTGTGGACGGCGTAGAAGTATTCGCTTCCGGTGCCGAAGGCCGAGGGCCAGAGGCGCCGTCCCAAGTCGTTGGTAACGAAATACCGGTCCTGGTCGTTCGTCCAGCTGCCGCCGAGAGGATAGGCGACGACCTTGTTGGTGTCTCCGCAGAATCCGCTGGAGAGCACGACCCCGAACTCCGGGGAGAAAGACAGGTCGCGGAAGGTTTCCTGGCCGCTTTCAAAACTGTGCGACGTCCAGTTGACGGCCTGCTGGTTTTCCCGCCGCAACTTAAGGAGGCTTCGCGCGTCAATCTGCACAAGTCCGCTTTCGCCTCCGCCGAAGTGGCTGCAGCTGAGGGTGGCGAAGTAGTGGCCGTTCTTTTCGTCCAAAAAGCCGCCCCAGGGCGAGTAGGTGGAGGAGCCGTCGACGACGACCTTGTTCTTGAGGGTCGGATCCATGTACCACGAGTCCTTCCACGCGTAGGTGACGACGATGTCGGCGGAAGCCCCGGCAAAACCGCTGAAGTAGCCGTTAGGGTCGATTTCGGCCTCTTTGCCGTCGATGTAGGCATAGGCCTTGAAGCGACGCGAGAGGTTTGTAAGGCGGCAACGAATGTCTGTTCCCGGAAGAATCCTTCCGCTTTGATTCACCTGGACTTGTGCCTTCCCGCCAACGTTGAAGACGCGCACTTCGGGATGATGGCGGATGGATGCCATTTTGCTTTTTGCGCTTAAAATGAGGACGCTTTCGTCATCTGAGACGGTGACATCGATGCCGTTCTCCCCGGTTAATTCGAATCCCGCCAGACTTTCGAGCTCACCTCGGCTGAAGACCTGCGGACTGCCGTCGCCGGCGAGTGTCCTGCCTGTGGGGTCGAGCTGGTAGATGGTCATGTCGTCCGTGATGCGATTGGCCCTGCAGGGCAGGAGATACAGTCGCGGTTCGTGTCTCGCCACGCCGGCAATGGCTATGGCGCCGTATGTGGCGTCCGTGGGGGAGGGGGACACTATCGTTGAAATGTCACCCGTATCAACATCCAGGACCTTGACACCGTTGGTTCCGTCCAGCAGCGCGTAGTACAGCGTTCGGCCATCGATGGTGGCGAAGGCCGCGTTGCGGACGCGCGCGCCGAAATCGTAGACGCAGCCGTCAACGGCCTCAAGCTGCACACCTGACTTTCCGAGGTCGCCAACCTGGTACTTGACGACCTTGTTCCTGTATGCGGAGTTCAGGGATGATGAATAGAGATAGCGGCCGTCGTTCGAGAAGAAGAAGCTGTCAAGCTTGATCCCTAGGTCGTTCTCGATGACGAATACATTGGGATCTTGGGCGACTCCGTCGTCCAGGACTGGCTCAACGGGTTCGAGGGGGACGGAAAGAATGTAGGGTACGTTGTAGTTTCCCACAAGCATTTTCCCGTGGCGAGTCGAGATTGCGGCGCCTCGAATTTGTGAGTTGGAATGGAGCGCAGCCAACAGCGAATTGGAGATTATGTTGACGGGTGTCCCAAAACTGCCGTTAGCCGCATCGTCCCAGGTGAAGAGGGAGACGGGGTCGATGGCCATTGACTGCGGGGCTGCAAGATAGGTTTCGCCTGCGTCGACGCCGACATGGTATGGCCCGCCGTCGCCTTTCTGTCCGCCGAAGGTGACGGAACCCATCAGAATCGGATTGTCCCACCAGGGGTTCGCCTGCGCAACAAGCGCGGCGACCATGAGAAATTGAGCGGCAAGTATTCTTTTCATGATCTCTCCCTTCTGTGAGTAAACGGAAATGTGGCGGGGAGGCCCTACTGGAGAATGAGCATCGTTCCCGGAACGCCTGTCTCGCAGCAGCCCATCTCGACCTGCCCGCCGAAGAGGCGGGCGTTGCCGGCGAAGTCGGCCATGGCCTTGACTTCGGAGCGTGTCGCTCCCAGGAAGGTCCAGTCGCCTGCGTCGCGGCATGGCGATGTCGGCTGAAGCGACCAGTCGCCGGACAGCGGCCTCTTGAAGAGCGGGTCGACGGACAAGTTGCCGTTGCGCGGGCTCGTGTTCTCGCTCCAGTCCGAACTGACGACTCGCGCGAGGTCGGCTGCGGAGAGGTCTCCGGCGGCATTGCCCCAGAAGATGGAGTTGGCGATCGTCCCGGCCGAGGCGTAGGACGCGACTCCGCCGAGGTTCGTCACGATGGTGCAGTTGTAGACCTTCGCGCCGGAGCCTGACACCAGCAGCGCCGCGCCGGCGCCCGTGCCGGTATTGCCGTCGAGGAGGCAGTTGCGGAGCAGGCCGCCGGAGATGGCGACGCCGCCGTTGCCGTATCCGGCGATGTTGCCGGTGATGCGCGTGCGGTCGACGGTGCCTCCCGACATGTAGATGCCGGATCCGCCGTGGTAGTTGCCGGCCGTGGAACCTTTGCCATTCCCGCGAACGACGCATCCCGACAGGGTGCCTCCCGTCATGTAGACGCCGATGCCGGCGGATTCCCAGCCCTGGTTGACGGGCTGCGTGCACCCTTCGACGACGGAGTCCTCCAGGCGTCCGCCGGAGATGGCGATGCCGACGCCGCTCTGGGCGTTGACGGTCGAGCGCGCATCGGCGATGCGAACGCGCCGGACGGTGCCGGCCGTGAGGTAGAGCGCGCAACCCGGCTTAAGGCCGCTCACGACGCCGAGGACGGTGAGGTCAGAGAGCACCGCGTCGGAGTTCGAAACGAGGAAGGCGCGCTTGTTGAGGTTCGTTCCGGTGAGAACCGTCCTGTCAATGCCTGCGCCGGTGACCGTGATCGGACGGGATAGCGGAATCGTGTCGCGCATGGCGTATGCGCCGGCGGCGATGGTGAGCGAGAGGGGCTGCTCCGTTTCGCCGTTCCAGATTGCGTTGAAGGCGTCGATGACGTTGGTCGCGGCCTTGGCAGGGGTGTCGTACGGGTAGACGGACGCGCCATCCGTCGCGGCGAACGTGGCGAATGGATGGACGTTGAATGCGCCCACTACAGTCGCCTCGGCGGTTTCGCCGCCTTCGTTCTCGACGACGAGCTTCAAGTCGAAGAGTCCGGCGGGGGCGTTGGCCCAGGAGAATTCGGCAGAGACGCCGGAGAGTTCTTCGCCGACGTACCAGGCGTAGGAGACAATGTTGGTGTCCGAACCTTCGACAGTCGCGGTGGCGCGGGGGGTGTCGCCGAGGGCGTAGTCGGTCTGCGAGATGGCGATGCCGCAGGCAAGGGCGCCGCCGGCCGAGAAGTACTCGAAGGCGCCGAGGTCCGGGGCGGCGTCGCGGACAACGCCGTCGTAGTCGTAGTCCGGCGTGGCGAGGACGGCGCCCTTGTCGATGGCGGGCGAGCCGAGGCGCAGATGGAAGTCGCCGTTTTCAGCGTCGGCGAAGAGCGGGTCGGAGACGTAGCAGTCGATTGCGCGGGCGTTGGCGAGGTCTATGAGGTTCGTGGCGAAGGTGCCGCCGGTAAGGGAGACGGAGCCAAGCGAGGTGTAAATCGGCCCGTTCGCGTAGAAGATGCTGTTGACGATCGTGCCGCCGGACTGGACAAGGCCGGAGTTGGCGGACGCCGTGGCGATGGCGTCGTTCCCATAGACCGTGCAGTGCTCGAGGCGGCCCGACTCCATGCGGACGCCGGCGTTGTGCGCGCGGTTGAGGTTGCCGCGGATCACGCAGTTGCGGGCCGTCCCGCCTTTCACGCAGAGGCCCGCGCCGTCGAACTCGTCGTGGTTGCTGATTGCCCCGCGCGTTGTGCCGTTGCCTTCAATCAGGCAGTGCGTGAGAAGGCCGCCGGCGACGGTGGCGCCCGCCGCGCCGTTCTGGCAGAGGTCGACGTTGCCGTGGATCCAGCAGTTGGAGACGATGCCGCCCGTCTGGTAGACGCCCGTGCCGTAGCTGGAGTAGGACCAGTTGAGGTAGTTGTTGTCGATCTCGGTGCCGGTGACGAGGCCGCCCGTGACATGGAGGCCGGCGCCGGATTGGTAGGCACCGCCCGTGTGGCAGCGCGTCACGCGGCAGTCGCGCATTGTTCCCTTGCGCACGGAGGCGCCGGCGCCATTCGCGGATGAGTCCTGGAAGTTGTAGAAGACGTTCGAGACGCAGACGCCCTGCATGAGGGCGGCGGCGTGGTTCAGGACGAAGCCCTGGTAGCCGCCGTTGCGGCCGTTGACGACGGAGACGTCGGCTCCCGCGCCGAGAATGGAGATGGGGCGCGTGACTGGAATCGTGGCGTCGAGCGTGACGACGCCGCTAAGGACGTGGACGATGGTGGGCGTCGTGTCGTCGCCGCTCCAAAGGGCGCTTACGGCGTCGTTCAGCGAGTGGGCTGCTTTCGCTTCGGTGTCGTAGGGGTACTCGTTGGAGCCCTCTGGCCCGGCGTAGGTCTCGAACGGGTGGATGTTGAAGGCGCCGACTGCCTCGTTCGTGACGGACTGGCCTTCGGAGGTCACGACGAGCATGAGGTCGTGGAGTCCCGCCGTCGCGCCGCTCCAGGAGAACTCGGCGCTTGTCGAGACGGGGGTCGTGCCGCCGTCGGCGTACCAGGCGTAGGAGACCTCGCCCGGGGCCCCCTCGACGCTGCACGTCGCCGTCGGCGTGGAGCCGACGGGCCAGTCGGCCTGGGAGATGATGATGCCGCAGAGGAAGCCCGCGCTGCCGGGGACGTATTCGTACGCGCCGATGTCCGGGGCGGCGCCCAGGGGGCGCGCGGCGCCGTCGTGGTCGTATGCCGGCGCAGAGGCCGCGTCGGCGTTGTCGATCGCCGGAGAGCCAATGCGAAGATGATAGTCTCGCGTCGCGGCGTCGGCGAAGAGCGGGTCGGACACGTTGCAGGCGATGCCGTTCGCGACGGCCTTGTCGACGACGTTTGTCGTGAAGGTTCCGCCCTCCCTGAAGATGCTGCCGTTGGCGGAGCCGACGGGGCCGTTGCCGTAGATGATGGAGTTGCGCACGACGGCGCTTCCTGAGGCGTGAAGGCCGGAACGGCCGTCGGCGTCGGATGTCGAGACATTGCCCGCGACGGTGTTGAATTCGAAGACGCCGCCGGAAACGCGGACGCCTGCCGCCGCAGTCTTGTTGGTGTTGGCGGAGATGACGCAGTTGCGGACGGTGCCGCCCGTCTGCCGGAGGCCGGAGCCGTCTTTGGTGAAGCTGTTTTTGCCGTTGCCTTCTATGAGGCAGCTGTCCATCGTTCCACCCGCTATGTATGCTCCCGTGCCACCATTGCTGGCCTCGGAGCGGTTGTTGGCGTGTATCCAGCAGTTGGAGACAAGTCCTCCGCCGACATAGAGGCAGATGCTGTTGGCGCTGTAGACTTTCCGTAGATGCGCGTCGGTAAGCTCGCAGCCGACAAGCGAGCCGCCCGACATGTAGACGGCCGCGGCATATTGGTAGTAGTCCTCGGTCTCGCATTTGACAAACCGGCAGTTGCGGATGGTTCCGTTGGACATCTTCGCCCCGCTTCCCGATCCCGACGCCGAATAGTGGAAATAGTATGTCCTCGTGACTGTGAGATCCTCGACGAGCGCGCCTGCGTTTGCGATGAAGAAACCGCGGCATTTGACGGGGCTGCCGTAGTTGCCGTCGAGGATGGTCACGTCGCGTCCCGCGCCATGGACGCGGACGGCGCCCTTGAGGATTAGGCCGTGCTTGAAGCCGTATGTTCCCTCGGCGATGTAGAGGTCGCTCTCGCCGTCCTCCTGCCAGAGGGCGCGGAGCGCTTCGGACGGGGCGACAGTGGCCTTTTCGGGCGTGTCGTACGGGTATGTGTCGGAACCTGTGGTCGAAACGTACGCCAGGCGGGAATGGACGTCGTAGGCCTCTGCGCGCGAGGACTCCGCCGTCGCGCCGCCGGCCGTGGCGACAAGGCGGACGGCGTGGCGGCCGGGGATCTGGTTGCCGAGCGTCAATGTCGCGCCGGTGCCGCAAGGCTCGGCCGCGCCGTCGAGATACCAGGCGTACGTGATTGACGAACTGCCAGCTCCTTCCGCAGTGGCGGACAGGGTCACGCTTCCGCCGGGGGCCACATGGTACGGCGAGGCTGAGAAGCCGCAGCGGAACACGGAGCTCTGCCCGGAGTAGGGGAGGGCGCCGAGTCCGGCGGCGGGCGAGCCGATTGTCAAATGGAAATCGCCATTCGCCTCGTCCGCGAAGAGCGGGTCGGCGTCCGTGAGGCATCCCGTCATCGTGCCGCTGGCAACGCGGTACTGAGCGTAGGGCGAGTACTTCGATCCATTGTGCCAGAGGATGCAGTTCACCGCCTTGGCGTTGCCATTGTTCAAGTAGAGGCCGCTCACTGAGTGAAGTTCGTTCTCTTCGCGAAGGGAGAGGTTGCCGACGATCGTGCAGTTCGCGGCCCTGCCTCCGGACATGTAGATTCCGGCTGAGGCGGCGTAGTTGGTGTTGCAGCGCACGACGGAGTTGGTCAGCAGACCGCCGGCGATGTGTACGCCGGCTCCCTGGCGTCCGTTGTTCTGTCCGTCGTTCTGGTAGTTGCCCTCGATGCGGCAGCCGTCCATCGTGCCGCCGCCAAGGTAGACCATGCCCCCTGGGGTGATTCCGGCGTTGTGGTGGAAATGGCAGTTCCGTGTTGTGCCGCTGCCCTGGTGGAAGGCGTTGCCCTGGTTCTGGTGGAAACCACCCTGTCCCGTGCAGTGATCCACCTCGCAGTTCTCGACGAGACCGCCCCGGTTTCCGAGAAGCCCCCAGCACGAATAGCCTTTGTGGGTGCATTTCGTGATGCGCACGTCTCGGATGACGCCCTGCTGCACGTAGGCGGCTGCGCCGTAGCGGCTGTCGGAGGTGCTGTTGACGGTGAAGGAGAAGTTGGAGATTGTGAAGCCCGAGAAGACGGCCTCCGGATGGTTCACGTGGACCATGCGCGAGGATGTGCCAATGGCGGAACCGATGAGGGAGGTCGTTTCAGAACCGGCGCCAAGCACCTGGATGCCGGTCGTCAGTGAAATGGTCGCGGACGGCTTGTACGCGCCGGGGGCGACGTGGATTATCGAGCCCTCGGGGACGTGCGCGACGGCATAGCCGATGGTCAGGAAGGGCGCCTGCGGCGTGAGGCCGTAGCCCTCGGCGTCCTCGGCGGCCGCGATGTCCGCGACGTAGTAGACCCCGCCGAAGGAGGCGGCGAATGAGCGCGGCTGGTCTGCGGCGAAGGAAATCGTGGGCGAGGTGGCGGAGACGCCTGAGGGCAGATCGCCCGTCCAATGGTAGAAGGATCTTCCGGAATCCGGTGTCGCGGTCAGGGTCGCGGTTGTGCCTGCGGCGATCCACTGCTCGGCGGACGACACGGATCCGCCCGCTCCGGCGGTCGCGGTGATGCAGTATCGGATTTCCCAGTTCCAGACAAGCTTCATGCCGCCCGTGCCGGCATAGTCGATGATGCAGGTGAGCGCGTTCTCGCCGGATTCCGGCGAGGCGGAGGTACGCACGGGGGTTTCGACGCCGGCCGCGACGGCGGCGAGGCGCCATCCCGTGCAGTAGGCGCGGATTCCGGCTGAAACCTCGACGTACTGCGGCGCGGTGAAGGTGTATGTTCCCGCAGAGGGATAGTCCGTTATCTCGTATGCCGGGGAATTGTTCGAGGAGTACCTGGACGGCGATCCATCAATCTGGATGAAGCCGTCAGATATGGGCCTGGCCGCTCCGTACGAGAGGAAGGCGGCGTCGGCCACCGAAGCATATTCGGCCTTTGTCCAGTCGGCGCTGTTCGCGATGCCGCGGACGCGGAATTCGTCGGCATAGCCAACGGTCGGCATCAGATTCAGCGGGACGCCGGCGGCTTTCAGCGCATGGTTCTGGTTGATGCCCGGCGAGGTACTTCCGTTGAGGTAGAGCTTGACGTTCGAACCGCTGCTGACGACGTGGAAGTAGTTCCACCCCTGCGTGATGTTGGGGATGTTGCAGGTGTACTTGGTGCTGGAAGAGCAGATGAGGCCGATTTGCGTGAGGCTGTTGTTCATTTCGAGGTACCAGCCGGAGGCGGCACTCCAACCTGCGCCAGCCGTCGTCTTTTTGTTCATGATGGAGCGATACCCAGCCGTCACGCCCGGGCAGTAGAACCAGCCGGAGGCGGAAAAGACCGTCGCACCGCCGTAAGTCGATTCGTAGTCCGCGACCTGAAGTGTGCCGGAGGCGACGGCGCGCGCCCCCCCGACCTTGGAGGCCGGTGCTAGCGAGCTCGAACCGGTCTCGACGCCGACGAGACCATGGCCCGTTGCGTCGGCGGCGTTGCCGCCATCCTCCGAAAAATGCCAGACGCCGATGTAGTTCGCGCTCCAGACATCGGAGGCCGTTACGGATGGCGGGTTGGCGTCGCCCCAGCGGAAGGTGAAGGAGGTGGCGGTTCCCGAGAGCGACGGCAGACGCACCCAGACGAGCGATTCGCCCGCGGTGTTCCACGTGTCGATTTCATGCGCGAGAACTGTCTGGCCATCGGCCGAGACGAAAGAGATATCCGCGCCGCCCGCCGCGCAATCGGCATAGTGGAAGTCCCAGATGCCCTTGCCGGATCCCGCGTCGTACTCGGCGATGCGCACGAGGACGGGGAAGTTCTCGAGCGTGGTCGAGCCTGAATAACCGGACACAGTGATGTCCGCCGCCCTGCGCGGCATGGCGAATGCGGATGCAGCGACCAACGCCGCGACGACGAGCGAAAATGTTTTTTTCATGCGCGGTTCTCCTGTTGTTTTGAAGTCTCCCCCAAGTATAGCAAAAGTGGTGGGGCTTGTCACCTTTCGTCAAGAGAAAAGTGAAAAAGAAGCGAACCGGCGGGGATTTCATCGCCGGTTCGCCTACTGAGTTCATTGAATCATCGTTCTACTTGTCCCAGAATTCCTTGAGGATCTTCTGGGCGACGATTTTGCCGCCGTCGACTGAGAGGTGGACGCCGTCGGGGTCGCGGACGGTGAGCGACTGCCCTGTCGGCGACATCATGTACTGCGTGAACTTGCCGGGACGGCGCGCGAGGGCGGACGCGAGATCGTAGAGATACACGATGTCCTTGCGCTTTTCATCTGCGGCCTGCTCTTTGACCACCTCGTTGACGAGCTGGGCGTGCTCCTGGTTGACGGTATCCCTCATGTCGGGGAGGAGCATCCAGAAGACGCGCTTGACCTTGCCTTCGATGAGCTGGTCCATCACGCTGCCGATGATCTGGGAGTAGGTCGCGCGCCATTCGACGGCGTCCTCGTAGCGGACGATGCCGCCGCCGGGGAGTTCGATGGGCTGGCGGTCGTTGGCCCCGAGGCAGACGAAGACCGTGTGGGGTTCGTTTGTCGCGAGGAGCTCGGTGATTTTCGCCGTCCAGTCGAAGGCCGACGGGCGGACGAGACCGGAGCCAAGCGACGAGAAGGAGACGGCGGGCTGGACCTTGGCCTTTGCGAAGGCCTTTTCCATTTCGTGCCCGAGGAGTTTCATCATGGAGTCGCCAATCATGAGGACGGGCGTCTCGGGAGTGGGGATCTTTTCCTTCTCCTTCTCCTCTTTGTTCTGGTTTTCGGGGGCGGCAAACACGGTGCCGGCCAGGACGATGGCGGACATGGCCGCCGTTAGGGTGGTCTTGTTCATTCCAGGTTTTTCCTTTCAAAGGATTCCGCCGCGCGGCAAAGGACGTCGAGGCGGAGTGTGTGTGAAAACGCCGCGACGGGACGAAGGACGGCAAGTCCCGCATTCCGGCCGCAGGCGTCAAGTCTGAGGTTCTCCACCGCGCGCACAACCGCTGGCGCGCGGAGAAGGAGCGCCGCCAGGTAGAAGGCGGCGACGGCGATGAGCATCCGGCTGATTCGGTTTTTGTCTGACTGTGGCATGGCGTTCTAGAACTGGAAGTAGATGAATGGCGCGACGCCTGCCGGCCCGAGGCCAAAGACGATGGTGAGAATCAAGGCCGCAAGGAGTCCCTGCACAAGCGGGGGCAGCCTGTTGAAGACGTTCCAAAGGCGGCGCGGGGTTTCGCCGTCGAGCAGCTGGAGGGCGAATCCCAGGAGAAGGAAGACGATCGCCAGCGGCGAGAGAAGCGTTGCCGGAATGCTCCAGTGTCCGATCGCCGCAAGCACGTGGCGGACAGTGGTGAGCCCCTCGGCGTCTATTGCGCCGGCCCGGAAGAAGATCCACGCGAAGGCGACCACGTGGAACGTGATGATGCCGCGAAGGATGACGACGGCGCGGTTGCGCGGCGGGGCGTCCGCGGGGCGCTTCTTGTTGAACGGCCGTTCGATGACCTGCCCCAGGCCGTGGATCGCCCCCCAGAGGATGTATGACCATCCGGCTCCGTGCCAGAGGCCGCCGAGGAGCATGGTGAGCATGAGGTTGCGGTTGATCTTCCACTTGGCGCAGCGAGAGCCGCCGAGCGGGATGTAGAGGTAGTCGCGCAGCCAGGAGGAGAGGGTGATGTGCCAGCGGCGCCAGAACTCCTGGAGGGATGTCGAGATGTATGGCGCCCGGAAGTTCTCGGGGAAGGTGAAGCCCATGAGCAGGGCGAGGCCTATGGCGATGTCCGAGTAGGCGGAGAAGTCGCAGTAGATCTGGATCGTGTAGCCGTAGACGCCGAGCAGCGCGTCGACCGTGCCGAATGATTCCGGATCCGTGAAGACGGGGTCGGCCAGATGCTGGGATATCCAGTTGGCGACGACGACCTTTTTGAAGAGTCCGCCGAGAATGAGCGTCGCCGCGCGTCCGGTGTCGATCTCCGTTTCGCGCGAGGGAAGCGTCTCCATTTGCGGGATGAGGTCGCCCGGGCGGACGATTGGCCCGGCGCAGAGCTTCGGGAAGAAGAGGAGGTAGTTGGCGAAGTCCAGAAGGGAGGCGGCGGGGCGGAACTTGTCGGAGGCCACGTCCGCGACGTATGCGATCGCCTGGAACGTGTAGAAGGAGATGCCAATCGGCAGGACGATGCTCTCGATGAAGGGCAGAATCTGGTCCTCGAAATCGAGGAGGGCTTCAATTGAGCCGAAATGGCGGCAGAAAAAGACGGCCAGCGGGTGGAACCCCTGCATGAACAGGAACCCGGCATACTTGAAGAACGCAAGGAGAACGAGGTTTGCGGCGATTGCGGCGACGAGGACCGACTTGCGGCGGCGGGAGTTGCCCGTGGCGGCCAACAGGCGCGCCGCCCCGTGGTTGAACGCCGCCGAGGCCAGCGTGAAGATCGCGAACTTCCAGCTCCACCAGGCGTAGAAGAAGATGCTCGCCGCAAGAAGCGCGCACTTGCGCAAGACGCTGCGCTCAGGCAGCGTCCAGTGCAGCACGAGGGCGATGCCGAAGAAAAGCGCAAATGCCAGTGTGGGGAAAAGCATGTGGTACTACGTTTTGCCCAATTGTCGAGTGGTTGGTCCGGAAAAAACAATAATATTTTACCATAAATTTTGGGACCGCGCTTGGCGCGGTCCCAAAAATAAGGATATTTTCAAATTTGGCCCTACTCGTCCAGCGTGCCCTCGTATTTGACGCGCTTGACCTTCATCGTCGATGTCAGCTCGAAGGGTTCCGGGCGGACGATGATCTTGCGCGGGACCTTGTATTCGGCGAGCTGCTCGTTGCAGAGCTTCTGGACCGCGGTCTTTACGGCTTCGGGATTGAAATTGTTGGCCTTGCACCAGTCTTCGTCGGGGACGACGATGAGGCCGACATGCTCGCCGACTTCGCCCTCGACGCGGTAGCCGATTGCAACCGAAGCGGAGACGCATGGCGCGCGCCCCACCACGTCCTCGATTTCCTCGGGGTAGATGTTCTTGCCCTCGCGGTTGACGATCATCGCCTTGCCGCGGCCGCAGATCGTGACATTGCCCTCCCAGTCGATGCGGACGATGTCGCCGGTCTTGAAAAAGCCGTCGGCGTCGAATGCGTTGGCCGTGGCCTTTTCGTTGCGGAAGTAGCCCTTCATGACGTTCGGCCCGCGCACGTAGAGCTCGCCGGCCCCCGTCTTGTCCTCGTTGACGACCTTGTAGTCCATGCAGGGGAGGACCCTGCCCACCGTGCCGATCACATACTGCCCCAGGGGCGAGAAGCAGACAAGCGGCCCGCATTCGGTCAGGCCGTAGCCTTCGATTGCCGGAACGCCGAGCTTGGCGAAGGCCTTGAGGACGCGCTTGTCCGTCGGCGCGCCGCCGATGGCCATGACCTTGAGACGCCCGCCGAAGACGGCGGCGACCTTCTTGCCCACGATCTTGCCGAGTCCGACGGCCATAAGGAAGCGGGCAACCGGGTTGGCCTTGATTCCGGCCTCGATCTTGGCGTACATCTTCTCGGCGAGAAGCGGGACGGCCAGAATCGTCGTCGGCTTCAGGATGCGCATGTCCTCGGAGATTGTCTTGAGGGAGCGCACGAAACTGCTGCATCCGCCGACATAGACCGGCGTCAGGAAGCCGAACATGAAGGCGTAGGCGTGGAAGAGGGGAAGGACCACGAGGAAGTCGTCGTCCTTGTCGAATGGGATGATGTTCTTCGCGAAGTCCGCGTTTGCCTCGAAGTTGCGGTGCGTCAGCATCGCGCCCTTCGGGACGCCGGTGGTGCCGGAGGTGTAGAGAATCGAGGCGATGGAATCGTCCTCCGGCCTGTGCTCGTCGAACCACGCCTTGGCCGTGTCGTTGAGCGGCGAGGCCTCGACAAGCGCCTCGAAGCTCTTGACCTCGCAGTTGCCGCTCGCCTCGGGGAGGATTTCCGGCGATCCGACGAAGATGCACGTCTGAAGATCCGGCAGTCCGCCGACAATCAGTCCGAGCATCTCGGCGAAGGCCGGGCCCGCGAAAATGGCACGGGCCTTGGAGTCGCTGAGGATGTGCTCGACTTCGCGCTTCTTGAGCCGCGCGTCCATCGGGACGGCCGTGATGCCGACGCAGGCGAGGGCCAGGTAGATCTCCTCCCACTCGGGGCAGTTCGCAAGCATGATGGCCGCATTGTCCTCGCCTGGGCGAAGGCCGAGGTCGCGGAGAATGGCGGCGATGCGGATTACGCGGTCCTTGAGTGCGTGGTAGGGCCGGGTGACCCATTGGCCACCCTGGTAAAAACGCTGTGCGGGACGGTCGGCGTACCGCTCGACCGATGCGTCAAGAAAATTGCGAATAGTCATACAAATAAATATTGTCGCATATTCTGTGCCACATTCCCTGACGATGCCGAAATCGTTGCCATGCTAATTTCTGTCACTCATGGCGTTTGGATTGTGAATAACGTTGTTCGACAATTGTCGAACAACGTTATTCACAATTTGTCTATGCGCATGGGCCGCAAAAGACATCTCGCCGTAGGCGTTTTATGATACAATAACTATGTAATGAATTTGCTTCAGCAGATGCCCGCGCCGGGAGGCAGGATTCTCCGTTGCGCGGGCGACATTCTAGAGTTCACGCTCGACGTGGCCGGCGCCCCGCGCCCCGGCCGCGCCTTCGTGCGCACCAACATCGGCCGCGCGCATATTCTCCGCCGCGAGATCATCGACCACACCGACAAGGCGAAGCCCTATCTGGCGGCCGACTGGCATGACGTGCCGATGGACCCCGTCGCCCCCGGCCGCTGGCGCGTCCGCCTCGCGCTTGCCAATCCGGGATTCTTCCTGGCGAAGTCCTTTTTCCTCCCAGCCGGGGCCGAGTCGCCCGAATGGCCCGAGGGCGGCAACGTGTCCGTCAAGGTCGCCCCCGCCTTCAGCTTCTGCGGCAACTCGATCTACACCGCCTTCACGCGGCAGTTCCGCGAGGAGTCGACCGCCCATGCCGAGGCGGCCCACGCCGGCACGATCGACGCCCTCGGACGCGAGGGCTACGCCGTCATCCCCCCCTCCGGAACCTTCCGCGGCATCATCCGCCGACTCGACCACATCGTCGGCGACATGGGCTTCCGAATCATCCAGCTCCTTCCCGTCCATCCCGTCCCCACGACATACGCCCGCATGGGGCGCTATGGCAGCCCCTTTGCGAGCCTCGACTTCTTCAACGTCGACCCCGCCTACGCGGAGTTCGACGGACGCACCACCCCGCTCGACCAGTTCCGCGAGCTGGCGGACGCCGTCCACGCGCGCGAGGCCCGACTCTTCATCGATCTTCCCGCAAACCACACCGGCTGGGCCTCGGCCTTCCAGACCTCCCACCCGGAATGGTTCCGCCGCAAGGCCGACGGCTCCTTCCTCTCCCCCGGCGCCTGGGGCGTCGTCTGGGAGGACCTCGTCGCCCTCGACTACTCCATCCCCGCCCTTCGCTCCGCAATGGCCGAGGTCTTCCTCTTCTGGTGCGCGCAGGGCGTCGACGGCTTCCGGTGCGACGCCGGCTACATGATCCCCGCCGAGACCTGGCAGTACATCATCGCCCGCGTCCGCGAGGCCTTCCCCGAAACGGTCTTCCTGCTCGAAGGACTCGGCGGCAAGATCGAGGTCACGGACGAACTCCTCACGAAATCCAATCTCGACTGGGCCTACTCCGAGCTCTTCCAGGAGGAGAACCGCGACGCCATCACGGCCTATCTCGGCTCCACCGCCGGTCGCGCCGAATCCATCGGCCCGCTTGTGCATTTCGCCGAGACGCACGACAACAACCGCCTCGCCTCGCGCGGGAACACCTTCTCCTCGATGCGCACGGCCCTTTCGGCGCTTCTCTCCTACCAGGGGGCCTACGGCATCACGGCGGGCGTCGAGTGGTTCTGCCGCGACAAAATCGACGTGCACGGCGCGCAACCTCTCAACTGGGGCGCGTCCGAGAACCAGATCGCCCTCCTGTCGCGTTTGAACACCCTGCTCGACACGCATCCCTCCTTCGCGGCGGGCGCAACGGTGCGCCTCGTCCAGCGCGGCGGCGGCAATGTCCTGGCCGCCCTTCGCGAACGGCCCGGCGCCGAGCCTGTCCTGGTCTGCGTGAATCTCGACGCCCAAAACCCGCAGCGGGTCGAATGGCCCGCCTCGCTCTTCGCCCCCGTGCAGGCCCACGACCTCCTCGCCGACGGGCCGGTGCCCGTCGCGCGGTCCGGCGACGTGGCGTCGATTCCTCTTGCCCCCGGCGAAGTCCGCGCACTTGTCGCGGAGTCGCGGCCCCGGCAAGCGGGGGCCTTCCCGTCTGAAGAGGGAGGGAGTCGCTCGTCGCGTCCGGAGCCGCCTGCCGTCGCGCGCCAGCGCCTGAACCGCCTCGCCCTCTACGTGCTCGGCCTTCTCGGTGACGGTGGCGTGCTGCCGCGCGAATTCGCGAACGTCGACGCGGCGGGCGATGCCCTCGCCGCCGATCCCGTCGCCTTCTGCGCGCGCGGGGAGGATGGCGCGTCCCGCGAAGGCGCCATGCCCCGTTGCGTCGAATGGAACTGGCCGCGCGACGCGCGGCGCACCGTCATGGTGCCGCCGGGATTTCTTGTCTGTGTGCGCGCCCCGGTCCACTTCCGCGCCTTGATCAAGGACGAAGCCGGCCGCGCCATCGCGCACGCCAACGCCGTCCGCCTGGCCGACGGCTCCTCGGCGACCTTGCTCCAGCCCCCGGAGTACGACGGCACACGGCGGAGCCTCACGCTCGAAGTCGTAGCCTTTGAGGAAGTTCCTGGTTCCCGGTTCTCGGTTCCTGGTTCTCGGTTCTCGGTTCCTGGTTCTCAGTTCCCGGCCAACCGTCAAACCGTCAAACCGTCAAACCGTCAAACCGTGGTGCGGCGCGTCCGCGCCTCGCTGATCCTCCTTCCCCCCGCGAAGGAGGCGCGGTTCCGCATCGCCATCTCGGGCGACGAACTCCGCGCCGGCGGACAGTCCGCCGTGCTGGCGAACCGGCGCGGCGCGATGTCGCATGTGCAGAGCGGGTGGGGGGGCATTCGGAGCCAGTACGACGCCATCCTCGCCGTCAACCCCAACCCGCGCGTCCCCGACAACCGCCTCGTCTTCTTCACGCGCTGCCTTGCCTGGGTCCGCAACAGGGGCTACTCCTACGAGCTCGACGCCACCTGCACCGAGTCGTTCACCGTCGAGAAGGGGGGACGCGCCGCCGTCTGGCGCTTCAGGACGCCTGTCGGTATGGGACGGGAAGTCTCGCTCGTCTTCCGCCTCGTCCTTTCCGAATCGACAAACCGCGTCGACCTGCAGCTGATCCGCTGCCGCGACGCCTCGCCTTCCGCGCTTGACGACGGACAGCCCGTCACCCTGGTCCTGCGTCCCGACGTCGAGGCGCGCGACTTCCACTGCAAGACGCTCGCCTATCAGGGCGCGGAGCAGTCGCTGCCGGCCGCCGTGCGTCCATGCGCCACGGGATTCGACTTCACGCCGGGCGGCATGCCCGCCTGCGCCATGCGCCTGCAGGGCGGCGCCTTCCACGCGGAGCCGCGCTGGACCTACGCGCTTCCGCATCCCGACGACGCGTCGCGCGGACTCGGCCCCTCCGGCGACGTCTTCAGCCCCGGCTGGTTCGAAGTCTCCCTGCGCGGCGGCGAATGGCGCGCCCTTGCCGCCGGAGTGAAGGGCGAAATGGCCCGCGACTGCTCGTCCGAGGCGCCCGTCTCCGGCGAATTGTCCGCGACCTTCGCGGCCTCGTTGCGCCGCAAGTCCGAGGACATCCGCCTCGCCGACTGGCTCGCCGCCGACCCGCTCGCCATCTACGTCGCGGACCGCGACTCCCTCAAGACGGTCATCGCCGGCTTCCCGTGGTTCCTCGACTGGGGGCGCGACACGCTCATCGTCCTCCGCGGCCTCATCGCCGCCGGCAAGACCGACGACGCCGTCGCCATCATCCGCGAATTCGGCCGCTTCGAGGAGAACGGGACGCTGCCGAACATCATCCACGGGGAAACCGTCGGCAACCGCGACACCGCCGACGCGCCGCTCTGGTACGCCGTCGCCGTCCGCGACCTCATGGACGCCCTCGGCGCCAAAAAGGTGGGCAACCTCGCCTGCGGCAACCGCACCGTCCGCGACGTGATCCGCTCCATCGCCGAAAACTACCTCGCCGGCACCCCGAACGGCATCCGCGTCGACCCGGCCACGGGACTCGTCTTCAGCCCCTCGCACTTCACCTGGATGGACACGAACTATCCGGCGGGGACGCCGCGCGAAGGCTACCCGGTGGAGATTCAGTCCCTTTGGATTGCGGCACTTGCGTTGCTCAGGGAGAAGCTGCACATCCGCGACTTCGCCGATGTCGAGGAACGAGCCCGCGCCTCGTTGCTCCGGCTCTACGTGCTGCCCGAAGGCTGGCTAGCCGATTCCCTTCGCGCGAAGCCGGGGCAGGGGGCGGAAGTGGCCGTCGCCGAGGACGCCCTGCGTCCAAACCAGCTTCTCGCCGTGACACTTGGCGCCGTTCCGCCGCACGGCGCCGTCGCCAAGGCGATTCTGCGCGCCACGTCGGAACTTCTGGTGCCAGGCTCCATCCGTTCGCTTGCCGACCGTCCTGTGCGCGTCGAGCAGCCGGTCCATGGGGCAGGGGGGCTTCTCAACGACCCGCACTATCCCTTCTGGGGCGAGTACGCGGGAGATGAAGATACCCGCCGCAAGCCCGCCTACCACAACGGCACCGCCTGGGGCTGGCAGTTTCCGCTCTACTGCGAAGCCTGCGTAAGTGTCTATGGACCAAGTGCGAAAAAGGCCGCCGCCGCGCTTCTCGGCTCAGTTGCCGATCTCATGGGAACCGGTTGCCTTGGTCAGCTCCCCGAGATTCTCGACGGTGCCGCGCCGCACGTCCAGCGCGGTTGCCTCGCCCAGGCCTGGAGCGTCTCCGAAACGCTCCGCGTCTGGAAGCTGCTGCACTAAAAAGTTTGCCAATGAGAATAGTACATGCGACTTCAGTTTTCGGGTACTAGCCGGAGATTGGCCACCGCCTTGAAATCGTCGTCGCGGGTGCAGAGCACGGCGCCGTGTTCCAGCGTTTGTGCGGCAATCCAGACGTCATTCTGAGGGATCGGCGTCCCCGCCT
>JAEEGG010010237.1_pt1 | contig 20761 bp, 14 predicted proteins | sample 9134161 | NCBI WGS metagenome assembly JAEEGG01 (sample SAMN16246543, study PRJNA631951) | gut metagenome | biome: gut microbiome; feature: rumen; material: CR-attached | host: Bos | place: Iran: Karaj | collected 2018-10 | reverse complement strand
TTCAGAGATAAAAATGTAAAACCACATAGCATAGACCGTAGGAAGGTTGAGAGCCTTATTTAGTTCACACCTCCTGATTCCATGAGTGAGATTGAGCAACTGCTGCCAGAACTGAAGATCAATCTTGACTTCCATCATGCCAGTTCTTTCGTGGACATGAGGCTTCTCAATGATGCCACAAGCAGACCAAATCTTATTTGTGTAGTCATAGAACTCAATGGTTCGCTCTCGAAGATCTTTCAGGTCATCCCGTATTGTCTTTAGCGAGAAGTCTGAGAAATATACGTCAGTGTATGGCATCCTCAAAACCACGTCATCTTTTTGATATTCCAATTGTCTGAGATTATCCTTGTATTTTATTCCTTTAATTTCATCCTGACAAAATTCAAGAATCCTTAGAATCAGTCTCATCTGGTGGATAGACAAGGTTTTTTTATGTCTTGCCCACACAAACAGCCAAGATATAGTTATATCTCGATTGTTTGTTGTCATAATGAGTTCTGATCTTTTCCCCATAACTACTATACGCGTAGAGTGTGTCTCATTGTGTAGTCAATAGCCTCTTGACTCAACTGTTCCTCAGTCTTGACAGCAGCAGCGCGGATCCAATTATCAAGCTCACTACGTTCGAAGAATACAAACCGATTAGGCTTATAATGTGGTATTTCTTTCTTCGCCGTTAACTTATAAAGAGTGCTTTTACTCATACTGAGGTAGGCGGCAGCCTCGTCAAAATTGAATATCTCCTTCTGGCAGAGGAATACACCCTCCAGTGCACCTATACGCTCTTCATTTTGCTCCTGCAGAATGAGCTGCTGCGCAAGAAGAACCTTCACATCACTATTCCCGTCGAGCATCTGCTCTGCTCGTGCGAGTGCCTGCTCCCATCCTGGTGCATGTTCACTCTCTCTTCCGATGTTGTTGTTTCCCATAACGATTTCCTTTGATTTCAAATTTTTCGCAAAGGTATATTTTAGTATTTGAAGTAGTGCCCTTGAAAAATAAAAAGTCGTATATTAACAATTTTACGACTTCATGGGTCGCTCAAATGTTAAAATCGCCCCTATTCTTGCACACTCACCCCCCCCTTGTGCAAAATGCTTAATTACCGTACTCGATGCCTTTAGTCTCTTCTATGAGAGCGCGAAGAGTCTCCATGCCATCGGAAATATAGTGCAGGAGATAGACATCAATACCTGTTCCATCGAGATCCAGCTTCTTTACCAGTTCGCCAAGAACGGCACTCAGCTGATCGTTCTGTTTTCGAAAGTTCTCGGTGTTTAACTTCAAATAATTGAGGACTGCAGCATCCCTCTTGCTGACGATTTCGGAGTTGTGAAACACGTCCAGCAGCTCTGCCACCTGGCGCATTTCCTGAACGGCATTCTTCATTGTTGTACTGACCGATTGTTTTTCTCCGAAAGCAATACTTTCGGCATCTACCTTTGCGATAGAAAACTCTAACTCGGTAGCGTAACTCTTCAGCGAGTTAGCTTCTTTCATTAACTGTTCTAACTTGTTCATAATTGCATCATCTTGTAACCAACCAGCAATCCGTACTGGCGCGGAGACAGAGAAACGGCTGCACTTCCCGCTGGTTACAAGATGATGGCTTCTCCGGAGAGCAGTTGATCTTACGAGAAGGCAGCCGTTATACGGATGCACTTTGGGCAATAAAAATGCCCAGACATTGTATGCTGAGCGACTGACGTGTGCTCTGCCGGATAGACTACTATCATCTTGTAACCGTTGGCAAAGGTACGAAGAAAATCTGAGACCACCAAATATTTATTAAAAAATCTTTCTTTTTTTTACCCACATAGATAATTGGCATGTGGGTAAGAAGGTTAAATCTGTGGGTAAGAGAATAGTCCCAAAAGGTTAAATCTGTGGGTAAGAAGGTTAAATCTGTGGGTAAGAAGAATTGAAATAATCTTTGTTTATGAGGGCTGAGCAAAATGCGGTAATGGTAATTAGTAGACCATGCTAACTTAGCAGGTAAGAAGTTTATGGGGCTGGCGCCGAAGGTAAATGTGTGGGGAAGGGAGCAAGCATCCCCCTCAAAGGGGGTAGGGGGCAAGGGAAAAGGGAAACTTTTCCCGCGCGTTAAAAAGTGTGTAAAAGTACAACTAATGTTTAAATGACTGTTACAATAACAACCCCGGATTGCCTTAGATCTTGATGTCATGGGACTGTTCCAGGTCTCGGTCAACATGCTGTCAATAACCTCGGCATGGGACTTGCCTCGAAGCAAACCCTAAAAAGAGAAAAGATGGAAGTCAGAGAATGCGAGAGACCTGTGACTCCCCAGAAATATAAACAAGTTCAATATCCAAGACCCTGTGAGGCGGGGTGCGAGAGTACCAAATAAGCACTATATGGTATGTTTCGACAAACAGGATGTTCAAATCTAAGTACGGCATCCATCGTCGGTACGGTTGCCATCATTACTAACAATAGTATAGAGTGCCGGAATTGACACAACCAACTTTCAATGTTTTATTGTTTTCATGTTTACATGTTTATATGTACACACGTAATCCTGAATACATTATTACCTATATACATGTAGCGTTGTATATTTGTATATACGTATATATCACATGTCAATTTTTGGCAGACTATCAAGAGCTTTCTTTTTCAGCTCGTCAACGGCGCGAGTATAAATTTGAACGTATTTCAGACTGCTGTGGCCCAGAAGATCGGCGACAACCCTGATATTGGCACCATTGGATAGTAACTGGGTACCGAAACTGTGCCGTCCACAATACCAGGTAATATGCTTGGTTATGCCAGCAGCCTTCGTCCACTGCTTCAGGAAGTGGTTGCAGTTATCCCCGCTATTGTTTGGTGGTAGTTTGAAGATGCGAGTCTCTGATGTGGCTTCTTTGGGCATTTCGCCTATAATCGCCATCAGGGTATCATTTAGTGGCATCACTACACCACTTTTGTGGCTGTGACCTACAGTTTTCTTCTGTCTGAAGGAAACGATGCGGTTGGCATAATCGACATCACCGTATGTCAATGCTTCGACATCACAGAACCTGATGCCAGAAAAGCAGGTCATGGCGAATGCCCGGCGAATGTCTGGGTACTTCCATGTATAAGGGGTAGAGAAGAGCTGCTGAAGTTCCTCGGCACTGAGGATATCTTTTACAAGCATATCTTCCTTGTTGTCAAGTACAATGCCCTTACAGGGGTTCTCGCTGAAAAGTCCGTCCTCGACACCTGCGAGGATGACTTTCTTGAAGCGACGGTGAACGGATGAGATGCCTGTACCGCGATGATGATCTGAAATGTACTCGGCAAACTCTTCCATCATTTTCTTGTTAATGTAGCGTGGTTCTATCCTGGTGCTGAAATGTGGGTATTTCTCAGCAAGGAACTTCTTGAAGTCATTCAGCCCCATTTCTATAACGCGGACATCCTTCTTTGTGTATTTCTTGATGTAGGTCTGATAATAGTCCAGGAAGTTGACTGATCGCGACTTCTTCAGCCGGTAGCCTTCCTTGTTCTCCAGAAACTCTTGTTCCCGCTCGAAGCGTATCTTTCGAGCCAGTTCAATGGTTTCCTTGTTCTTCTGGCGCTGGGCCTGAGTCCTTGGGTTAGCCATCAGACGCAGAGAAAGCCCTTCCTTTCTACGAATACATGAACCATTTTCCTCCTTATAGCCCACCTTGTATTCGAGGTAAAGGCTATATTCAGAGCCGTCCTTTACAGGTGCTTTGAGCAGGCGAGGATTCCCTGGCTCGATCAAAAGTGCATTTTTTCCTTTTTCTGCCATCTCGTTTTCTTTTGGTTTCACCTGTCTGCAAAGGTAATAAAAAGAATTCAATTAAGGTGTAGAAAAAGTGTAGTTTTTAACCAAAATTGGGAAAATAGGGGTGTTTTAGGAAAACAAAAGAAAATCAGACGATTGATATAACCGCCTGATTTTCTTGCTTTTACCTCCCGACTTTGCTTTTGTTTTCTGCTGTTTTCAGCCTTTAGGTACCCCGACCGAGAATCGAACTCGGAACTAAGCTTTAGGAGAGCCTTGTTATATCCATTTAACTATCAGGGCGCGGAAAAGTGGATGCAAAGTTACGGATAATTCGTGAAAAGACCAAAAAAAACGACGACTTTCTTCGTTTTTTCTGCTTTTGGGGCATTGGGAAGAAATGAATCACCCCGTCGGCATATATTGGATGCTGACGGGGTGGTGACTTTTGGTGACGGTGCCGGCGCATTTGATGCCGACACCGTCGCTGTGCGTTCTATGGGCTTGGCGAATGGGTGGAAGGCCTATTCGTCATCGTCGCTCCAGATCTTGTCGCCCTCTCGCGAGAGGAAGCCCGAAGAGACCTCTTCTTCAGATTTGGGAAGGGAACTTTCGAGGAGTTGTTCGTCGATGACGACATTGCTCTCCTCTATGAGTGGTTGCTGATATGTCTTTTTCATAACTGTTTCAGTTTATAATTTGCATTGTTTTTATTTCTCCATGGCGAATGTATTCGCTTAGCGCACTACAATCTTCTTGCCGTTCTGGATGTAGAGGCCCTTGTTTCGTTGAACGTTGGACGTTGAACGCTGGACGATACGTCCTTGCAGGTCATAGATGGGCTGTTGGGCCGTTGCCAGTTGAACGTCGAAGATGCCAGTGGTGGTGTCGTCGCCTATGGTGATGAACTCACGAGCAGGATCGGCATCGCCTTCATACTCTATGTAGCACTTGCCAGCGGGGATGACAGCCTCAGCAGCAACCTTGTAGAAGCCCACGCCCTTGCTTCCAACGGCTAAGGCATAGATCTTGCCAGTGCCTGTCACGGTGCCATCGCTGGCCTTCAGCAGATTGGTCTCAGGAGCTTCGGCGCTGGGAATGATTGTGCCGTCCCATGTTCCTTCGCCTTTCACCAAGATGGGTGTGCCAGCAGGAACGCTGCTTACTTTCTCATACTTTACACTTGTAGCAGAAACCTCTGTTACCACGTAGGCCACCTCGTCTGTGAATTCTACGGGGAAGGATGTCACATGGGTTGCCCAGCCAGCATCCGTGACCTCAAATTGCTCGACAGCATTGGGCTTCAACAGCCTGATATTGCCAATACCGACATTGCCAAGAGACTTTTCTGTATAAATCCACTTCACATAGCGCACGCCAGCGCCCAGCTCGAAGCCTTGGTCAGCCAATAAAGTGGTACCGCCAATTTCGTCTTCGCCAAATGTGGCCAAATCGGCAAAGTCTTCGCCATTCTCAGATGTCTGCACGGTGAAGGTGCCAGTGCCGAAACTGTTACCTTTGATATCGAAGAATAGCAAGCCAGGTTCCCCGTCGAAATACAACATCACCCAGTCGCCTGTTGAGTTGAATTTCAGCTTAGTAGTGGGATTTGTTGTAGCAGAATAGTCAGAATCAAGGCCCTCCATAGTCAGACCATCGGTGCCTTCAATGTCGGCTTTTCCACCATTGAACTCGAAGGGCAGCGTGGCAACAGTGGGAGCCACGTAAGCGGCCTGTGTGATGGTGAAGGTAGCAGTTGCTTCGCCAGCGGTGATGGTGAATGTGGTTGTGCGCTCGTCACCCTTGTTGGCTTCCACGGTATACTTCAGCTTGTCGTCGCCATCCTGCACTAATGTAGCCCAAGCGTCACCGCCGGTGATGGTCAGGCTTTCGTCGCCGAGGTTGGCTGTGGTCATGGTGATGGTGCCTTCGCCGCCTTCAGCAGGAACCTCGATGGTTTCAGGGTTGACGCTGATGCTGGGCTGCGGCACGGCCTCGGTGTCCCACACGATGGTTATCTTGTCGAGATACATGGCACCGCTCTTTGAGCGCAGTCCGATGAACTGATAGCTGCCATCGATGGTCAGCGTGGTGGGTTGGTCGTCACCGTAAGCAATAGAGCCAAGAAGGACACCCTGCTTGCTGTTGTCATAGAGGTCGGCAGCCGATTCGTAGGCGGATGCTTTTCCATATATATCTAAGGTGCGTCCGTCTGAGGTGCTGGCGTTCCAAACTACTGTGACAGACTTTACATCACCTCCTGATGCAGTGGTAATGATACCTGAATTGTTGTTGTTTGTGCGCAGCTGGATAGCATCGTTGCCACCAGCACTGTTGCCAGCATAGACGGCGTCGGTATTGCACGTCACATCCTTCCAGTCTTTGTAGCTGGTTCCTTCAACGCCAGTCTTTGCACGTGTCAGCACGTCGGTATTCTCAGCCACCTGCTCTTCTCCGGCGGCCTGTGTGATGGTGACGGTGACAGGCTCTGCATCACCGCAAGTGACGATGAAGGTGGCAGTGCGCTCTTCGGTGGTTCCATTGGCTTCCACGGTGTAGTCAATATTCTCGTCGTTCACCTTCAATTCAACCCAATCATCACCGCCTTCGATGCTGATGCCTTCGCCGTCGAGGTTCACCTTGGTCACCGTGATGGTTCCCTCGGCACCTTCTGCAGGAACCTCGATAGTTGTGGGTTCAAGTGTGAAGATGGGCTGTGCGTTTTCTTCCACCACGACATTGGTGGGGTTGGCAATCTGCACACTATTATTGTAAGAACCGATGTTGCCGGTCAGCGTGAGAACGTCGCCGACCTCGAAATTAATGTCATCGGCCTTGCCGAAGCGCACTGCGACCGTGTTTTCTCCTTGAGCAATGGTGACGCTCGAACCGTTGGTGTCGGTTACGATGTTGGTCACAGTAGCTTCCTCTATTTTCACCAGCCAAGCCTGCTTGTCGCTGCTGTTCACCTGGGCGATGGTCATCACCTCAGGATTGATAACATTGCCCTCACTTATCATTTCCACAGTGGGTTCGGTAATTTGGAGCAATCCTTTGTATAGTGAGAGTGTACCCTTCGCCTTGATTTCCTGACCTATTGCAGCGTCAAATTCGCCAAAGACGGCGATGGCGGCGGTTTCGTCCTGCATATAAGCAGTGGTCTTACCGCTATTGTTGACGGTGAAACTGGTGATGATGCCCTGGGTGTTCACGACGCTGCCCGTAGCCTGTGCCCGTGCTGCGGCAATGGTCATCACGACGTCGGGGTTGCCCTTCTGTGTCACGGTCACCGTCTTCGTCACTGTTTTGCTATCGTATGTGTAGGTGAGCGTCACCGATGCACTACGGTCGGCAGGATCTTCATTTTTGGTGACAGTGAAAGGCACAGCACCAGCAGTGGCATTGCCGAAGGTGATCCAGCTCTCAGCGCAGGCAGCTGTCAGCACACCGCCGGCTACGGGATTGTTAATGGTGTAGGCGATGCTGCCGCTGGTGACATCGTATGCTATTTCCACATTATCGGCATTGATGCTGGGAGGAATCTCGCCGCTGGCCACTTTCTTGTAGAATGCGAAGGTCTGGCCTGCTATGTTAGATGGGAAGTCACCATTATTGGAAAGTTTATAGCTGCGCCAGTCCTGCGAGTTGTAGATGCCTATATAACGTCCTTGCCCTACGTTGTAAAGATAATCATCTTTGATGATAAAGGTGGTGTTTTCGCCTGTTCCCACTTTCAATCCATTGTTGGAGTTGGTGCAATAGAGCCATTTTTCTGTATCTCCATTGGGATAGAAGGCGTAATTTCCTTCATCGTCAATAGAGAGCGTCCAACGGATATTGTTATCCACCGTTCCAGTCAAAGCATCGTTGACAATGGTCACGGCTACGGCAGCAGGAGCAGCCGAAGTGCCCTTGTCGTTCGACATGGCATAGTTGTCACCATTGTTTCCTACGATGACAAACACGTCATCCGCGGTTAGGTCGGCAAGGTTGGTCTTCACCCAGCTGTAATCGCCGCTTTCTGTCCACTGGGCAGTGAAGGTGACATTTGAGTTGACGGTATAATCATCGCCAGCGTCGTATGTGTCCGTTCCGTCGCTCCATCCGCCGAAAGTGAAGTCGTCCTTCGTGGGGGCATCAGCCAGCGTGATTTTCGTTCCCTTCTCAACACCAGTCACATTGCTGGGGCATCCGCTTGTTCCACCGTTGCAGTCGTAGGTCACGGTGTAGGTGGCAGGGGGGGGAGGTGTGCTGCCATCTTCTTCTGCATTTACGCCCCATACGACAAAGCGTTTTCCACTGGTCGCAGTAAAAGTTAATTCTACATCAGCAGAAAGGGCATTACTAAAAGCAATAACCTTATAATAGTCATCGGTAGTTGCATCTCCATTGAAAATGAATGGAGAATTGCCTTTAATACCAGAATTGGCAGTAAGGGCAATGTCCTCCGAATAACCTGTAGGTGTTACAGTCAAAGTGACGGTCTCACCATTCCATGCAGCAGTGTGCAAGTGCAGATACTTTGTTCCAGAAGGCACGGTAATCTTCATCGCGCCTGCTGCTGATGAGGTACCAGCTTTAATACCATCGTAGTTCGATTCGCCAATGGCGACACTACACTTGCTGGCACTTGTTCCGCCAGTGGTGGAGAGTTCTACATCGCTCGTGAAGACGGCCGAGTAGTCATTCTGGGCCATCGCCACAAGGTTCCCTCCCCCCAGCAATACCAGGAGCAGGGCGAGTGTTTTGAATGTTAATGATTTAAGCATAATAGATTAATTTTAGAAATAATGTGAATTGTTTTTGTTCTGTTTTGATTACTGTTTGCGGCAAAGTGGACGAGTTGTCTTTAGGTCGTTCTTCCGTTTGCGTGCAAAGGTAGTAAGAATATTTGGAGTGTGCAAGCAAACGGGGATGTTTTTTTGTTCGTTTTTCCGACGTTTTTTGCCACTTGCTCAGAAGGGGTGTTCCATTTGCTGTCGCCACCTCTCGTTGTCTGATGACAATGGCTCCCCAGCCCCCGCTACTCCCCTCGTAGAGAGGAAGTTGGGTGGGGCATTTGGCCTTGTGGCTACGGGTTGAAAAAAAAAAGTCGTATGGTTTGCAAAAATTTGGCGTTGACTTTTTGAAAAAAGTCAACGCCAAATTTTTATTCCAAGGCCTGGAATTTTTACGAACGCAAGCACAGGATTAACCGCATGCCGCATAATCATCCAAAATGACATGGCGCTCGCCGTTGCAGATGGCTTCCGCCATGGCATTCAGTGCCAGACAACAGACGGGACGAGGGGTCGTTAGTGCTGGGCGTCCTTCTTGCGTATTTCCACGCGGCGTATCTTGCCGCTGATGGTCTTGGGCAGCTCGTCGACGAACTCCACGATGCGGGGGTACTTGTAGGGAGCGGTGACGTGCTTCACGTGCTGCTGCAGCTCCTTCACGAGTGCGTCGCCAGCCTTGTCCTTCCACTCCTTGCCCAGCACCACGGTGGCCTTCACCACCATGCCGCGCACGTCGTCGGGCACGCCGGTGATGGCGCACTCCACCACGGCGGGGTGGGTCATCAGTGCCGATTCCACCTCGAAGGGGCCTATGCGGTAGCCACTCGACTTGATGACATCGTCCTTGCGCCCCTCAAACCAGTAGTAGCCGTCTTCGTCGCGCCATGCCATGTCGCCCGTGTGGTAGATGCCGTCGTGCCATGCCTCGTGCGTCAGCTCCTCGTCGCGGTAGTATTCCTTGAAGAGTCCGAGGGGCTTCTTGTCGCCCACGCGGATGACAATCTCGCCCTTCTCGCCATCCTCGCAGGGGGTGCCGTCGGCACGCAGCAGGTCGATGTTGTATTGTCCGTTGGGTATGCCCATCGAGCCGGGCTTGGGCGTCATCCATGGGAAGGTGCCCAGCGTCATGGTGGTCTCGGTCTGTCCGAATCCCTCCATGATGCGCAGCCCAATCAGCTCTTGCAGCTTGTCGAAGACAGCGGGGTTGAGTGCTTCGCCAGCCGTGCAGCAGTATTCGAGTGCGCTCAGGTCGTATTTCGACAGGTCTTCGCGAATCATGAAGCGATAGATGGTGGGGGGTGCGCAGAAGCTGGTGACGTGGTATTTCTCCATCTGCCGGAGCAGGGTGTCGGCTGAGAACTTCTCGTGGTCGAAGACGAAGACGGTGGCACCGGCGAACCACTGTCCGTAGAACTTGCCCCATACGGCCTTTCCCCAGCCAGTGTCGGCCACGGTGAGGTGGAGCGAGCCGGGGTGCAGGTTGTGCCAGAAGACACCCGTGGTGAGGTGCCCCATGGCATAGAGGAAGTCGTGTGCCACCATCTTAGGCTCGCCGCTGGTGCCACTGGTGAAGTACATCAGCATGGTGTCGTCGTTGTCGTTCACATGGGCGGGGCGCACGAAGGGTGGTGCTTGCATCCACTCCTGCTGCCAATGGTGCCAGGCGGTGTTGGGCGCGTCGTGCGTGTCGTGGCAATGCCACGACAGACGGGACTCTACCTTCAACAGCAGCTTCACTGTTGGGCTTTCGGGCATGGCGGCCTCCACTTGGCTCACCACATAGTCGTCGTCGACGCAGATGATGGCTTTTACGCTTGCGCGCGTGTTTCTATATATAATGTCTTTCTTCGTCAGCATGTGGGTGGCAGGGATGACGATGGCACCCAGCTTGCACAGTGCAAGCATGGCGAGCCACCACTCGTAGCGGCGCTTCAGGATGAGCATCACGGGGTCGCCCTTGCCTATGCCCAGGCTCTGCAGGTAGGCGGCGGCCTGGTCGGTCTGCTGTTTCAGTTGGGCGAAGGTGGCCCGCAGCTCCTCGCCTTGGTCGTTGGTCCACAGCAGTGCCAGGCCGTCGGGGTTCTCGTCGGCCCAGGCGTCCATCACGTCGTAGGCGAAATTGAAATGCTCGGGGATGATGAACTCCAGGTTGCTGTTGTAGTCCTCTATGGAGTCGAAATGCGTTTTCCTTAAAAATCTTTCTACCATACTGTCTTTCTTCTTTTTTTTTCGTTATGACGTAATTTCGTTATAACGTTATAACGCTGTTTTATTTCGTTACAACGTTATGACGTTATTTCGTGATAACGCCATTAAAAAAACTATTCCACTGTAAATGCCAAGAATTTCACGGCCTTGTTGCCCAATGCCAGCATGCCGTGTGGTTTTGAGGAGTCGAAGTAGATGCTGTCGCCCTCTTCGAGTATGATAGTCTTTCCGCCCAAGTAGAGCTGCATGGTGCCTTCGAGCACCAGGTTGAACTCCTGCCCCGGATGCGAGTTCTTGTACACTTTGTGTGCGTCGGGCTTTGGCTCCACGCTGACGATGAACACGTCGGCCTTGTGCCCCACGAATCCCGACACCAGGCTCTGGTATTTGTATGCCTTGGTGCGCTCCACGCTCATGCCCTGTCCGCGTCGCACCACGTAGTAGCCTTTCATGTGGGGTGCCTCGGCAAACATCAGCTCCTCGGCCGAGATGCCATACTTGCGTGCAATCTTCATCAAGTTGGTGATGGTGATGTCGGCCTCGCCGGCTTCGATGCTCAAATAGCGCTCTTCGCTGAGGCCGATGACCTCGGCCACCTCGGCCGCGGTGAGGTCGAGCACGTCGCGCAGTCCGCGCAAGCGCTCGCCAATCTGTTTCAGTTGGTCGTCCATAAATATTTTTGCGTTAGTAAGAAAACAGAGTGCAAAAGTACGAAGAAAATTTTTATTACTGCCATTTTTGCATGGAAAAGATGCCCTGTGTGGCAAGATTTTTGAGTTGAAATAATCTACATCGGCGGGTGGAAGGCAGAAAGGGGGTGCGACGGTCGCTTTCGCCCTGCCCACTTGCGGTGTAGCCCTGCCCCTTGGGCGCGAGTCAACTTTTCGCAGTGGAGTTGTGAACCTTATATCAAGAATCTATGCAAAAATACTTAAAAAATATGTATTAATGGGCAGCCGATTCATGGGAATTTTGTATCTTTGCACCCTATAATCTGTTTTTAAGGAGAAAGATTGAGAAATGGGAAAAATCATTGCATTGGCCAACCAGAAGGGCGGCGTAGGTAAAACCACGACAACCATCAACCTGGCAGCATCGCTGGCCACGCTCGAGAAGAGCGTGCTGGTGGTGGATGCCGACCCCCAGGCAAACGCATCGAGCGGCCTGGGCGTGAACATCAAGGAGGTGGACTGCTCGATTTATGAGTGCATCATCGACAAGGCCGATGTGCGCGAAGCCATCTACACCACCGACATCGAAGGCCTTGACATCATACCCAGCCACATCGACCTGGTGGGTGCCGAGATAGAAATGCTGAACCTGGACAACCGCGAGCGGGTGATCAAGAACCTGCTGGCTCCCATCATGTCCGACTACGACTATATCCTCATCGACTGCTCGCCATCGCTGGGCCTCATCACGGTGAACGCGCTCACGGCCGCCGACTCGGTCATCATCCCCGTGCAGTGCGAGTATTTCGCACTGGAGGGCATCTCGAAACTGCTGAACACCATCAAGATTATCAAGTCGAAGCTGAACACCCGCTTGGAGATTGAAGGCTTCCTGCTGACGATGTACGACTCGCGCCTGCGACTGGCCAACCAAATCTACGACGAGGTGAAGCGCCACTTCCAGGAGCTGGTGTTCAAGACCGTCATCCAGCGCAATGTGAAGCTCAGCGAGAGTCCCTCGCACGGGCTCCCCGTCATTCTCTACGATGCCGACTGCACCGGCACCAAGAACTACTTGGCACTGGCGAAGGAGATTATTGGCCGATAAAGCCCCCTAAGTTAGGGGGTTGGGGGTCTGAACAAGCGCACGCTCCCAATGTCTAACAAATAACGTAAGGGTCTGATATACGCTTGTTCAGACCCCCTACCCCCTATCTAAGGGGGCTTATATGGCTGTACGAAAGAAATATGATAAGAGCGTCATTGGCCGAGGCCTTGACGACATGGGGCTGGGACGTGGGCTGGATGCCCTCATCGACACGAGCGATGTGAAGACGCAAGGCTCGTCGAACCTCAACGAGATTCCCATCGAGCAGATAGAGCCAAACCCCGAACAGCCCCGACGCGAGTTCGACGAGACCGCCATGCAAGAGCTGGCCAACAGCATCGCCACCATGGGCATCATCGCACCCATCACGCTGAGGCAGGTGGCACCCGAGCACTACCAGATCATTGCTGGTGAGCGGCGCTGGAGAGCTTCGCAAAGGGCGGGGTTGAAGACCATACCCGCCTACATACGCACGGTGGAAGACGAGAACGTGATGGAGCTGGCGCTGGTGGAGAACATCCAGCGCGAGGACCTGAACGCCATCGAGATTGCACTGGCCTACGAGCACCTGGCCGAGACAACGGGCATGACGCAGGAGAAGATTAGCGAGCGGGTGGGCAAGAGCCGTACCGCCGTGACCAACTATATGCGTCTGCTGAAGTTGCCCGCACAGATACAGATGGCACTGAAGAACCGCGAGATCGACATGGGGCATGCCCGTGCACTGCTGGCCCTCGACTCGCCATCGCTGCAGCTGAAGCTCTTCCGCGACGTGCTGAAAAACCAGTACAGCGTGCGCAAGGTGGAGGAGATGGTGCAGATGCTGAAGCAGGGCGAAGATGTGCAGGCCGCAAAGAAGAAGATTAGCGCCAAGGCCCAGTTGCCCAAGGAGATGACCGACGCCCGCAATGCGCTGGCCTCGCTGCTGGGAGCCAAGGTGCAGATCACCTGCTCGCAGAGCGGGAAGGGGAAAATCAGCATCCCCTTTGCCGATGCCAACGAACTGAAGCGAATCATGGAGGCCTGTGGGGTGAAGTGAGAAGTGAGTGGTGAGTAATAAAATGGTGATAATGAACAAAGTCAAACATACAATCTCTTTGCGGTGGATAGTGTTTTCGGCATTATTCATTCTTCACCATTCAGTGTTCATCAGTCACGTGGAGGCTCAGACCGAGGTCACCGACTCCATCGTGATGGCTCTCGACTCGATGTACAACGCCATGGGCACCGTAGCACCCGGAGCCTCCGGAGAATCTGGGATAACCGGAGATTCCGGAATACCCGAAACATCCAAGGCCTCTGGCCGCGACTGGAGCACCTGGCGCCCCGACCCCCAGCGCGCGCTGTGGCTGGCGCTGGTCATCCCCGGTGGCGGACAAATCTACAACCGCAAGTACTGGAAGCTGCCCATCGTCTACGGTGGATTCGTGGGATGCATCTATGCCATGCGCTGGAACAACATGATGTACAAGGACTACGCACAGGCCTATCTCGACATCATGGACGACGACCCCACCACCGCCAGCTACAACAAGTTCCTGCACCTGGGTCGCCAGATTACGCCCCAGAACGAGAGCCGCTACCAGCAAATATTCAAGAAGCGCAAAGACCGCTACCGCCGTTGGCGCGACCTGAGCTTTTTTGTCATGGTGGGCGTCTATGCCATCTCGGTCATCGATGCCTACGTGGATGCCGAGCTGTCGGTGTTCGACATCTCGAAAGACCTCTCGATGAAGCTGCGCCCCACCGTCATTAGTAATGGCATGGGCCGCAACCCGCTCGCTGCCGCCTCGCTGGGCGCCAGCTGCGTGCTCGACTTCTGATTTGCGCCCTTGCTGGGCTAAATATATATAAACGACAAATGACTAATGAAATATGAAGAAGAAAACCATACTTGCCCTTCTGGCCCTGTTGCCGATGGCGCTGTCCGCACAAATTGTTGACACCGACGACCTTGACGACTATGACGACGAGGATGAGGCTGAGGTGGAGGTGCTCGACGACGCTGACGACGGCGACTTCAGTCAGGGCTTCGACTTCCCCGAAGCGCTGGCCGATGCCAACATCGACAGTCTGATGAGCCAATACATGTCGAAGACCTATCTGCAGACCGACGAAGGCTGTCAGCAGCTGAGCGAGAACCCACAGGTGGATCGCGAGGTATACATCGACCGTCTGCGCCGCATGCCCACGGTGATGGAGATGGCCTACAACGACGTGGTGCGCTCGTGCATCGACCGCTATATGGTGCGTCTGCGCCGCCAGGTGAGCTACATGCTCGGCGCCGCCAACTTCTATATGCCCATCTTCGAGCAAGCCCTCGACACCTATCAGCTGCCATTGGAGCTGAAGTACCTGCCCATCATCGAGTCGGCACTCAACCCCACGGCCGTCTCGCGTGCTGGTGCCACCGGCCTGTGGCAGTTCATGCTGGCCACGGGCAAGGCCTACGGTCTGGAGGTGACCTCCTACAGCGACGACCGCCGCGACCCTGTGAAGTCGAGCATCGCTGCCGCCCGCTACCTGCGCGACCTCTACAATATCTTCGGCGACTGGAACCTCGTCATCGCCGCCTACAACTGCGGACCCGAAAACATCAACAAGGCCATCCGCCGTTCGGGTGGCAAGCGCGACTACTGGGCCATCTATCCCTATCTGCCCAAGGAGACACGCGGCTATGTGCCCGCCTTCATCGCCGCCAACTATGCCATGACCTACTATTGCGAGCATGGCATCTGCCCCATGCAGAGCAAACTGCCGGTGAAGACCGACACGGTGATGGTGGACCGCAACATCACCTTCGACCAGGTGGCCCGCGTCTGCGACCTCGACATCGACATGCTGCGCTCGCTCAACCCCGCCTATCGCCGCGACGTGGTGCCCGGACTCTCGGCGCCGTCGCCACTGCGTCTGCCCACCACCGAGGTGGGGCGCTTCATCGACATGCAGGACTCCATCTACCATCATGCCGCCACTATGCAACTGAAGCGCGACGAGGTGGCCATCGACGAGCGTCCCGTGGCGCAACCCACACAGAAGCGTACCACGCAGAAGCGCACCGCACAGCGTGCCGTCACCGTGAAGGTGAAGCGCGGCGACTCGCTGAGCGCCATCGCACGGCGCAACGGCACCACCGTGGCGCGCATCAAAAAGCTGAACGGCCTGCGAGGCAACAACATCCGAGTGGGTCAGAGTATACGTGTGAAGTAGCTGCAACACCCAAACACCCCCATGCCCTATGCTGACTGAAGAGGAAATCATGCTCCGCGAAGCCACTGACGACAAAATGATCAGCGAGGCTTACGACCGACTGATTGGCGACTATCTCAACTCGCGCCACCGCAAGAAGGTAGACATCATCACGAAGGCGTTCAACTTTGCCCGGCAAGCACACAAAGGCGTGCGACGACTGTCGGGCGAACCCTATATCATGCACCCCATCGCTGTGGCGCAAATCGTGTGCTCCGAGATAGGGCTGGGCAGCACCAGCATCTGCTCGGCACTGCTGCACGACGTGGTGGAGGACACCGACTACACCGTGGAGGACATCGCCAACATGTTTGGCGAAAAGATAGCACAAATCGTTGATGGACTGACGAAGATCAGTGGCGGCATCTTTGGCGAGCAGGCATCGGCACAAGCCGAGAACTTCAAGAAGCTGCTGCTGACGATGAGCGAGGACATCCGCGTCATCATCATCAAGATTGCCGACCGCCTGCACAACATGCGCACGCTGGAGTCGCAACCCGCCAACAAGCAATACAAGATTGCCGGCGAGACGCTCTACCTCTATGCACCGCTGGCCCACCGCCTGGGACTATACAAAATAAAGTCGGAGCTGGAGAACCTCAGCTTCCGCTTCGAGCACCCCGAGGAATATGCCACCATCGTGAGGCAGCTGGAGAGTAGCAGCGTGTCGCGCCACCAGTCGTTCGAGCAGTTCACTGAGCCTATCGAGAAAGTGCTGAAGCAGATGGGCTTCGACTATGAGATAAGGGAGCGCGTGAAGACCCCTTACTCCATTTGGAATAAGATGCAGAACAAGCACGTCACCTTCGACGAGATTTACGACATCCTGGCCGTGCGCATCATCTTCAAGCCCAAGGACCGCCGCGAAGAAGTGGACGACTGCTTCAAGATCTACACCGCCCTGACCAAGATTTACCGCCGCCACCCCGACCGCCTTCGCGACTGGCTCACCAAGCCCAAGGCCAACGGCTACCAGGCGCTGCACGTCACCCTGATGTCGCACCAAGGACTGTGGATAGAGGTGCAGATACGCTCCGACCGCATGGACGAGATTGCCGAGCAGGGACTGGCCGCACACTGGAAGTACAAGGAGGGCGACCACAATGCCGACCCCGAGTCGGTGGAGATTGTGGAAGACGAGAGCGAGATGAACGAGTGGCTGCACACCATCAAGGAAATCCTCGACGACCCGCAGCCCGATGCCATGGACTTCCTCGACGCCATCAAGCTCAACCTCTTTGCCAGCGAGATATTCGTGTTCACGCCGAAGGGCGAAATCAAGACCATGCCCGCCGTGTGCTCCGTGCTCGACTTTGCCTTCTCCATCCACACCTTCCTGGGCAGCCACTGCATCGGTGCCAAGGTGAACCACAAGCTGGTGCCCCTGAGCCACCGCCTGAGCAGCGGCGACCAGGTGGAAGTGCTCACCAGCAAGTCGCAGCATGTGCAGCCCTCGTGGATTAACTTTGTCTACACCGCCAAGGCCAAGGCCAAGGTGCAGGCCTTTGTGCGCCGAGGGCAGCGCGAGGTGCAGAAGAAGGGCGAGGAGATGCTCAACGCATGGTTGGAGAGCAACGGCTTCGAGCAGGCACAGACCATCATCGACCGTCTCAGCAACTACCATGAGTGCAGGACGCGCGAAGACTTCTTCCTGCAGATTGGCGAGAAGAAAATCGTGCTGGGCAGTGCCGATGCCGACGAGCTGAAAGGGAAGAACAAGAAGAAGACCGAGAGCAGCGGTGGATGGCGCAGGTATGTCCCCTTTGTGAAAGCGAAGAAAAACGAGGAGGCTGAGAAACCCGAAATCTTCGTCGTGCCCGAGCAATTCAACCGCAAGAAGCCCATCATCCTGAGCGAGGAGAACATCCAGCAGTATATCTTCCCCAACGACTGCTGCCACCCCATTCCGGGCGACGATGTGCTTGGATATATCGACAACCAGAATCGCATAGAGATACACAAGCGTGCATGTCCCGTGGCCAACCGTCTGAAGGCCAGTTATGGCAACCGCATCGTCGACGTGAAATGGGACATGCACAAGCAGCTCTTCTTCGATGCCATCATCCATCTGGGAGGCATCGACCGCCGAGGGCTGGTGAACGAGGTGACGCGCGTCATCAGCAACCAGCTCAGCGTCGACATCCGTCGTCTGTCCTTCACCACCGAGGATGGCATTTTCGAAGGCACCATCGCCCTGCGCGTACACGACCGCGACGATGTGAAGGCTATCCTCGACAGTCTGAAGGAAGTGGAAAACCTGAAAGAAGTGAGAAGTGAACAGTGAGGAGGAGTGAGGAGTGAGGAGTTAGGAGTTTGCGAATCCCAAAACATCTCCTAACTCGTAATTCCTAACTCGTAACTCCTAACTCCTAACTCCTAACTCGTAACTCCTAACTCCCTTTTTGTCTTCTTACCTTGAAGCGGTCGAAACCCTCGCCATAGACGCCGATGACGGCACTCTGGCTGACGAAGGCCGAGGGGTCGATGTCGTTGATGATGCGGAAGATGAGGTCGCTCTGCCGTTTCTTCGCCAACACGAAGAGCATCTTCACCTCCTTGCCGCTGTAGAAACCATGCGAGTCGATGACGGTGCAGCCGCGGTGAGGCTCGCGGTTGATGCGCTCGCCAATCTCCTTATATTTGTCGCTGATGATGAAGAACTGCACCGAGCGGCGCATGGAGTTCACCACCTGGTCGATGCAGAAGGCCGTTACATAGAGCACCACATAGCCGTAGATCACCTTCTCCCAATCCTTCAGCACAAAATAGCTACTGCTGATGATGACCACATCGCAGATGAGGATGACGCGCCCCAGCGACACGTCGCGATACTTGTTCACGATGGCCGCGATGATGTCGGTGCCACCCGTGGAGCCATTGTTGGCCAGTCCCAAGCCCACGCCGCAGCCGCAAAACACCGAGCCGATGATGGCTGCCATGAAAGGCTGGTCGGCCAACAGGTGGGCGGTGTAGCTTTCGGTGACGATGCCCACAGCCACCGTCAGCACGGTCACGGCAAACACGGTCTTCACGCAGAAGCGCCAGCCCAGAATCTTCAATGCAAACAGCAGCAGCACGGCATTGATGACAAAATAGCTGAACTGCACGGGGATGCCCGTGGCCCAGAACAGTATCGATGTCACACCGGCCACGCCGCCAGTGGTGATGTTGTTGGGAAGCAGGAAAACAGCCCATCCGATGCAATACGACAGCATGGCAATCGTAATCATCACATAGTCGCGAAACTCGCGTCCGATGGAGGCTTTTGATGGTTTATGCATAGTACTTGGTTGATTAGTGGGGGCAAAGGTAATAAAATAATTCGACTTTACCCAATGCCGCGACAATATTTTTCGCTTTGACAACATTTTCTTTTTCATAATGAGTCCACTTGAAAAAGACACAATATGATAGCAATGGTGAAATAATACGAAGCGCAGCCCTTCCCCTCCCTTTACACTGCCCTTAACACACCTTTTGCCAGAGCATTCCCGTTGCCCCCGCCCTTGAAAGGCAATTGCGAGGAGGGAGCAATTGCCTTGCAGGGGTGGGGAAGCAGCGGGAGGAAAAACACCACGCCTTTTTGGTTGGCAGCGTTCGGGGACGATATTGGCAGCGCCCGCTGCCAATAATGGCGGCGGGCGGGAACCATGATGGCAGCGCCCGCTGCCTACCCGTTTTCATTCTGTGAAGTGTTATTGTCGCTTTTCTGGATCATATTCGTTCATCATAATCGCTCCAAGTCATATTTCAACTGTTACTCAACTTCCCCACTGCAAGGTGGTTGACCTCTTTGTTCTGTGCTCCACTTTTCGTTTCTCGATGCCTGAATCGTTTGCGATTTTCAAGAACTTTGTGCCTTCCAAGCGCGAACTTACTCCATCTCAGCAAAAAAAGAAATAATTTTCTTTGTTTTGCGCTCGACTTTTCGTAACTTTGCACACGAATTCAAACCATTAAGCAATAAAACAATGAAAAAACATTTCTTTTTTATGACGGCCCTCTTGATGGGCTTGGTGATAGCCGTGAGCAGCTGCAAGGACAGCAAGAAAGCTGATGCCGATGAAAACGGCTCGGAGAAAGTGGAGAAGATACAGAAGCTGACGAAGATTAACTCGGCTGCCGATCTGGACAATCTCGACATGGACAACCTCGACCTCGACGACCTGGCAAAGCTGGATGACCTGGAGGGACTCGACGACCTGAACTTTGACGAGCTGACCGAGTCGCAGGCCAACAACCTGCTGAAGGTGATGATGCTTCTGGCCAACAAGGATATGCCCGAGATTGAAGACGAGGACGTGAAGCTCAAAGGAATCACCATGGAGGGCGATGACATCACCTTCGGCCTCGAAATGAGCAAGGAAGCATTGAAGGGAATGCCCATCAGCATGCTTGAGATGGTACTCAACTCGCCTGAGCTGAAAGAAGCCATGATGACCGAGATGGTGGGTGGCATCACCAGTGGCGACGACGACATGGACAGCTTCTTCAAGGTGATCATCGCAGCCAAGAAGAACTTCTGCTTGAAGTTCATCGATGGCGGCAACGGTGAGTCGGCAGTATGCCGCCTCGAAGGCGAGGAGATGGCAAAGCTGATGAATGCTGCCAAGGAAACGGAAGAATAAACCTTAATTCTGAAACAAATATTATATTATCATGTACACACGCATGACCGCTGCTGAGGCAGCAGCGCTGATCAAAAACGGCGACAACATCGCCATGAGTGGCTTCACGCCCGCTGGCGTGGCCAAGGCAACAACCAAGGAGCTGGCCAAGATTGCAGTGAAAGAGCACGAGGCCGGACGCGAGTTCAAGGTGGGCATCTTCACTGGTGCCAGCACGGGCCAGAGCACCGACGGCGACCTGGCCGCCGCACAGGCACTGAAGTATCGCGCACCCTACACCACCAACCCCGACTTCCGCAAGCACGTGAACATGGGCGAGATTCCCTACAACGACTTGCACCTGAGCCACATGGCACAGG
>JAEEGG010010236.1_pt1 | contig 20761 bp, 18 predicted proteins | sample 9134161 | NCBI WGS metagenome assembly JAEEGG01 (sample SAMN16246543, study PRJNA631951) | gut metagenome | biome: gut microbiome; feature: rumen; material: CR-attached | host: Bos | place: Iran: Karaj | collected 2018-10 | reverse complement strand
TGACGTTAAGAACGACATGGTTGTGAGGGGGAAATGTTTTCTTGGCTATGAGTACTCTAAAATCCATCCTGTTCAGACCGTCAGAGCCAAAAAGATGTGGGCTATGTTAAATGGAACGATGGACGACTTTATGCCTCTTTATGATGACGGAGCATGCAGCTTCGAAATACAAACTTGGGGCGATTCCATTCAGATTCAATCTGAAAATGAAATGCTGTATTTACAGGAGGAACCAGATAACTGGAATGAAGGATTAGATAGAGAGATGACCAAAGACATGCATCTGACACATGCATTTCATAACCTGTATGAACATTTGGATTTTTCAATTTTTGACTTACTATGGGTGAGAGACTTTAATATCGAGCTACATGCAGAGATAGACTATCACACATATAAAAGTGATGAGTATGGAGATGATTTGAATTGGAGTAAGTGTGACTATTTTGATTAAACCATTAAGAATATGACACTTTACGAATTATTACATCAGGTCTCGTTTGACGAGATAGTGCCATTCATAGAACGGTATCATGGTTGGAATGCATTAGCTTTGTATAAAATCCACTATGACTACCTTCGCCATTTGATGCCAGAATTAGGAGAAGATAGAACAGCGACGGTGTGTAATGGTGAGCTTGACGAGAGTTGGCCGGAACCTCACTTGGCCGCTCATCCTTTAGAAGGAGACTTATGGGAGCATTCTCTTGCCAAGGAACTGATAATAGAACAAGATGTTAAAGCGTCATCGGCTGAGATTGCTATGTGCTGTCTTTGGCACACATCGTTTTGGGGCTTCACAGAAGAACAGCGAGATGAACGGTTCGAGAACCTGGACTATTATTCAGAGGATATGTTTGACCACGATATAACACGCATACGTGCCATGAAAGTTATTCGTGCCGTTGAAGCGGCTGGTGGTAAGGTTCCTTCTATTAAGGAATACTTGAAAGTGCGAGCATTCCATATCACGATACGAAGCAAATGCAAGGAGTTAAAGTCACACAGAAAGGCTTTTGCTAAAGCTGGCATACGCAGGAGTTCAATGCGCAGTTATGCACGCCATATCATCCGAAGAGAATACTATAATCGAATATGGGTGGCAAGTGACGTTGTTAGGGCAATATTAAAATCGCCTATGGCTCAATCTGAAGATTTAAAACCGTTGTTCCTGTGTGATCATATGCAGTCATACGAACATAAAACATTGTCTTATGACAGCCAGAAACGCGTTGCATGGATGAAAGAACTGATTGAAAAATATGAAGCTTACAACTTGCCGCCACAGAAGAACTGCATTGTCTGCATAGGCACGTCTTCCGCTCATCCCTTCAGGGTCGAGGAAGCGAGCATCATAGAATGTATTGTTTCACGTTGCTCAGGTACCAATTTGTTCTATATCTATACAGATGATGAATTGGGACAGGACATGAGAGTAACAACTGTATTTTACGAGTAAAACATAATCATTTATCATATAATTTAATTATTCATCCATCGCTATGCAAAATGTAGCAGTTTGCGGAATAAGAAACGGGTGGTGAAAAAGTGGTGAAAGGTGCATCATCCTGCCCCGATTTGCGTTGCCGATTATGCCATCTCAGAGAGCATATTTTGGGTTACGATTTGGCAACCCAACTCCTTCACCAATCCTCCACAATTTGCTTTTAGTCCCTATTTGGACTTCCTCATTTTTCCTCGTCTTGTCTTTATTTCAGGCTGAATTGCGTTAATCTTCCAAAATCGCTTCGCTTTTACAAGCTTTTTTCGTAACTTTGCCGTCTGCGAAGGCGAACTTACTACGTCTCGGCAAAAAAAGAATAGAATCTTTTGTTTTGCTCTCGACTTTTCGTAACTTTGCAAGCTGAAATGGAAAGACAAAGAGATTACAATTAAATAAAACAACAACATGAAGACTATTACCAACGCAACTTTTCGAGTGGCTCTGATGCTGCTTGCAGTAATGACAGCTCAGACGGCATGGGCCGAGACAACCCCCGTGAGCCTTTCCGTTGACAACGACTATGCCGAAGGCGAAGAGGGCTACTACTATCTGAACATGCCACAGGATGGCTTGTTACAATTAACTCAAACCGACATCGCATTCAAACTCTACGATGACGGCGGCAAGAACGGCAACTACAGCAGCAGTCGTTACGTCTCTACGCTTCAAATCCAGGCACCCGACGACTGTATCTTGGAGATAACGGGTAAGATTATCAACATCAGCCAAGGTGAACTTTACGCTTTCGACGGTACCCAGCTTATCGACACCCAGTTGTTTGAGTTCAATGGCTCGACGAACGTGAATGACATCGGCACCTACAAGACAAACCTCAACAATTTGCTGGTGAAATTCTTCGGAAACGGATACTCATATCCTGGCTTCGAGCTCACCGTTCGCGTGAAACCCGCCCCAAGTTTCAACATCACCCTCACCCAGCTCGACGGCGGAACATGGGCCGTAGAAGGAGGCGGCACGACGAGCATGTACAACAAGACCGTGACACTCACGTTCTCGCCAGAAAACAACCGTGCTGTATCGACGGTGAAGGTGGTGAAGACGGAGGACATGACAACCGAGGTGCAGATTAGCAAGCAGAGCGACACCCAGTACGTTTTCACCATGCCCCTCTACGACGTCACCGTCGTGCCCGACCCCTACGACTGGATGTGGATCAGCAACCACACCACCTGCCGCTTCTCCGTCGACGGCACCTTCAAGGTCAGCGCGAACGAGGGTACCGACGGAGCCATGGCCGACTATCCCACGGTTTCGCCACCGTGGCAGTCGTACATCACCAACAACCAAATCACGCGGTTAGTCATCGACCCTAGTGTGACCGTCATAGGACAATATGCCTTCATGTACCTGAAACTCTCGGAGGTCAGTCTTCCTGAAGGATTGCAGAAGATACACACCGAGGCATTCAGGTATGCTGATATCACTAAAATCACCATACCCACTACGATGACCAACATCTCGACCTATGCATTCTATTGTTGCGACCATCTGGACGACATCTACTGCTTCGCCCCAGCTGCCCAGCTTACCTGGGGAGGCTCTGCGTGGGATTTCATACACGGCACCGAAGGCTACCTCTACGCCACCAAGATGCACGTCCATCCCGACCAGCTCGACGCCTACAATAAGAAGTTCGGAAGCAAGCTCAACGTCACTATTGAGGGCGATCTCGTGGCTACCGACAGCTGGACTGACGCCGGCAACTACGCCGACAGCTTCTCCGACGAGCAGTCCGACATAATCAGCATTACCAACGAGGCCGAGCTGGCACGACTGGCCTATCTCGTCAACGTTGAAAGAAAGACGTTCACCGGCTATACCTTCATCCTTACCAAAGACCTCAATATGCGCCGCCACAAATGGATTCCCATCGGCGACTCTAATATACCTTTCAAGGGTACCTTCGAAGGAGATGGACACACCATCAGCGGCATCGAGGTCTATCAGAATCAGAACGTCTGGTACAGCGGACTCTTCGGCTATGTGGGAGGACTCGACGACAGCACTCCCGTTGGAACGATTCAGAACCTGCGACTGATGAGCAGCTCCATCAATGGCAGTTCTTGTACTGGCGGAATAGCAGGCTACCTGAACTACGGCACGCTGACCAACTGCTTTACTGACGCAATAGTGAATGGTGGCACGAATACAGGTGGACTTGTCGGCTTTATGCATGGTTATAACGATCAGCAGTGCTCCGTTGTCACCGACTGCCTCTATCTGGGCAGCCGTGTCAGCGGCAGTCAACCTACCAGCGCCATCGTGGGCGGCTACGAAGGGACGGTCACCATCAAGGCCTACTACACCAACCCCGACATGGAAGGGAAGACCAGCAACGACGTCTTGGGCGTGAAGTGTGACTGTGCCAACATTTCTTCCGAAAAGGTCACCCTCACCTTCGGCAACGAGGGCAAGATCGTGTACGACGACGACAGCTATTATGCCACCGACGGCAGCGCTACGTTCACCGTCGCCCCTGCTGCCGACTACTTCCAGATCTCAGTCGTCACCATTAACAACAGGGTGTTAGGCGACGACGCCGGCACCTATCCGTTGGAACTTTTAAATGACGAGACCACATGCACCATCTTCGCCGACGCGGACCTGCTGCTGTTCGACAACGCCAGCAACGCAACAGCCATCAGCCAGTGTAACGAGAAAACCTACAACGTTATTCTTTCCGGCCGCACGCTCTACACAGACGGCACGTGGAACACCCTCTGCCTGCCCTTCGACCTGACGTCCAATGATGCGAGCCGTCTGTTCAGATACAAGGATCTGATGACACTCGATAATAGCGAGAATAGCGGCACTGGCTTCGATGCTGCCACAGGCACGCTCACCCTCAACTTCAAAGAAGCAATGGACATTAAGGCCGGCAAGCCCTACATCATCAGGTGGGAAAAGCCTGCCAACTACGTAGCTTACGACGGTACGAACGCAACAACAACCAGCGACATGGTCAATCCCGCCTTCCCGCAAGTGGAGATCAAGAATGTCGAGGCAAATGTTGAGACAGAGTATGTCGACTTCGTTGGCACCTTCTCGCCATACCCCATTACTGGCCAAAACAACACCATCCTCTACCTCGGTGCCGACAACAATCTCTACTGGCCCAACGGCGCCATGACCATCGGCAGCTGCCGCGCATGGTTCAGGCTGCTCGGAGGCCTGCAAGCCTCAGAAAAGGGAGAGAGTCAGGTGCGAGCCTTCAACCTGAACTTCGGCGAGGAGACTAGCATCACAGACAATCACTATGACGCAGACAACAGCCCGTCTCAAGGCTGGTACACCCTCGACGGCCTGAAGCTCAACGGCAGACCTGCTGCAAAGGGATTATATCTGAACAACGGCAAGAAAATAATCATCAAATAAGAATCATCCCCGCCACAAAGAGAGACTCATCTTTTAAAAAGACCTACATACATACATGGTGACAGACATTCATCTATGTAACAAAACATTACATGATGTATGCCCCCTACATAATTCTGCCCAAACCTACACGCTTTTGAGTAAATACCTTGTCGCCGCATCCATTTATGTACCATTTCCTCTGGAATTATGACTAGAGAATTCGCGCAAATACGCACGCCTTTTTTCAAAACGGCGTGCGTATTTTTTCAAATAGCGTGCGTATTTGGGGAAATACTGGCACTATTCAAGAAAAGTGTCCTGCCCAGTGTTTACTGTGTATGTCCAAATTCAAAAATGCAAGTAACATACATGACGTATGGCGGTGTTAATGAGCTTGTTATATGAGAAGATGTAGGTATGTAGGTTGTTTAAGCTTAGAACTCTATGACAATCTTGCCGTTCAGCTGGCGGCCAGTCTCACTTGGTGCACCATTTTCCAGGTTTCTCTATAAAACCGTATCTGTCGCAAAACCTGGTTGGTAAAGCTGTCCCAAAAATAGCTGGAAATGCCCATAAAACTGCGGAATCATCATTTTCCCCAAAACTTTTGCATGGTTAGAATATATATATTAAAAAAAATGTGTAACTTTGCATCCTCATTTTAAAAAAGAACATTATCATGGCATATTTGTTTTCCTCAGAATCCGTGTCGGAAGGACATCCCGACAAAGTGGCCGACCAGATTAGCGACGCCATCCTCGACCAGTTCCTGGCCTATGACCCCCTTGCCCGCGTGGCCTGCGAGACCTTTGTCACCACCGGACAAGTGGTCATCATGGGCGAGGTGCGCAGCGACGTGTATATCGACCTGCAGACCATCGCCCGCAATACCATCAAGAAAATAGGCTACACGAAGGCCGAATATCAGTTCGACGGCGACTCCTGTGGCATCCTCACCGCCATTCACGAGCAGAGTGCGGACATCAACCGAGGTGTGGACCGGGGGAACGACGACGACCAGGGCGCCGGCGACCAAGGCATGATGTTCGGCTATGCCACCAACGAGACGGAGAGCCTGATGCCCGTCAGCCTGGACCTCGCCCACCTGCTGATGCGCACTTTGGCCGACATCCGCCGCGAGGGCCACGTGATGACCTATCTGCGCCCCGATGCGAAGAGCCAGGTGACGGTGCAGTACAGCGACGAGGGCATCCCCGAACGCATCGACACCATCGTCGTCTCCACGCAGCACGACGAGTTTGCCGATGACAGCACCATGCAGGAGACCATCCGCCACGACGTCATCAACATCCTCATTCCCCGCGTTAAAGAGCAGATACATTCCGAGAAAGTGCTCGCCCTGTTCGGCGACGACATCAAGTACTACGTCAACCCCACGGGAAAGTTCGTCATCGGAGGCCCCCACGGAGACACGGGTCTCACGGGCAGAAAAATCATTGTCGACACCTACGGCGGCAAGGGTGCCCACGGCGGCGGGGCCTTCTCGGGCAAGGACAGCAGCAAGGTGGACCGCAGCGCCGCCTACGCTGCCCGCCACATTGCCAAGAACATGGTGGCAGCCGGTGTGGCCGACGAGATGCTGGTACAGGTGGCCTACGCCATCGGTGTGGCCCAACCGATGAACATCTACGTCAACACCTACGGTCGGTCGCACGTGCCGATGACCGACGGCGAGATAGCCCAAAAGATAGCGCAGCTGTTCGACCTGCGCCCGAAGGCCATTGAGCGCACGCTGAAGCTGCGCCAGCCCATGTTCCTGGAGACGGCCGCCTACGGCCACATGGGTCGCCAGCCGATGGTGGTGAAGAAAACTTTCACCAGCCACTACCACGAGACCAAAACCCTTGACATTGAACTCTTTACCTGGGAGAAACTGGACCGTGTGGGTGACATCCGACGGGCATTTGGCCTGTAACGACAGTCTGGCGGAAGCGAATGGATGGAAGCTGGGCGACAGGGTGTTCGACTATCCCATCCTGGTGAACGACGGTGAGCCGGGCACGCCGTTGCCTTTCTCTGTGCGCAACGACAACCTCTTCGCCTTCACCCTGCTGATGTGCCTCATGGTCTTCATCATTGCCTTGTCGCGCTCCATGTATGCCATTACCCAGCAGGCAAAGACCTTTTTCCAACCCTCCCGCAAGGACGGCGACGACATCCCCTCATCCTACCCCACCTTCCACCTCGTCATGATGCCTGTCGGCTGTCTGCTGCTGGCTATCTCCTTCTATGTCTACACCACAGAACACATCACCCGCGACTTCATCTTCGAGAGCCAGCATCTGATAGTCGCCATTTTCTTCGGCTGCTTCGCAGCATATTTCCTGTTGAAGTGGCTGGTCTATGCCTTCGTCAACAGCGTCTTCTTCGGTGGTAAAAAAAGATTACAATGGAACCATGCCTACTTGTTCATCACCTCCCTCTCTGCCACCCTCCTGCTGCCACTGGTCTTCCTGCAGGTCTTTTTTAATCTGAGCATGGAAAAAGCTGTCATTGGTTTTATTTTTATTCTCTTTTTGAACAAAATGCTGACATTTTTCAAGTGCTGGAGCATCTTTTTCCGTCAAAAGCGGCGTTTTTTACAAAATATTTTGTACTTTTGTGCCCTCGAAGCGACACCGCTGCTGGTCTTCGGAGGCATTTGGCTGGCAGTGGTCAATCTTTTGAAAATAAATTTTTAAGACAAAGAGATGATTAAGAAGATCTTGGTTTCGCAGCCAAAACCGACTAGCGAGAAGTCGCCCTATTATGACATTGCCGAACGCTTTGGCGTGGAATTGGTGTTCCGTCCTTTTATTAAAGTTGAGGGGCTGTCGGCACGTGAATTCCGTACCCAGAAAGTGAACATTCTCGACTACACAGCCATTGTGTTCACCTCGCGCCATGCGATAGACCATTTCTTCACGCTGGCCAAGGAGCTGCGTGCAAACATCCCCGAGGAGATGAAGTATTTCTGCGTGACAGAGCAGATTGCACTTTATATTCAGAAATACGTGCAATACCGCAAGCGCAAGGTGTTCTTCGGAACCACCGGCCGTGTCGACGACCTGCTCCCCTCGATGGTGAAACACAAGACGGAGAAGTATCTTGTCCCGCTGAGCGACGTGCACAACGACTCGCTCACGCAGCTGCTCGACTCGAAGAAGCTGCAGCACAAGGAGTGTGTAATGTACCGCACGGTGAGCAACAACTTCACGGAAGAAGAGATTGCCAATTTCGACTACGACATGCTGGTGTTCTTCAGCCCGTCGGGCATTGAGTCGCTGACCAAGAATTTCCCTGGCTTCCAGCAGGACAAGATTGCCATTGCCACCTTCGGACCTGCCACGGCCAAGGCCGCACAGGATGCCGGTCTGCGCCTCGACTTGGAGGCCCCCACAGAGAAATATCCCTCCATGACGGGTGCCCTTCAGCACTACCTGCTCATGCAGGAAGAGGATTGAGAGGCGAGAACGGATCATTGAGCGCGGAGAGTTGAAGGAAAAAGGATTATCCAAAAACGAGCGGATAGTCAGCAGGAAGCTGATTGAACAACTATTCACAGGCGGTCAGAGTCATTCACTGACCGCCTTTCCCGTTAGAATTGTTTACCAGCAAACTTCAAACCCCCATTCTCAAATTCTTATCAGTGTCCCTAAGCGCCGCTTCAAGCATGCCGTCGACCGCAACCGCGTGAAGCGGCAGCTGCGCGAAGCCTACCGCAAGAACAAGCAGCTGCTGTCCTCGCAGCTGGCCGAGGGCCAAGCCGTAGCCCTGGCTTTCGTCTGGCTCTCCGACCATCACCTGCCCACTGCCCAGGTGGAGCATCGCGTTGTCAGCCTGCTCAAGCAAATCTGTGAGAGAATAAACACCGGTTTTGGGAGTAAAAACACGTAGTTAGAATATTTAGCGGAAAATTGGCCTATCTGAAATCTCTCTGGCATCTCCTCTGCTGGCCGCTGAAGTGGCTGTTGCTGCTGCCCATCCTGTTCTACCGGCAGTTCATCTCCCCCTTCACGCCCGCTGCCTGCCGCTTTACGCCTACGTGCTCGCAATATGCGCTGGAGGCCATCCGCAAGCATGGTCCCTTCCGTGGCTTCTACCTCGCCGTCCGGCGAATACTCCGCTGCCATCCCTGGGGCGGCAGTGGCTACGACCCCGTGCCGTGACTCTTCTGCTAGACCATCAGCTCCGCTAGCTTCAGGTCAAAGGGCGTGGTAATCTTGATGTTCTCACGATTGCCCTCCACCATCGTCACTTCATGTCCGTAAGCCTCCACCACGCTGGCATCGTCGGTGAAAGCGTCGCTGTAGGGCTGACGGTTGGCGGCCTTCAGCAGCTGGATGTCGAAGGTCTGCGGGGTCTGCACCAGACAATAGTCGCTGCGAAGCACGTTCCGCTGCGTTGGCACATGGCGCAGGGTCTCCACCACGGGCATCACCGGGATGACAGCCTTGGCCGTGCGCGCCGTCTCAAAGCAGCGGCGGATGACATCGACCGAGACAAATGGCCGCACACCGTCGTGCACACCGACAATACCCTGCGCCCAGTCGGGTACAAGGGCCAGCCCGTTCTGTACACTGTGGAAGCGCGTGGCCCCTCCATCGGCCAGCTGGTAATCGACCTGGAACTGATACTGGCGGCAGAGTGAGAGCCAGTATTCCTGCTGGGCGTGTGGCAGGACAAGAATAATCTGTAAAGCACTGCTGTACTCACGGAAGCGCTTCAACGTGTGCATCAGTACAGGCATACCCCCCACGGGCAGAAACTGCTTGGGCACCTCTCCGCCCATGCGCAGGCCCTTGCCGCCTGCCACGATAACGACATAATCTTCGGTCATAGTAAAGAAATTTGCGGCAAAGATAATCATTTTTCCGAACTTTCAAAAGAATTGTGGAAAGTTTTTTGTACCTTTGCACTTCGTGAAGACAGCATTTCTGATAGCAGCACCGATGAGCGGCAGCGGAAAGACGACCGTTGCCCGCCAGCTGATGGAGCTTTACGTGCGCAAGGGACGACGGGTGCAGCCTTTCAAATGCGGCCCCGACTACATCGACACAAAGTTCCACGAGGCAGTGTGCGGACGGCCGTCGGTGAATCTCGACACGTTCATGGCCTCGCCCGAACATGTCCGCGAGCTTTTTGCCCGCTACGGCGCGGATGCCGACGTGTGCATCGTCGAGGGCATGATGGGCATGTTCGACGGCTACGACCGCGACCACGGCTCGTCAGCCGAGATAGCCCGCGTGCTCGGCATACCCGTGGTGCTGGTGGTCGATGCCAGGAGCGCCGCCTATTCTATGGCAGCGCTGCTCTCCGGCTTTATCCATTTCAGGAACGACATCCGTTTCGCCGGCGTCATCTTCAACAAGGTAGGCTCTGCCCGCCATCAGGCTATGCTCCGGCAGGTTTGCGCCGACCTGGGCCTTCACTGCCTGGCCTGCATCCCCCGCAACAAGGAGCTGGAACAAGGCTCACGCTATCTGGGTCTGGACTTCAGCGGGCTTGCCACCCGGCCGTCTAAAAACGCCCCCCTCCCTTGTGGAGGGGCTGGGGGTGGGCTTCTCGTCGCCCGCAACGCCGAGTCTTTCTCCTTCGTCTATCAGGAGACGCTCGACGCACTGGGCAACGTGACCTTCTTCGACCCGGAGACCGACGTGCCCCGGCTGGACAACTGCCAGCTGCTCTACCTGCCCGGCGGCTATCCTGAGAAGCATCTCGACGCGCTGGTCAGAAACGAGGCCGCGCGTCAGGCCATCCACGACTATGCCGAGCGCGGCGGCCGTGTCATCGCCGAGTGCGGCGGCATGATGTACCTGTGCCGTGACATTCTGACAGACGACGGCGCCTACCCGATGTGCGGCGTGCTGCCCTATAGCATCACCGCCCGGCAAGCCGACCGCCGCCTCTCGCTGGGCTACCGCCAGTTCATCCTCGACGGCAGGGAATACCGGGGACATGAGTTCCACTACACTCAGTTCCTCTCCTCGGGCGTTTCAAATCCACTGCAGCAGTCTGTCTGTCAGGTTTACAATGCCACGGGCGAGCCTGTCAGCACGCCTGTGTTCCGTTATAAGAATGTGCTTGCCAGCTATACCCACCTCTATTTGAATGAAACAAATATATACTAAGACAGGAGACGAGGGGCAGACCAGCCTGCGCGGTGGTGTGCGAGTTCCCAAAGACGACCCGCGCATCGAGGCCAACGGCCAGCTCGACATGCTAAATGCCCTGCTGGGCATGCTGGCGGATGGCGGAAAGGGTGAAGAGCTGCTGCACGACGTGCAGCGCGAGCTGATGGTAGTGATGAGCCATGTGGCCACGCCCGACGGTGAGCAGAATCCGCGACCCCTGCACTGCGACGAGCTGACCCGGCGCATGGAGCAGGCCATCGATGCCGCCCCGACGCCCACGGGCTTCGTCATCCCCAGCGGACTGGCACATGTAGCCCGCGCCCAGTGCCGCACGGCCGAGCGCCGTCTGTGGACAGTGCACCGCGAGCACCCCCTAAACCCTAGCATCCTGCGTATGATCAACAGACTGAGCGACTACCTTTTTGCCGTTGCCTCAAGCCCGTTAAGCTAGGGGAACGGAGGCAAGACACCATTCTTGAACTATCATAAAGATGGAAAAGAAAGAAATATATAGAGGTTCGGGGTTGCACCCCATCATGTTCGCCGGCACGGGCAGCGATGTCGGCAAGAGCATCATCGCCGCCGCCTTTTGCCGCATCTTCCTCCAGGATGGCTATCATCCGGCACCCTTCAAGGCGCAGAACATGGCCCTCAACTCCTATGCCACCCCCGACGGGCTGGAGATAGGCCGAGCGCAGGCCGTACAGGCCGAAGCCGCAGGCATCCCCTGCCATACGGACATGAACCCTCTGCTACTGAAGCCGCAGAGCGACCATACCAGCCAAGTGGTGCTGAACGGCAAACCCATCGGCAACAAGGACGCATACGACTTCTGGAGAAATAAGACCCACCATAGAAGGGAGGAGAGTGGGCACTCTCAAGGTCAGCATCTGTCTTCTCCCCTTCCCCATAGGGAGGGGCTGGGAGAGAGCCTTCGAAAAGAGGTCTGCGCCGCCTTCGACCGCCTTGCCTCGCGCTATAACCCTATCGTGATGGAAGGGGCAGGCAGCATCTCGGAGCTGAACCTCCGCGATACCGACCTGGTGAACCTGCCGATGGCCCGCCATGCGGGGGCAGACGTCATCCTCGTGGGCGACATCGACCGAGGGGGGGTCTTTGCCTCGGTCTATGGCAGCATTGCCCTGCAGACACCCGAGGACAGGGCGATGATCAAGGGCATCATCATCAACAAGTTCCGAGGCGACCTGCGCCTCTTCGACGACGGCCGACGCACGCTGGAGGACATCTGCGGCGTGCCCGTCCTCGGTGTCGTGCCCTATTATAAGGACATCTTTATCGAGGAAGAGGATTCGGTGAGCCTCGAACAGAAGCGGCGCCAGTGGGCCGAGGGAAAGGTGAACATTGCCGTGGTGCTGCTGCGCCACATCTCAAACTTCACTGACTTCGACACGCTGGAGCGCGACCCGCGCGTGAACCTCTTCTATACGAACAACACCAAGGACCTCAGCCGTGCCGACATCATCATCCTGCCCGGCACGAAAGCCACCCTCGACGACCTGCTGGAGCTGCGGCGCAACGGCTGTGCACAGGCCATCGTCCGCGCCCACCGCGACGGCCGCACCGTCGTCGGCATCTGCGGCGGCTACCAGATGCTGGGGCTCTCCGTAGAAGACCCCGACGGCATCGAGGGCTCCGTTGCCACCCTCCCCGGCCTGGGCCTCCTCCCCATCCACACCGTCATCACTCCTGAAAAGACCACCCGCCAGGTGACCTTCTCCTTCGCCGGCCAGGAGTGCAGCGGCTACGAGATTCACCAGGGCATCAGCGACACCGACCAGGCCATCCTCCAGACCGACCACTGCATAGGTACCTACCTCCACGGCTTCCTCGACAACGCACCCGTCATCGACCATCTGCTGAAGGACAAGGCCACAGGCTCTGCCCCCGTGCAGAGCTATGCCGCCTTCAAGGAAGAGCAATACAACCGCCTGGCCGACCACGTGCGCCAGCACGTCGACGTCGACAGCATCTACCGAATACTCGGTAAGCAATAAAACGATAATCCGAAAACAAGAAGAAAGGTGATTGAAGGACACGGCGACGACGCCTACCGCTATGAGGGCATCACGAGCGACTTCTCGTCGAACATCTGCCTGCCAGCCCATCGCCATGAGGCGCTGATGGCTCACCTCGCTGCCCACCCCGAACTCATCGGCCACTATCCTGAGCCGGAAGCCTGGTCGTTGGAGGCGATGATTGCCAAGCGGCAAGGCGTCGACCCACGCTGTGTCATTGTGACCAGCGGTGCCACCGACGCCATCTACCTCGTCGCCCAGGCGTTCAGGATGCGCCATGTCACGCCCGCTACGAGTTTCAGCGAGTATGAAGATGCCACGCGACTGTTCCCTGTAACGGACGATGCCCACGTAGCCGGATGGATCTGCAACCCGAATAATCCCACAGGCTGCACCGTAAATCGCGAAAGCATCAACGAAGCTGTCGGGCACTACGACCTCACCATCATCGACCAGTCCTACGAACATTATACCGAAATCCCCACGATGTCAGCAAAGACAGCCGTGCGCCATAAGCGTGTGGTTCAGATTCACTCTATGACCAAGACCTACGCCGTGCCTGGCCTGCGCCTCGGCTACATCGTAGCTGCTCGTCCGCTGACTGCAGCCCTGCGCCGGTGCCTCCGGCCGTGGAGCGTATCGGCCCTTGCCATTGAGGCCGGCAAGTTCCTCTTGCTGCACGACGAGCTCATCTGTCGTCCCGACCTCACCGAGGCGCGCCGTTTGCACCGTCTGCTTAGCGGCATCGACGGCCTTTCTGTCTCGCCGACCGACACGAACTTCATGCTCTGCCGTCTGGCGCATCATACGGCCAAAGACCTGAAGCACTATCTGGCCCATGAGCACCATATTCTCATACGCGACGCCTCAAACTTCCGCAGTCTCACCCCTCAGCACTTCCGTGTCGCCGCCCAGAGTCCTGCGGAGAACGATGCGCTCGTAGCTGCCATCCGGGAGTTCGTGTTCAGTTCGCAATCATCCATGTGAAAGAAGAAACTATGACGCGCATCATCCCCTTGGTAATTGGCTGGGGCCTCGACCTGCTGCTAGGCGACCCGCAGAAGCTGCCCCACCCCGTGGTAGGCTTCGGAAGGATGATTTCGTTCAGCGAGCACCGGCTGAACAAGGGCAGCCACCGCAAGCTGAAAGGTGGCATTGCCGCAGTCACCCTCATCGTAGCCATCTTCGCCGCAGCTTGGTTGCTCCGCCACATGGTCTATGCGCTACCCTCCCTGTGGGAAAGGCTAGGGATGGGCGAGCTTTGCCCGGGATGGGGGCTGGGAGTGGGAACTTTGTACGATGCCATCATCATCTTCTACTGCCTCGCCGGCACCACGCTCATCCGTGAAGTCCGTGCCGTCTTCCTCGCCCTCGACCGTTCGCTGGACGAGGGCAGAAAGCAGGTCGCCCGCATCGTAGGCCGCGACACCAGCGAGCTGTCGGCACAGGAGGTGCGCACCGCCGCCCTGGAGACGCTGGCTGAGAATCTCTCCGACGGCGTCATCGCACCCCTCTTCTGGCTCGCCATCCTAGGCACGCCCGGCATGCTCGCCTACAAGATGGTAAACACACTCGACTCCATGATAGGCTACCGCACGGAGCGCTACCGTGACTTCGGCTGTGTGGCCGCCCGCATCGACGATGTCGCCAACTACATCCCCGCCCGCCTCACCGCCCTCCTGATGATTCTGGCTACAGGCCGCATCGGTCTGCTTCGCTTCGTGTGGAAAAACGGGAAAAAACATGCCAGTCCCAACAGCGGCTACCCCGAAGCGTCGCTGGCCGGCATTCTCGACTGCCGCTTCGGAGGCCCCCACTACTACTTTGGCCAGCTCTTCGACAAACCCTACATCGGCACGAACGACCGCCCCCTCACCACTGCCGACATGAAAACCGCCGTCCGTGTGAACCGCCTGGCAGAGGTGCTGATGGTGCTGCTCACCGCCGCCAGTATCTGTTTTTGCCAATAACGAGGAAGCAGTAAATCATACTACCAGTTGCCGTTTACGGGCATGCTTATAGACAGCAAAATGAATGCTCGCAAACTGTGACACACAAAAAAAGGGTCACCGCTGTGACCCAACCTTTGTTAACCTTAAATCTAATACTATGAAAAACACGATGCAAAGTTACGGCCTTTTCCTTATACTTCCAAACTTTTTCGCCCCAAAAAGTGTAAAACTGAAAACTAATTGACATAAATCAAGCAAAAACTCTCACTTTTTGCGTATCAGCGTCAGTCCGTCGCGTAAAGGAAGGATGACTTTATCCACACGCTGGTCGAGCGCCAAATGGTCGTTGAAGCGCCTCACGCCCAGTGTCTGCCGGTCGCGGTCGTAGGCAGAATCGGCCACATGTCCGTCCCACAGCGTGTTGTCGGCCAGCAGAAAGCCTCCCGAAGGAAGCAGGGGAAGAATAGCTTCGTAGGCCTCTGTATAGGTGCGCTTGTCGCCGTCGATGAACGCCATGTCAAAAGTCAGCCCCAGCCGGGGAGCCTCCTTGATGGCATCGCCGATGATGAGCCTGACACGCCCGCCCACAGGCGAACTGTCAATCCACCGGCGGGCGAAGTCCTCCAGCTCGTCGTCTATCTCAAAAGTACAGACAAAGCCCTCGTCGTCGGTCAGAGGAATGCCACACGCCTCCAGGCCCTCGGCCAGGCAGAGGGCACTGTAGCCGCTGAACGTTCCCACCTCCAGGATGCGTCGCGGACGAATCATCGTCACCAGCATCTTCAGCAGCTGGCCTTGCAGATGGCCGCTGGCCATGCGCCCGTTGAGCAGCTCCGTGTTGGTGGCACGCCACAGGCGGTAGAGGTGTTCCGGCTCAGGGTCAATATGCCTGAGGATATAGTCGTCTAGCAACATAGCGCTTCTATGGCCAGGCGGTAGCTGTCGAGCCCGAAGCCACAGATGACGCCACGGCAGGCCGCGCTGATCATCGAGTGGTGGCGGAACTCTTCGCGCGTGTGTACATTAGATATATGTACCTCGATGACTGGCACCGGGATGGAGCGGATACAGTCGTGCAGTGCCACCGACGTGTGGGTATAGGCGCCGGCATTAAGCACGATGCCGTCGTACGCTGCTCCGTCGGCCGGGAATCCGGCCTCCTGCATCCTGTCAATCAGGGCTCCCTCCACATTACTCTGGTAATAGTCTATCTCCACCTGCGGATAGCGCTCGCGCAGCTTCGGCAGATAGTCATCGAACGAGCTGCTGCCATAGATACCCGGCTCGCGGCGTCCCAGCAGGTTCAGGTTGGGACCGTTCATTATCAGTATTTTCATCGCTTATAACTATTTATTATATCCTTCAGAGCGCATTTCGCCTGCAAATTTACACATTATTTCCGAAACAAGAATCTTTTTAAAGGGAAAAGTACGATAGTCACTTATAAAACGTAATCCAATTGGTTCTAAATTTGTAGCTCAGCGATAATTTGCTTTCAGGAAAGACCTCTTTAACCTTACCATCCTTGTCTCGATACCAGGCATAGTTCCAGCCACTGCCCATATCTAAATAAAGTGCATGGGTTACCTTATAGTCACTCAGGCACTTTACGAAGAACTCGTATTTCATCACCTTCTTTGACTCGATGATGCACAGCTTACCGTCTTTCTCACACAGCGCCCTATATATGTTCCTTTTGTTCTTCATTTTCGCGCCAATGGGTCTGGCTGTACCATCCATGACAATCAGCAACTGGCAGAAGCCCATATTCCACCCATTTGCAGTAGTAGGATAATCCGCCTTCCGCATGAACTTCCATTTGCCATTACCCCAGACAAAGCCACCACTATTTGCCTTGCAGCGATAGCCTTTCTTCATGACCCCATTGCAGATGTGGTTATCCGCAATGTTCGCATGCTTGAACTCAATCAGCAACTCTCCAGTAAAAGCCGCCTCACAACAAAACTCCACATCCTCCTGTGCCGCCTTTGGCATCCGGCCACACACAAGATCAATCTTTGTATACTCAGGATAGTACACGCAGAGATTGGCTGTAGTCTCAACGGTTACTGCAAAACAACTGATTTGCAGAAGCACCAATGTTATTATAGAAACAATCCTGTTCATTCCTCGTCGTATTTAGTGTTCGCTGATTAAGTAGGCCATTTACGTCTAGCATGTCTTTCAGATTTGTTGTTTGGGTGTAAAGATAGTGAAAACCATTCATTGCACAAAGAAGACTGTACCTTTTTTAGAGTTTTTTATGAACATACGCCACAATAGAAGTTTCCTGTTATCCCCTATTGCTAGCAACACTACAGGTTGATGCCATACAGGGATGGAAATCATTTCTTAGGTGCTTAGGCACTTTGCTGAACTTCCCCAAGTTGCCTTTAACTCAGGCCAAATTATAGCTCCAGCAAACGTTTCTACAAAACGATTAGCGTTAATCTTCCAAAGTCCGTTGTTCTTGACAAGCTTTTTTCGTAACTTTGTAAGAATTTGCAGGTTTTCTTTACATAAAGGCAGTTTGTGGATTTGAAAGAAAATGGGGTTACGATTTGGAGGCCGTACTCAATTCCACGTTCTGCTATGAATTGCTTTCAATGCGCTCGACCTATGGTCGTTTCGCTTGTCGAAGAACTCCTGATGATGTGCCACCAGCCGTAATATGACTCGTTATCGAGGACAAAAGTTCAAATTATAATACAAATGAGCAAATGTTTATGAGTTTTTTTGTAAACAATGTTGTTTTATGGAAAAAAAAGGCTATATTTGCAACCGATAAGATGGAGGGCGTAGATATGTTAGGAGTTAATTCACCAAGAGAGCCGATTACACCTGAGTTTTCTAAGATAATTCGGGCTGTCAGAGAAGAATACAGAGGCAATAAAGTCGGTCCGTCTATTGTGGAAATGATAGCAGACAGAGCCCGTTTACAGACTTTTGCAGGATGCCAGTTTCTTACTGTTGAAGCTTTGGCTACCAGCGGATATAATGCTGTGGGGGGTTATCAACGATGCGGATTTACAGCCGACGAGGTTCGCAAACCATATAAAGACACACTTCGTATGTTCCGTACTCTGTATGCAAACGAGGAAGTGTTCGTTGGTGATGAATAATGGCACTATTTCACGATGAAGAGCCTACATCAGGATTCGTCAGATCTGATGAGATCCTGAAATCAGACCGATTCACGGACTTTTCCCCCGTGTCCAGCAACGGCTACAGCTTACTGGTACGCGCAAAACGCAATGGGCGATGGTGGTTGCTGAAAGGGCTCAAAGAACAGTATCGGCAAGATGCCGTTTATCAAGTCCTCTTGCAGAAGGAGTATGAGATAACCAGCCAGTTGCAGCACCCGATGATAGTTTCCGTCTTTTCCCTTGAAGAGGTTGAGGGATTAGGACTTTGCATCGTAATGGAGTGGATAGAGGGCCTGACGCTGAAGGAATGGCTGGCACAGGGGAATCACTCGCGGAAACAGCGCCGCCACGTGGCAGACATGCTTTTAGAAGCCTTGGCCTATGTGCAAAGCCGACAGACACAGCACCGCGACCTGAAGCCCTCGAACATCATGCTCACCCACGATGGGCAGCACCTGAAACTCATCGACTTCGGACTGTCAGACACCGACAGCCATACCATCTTGAAAGCACCGGCAGGCACAGAGGGCTATATGGCACCTGACGGGCCGTCTGACATTTATTCGCTGGGCAGCATTCTCCGTGAACTACACCTAGGATGGTGGTCGCGTATGGTCATCCGTAAATGTTGTGCGCCAAGTAATCAGCGTTATACCGATGTTGAGACCATCAAAAGAGATTTGCACCGTTGTTGGCAGTGGCCACGTCGAATGTTTCTTATTGCCTGCTTTGTGGCTTTGGTTACAAGTCTCTACCAATTGAACCGTATGCATACACAACAAGGACTGCAAACGGTCAGCGACTCGTTGAAAGTTCTCAAAGAGGAGAGCCATGCAAAGATGACTATTGAGCAAGCAACAGCAGACTCACTACAGCTTCAGATAGACAAAATCCAAGAACAGCAAAAGTCAGAACGGACAACCATCCAGAAACGCCATGATGGCATTGCTGCTGCAAAGAGAAAGATAGACCAACAGATGACGGCCTATGGCATCCAGCAGATGTTCGACACAGTAACCTGTCAGCGTAACATCACCATTCCATTCTTAAGAATCACCGATGAGCTTATCAAGGCTACCAAAGAACCAGAATTAAAGGAATACATTCAGGAGCGCTACCGTAAACCCTGGATAAAGCGGATGAAAGAACTTCCCTTCGATTAACTTAATCGCACACCTCTATCACCACGCCGTTTTTCTGTCCTGCCACATAGACCATAGGAGGCATACCCTGATGCATCACCTCATCCAAATAGAGCGGTTCGTGCTGAATCATCAAGTGGCAACGAAATGTATCTCCTACACTTAGTTTCGTATTTTCAGCCTCCACGATTTCAAATTGGCCATAGCCCGAATGTTTGACCACAATTCTTCGGTCAGGTCGCCAAGTGATAATGAGCCGTTGGCCTCGCCTCAGCCCCTCCGCTGTAATCTTTTCCTCCGTCTTGATACCACTCTGTACATCGTCTAATCGTTCTGCCTGCGCACAAAAGTCCTCGTAGTCCTTATAGCCCACAAACCGTGCCAGCACATCAAGCGTATGCGGCCTGGTCTGCACTTCCTCGTTCCTCAGATATCCCCAAAAACGTTTCAGGGTTGTAGGTGATAACCTCTCGCGCGTATGCGATAATAATAGGTGGCTCAATTGCTCAAAGTTACGTGTCTCTTTCAATTGGTGGCCAAACGTCCGCTCTACTTCCTGTTTCAGCAAGTTCTGTTTCATAAAGCATCATGTCAATATAGCAATAAGTGACTCCATGCCTTATTACTATAAATATCGCTGCAAAGATACGAAAATTTAGTGAAACAACCAAATTATGCAGGAAAAAGGTTGTTTGAGTAAACGTTTTTTGTAAATATCGGTTGACGCTATGAACGATTTTGGGGTTTTTGCTATACTAAATTGTTCAAGAAGCCAAAGGCGAAAAGGACAGAAAAGGACTTGCACATTTCTCCCTTTCGCCTTAATTTTGCCGCCAGATGTAAAAAAAACAGCTCACAAATGTTGCAACTTTCAGTAAAAATGCCTATCTTTGCACCGTCAGTTGAGAAAGACTGGCGACATCGAGGAGAGCATGTCACAATGTATTTTGATAAAGGAACAATAACTAAATAATGAATAATATGGGACAAGAGAATATCGAATCAATTATTATTCCAGAAGGCAAAAAGAGAATAGAAGGCGGTAGCGTTTCGTCGACAACTCACACTATTCATGTATATCCAGCGGGAAGTCTGCCAAATCTAATCTCCGAATCTGAGAAATATAACATTGAGGAACTGACATTGACGGGTGAACTCAATGGCACAGATTTTCGCCTTATTCGCGATATGGCTGGATGTAACTATTTGGGCGAAGAGACATCTGGAAAGTTGAGAGTCTTAGATTTTTCAGGTGCCAAAATAATTGCAGGAGGCGAGAAATATGTCAATACGGAAAAACTTCCTCCTGCTTGGTTTGGTTCTTTTCGTTATACGATAAAAGGGCGCACCCGGATTTTTCCGTGGCTGATCTCCACAGACCCGCATGACTGCATAAGCAAGGGTATTTATTTGTATGTCTGCCTAAAATGTTGTACCTTTGCACCATATTTTATTAAGGTATGACAGAG
>JAEEGG010010235.1_pt1 | contig 20765 bp, 19 predicted proteins | sample 9134161 | NCBI WGS metagenome assembly JAEEGG01 (sample SAMN16246543, study PRJNA631951) | gut metagenome | biome: gut microbiome; feature: rumen; material: CR-attached | host: Bos | place: Iran: Karaj | collected 2018-10 | reverse complement strand
CAGTGCAGAAAAGGACAGCGCTTCCGATTGGCTGATTGTTCCATTCAAGAATCTGATAAACGATGCTTATGCACGGGACATCTCTGTAAAGATTCGCAGCCAGTTGGATGTGAAACGTAAGAACGGTAAGTTCATCGGCAGCTTTGCCTGCTACGGATATGACAAGGATCCGAAAGATTCTAACCACATCATTATTGATCCGTATGCGGCGGATATCGTGCGAATGATTTTTCGCATGAAACTGTCGGGATGCAATCAGACAGGAATCGCAGAGAGACTGAACAAGATGGGCGTTTTGCCGCCTGCTGCTTATAAGCGAAGCAATGGAATGAAGTTCAATTGCGGCTTTCATTGGAGCGCTGATCCCAAGTGGGAGGCATCTTCTGTTCGTAGTATTCTTTGCAACGAAATCTATACCGGGACCATGGTACAGGGCATTCACAACAAGATCAGCTATAAGATGAAGCAAAGCACACTGGTCGAAAAAGAGGATTGGATTCGCGTCGCACAAACACACGAAGCCATCATTGAGAAACCCGTGTTTGACGAGATCCAGCGGATGATGGAGCATGACACCCGTACTTCTCCGGGACAGAAAGAGGTCTATGCTTTATCCGGTTTGGTTCTTTGCGGCGATTGCGGAAACAGCATGGTGAGGAAAAGATCAAGAGGGTATAGCTACCTACAATGCAAAACGTATAAGAACGGATGTGGGTGCGCTCCGCATTACGTATCAACGGATAAATTGGAACGGCTCGTTTTGGAGGGGATCCAAAAACAGATTGAAATGCTCCTTAACGCAGAAGAAATTCTGAAGAAGATTGATCGGATTCCGGAAGAACAAGTATATGTCCGTGCTGTTACAAAGCATATCAAAGAGCTGGAGAACGAGATCGAACGATTCCAACGACTGAAAACACAGGTATATGCCGACATGCTTAGCGAAACGATCAGCAAAGAAGAATACGAGGTGATCAATAACCGATTTACAGCAGGTCTGGACTCAGCCGTGCAAAAAAGAAACGAGCAGATTGAATTGAAAGCGCGGCTGATGAAAAACAACACGCATCAAAAGCCGTGGATTGAGATATTTCGGCAGTATCAAAATATACAGACTTTGGATCGGGAGATTGCGGTGATGCTGATCGACCATGTGGTTGTTTATAGCAAAAAGCATATTGAAGTCGTGCTGCGTTACCAAGATGAGATTCAGGAAATGCTGCGTCTCGCAGAAACCAAGGAAACACAAACCGAAGAGGGGGAAATGACATGCGCCTCGTGAGTTATACCCGCATTGTTCCGTTTCAAACGGATGCGCCGACCGTTTCGATTGCTGAACAAAATGAACGTATCGCCAATTACGCAAAGCAATGCGGCATGCAAGTTGCAAAACAATACAGTGACCGAAAGAATGATCCGAAAGCAGACAGCGCGTTTATGAAGCTGTTGGAAGACGGAATTCACAGACGTTTTGACGCAGTGATCGTAGATTCGTTTTTCTATGCAGGAAGGAGCTTTGGACAAGCAAGAGAGGTAATGCTTCAGACCTTCTACCCAGCGGGCATTCACTTTATAATCGCAGAAGATGGATTCAAATCTTTCGAGAAAACCAAAGAGGAAGTCACAAAGTACTTTTGGCGTAAGGAGGGCGGCTATAAAAATCGAATGATGAAGGATCACATGCAGCAAAGGAATCTGGAAGGGAAATTCAATATTCAGGATGTGAAATACGGATTTCGCCTTATGGATGATGGGCAAATGCAGGCAGATCCGAAAACCGCGCCGGTGGTTCATGAGATTTTTAGTTCGTTTGTCGAGGGAAAAAGCACGGCAGAAATTGCCCACAACTTACAGGAACAGAAAATACCTGTCCCTTCTGTTGCGCGAGGTGAAAAAAGGAATCTTCCGAATCCATATCATTGGAGCGGAAAGACGATCACCAACATTCTTAAAAATCCTGTTTACACCGGGTGCTGGATAAAGATAGTCAAAGGGCAAAGCGTTACGCTTCATAATGAACCATTGGTGGAACAGGAACTCTTTGAGAAAGCCAACAGCCGGATGAAGACCGACCCGAAGAAAAGTTATCCAAAAAACAAAAACAATCCGTATGCGGGATTGCTCTATGACGAACAGCATGGGTTCTGCACCCATCGAAGAAAAACCGTTGACAATAGGATGTACTACACCTATGTGGTAGGCATGGAAAACGGGAAACGGAAGCCTTGGTTATACGAAACCGATCTTGAAAATGAGGTTCGTGTGTGCTTAAAGCAGGAACAGCAAAAAGCCGAAAGAATCTTAAATCGGATTCAGATAGAAGGGGATGCTGTCCGAGAACAGGAGATCGAAAGATGGAAAGACCGTTTCCGCGATCGAATGAAAACGATCGTCGAGAGCGAGAGATCGCGTATGGAGACATACAAGGCGTTCAGAGCGGGAACGGTATCGGAAGCAGAATGGCAAAGTGTACGGGAACGGGCAAAACAGATTGTAAGGGATTTTGAGCCCGCTTTTTCCGAATACAAATCAGCAATTGCAGAATTGGAAAAGACGGATTTTGCAAAGAATCCATGGCTTCAGCTGTTTCTGCAATACGACGATGCGAAGCCGATAAACCGGGATCTGATAAAACAGTATGTACAGCGAATTTATATCAGCCAAATGAAAATCACATCGATTGAACTGAAGCTGCAGGAGCACTATCAAAAACTGCCTGAGATTTGGAGGAGCGAATATGGCACGTAAGAGCAGAAAGAATAAGACCATTGTGTTTGCTGAAAGGGAAAACACGGAATTATCTCCGTTGCCGGAGGATAATCGGTTGGCAACAGCAATATATGCCAGATTGTCGCTTGAAAACAGCGGCCACGAATCGGATGATTCCATCAAGACGCAAATCACCTTGGTAGAATCCTTTGTGAAAGATCATCCGGAGCTGAAACTTGCAGAGGCCTATGTGGATAACGGCGTATCCGGAACTACATTTGATCGCCCTGAATTTACGCGCCTTATGAACGATGTAAAAACGGGCAAGATTCAGTGCATCGTTGTAAAAGATCTTTCCAGATTTGGGCGTGATTATCTTGAGATGGGATATTATGTGGAGCAGCTGTTTCCTCTATTGAACGTGCGGTTTATCGCAATAACCGATCGATATGACAGCAATAATCCGAATGATCGCAACAGTATCGTCATGCCGGTAAAGAACATGGTAAACGCCATGTATGCCAAGGACTTTTCACGGAAAGACGCAGCGTATCATGCGCATTGCAGGGAGACCGGGAAGGTTATGAAGAAGGACATGCCCTATGGATATCGGTTTTCAGCGGAGACAAACAACTTCGAGATAGATCCGGAAACAGAGCCCTATGTACGACTGGTTTTTGCATGGACGCTTGCTGGCTTACGGAGACACGAAATTGCAAATCGAATGAATCTCCTCAACATTCCGACACCGGGGAAACTGCGCTTCAATAAGCAGAACATTTGGCAATCGGAAACGGTGCGCGGCATCCAAATCAATCCGGCCTATGCGGGAATCCATGTCATGGGTAAAACAGAAAAGAGGATATGTGACGGAATAGATCTCCGAAATGTCCAAAGAGAAAACTGGATTCGATACGAAGATTCCCATGAAGCATACATCACAAAAGAGGATCAAAAGACGCTCGAAGAACTGTTGATTCGGAATCAAAAACAAAAGGCAGAGCATTTGGAGCTTCGTAAAGATATGCGAGACAGAATGCCGGATATTTTCCAAGGAAAGGTTTTCTGTGCGGATTGTGGCAGGCGCATGCGCTTTTTACGAGCGGGGCATGATCGGCGTCGGTTGGACTTTTCGTTCTGTGTCTATTTCTGCGACTATCGACACAAAAAAACGGAATGCAGCAACGGCACCGTTCAAATGAATTATTTGCGAACCGTGGTGCTTGATCAGATTCGAGCTTTGTACCAAACTGCATGCGATAAGGATGAACTGATTCGACTGATGGAACAGCAAGCACACTCTGAAAACGGGAGTGGTGCCGAAAAGAAGATCAGACGCCTGCAAGCAAGATTCGAGGAGACGGAAAAGCAACTCATAAAAACGTACGCAGACTATACCGAAAAGTCCATAGACAATGAAACATACCGGGCCACTATAAGCAGGATTCTTGCAGAAAAGGAACAGATTCAGGAACAGCTTGAACAGCAGCGCGCTGTTCGAGAGAAAACTGAGCGGTATATTTCGGAGATTCGAGCGTTCAAGAGCAACATCGGAGAACGCATTCGTTCCGGAGAAATGGACGAAGCATTGATCAGGGAACTTGTAAAGAAAATAACAGTGCGAAACAATACAGAGGTGACAATCGAATTTGCCTGTGCAGATCTGTTTCAGAACAGTATACTTGATGAATGGGCAGAGATGGGAAGGGAAGTGACGCAAGCATGACGATAGCATTGTACTTGCGGTTATCAGACGCAGATGGCGATCGCGGTTTGGATGGGAAAAACGAGAGCAACAGTATCGAGAATCAGCGTGAACTGCTGCGCTCGTACATCATGGCACGGGACGATTTGGAGGGCGAGGTCATCGAATATGTAGATGACGGATATACCGGAACCAATTTCAATCGCCCTGCTTTCAAGCGCATGATCGAGGATGCCAAGAAAGGAAGGATTCAGGTGATCCTTGTGAAAGACCTTTCAAGATTGGGACGTGATTACATTACTGCCGGAGATTATATCGAACAGATATTCCCGCTTCTGAACGTGCGCTTCATTGCCGCCAACAACGGCTTCGACAGCGCGAACAAGAGCCACTCAAACGTGGATTTTGAGGTCGCTGTCAGTAACCTGATCAATACGTTCTATAGCCGCGATCTTTCCGTAAAGCGGAAGAGCGCAAACCTTGTAAAATGGAAAAAAGGGCAAAGCACTTCGGGCTACGCACCTTTCGGATATCGGAAATCGGCGGCTGAAAAGGGAAAGCTTGTGATCGATCCGGAAGCAGCAAAAACGGTCAGAACGATCTTCGACTGTGCGCTGCGAAGTATGACAACGTCGGTTATTGCCAATTATCTGAACGAAGAGTACATTTTAACACCTTGGGAATATGGTGAAAGGCATAAGAACTGGGCACAGCGAAAGCTGGTTTCTGCCAAAACCGAAAGGATGTGGACACCATCCATGGTCGCTCGGATTATCCAGAAAGAGGAATACACCGGAGCTATGGTCATGGGAAGACACGAAACCATACGGGTTGGGAGCAGCCATACAAGGATGCGTCCCAAGGAAGAATGGACGATCGTCGAAAATGTAAATCCTGCAATTGTCTCGAAGGAAGAATACGAGAAAGCAAATCAGGTGATCCGCTCTCCCCAAAAAGAAACATTTGTTGTGCCAACCACGCATATCCTAAAAGGAAAGGTGCGATGCGGGAATTGCAGGAGATCCCTCTCTTATTTGCTTACAGGATATCGTGAGTGCTATTTCTGCGATCATGGAAGAGCAGCATATAAGTATTCAAAGTGCTGCAAGGATGATTATCCGGTCAAACAGGTCGAATCTGTTGTGTGGTATGCAGTAAAAGAATTTGTCCGAGTGATTCTACGGTTAGGAAAAGAGGTCAAGTCAGAATCTAAACAGGCGAAAGCGCAAGCCAATGCTCGAGGGAAACAACTGGAAGCCGAAATCAGGCGATTTCAAGCCGAAAAGCTTTTCCAATATGAACTGTACGCGGATGGGAATTTGACAAAGGAAGGTTACGTCAGAATCAAACAGAAGATCGACAAGGATCTTGAACAGGCGCAAATGCAATTTGAAGCGGAGCGTTTGGAAGAAGAAAAGCAGGCAGATCTGAATGAAACGGCGGAATACATAGATGACTTGGCAGAGCAATACCTCGGTTCTCACGAACTGACGCAGAAGATTGCGGATGCATTTGTGCAAACAGTGTATATCTACAGCAAGAAAAAGGTTGAGATCTTCTTCAATCACGCAGATGAGATCATAAAGATGGTTACAAGCTCAGAAGAGCATATGAACAACTGGAATAAAGATCCCGAAGAGCAATCGGAAGCACGATAAAAATGGTGTCGGATCCGCAAGATCGGATCCGATCTTTTTTGATTTGAAGGAAAAAGCATTGAAATATCATGCTTTTATGGTACAATACAGAAGCAAGCAACCTTGCGAATGTACATTTCTCGGAGAAGCAAATGAATCAAACAGAACAGATCCTCTTACAAGCAATTCAAAAGTCGCTATGGAATACCGATATAACCTTTCCAGAAGATACGGATTGGGACGCTGTTCTGAAGGAAGCGTCTGCACAGACGGTGCTGGGTATCGTGATTGGCGTTTCGCCTGTAGCATTTCAGAAAAAGTGGAAAGGGTTCATGAGCGCGGGAATGGCACATTTTGTTCGCATTCTGCATTATCAGGAACAGATGTATCATCTGCTGAAGGAAAATAGCATTCCAATGGTAATCCTAAAAGGAACAGCGGCAGCGATCTACTATCCGAATCCGTCACAGCGGGTGATGGGTGATATCGACTTCCTTGTGCCTATCGAATACTTTGATCATGCGAAAGATGTGTTTGCTCAGAACGGATATACTATTGAAGAAGACGAAAAATATCAGCGACACATAGACGTTATTAAGGATCAAATGTCGTTTGAAATGCATCGGTTCTTCAGCGATACAAGCTATGATATCGAAAAGTTTATCCGCGAAGGCGTTCCGAACGCGGAGACAATGCAAATCTTTGGAAGCACGTTTCCGATGCTGCCGAAGCTTGCGAATGGATTAGTGCTATTGGGACATATGGCAGGGCATTTGCGTACCGGCCTTGGCTTGCGGCAAGTGATTGACTGGATCATGTATGTTGATAAAGAATTGGATGACGCATTCTGGAATAAAGAATTTCAAGTGGCCGCAAGGGAATCCGGTTTGGAGACGATAGCAATCACAGTTACAAAGCTTTGTCAGCAGTATCTTGGCTTAAAGACCAGCATCACATGGTGTAAAGACGCGGATGAAGAGACATGCAGAATGTTGATGGACAGCTTGTTATCATCCGGTAATTTCGGAAGAAAACGTGGTAAGGGAACAGATATAGAGAAAGTTGTAACGAGCTTCAAAAAGAAAGGCGTGTTGCGCTATCTTCAAACTGCAGGCGAACATAACTGGAAAGCATACGAAAAACACAGATGGCTGAAGCCGTTTTGCTGGATATATCAGATCGGACGCTATACAAAGCAGGGAATACAAGCAAAGCGGAGCGGCAACCAAATCGCAGCGGACTTTGAACGAGGGAACCAACGAAGCGAGCTGCTGAAAAGACTTGGTTTGTGATACGTGGCAGAAACAGGTTAAAAACAATACAGGATTGCTTCTTATCATTGAATTCTGCTTAGAAAGCGCCGGATAGGGATGAAACCCGATCCGGCGCTCTTGCTCTTTCCAGAAGACCGCTTACGCTTGATAATACTCCTTATACCACTCCGCAAATTTTCGGAGTCCCTCCCGAATCCCGATTGTCGGGCGGAAGCCGTAGTCACGTTCGAGGGCTTCGCTGTCGGCGTAGGTAATCGGCACGTCGCCGGGCTGCATGGGGACAAGCTCGCGATGCCCTTCAAAGTCATAATCGGCAGGGAGAACGCCTGCACGGACCAATTCTTCTTGGAGCGTGGAGATGTAGTCAAGGAGATTCTCCGGCGTGCCGCCGCCGATGTTGTAGACCGCGTACGGCGGGAGCGGTAAGCCGTCTTCGCCAGTCGCCTTTTCCGGTGCGCCCCGCATGACGCGGAGAACGCCCTCCACGATGTCATCCACATAAGTGAAGTCGCGTTTGCAGTTGCCGTAGTTGAAGATTTGGATCGTCTTGCCCGCGACCAGCTTCTGCGTCGCGGAGAAATAGAACATATCCGGACGTCCGGCAGGACCGTAAACCGTGAAAAACCGCAGCCCCGTTGATGGGATGTTATAGAGCTTGCTGTAGCTATGCGCCAGCAGTTCGTTGCTCTTTTTTGTTGCCGCATAGAGGGACACGGGGTTATCCACCTTATCGTCGGTACTGAACGGAACCTTCTTGTTGCCGCCGTAAACCGAAGAGGAAGAAGCATACACCAAGTGCTCCACGGGGTTATGACGACAGGCTTCCAGAATGTTGTAGAACCCGATCAGGTTTGCTTCGATATACACATCCGGATGGTCGATCGAATACCGCACGCCTGCCTGCGCGGCGAGGTTCACGACGATAGCGGGCTTGTATTCCGCAAAAACGCGATCGACCAGCGCCTTGTCCGCGATCGATCCGCGAACAAAGACGTGCTGAACCGGCGAGGTCTTTGCCGCTTCCTCGATCAGTGAGAGTCGGTATTCCTTCAGAGACGGATCGTAGTAATCGTTCATGTTATCGAACGAAATGACCGTGCCGCCCGAAAGCTCCTTCAGCAGCCGCAGCACAAGGTTCGCGCCGATGAACCCCGGCGAGCCCGTGACAAGGATTGTTTTATTGCTCAGATCAATGTGAACCTTTCCCATGCTTAGTCCCTTCTGAACAGATCGCGCGTATAGACCTTGTCTGCGACGTCGCCTAAGATGTGCTCGTCGAAACGGTTGGCAAGGATGACGTCGCTTTCTGCTTTGAAACGGTCGAGATCGTTCACGACCTCCGAACGGAAGAACTCGGAGCCGTTCTCCAGCGTCGGCTCGTAGATGATGATCGGGATGCCCTTCGCTTTGATGCGCTTCATGACGCCTTGGATGGCAGACGCACGGAAGTTGTCGCTGTTCGATTTCATCGTCAGACGGTAGACGCCGACCGTTCTCGGGTTGCGCTTGATGATCTGATCGGCAATGAAATCCTTGCGCACCGTGTTCGACTTGACGACCGCTTCGATCATGGTCTGCGGTACGTCCTTGTAGTTGGCAAGGAGCTGCTTGGTATCCTTCGGCAGGCAGTAGCCGCCGTAGCCGAAGCTGGGGTTGTTGTAATGCCCGCCGATACGCGGATCCATGCAGACGCCGTCGATGATCATCTGCGTGTCGAGCCCCTTGGTCTGCGCGTAGGTGTCAAGCTCGTTGAAATAGCTGACGCGCACCGCGAGGTAGGTGTTCGCAAACAGCTTGATCGCTTCCGCTTCGGTGAGGTGCGCAAGCAGGATCGGAATGTTCTGCGGCGCTTGCTCCGCGCGTTCCTCTTCGGCTCTTGCGCCTTCCAGCAGGAGGTCTGCAAACATCTGCGCTTCCGCCTTCTGCGTATTGTCGCAACCGACCACGATGCGGGAGGGATGGAGATTGTCGTACAGCGCTTTGGATTCGCGCAAAAACTCCGGGCTGAAGATGATGTTCTTCACGCCGTACTTTGCGCGCACGGATTCGGTATAGCCGACCGGAATCGTGGACTTGATGACCATCAGCACATTCGGATTGACCTTCAGCGTCCATTCGATCGCGTCCTCGACTGCGGAGGTATCAAAGAAATGGTTCTCGTCGTCGTAATTGGTCGGCGTGGCGATGATGACCAGCTCCGCGCTGCCGTATGCCGCAGCTTTGTCGGTCGTGGTGTGCAGATTCAATTTGCGCTCGCCTGCTCTTGCTTCACGGAAGAACCGCTCGATCTCGTCGTCCTGAATCGGGCTGATAAACTGATTCAATTTTTCCGCTTTCTTCTCGGTGGTCGTGATCGCGGTGACCTCATGCTTCTGCGCAAGCAGAACAGCAAGGGACAATCCGACATATCCGACGCCTGCTACTGTGATTTTCATGTTGTTTCTCCTTTATTGATTTCTGTATTTATTTGCGATCAATCCCTGCGGAACAGATCGCGCGTATAGACCTTTTCTTCCACGTCATCCAAAACGGGATCATTCCGGTTTGCAATGATGCAGCCGCACATCCTCTTGAACTTTTTGAGATCGTTGACGACTAAACTGCCGAAGAATGTGCTGCCGTTTTCCAACGTCGGCTCGTAGATGATGACCGTTGCGCCCTTTGCCTTGATGCGCTTCATCACACCCTGAATCGAGGACTGGCGGAAATTATCGGAATTTGCCTTCATGGTCAGGCGATAGACGCCGACAACCACATCCTTTTGCTTACTTTCCTTGACGGCAGAGTACGATTCGCTGTTGCCGTAAGTGCCTGCAATCTCCAGAACGCGGTCCGCAATAAAGTCCTTGCGGGTGCGGTTGCTCTCGACAATCGCGGTCATCATGTTCTGCGGAACGTGCTGGTAATTGGCAAGCAGCTGCTTCGTATCCTTCGGCAGACAGTAACCGCCGTAGCCGAACGAGGGGTTGTTGTAGTAGTCGCCGACACGCGGATCGAGGCATACGCCCTTGATGATCGGTGCGGTTTTCAGCCCCTTGACTTCCGCGTAGGTGTCTAACTCGTTGAAGAACGACACGCGCAGGGCAAGGTAGGTGTTGACAAACAGCTTGGTCGCCTCGGCTTCCGTATATCCCATGAACAGCGTTTCAATGGGATTCTTGATTGCACCCTGTTGCAAGAGCGCCGCAAAGGTATGCGCAGCTTCTTCAGTATTTTCATCACATCCGACGATGATGCGGGATGGATAGAGGTTGTCATAGAGCGCTTTGCTCTCACGTAGAAACTCCGGGCTGAAGATGATATTGTTCGCGTGGAACAGCTTGCGTACATGCTCCGTGTAGCCAACCGGGATTGTGGACTTGATGACGATTATTGGCTTGCTCTCGCGATCCTTTGTACTGTCCAACACAAGCCGGATCACCGCTTCAACCGCAGAGCAATCGAAAAAGTTCTGTTTCGGATCGTAATTGGTCGGGGCGGCGACGATGATATAATCCGTGTCCCGATACGCTGCAGCACCGTCGGTCGTGGCGGTCAAATGCAGCTCACGCGTTCCCGCTTTAGCTTCGGCAAGATACTTTTCGATATATTCATCCTGAATCGGGGATTCAAATCGATTCAGCTTCTCGACCTTCTCCGGAACGATATCCACCGCCGTGACCTCGTTGTGCTGCGCTAAAAGCACGGCGAGCGACAGACCAACATAGCCTGTACCTGCAACTGCGATCTTATAGGAACGTTCGATGGCAGTCGAAACAACTTCTTCCGAAACAAGCACTTCGCTCAGCTGAAACTTCAAAACATCTGCAAGCGCACAAAGTTGATCGACAGACGGCGTGAATGCTTCATTTTCCAGACGTGACAATAGCGCACGGTTAATGCTCGTTGCTTTGGACAGATCCGTTTGCTTAATATTTAATGCAGAGCGTTGTCTTTTGACTACCTCGGCAAGACGCTTGGAAGACAGTTTCATATTACAATCCTTTCACCAAACAGATGTTATTATTAAGAACATAAAAAGAAACATAACTCTAAATCACATGATAAGAATATAGCATGGAATAACCTTATCGTCAATGCAAAAATACTTCAAATATCAATATATTTCAATAAATGAGCGTAAAGATAGTATTATTTCTAAGCTGTTTTTGAAAACAACATGGATTCGATTGAATGAGGATACGGTTTACTTTGACATCTGTTTTCTATCACACAGAGTATTTTTTGTCGAATAAGCAGTTCATTTGTCGAAAATCCCCCGATCACGAGGAAACGTGTTATAGTATGGCTATACTAAACACTAAATAATTTACAGAAGGGGATTAAACATGAATTCTATCAGAAGAACGGAATTAAAAAAGGCAAGAAAAGCGATTCGGATGATTGCAAAAGAGAACGGCGTCACAGAGCAATATGTTCTGGACGAAATGGCGTTGGCAATTGACTCGGGATACAATAACCCGGATCCTTCCGTGCAGAGATATTGGAAAAACACGCCTTTTGCACATTGCAAACCAAGTCCTGAGGAGTTTATGATATGGTGTGCATCTCAAGCAAGCGGACAGAATCCGACATAAAAAAGGCTGCCGTAGGCAGCATCAGACCGATAATATAAGGATAGAAGCCACATCGGCTTCTATTTCTTGTTTAATGCTTTTATCATGTTCAAAACCAATTCTTTTTCATCCGGTGTCAGCTTCACCCAGTAGTCGAAGATTTCTTTTAGTTCCGGTGTCAACTCCACCATTTCATCTTCCGCGAAGAACTGAGAGAGAGTAATTCCAAACCCTTTACAAATGGCTTCCAGTGTATCAACAGAGGGAACAGAGTTCCTTTTATAGATGTTAATGACTGTGCTTAAAGAAAGCCCGCTTTCCTTTGCCAACCGATAGTTTGTCCACCCTTTTGCCGTCAGCATATCTTTCAGCTTTTCTTTTACATCCATTCCATCACAACCTTTCTGTAACTATTTTACTGTTAAAATAAGTAAGGATAGTATTAGCCATATGTAAATGAAATGATGCTTATTTGAATAGTAAAGGTAGACTGACATCCTCAACAAATGCTGCGATATTCTGTATTCTTTTGTTAATCACAAAAAAAGGAGGATATAGAATGAACAAATTGGAACCTATAGCGCTGATCGCATTGCAAGCAACCGGATTCGCGGAATCGCAATTGGCAGACATCTTTCAAACAGATCTGCGAACAATTAACGGTTATTTGGATTGCTACAATACGGGTTTTGATTGTGCGCTTCTGTATATCGGAAATCGCTTGGAAAAAGCCGGATTTTCGGATGAAATCATTGCTGCGGTGTTCGGGAATCACTTTTATCGGGATTTACGAGATACAATTCTGATGTTACCTACCCGCAGAAAAGAAGAAATGCCGCTTGATCAGCTTGTTGAATACTTGGACAAGGAACAAATTGAAAAGTTGAAGTGGAATGAAGAAAAGAACAAATCGGAAGGATAAAGGAAAAGGAGCAGTTATCGTGCTGCTCCTTCGTTTTATGCCTGTATGTTTTCCATTCCCATCTTCACGGTCAGATCGTGAATGCTTTTATCATATTGTGCTTTCGAGATAGCACCTCTTTCCAAAAACAGTTTCAATGTTTTCTTTTGTTCAAGGTACAGCAGACGGTTCTTTTCTTCATGTGTGAGAGGTTCTTTGCTATCCATGGTTACTTGACGTCCTTATCTGAAGCAATTTCCGCTTCGCTTATGGAGCGTAATACTCGACCAATCAAGAACACACGCTGATCACCGTCAAATTGCATAACAGGATAATTGGGATTTAGTGAATGAAGCCCATCCTCTTGATATTCCTTTATAAACAGTTCGTTCCCGATAATGAACGCTCCGATCTCTCCAAACCGGAGTCGCGGACCATTCGGAATACGCTCCACAAGTACATATTCGTCGTTGTGGAACTTCGGCTCCATGCTGTCACCGTTGACTTTGAACACGCTGTCAGCACGAGCAAGTCCTAAGGAATCGTAAAGGTAAAAAGGTTCAATGTCATACTCCAGCTCGGAAGGATCGCCGATACCTGCAGCAAGAGATTTCCCGTAGAGTGGAAGATCGACAATCTTTTTCTGCGGTTTACGATTCTGCTTCTCTAAAAGAGTATCTATCACAGTGGAAACAAATTCTTGACTATCCTCATTCAGTTCTCGATAGGATTGGATCAGATTCTTTTCGTGTGTGGTCATTTGTAATTTCGGGGCATCCATACCGAAGATTTCTGAAAACGAGATTTCGAGAATGTCGCATAGATCCGGAATCAGACTGATATCCGGTCTGGCACGTCCTTTTTCCCAATTGGTTACGGCATTACCGGACACGCCAACCATAGCTCCGAGCTGCTTCTGCTCTAACCCTTTCATTTTTCTATAGTATCTTATCTTTTGACAGATAACAGGAATAGTCGAGGATTGGATCAAAGCTCCTGTTTTCATATCAATCATTTCATGCTTAATCATATGTTTCTCCTTAAACTTCGTTACTATATTTATATCACAGCAATAATGTATTGTAAAGACAAATAGTGTTTTAGATTATTGGATCGACATCCTCAACATATGAAACGGTTTGCGATATTCTGAGTATAGCTCTTTTATTGTCGAACCGGAGATTTCTTATGATGCTTTCTTATGCGGGCCAAAGAAAGGAAGGTTCATGAATATGGGTATACAATACGAAAGCATAGGTAAACGTATCAAGAAGTTCCGGATGGAGAAAAATCTGTCGCAAGAGAAACTGGCTGAAATGATAACGGTATATCCGCATCACATAAGCCAAATTGAGAATGGACGGCGTATTCCAAGTGTAGAGACTCTGATCCTGATAGCGAATGCGTTAGACGTTACGGTAGATGATATATTGGCTGACACCTTAACTCGACTGGATTCTTCGGCAGATATTGAAACTCTCAAAGTCGTAACTGATTGTAATGAGAAAGAACAGAAAATGCTTATCAAGATACTGCAATTCATGAAAGCCTTGATAAAAGAGTTCGGCATCTGAGTTGTAGTGCAACAGACGAAATAAAAGAGCAAACCCGCATAAGCTGCAGTAGCACCCGCAGTTTTACAATGGGTGCTATTTGCAGTGGCCACAATTTCTATGCGGTGTAACTACGGCTCATAGTTCTTAAATTTCATTTTAAGATGGCAGAAAGGGATTGGCTCAACAGTCGTACCATCTTAAGGTAAAACTGTTCCCAACGGGAACAGAATGCAAGGCATACTGTTCCTATTGGGAACAGGTAAGATTCTCCCCGATCATCTATAATAATATTAGAAAATCCCGTTCCTGACGAGATTTTGTTCTTGATCGTCAGGCAGAATAGGTTATTTTTCATTTCTTAAAATGCTATCGAAAGGGGGGGAGAATCCCTTTATGGGACGTGCAGATAATCTGTTGACACTTTATCAAGATGTATCTGCTGCACCGATCGATTGGCTTTGGTATCCCTATATTGCCATTGGCAAGATCACATTGCTACAGGGAGATCCGAGCGACGGAAAATCCACCATGATGATGCATCTTCTGGCAGCTCTGTCCAAAGGAACCAATCTTCCTGACGGGACACCAATTCACAGACCATGCAAAGCGATTTATCAGTGCTCGGAGGATAATGCAGCCGATACCATCAAGCCGAGGTTGGAGCTTGCAGATGCCGATTGTAAGAAGATTGCATTTATTGATGAAGATGTAACCGGCTTTTTGACCATTGACGATGAGCGCCTTCGGCAGGCTATTGTAGAGTTTCGACCTAGTATTGTGGTCATCGATCCGATTCAATCTTATATTGAAAATGCTGCTGATCTCCAAATGGCTGGAAAGGCAAGAAAACTGTTGCGGCGTATCAGTATGTGGGCATCCACCTACAACTGTGCAATCGTTTTGATCAGTCATTTAAACAAGAACGAAAGCAGCAAAAGCTTATATCGAAATCTTGGAAGTATCGATGTAGTTGCGGCGGCAAGAAGCGTGTTGCAGGTTGAAAGAGATAAAGACAACCCGAATCACAGGATTGTCCGACAGATCAAGAATAACCTGAGTCAGATCGGAGAGGATATTCATTTTGAGATTACTCCGTCGTTTGGTTTTCAATGGAAGATGCAAGAAAAAACGATCATTGATTTCCAAAATACAAAAGACATGCTGATTGAGAAGCCGCCAAAGTCAAAGCAAGAATATGCTGCTTTACTATTGAAGAGCATTTTATCGAATGGCCCTGTCGAATCAACAGAAGTCCAAAGGGTACTCGAACAATACGGCATCGGCAATAAAACCATGCAGAACGTGAAGCAGTTATTGGGCATCAAATCCTATCGTAAAATGCGCAAATGGTATTGGGTTATGCCCGATCATATGAAACATGACTAAAGTGGAGTACCTCGGATATGGATAATCATTATCGTGTCGGCGGATATGTGAAACTCGCAAAGCTATGGGATAGGAGCCGAGAAGCAGCTATCGCATTTCATAAGGAGTACTACCGAAAGAAGTTCTCGGAAAGCGAAGATATGCGGCTGATCGACGTGTACATTGATATCACAGGTAACAAGGAAATCCGAAGACGTCCGGAAATGTTGCGTCTCATTCGGGATTGTAAGAAGGGGGATGTCAATTGCATCGCAACCCAAACGCGCGCATATCTCGCTGCGAACAATGAGGAGTTCTTTTATCTGATTCATCTGCTGTTTGAACTGAATCCGCCAGTTGAGATCATAACAGAGGATGACGATTATATCTTCAATACGATCTGGAATCCGGATCATCAGAGAGAGGTCATGAAGCAGACCGCAAGCGAATATGTGCAAATGAATCCAGAAGGGTATCGGGATTGGGAAAAGGCAATCCTCCAAGCAATCGGAGAGAAACAGGAGCAGAAGAACGCATGACAGAACAGCATACGCCGGGATGGATTCCGGCAGGCGTTGAACAATTTATAGAGGAGTACTCCAAGCCGTTATTGCCCGCACCGAAAGATGCGGGAGAAGAGACGGATTGGGAAAGCCGTCATAAGGAACGGGAAGCAAGACGAGAAGAAATCCGAAACCGTGTACGAAATGCAGAGGGATCAAAGGAGTATTTCCATAAGGGAATGCCTTTGCCTTCATTTATGGATGATACAGACAAGAAAGTCGGCGTGTATGCCCGCGTCAGCACAAAGAGTACGGACCAAACTTCCTCGATTGAGAATCAGGAGCTGTATTACACTAAGAAGATCTCCGAAAACGAACATTGGGAAATGACGGAAATCTATAAGGATGAAGGCAAATCCGGCATGGAAGCCAAGCATCGAAAGGATTTTCAGCGAATGATTTCGGATGCTAAGGCGGGAAAGATGGATCTGATTCTTTGCGCCAGTGTTTCTCGCTTTGCGAGAGATATTTCCGATTGCATCCGATATATTACGAAGCTGCGTACCATGAATCCGCAGCATCCCGTCGATGTTTATTTTGAGACGGAAAACATCCATACGCTCGATCCGAACTCTGAACAGGTGCTTCACTTCCATGCGCTGCTTGCGCATTGGGAATCAGCCAATAAAAGCCGGCGTATGATCCTGTCATATGACCAACGTATCTGTACTGGACAATATCCGGTTGCAGATCTGCTTGGTTATCGCCACACAAAGGACGGGCAGCTCATTGTACACGAGGATGAAGCGAAAACCGTCAAATATGTATTCCTTGCATTGGCGGCGGGTAAGAGCTGCCAAAGCATTGCGGACGATCTGACGCGCTTGCACCGAAAAACACTCAAAGGGAAAATGATATGGGACAGTAATATGGTGCGAAACCTCACGCAGAATGAACGTCGGTGGGGAGATCTCGAAGCGAGAAAAACGATCGTCCTCGATCCCAGAGAAAAGATTATTGTGAAGAATAATGGGATTCGCGATTGGGCGTTTGTTCCGGGACACCATGAAGGTATCGTGACGCCGGAGCTTGCAAAAGCCGCGCAGTATATGACTTCATCCGGTGGAAGGATTCAGAACGGCGTCCCGACGCTTCGCGTGATCGACAGCGGCGCGCTGAAGGGTTTTGTCAGCGTTTGTCCCCGGTGGAGGGGAATCAACCGCGAGACGTTTTTGTCCGCTTGTGAATCTGTGTATTCGGATGAAGACTTGCAATCGCTGAAACGGGAGATTGAGATTTTTCAAGGACGTGAGCAGAACGATGCGGCATCCATGAAGCTGAACGGATATGAGGTGCCGTATGGGATCTTGTTCTTAACACCTGCTATGCCGTCCATGACAATTTCAAAGAAGTCGATCTCCTTCAACAAGGCGTGTCACAAGAAGCTCGGTTTCTGTCAATGGGTGGAAATCCTGTACCATCCGCTCACACAGATAATTGCTTTGAGAGAAAGCAATCCTTCAGATGAGAACGCCGTCCAATGGACAACTGAAAGCGGTGGCTGCTGTCAGAATATAGAGACAAAAGCGTTTTCCGACGCTGTATATGAATCTCTGCGTTGGATTCCGGAGTATCGATTCAAGTTCCGTGGTATCACAAAAGAGCGTAAGAGAGAAAAGATCATCTTCTTTTCTTTGGACGAGCCGCAAATCTTGGTCGGAAAACAAAGCCGGGTAATAGACGACAGAAGTACTTGCACACGCTACATTTCTTATACGACGGATCATCCGAAGACAACACTTTCGGAAGAAGACTGTGCTGCGTTTCCCAAAGAGTGGAAAGGAAACGCGGGCTTACGATACATATTCCGGGAAAAGAGAAATGAGATTATGTCTTCCGTGACGGCAGACGATATCCGTCGCATCGGAACAGAAATAGAAAACCCGCTAATTGGGACAATTCCCAAGCGGGATCAAATACTACAGGAATTGGACGACCTGTTATTATCAATGTAAAAGGAGATTAGGCAATGGTTGAACAAGGAGCAATGGAAAAGCGCGGCGAAGTCATGTCCGCAAAGGAACTGGATCTGATCCAAGAATTGATCCGAACCCGGCTGGAGACGGAGCGTAAGCTCGAGTTTGAAAACTTGGACGGATACGAAATCCCGCCCAGGACACAGTTCTCTATGCTAAAGAAGCCCGCAATCTCAATCAAGTACGGGCAACTGACCTGTAACATGGCGGCGATCCGTCTATTTTCGGGCGTACAGTACGTTTTGCCAATGATCAACAGCCAAACACAGCGGCTTGCAATCGTCCCATGCGCGGAAGAGGAAAGCTCATCGGTTGAATGGGCTTACCGCCGTATCAAGGACGACGTTTGGCAGAACAAGAGTATGACCTCGGTGGATTTCACGGAAAGCGTGTTTCGTGTCATGGGGTGGAACCGGGAGTGCCGTTATAAAGTGCTTGGTCATCTTGCAGAATCGGAGCGTGGTTTAATCCTTGTCTTCGATCTGAGCGAAGCGATTATGTTTGAACCGAATAAGGAGGAGTACATTGATCCGACAACCGGAGAGATCAAAAAACGTCAGATCACCTACTATCCTGATTACTATAAAGGACGAATCGGCAGATCGTACAGCGACTATAACCGCGCACGACAGCTGAGCCTGTTTGAGAATCTTGATACTTTCTCAAATGCTGATGAGCCGGAGAATGCAGCTTCGCATGGTGGCGTGCAGGCGGTGGGATCAAGTGAGGAGAGCGTAGGAGAATCACAAGCAACGAGTACAGGCGAGCCGGGCAATCCCATTACGGGGATAACAGAACCTGATCAAAAAGTGAGGGACGAATATGCAGGATACACAGGAATACCAACTGAAGATCAGTCTGTGTAAGCGTAGTATTTATATCTATAAAGATGTCATACGACTATTGGGATACCCAGCATATGTAACAATCCTGGAAAGTGTCGGACATCAGACTTTGGCAATCATTCCTTGTGATGAATCCCATGCTATGGCTTTCAAAGTGCCGGACAATTATTCCGTTATTAAAAGAGATATGCGGATTTGGAGCAAGGGATACGTCAACGGATTACGAGAACGATACTGTGTAGAACCGAATACGCATTACACATTGGAGGGGGTGTACAACCCAAAGCACAATGCTGTTGTATTTCGTTTTCCGCAATACAAGAGCCACGGTTTTATTGTGTACAATGGCTAAACGGTATGTGCGCGAGACGCACGTCACTCGAGAGACGGAACTTGCGATATAAGAGCTGTGTTTCAATGGATTTATAAGAAATGACTTATAGATCATCATTTGTTTCATCAGCCGCGGGCAACACCGCGGCTCTTTTTTCATTTTTGGAGTTTCATTCTGAACAAACGGGAAATGGAATGACCAAAGTTTTTTGGGAAACTAAAATGAGAATAAGGGCTGCGCGAACGATTAAGTAAATAACTATGTGATATAAATTAGAAATAATGCAACATCATTATTAAAAACACATTAATATTCATTCAAAAGATGATAAAAATACTTTTTGGACAAAAAAGTCGAAAAACCAAATCACGCTCACGGAAAAAAACACACGAATTGTTTGCCAATGACATATAATAGCTTCGCATAAAACAGTAAAAATTTGTTTTCAGCCCTATTGACAAACATCAGGCTTTCTTCACCCACGATGCATGGCGACGAGCAGCGCTGGGTGGACAATGCAATAGAGACAAATTGGGTGTCCACCGTCGGCGCAAACATCAACGAAGTGGAGAAGCAGGTCGCACAGCGCATCGGCGTCAGGTATGCGGTCGCTCTTTCCTGCGGAACCGCCGCGCTGCATCTTGCCACCAAGCTCGCCGGCGAGCGGCTTTACGGGCAGGCGCGTCCGAATCAGGGCACGCTGCAGGGGCATCGCGTGTTCTGTTCCGACATGACGTTCGACGCCTCCATCAATCCGGTCGCCTACGAAGACGGCGAAGCGGTCTTTATCGACACGGATGATGGTGATGATGATGGTTGTATATTAGGGCTAACCAAGAAAAAGCCCGATGCCGCCTGACTTTTTTGGACATCACCCTTTTGAGAAAAGTCAGAAAATCTCTTAAATGCCTCCAAAGAGGTCGGACGAATCGGTTAGCGGCTTCTTGATTGCTCTCGGATTGACCCATTTTCCAGAGCCAAAATTGCACAAGGAGGTACCCCTGCAACGCCCATCCGACACACTGTCGATGGGTTGTTTGCTGTGAATAGATAGAGTTTCTCGCATGACGTGTTACGCCAATGCGCTTTGATATAATAAAGGACATACGATAGGAGTATCTGATGAACAAGTTTTTAGAGGATCCGCGTTTCAAAGGCATCAAACCGTTCGAGAAAAAGGTCTGGCTTTCCTCTCCGACTATGCATGGCGATGAAAAACATTGGGTGGATGATGCCATCTTGACAAACTGGGTTTCGACCGTCGGCGCAAACATCAACGAAGTGGAGAAACAGGTTGCCGCACGCATCGGCGTCAAGTATGCTGTCGCGCTTTCCTGCGGGACC
>JAEEGG010010234.1_pt1 | contig 20768 bp, 10 predicted proteins | sample 9134161 | NCBI WGS metagenome assembly JAEEGG01 (sample SAMN16246543, study PRJNA631951) | gut metagenome | biome: gut microbiome; feature: rumen; material: CR-attached | host: Bos | place: Iran: Karaj | collected 2018-10 | reverse complement strand
CGTATCATTTTTGTGGAAAAAGAATAAAAAATATCCGCCAGAAACCTGACGGACATTTTTTCATTATGGGCTGTTTTCCCTCTTATTCCTTAATGATCCCGCGGGCTTTCAGCCAATAGAGCAGATCACGGGTCCAGGGATGATATTCCGCCTCGGTCATTCCTTCCACCGATTTGTAGCGTTCACCGGCCAAAGCCAGTCCGTGGATACCCTTTTCATAAATGTGCAGATCGAACGGCACTCCGGCTTTGCGCAGCGCGGCCGCGAAAAAGAGAGAGTTCTCCACCGGCACGATCTCATCTTCAAAAGTGTGCCAGATGAAGCAGGGCGGAGTATTCTTGTCCACCTGTTTTTCGCTGCTCACATATTCCAGCATCCCCTCGGAGGGTTCTTTGCCCAGCAAATGCTCGATCGTGCCTTTGTTGGCAAATTCTCCGGAGGTGATCACCGGATAGCACAGAATGCCAAAATCGGGACGAGAGCTCAGACGGTCGATCGGATCCAGTACTTTCGGGTTTTCTAACTCGTAATGAGTTACGACCGAGCTGACCAGATGCCCGCCCGCAGAGGAACCCATGATTCCGATCTTGTTCACATCCACACCCCACTTCTGGCTGTTGAAGCGGACATAGCGGATCGCCCGGCAGGCATCCATCCACATGGACGGGTGGCGGTAACCGCCGGAAGCCAGACGGTACTTCAACAGAAAAGCGGTCACTCCGTGTCTGGCCAGGAATTGAGCATACTCCGAACCTTCCAGTTTATCGGCCAACATCCAATAGCCGCCGCCGGGGCAAACGATCACCGCCGAACCGTTGGCTTTGTCCTTTTCGGGCAAAAAGATCGTCAGGGTCGGGATATCCTTGTCCTCTTTGCCCAGTGCATAAGGCGCGTCCCCTTCCCACAGGCGGACAGTTTCTTCCTCGGCAAAGGCACTCACACCGGCCGCCAGCATCATACAGACAAATAATCTTAATAATATCTTCATCATAACGCCCGAATTGTAGATCATCTGCCATTAAATGACAATAAAACAAACCCACCCGCTGAATTTCCGGCAAAAATACGCTTTGAGTTATTTTATTTATAAATACATTAAAATAAACAGTTTAATATATAAATACACACCTGCTGTTTTCAAGAAAAGGATAAAATATCTATCTACCCATAAGAAATTGGACTTGTGGAGATTATTTATTTTTTATCCTCAAAATCAATTTAATGATTGCACAACAGCGTTTTTCGTTCCAGACTAGTCACGTTGCGGCTTGCGGCTGGCAGGTCATATAAGTTACTTATGAAAAAATTTACCAATATTATCGGCACGGGTCTCCTGACTTCCGCCCTGTTCTGGGCCGGAGACGGTAATTTACAGGCAAACCCTCTGGATCTCGATTCACTGAAGGGACAAAACATTTTCTACGGAGAAAATGTTTCCCGTCCGGATTCATTGAACGCAGCAGAGCTTACTGCCCCGGAAGCGGCCGAAGCCGCGGAAGTGCTCTTCAAAGAGTATCAAAAAGAACTGAAAAAGAATTTCGGTCCTGAATGGGGAAAGAAAGTCCTCAAGAAAGGTGATCTGGAAATGCCCTTTGATATCCGGCTCTTTGGCGATAAACCGGAAGACGGACGCAGTCTTTACATCTCGATGCACGGCGGCGGCAATGCTCCGAAAAAGCTAAACGACAGTCAGTGGGCCAATCAGATCGTGCTCTATACCCCGGAAGAGGGTGTTTACATCGCACCGAGGGCTCCCTTTGACGACTGGAATATGTGGTTCCGTCCGGAAATGGATTTCTTCTTTGACCGCCTGATCCAGCTGGCGGTGATCGAGCTGGATGTAAATCCCAACAAGGTCTATCTGATGGGATACTCCGCCGGCGGCGACGGTGTGTACCGCATGGCACCGCGTATGGCTGACCGTTGGGCCGCGGCCTCGATGATGGCCGGACATCCCGGCGATGTCTCTCCACTAAATCTGCGCAACATCGGTTTCTCCTTCTGGTGCGGAGCCAACGACAGTGCCTATGACCGCAATAAGATGACGGAATCCTTTGAGAAAAAACTGGCCGAGTTGAAAGAAAACGATCCCGACGGTTATACCTATGAAATGCATCTGATGAAAGGCAAGGGCCACTGGATGGACAGAGAAGACGCGGCAGCCATTCCCTGGATGACTAAATTCCGCCGTGATTTTCTGCCCGAAAAAGTAGCCTGGCGTCAGGAAGAAGCCGATGCTATGCCGCTGCAGTTCTACTGGCTGGCCATTCCCAAAGAACAGGCCCGCAAAGGCGCAACCGTCATCGCCAAACGCAAAAATAATATCATCACCCTGGAGAAATGCGATTACAGTGAGCTTTACATTCTGCTGAATGATAGCATGATGGATCTGAACAAGCCTGTCACCGTTCTCTACAACGGCAAGGAACTTTTCAACGGAAAAGTGAAACGCACCCTGGAAAACATCTATGATTCCATCCGCGACCGCGGTGATCAGGATTCCATTTTCAGCGGCAAAATAAAGGTCGAGGTCAAGTAAACTATGGCAGAAAAAATTCTTTTGACAGGCGGCGCAGGCTACATCGGCAGCCATACCGCCGTGGAACTCCTCGAAGCCGGTTATGAAGTCATCTGCGTGGACAACTGCTATAACAGCAGCCCCGACGCGCTAAAACGGGTGGAAAAAATCACCGGCAAGACCGTCAAATTCTATCAAGACGACATCCTGGATGCAGACGCGATGCACCGCATCTTTGCCGAGAACAAGATCGACGCGGTCATCCACTTCGCCGGTCTGAAGGCTGTTGGCGAATCAGTCTCCATACCGCTCAAGTATTATCACAACAATATCAGCGGTACGGTCGTCCTCTGCGAAGCCATGCAGAAAGCCGGTGTCAAGCGCATCGTGTTCAGCTCCTCGGCTACGGTCTATGGTCTGCCCAAGTCTCTCCCCATCCGTGAGGATTTTCCGCTTTCCGCTACGAACCCATACGGCCGCACCAAGCTGATGATCGAAGAGATCCTGCGAGATCTTGCCGTATCGGATCCGGAATGGAGCATTTCCATCCTGCGCTATTTCAACCCGGTGGGTGCGCACAAGAGCGGACAGATTGGGGAATCCCCGCGCGGCATCCCCAATAATCTGATGCCCTACATCGCACAGGTCGCAACCGGTAAATTGACCAAGCTGCGTGTATTCGGCAATGATTATCCCACACCGGACGGCACCGGCGTGCGTGATTATATCCATGTGACCGATTTGGCGCTGGGACATCTGGCTGCGCTGAAACGGGCGCTAACCAAGACCGGTGTGGATGTTTACAATCTGGGCACAGGAAACGGCTACAGCGTCCTCCAGTTGCTGAAGGCTTTTGAAAAAGCGGCGAACAAGACCATTCCTTACGAGATCGTTGAACGTCGTCCGGGTGATATCGCCGCCTGCTATGCCGATGCCTCCAAAGCTAAGGCCGAGCTTGGCTGGCAAGCCACACGCGGTGTGGATGAGATGTGCGAAGATGTCTGGCGCTGGCAGTCCGGTGTAGGCGCGAATCTGTAAACAGACTATTTGCAAAAGGGCGTGAGGATCGTCTCACGCCTTTTTTATTACTTTGCGTCCTTCAGCCGGTAAAGCATCTCTCCCGCTTTTGGCACCAGCAGGATCCCCTCCTCTTCCCGGTCGGCAAAATCTTCCGGACGGATGCTGAAAGGATCCCGATAGCCCAGGTTCAGCCGCCGGCAGACATTCTCCGGGATCTGTGTAGCCAGTGTCACACGGGCACGGGGCGTTTCCACTCCGCTGACGGGATCATACTGACCACCGCCGAAAACGTGTGTGCAATGTGCCAGCACTCCCCACGGTTCCGTTTTATACCGTTCCCATTGTTTCAGGAAAAAGTCACGGCAGTGATAGCCGTTCTTCAGAATACGCTCGCCGTGTGTGTCCGATATCTTAGACAGATGCGGCGCGTAAATGATCAGCTCACCGCCGTCAGCCAACACCGGCTCCAGCTTGTACATACACTTGCCGGCAACCCACAGCTCGTCATACATCTCCGGAGCGCAGGATAATATCTGTCGAAAGGCGTGATCCTTGAACGTCACATGCAGCCTCTCTGTATGCGGCCAGGCATCAGCCCAGGCTTGCTCCGGCGTACCTGCTGTCAGCACCGCCAGGTCGCCCCGGTGATCCGTGACCATGCAAAGACAAAACTTAGGCATATCTATCAGTGCCGCCGCGCGATCCACCACGGCACGCACCGGTGTATGCGCCCGGCCGATGATGGCAGGACTGGTCACGACTGCTCCCAGCCAATGAAAAAAGTTGATGATCTCTGCTCCCGATATTCCGGGGAAAAGATATTTGTTGCCGCCAGAGAATCCGACCACTTCATGCGGATAGACTGGCCCCAGGATCAGGATCTGGTCATAATCAAATATCTTCCGATTCACCTGCACCTCCACATCTATTGAGAACAGACCGCCGGAAAGCTCCGCAATCGTCTCGCGAGTCAGTTTGCCGACTGTTTTCAGCGCAGCAGGATCACTCCAGTCATGATTGAAAAAACGGACTTTTCCATAACGCTCTGAGCGTTCCCGTTCGGTCAGTTCCAGACGGTGGCAGATCGCTTCCTCACTCATGGGCGGATGAGTTCCCAGCGCCACCATCACATCCAGCATGGCGGCACTGCCCAGCCACAGATCGCAGAACGCCTTGAACAGCATACCCAATGGTGCCGTCCGTGTCTGATCCGGCACGATCAGGAGCGTTTTGCGTCCTGACAATCCCCATTCTTTTGTTTGCTCCGCCAGCCAGGCTTTGACCTGTCCGGCTGTATCCTGTTTTTCATCTATCCACAGCTGACTCATTTTGATCCTCACAGCATTTACTGCTTCAGGGATATTCTCCTTCATTTCTCCCCTTGTCACAAGAGAAAACAAAGGCCGGAGTCTTTTTCAAAACTTCGGCCTTTATTTTTCCCGGTTTGGGGTGTCCTTACGAGAAGGACACCCACAAATCAAGTGTTATCGGACTACTTCACCAAACGATAGAATCCGGCAGCCTGAGCCATCGGGACTCTGGCCTGATAGGCACCGCCTACCAGTTCACCTTCAATAATCGTCCAGTTGGCGCTGTCGGCTGTCGGAGCCACTTCCAGGCTCGCGCCTGTGGCAGCTTCCCAGCGGAGAACCAGGTCTTCACCTTCGATGCTGTAAGCGAGTTCCAGATCAGTGACCGGAGGAGGCACATCGCCGCCAACGAAGGTCACATCGCTGAAGTACGCACAAGCATCGGAGCTGTTCTGATCGTGAGAGGTCACGAACATACCAATGTAGAGAGGCAGATCGGTTCCCAGGTCACCATCCAGCCATTCGCCGGTGTAGGTCTCCAGGTACTGTTCCCAGTTGACGCCGTCATAGCTGATGTAGCCGCGGGTAGCAGTACCTTCGCGAGCCAGACGCATCCAGCAAGGATACCTGTAAGCCGGACCACTCATAGAGTGAGCGTCATCCACATTCAGACCGATGGTCGGACGCCACGCGGATCTGAAGTCGCCGTTGCTTGTGTTGTACGCTCTCTGTGAGTGCATCACCACATAGCGGGAATCATTCGGGAATGTGACACCGTCAGCAGCAGATTCACGAACCATCAGACCGGCTTTGGCCCAGCCATTGGAGGTGGCCGGGAAATCATTCAGCTTCACAGTGAGGCTGAAGTCGCCTTCCGGAGCCGGACGATAGAGGAAGCTGAAGTGATCTTCTGTTCCCCAAACGTCAGAGCCGCAGCCCCAAACGGAGAACATACCGGTTTCAGCGTCATAATCGTAGAATCCTTCCACGCCGCCATCCTGATAACCGACCATCGTGAAGGTATAATCGCTCGGATCGGGTGTCGGCAGAGCCGGCGCCACGTACTGAGAATTATATCCGCTCACAACAGCGGTGTGATAGTTATCCTGATCTTGTGTGCTGTACACAATGCCGAGGTAACCCGCTGCAGGCAGCTGAGCTTTGGCTTCAGTAACCTCGCCAACATACGTCCAGTAGTTGCCGTCCAGTGAACGGTAGGCAGTGAAGAGATTGCCCACGCGTTTGAGACGGATCCAGTTGCTCGGATAGGTCACATCACCGTAGTTTCTGATAGTTGAATCTTCCAGTGAAGTCTCGCCAGCTGTCGGACGATAGGTCATCTGAACACGGACAGGTGTCGCCAGCATAGAGGCATGCGGACTGTTGGCATCCAGAGTCGCGCGGAACGCGAGACCGGCCTTGGACCAGACGTTGTTGTTTTCAATGTCTTCCACACAGAGGACTACATCGAAGTCGCCTTCGACTTCCTCGTACAGGAACAGACAGCCAACTTCTGAGTTGCCCCAATAGTCACCGCCACCGGCATGGAGTGTATATGTGCCATCCGTACCCACTGTCGCGTAAGCGGTAGCAGCACCGCTCGGATTCAGAACAGTATAATCCATGCCGCAATAGCCGCCTTCGAGTGTCACAGGAGCGCTCATCGGCAGACCGGACAGGTTCTTCACGTTGCTCACGGTCACAAGAATGATGTCATTCAGATCACCGGAGACTTTCAGTTCAACCACGTTTTCGCTGTTCGCGTGCATCGCGGCAGATTCCACGGTCGCGCCAGCCACTATGTAGTTGGCGATGTTTGTCGCAGATTCAGGATCCACCGGCTTGTCAAAGGCCACAACGACTGTGTTGTTCACACCGGAGACAGACACCGGATAAACCTGTTCGCTGTCTGCTTCCACTGTGATCTTCGCTTCATGAGTATTCGCAGTCTTGCCGGGAATAGTCAGCGCACAATATGCTAGGGCACCGTTCATTTCAGGTGTCAGGGTGAATGTCATTGCAGCGGCAGTCGCGCCGTCAACAGGCTGATCATTCAGATACCACTGATAGCTGATCGGGGCGTTGAGCGGATTGACTGTTGTCGCTTCCACAGAGACTCTGACACTGTCACCAGCTTTGCCGGAAACGTCTTCGGGCTGCTTGGTGATCGTCAACTGGCATGCATCGCCGTCAACGTACATACCCAGCAGATCGCCTGTCAGGATCGGGGCGGTCTTGTTGGCCTGCATCGGATTCGGCAGGAGTCTCCATGTCAGGGACACGAAGTCGCCGCCGCCAGCCTCATGCAATGCCACGGTGAAGAAGTACTTCTGACCAGCCTGCAGATCGATCGGGGTCGTTCCATAAGTACCGCTCGCGCCGCTCCAGTCGTAAACACGCTCACCGTTGGGGTTCCAGCCTTGTTCCCAGCAGACGACACTGTCGCTCATATCATAGATACTCTCGGTCGGAGAGATCCAGAGTTTGAAGTCGTCATCGCAAGAACCGGCGAATTCATAAGTACCGCTTTCGGCAGGTACGAGGTAACCGCTGACACGTTCCGTGCAGTTATCCTGATTGAATGTCGAGGATGTGATCTCAACATAGTTAGCAACCTGCGGAGGCAGCTGATAAGCATTCAGTTCAGGAGTCCAGAATACCGCATCATAGAGATCGGCAACCGCGGCTTCCTCATCGAAGCATTCCAGGAGCGTATAGCCCGGTACCCAGACAAAGCTGGTGAAGCTCGCAGCGTAGCTCGCCGGGATCATATTACCAACACTGTCAAAGATATTCTGGAACTTGACATTATAGACCTTGCCCTCTTCCTGACGAGTGGTCTGCAGGAAGGCAATTGTCATCGTCTCATCTGCTGTCGCATTCAGAACGGTCAGACCGTCAATGATATAGCTGGACGGATCATCGAGACCGGAAACGACTTCACTGAATTCAACAGTGAGGTTTTCCATCGTGTTATTGCCCTTGACCTTGGCGGTCGGAGCTTCCGTATCAGAAACCACGTTCAGAGTGATTTCCTGAGAAGAGAGTGACTTACCGGCCAGAACCATGTCCAGACGATAAATACCACTGTGTTCCCATCCCTGCAGGTTCTTGAACTGCAAGGTACTGGTATTCGCACCACTCACAGAAGTAGGATCGGTAAATGCAACAGAGCTTACCGGCATCCAGGCACTCATGCTCAAGTCGTTCTTCACGTACCAGGTGTAGCTCGGAGCCACGTCACCCAGATCAGAGCTGTATTTCACTTCCACCGGCAGTGTGGCGGCACCGTTTTCATAAGCGGTCACCGTTGCGGGCGGCTGGCTGACGATTTCCAGTACTGTATTGGACGGATTGACTTCCACATCCACATCCAGCACATAAGCTGAAGAGATCGGGGTCGCTTGATCAGGAATCCGGGTCGGACCCTGGCTCGGCAATGACCACGCGATGGCGAAGTTGTCACCACCGGTCGCTTCACGCATATAGCCTTCAAAGTAATAATACTTGCCGGCTTCCAGGTAGATGTCACCGGATTGGGTCGGGGCTTCATTGCCGCCGGCACCGGTGTCGAAACCACGAGAGTTACACCAGCTGGGCTCTTCAGCCACGAGGGTCTTGTTGGCCGGAGAAGCATCTGTACTCAGATAGAGACGGCTCTGGTCATCACTGGCAACAGCGAAACGATAATTGCCGGTTTCAGGCGGCACGAGGAGACCCTTGACGAACACGCAGTAGTAGTCACCGCGGGCAGACGGGATTTCCAGATAATCGAACGCGATCTTCTCGCTGGGAGCTGTTCCATTCCCAACAGTAGTGATGAAGTCATCAAGCGAACCAAGCATAGTATCGCTAGCGTAATTGTAGTAGTTCATGATGATACCGTTCATATAAACGGTCGTCGTGAAGGTCACATCAGTATGAGTGACTTCATTACCGCTGGGATCTGTGATCTTGCCCAGAACAACATTATAAACCACACCGTCTTCCAGACCATTGCAATAGAAGTGGGCGGTCTTATAATTGTTACTCACAGTCAGACTATTGATCGGCATTTCCTTGCCGTTCGGATCAACCACTGTGTAGTTGGCCGCGGTGTTCACAGAGGTGGCATCCATTGTCTCGCTGAAGGTCAGCGTGACAGCTTTGTCTCCCGGATAGTAGCTGCAGCCGGTCACATACGGAGCGGTCGTATCTTCTTCAACGACCACGGTCGCTGATTCGGAAATGACGGATGTTCCCTTGTCGGGAGCTCCGGAACCGAAGTTCATGATCTCGCAATAATACACACCGGAATCAGAAGCCTTGGAAGGATCCACAGTATAGGTCGCAAAGATAGCGCCTTCGATCGGCTGACCGTCCTTGTACCACTGATAGGTGATCGGATCACCGGTGGCTGTGACAGTCAGGCTGAACGGAGCAGGAGCTTTGATGTTCTTGCTGACCGGGGATCTCTGCAGCGCGACAGGCTCCAGATAACCTTCTTCATAGTTAGCAGCGCTCATGAAGAAGTAGGAAGTCGGGTTCTTGAACTCGTTGGTCAGACTGGCAGTGGTAGGATCGATGAAGTTCTTGCCTTCAACACCATAGTGAGGTCCGGCATAAGCAACAGCACCCAGATCATTGATAGTCTGGCTGTTGATGCGCGTCCAATCGATCTGGCCGCCGCTCTTGATACCATAATAAGCATTGATCACTTTGCCAACGCGGCCGATACGCAGCCACATCTCGCCGTCATTCAGGTAGAAATCACCAGGAGTGGTGCGGACACCGTCCACAATGAAGGAACGGGTATTGCCATAGCCGCCTGTATCACCGTTATTGGCAAGACGGGCGTTGGACTCGATCGCATAGCGATAGTCATCCTGTTCCAGACCATGGATGTTTTCAACCGGGTCGGTATAAGAGGCTGTGGCATCATCCCAGCTCATGACTTTCATCGGGCAGTGATGGATTTCCATATAAGCGCTGTGCGGAGCCGCTTTGCCGGCATCCAGAGCAGTGCGGATCTGCAGACCCGCGCGGGCCCATTGGGTCGTATAGCTCTGATCCAGGATGCGCATACGGATATCGAAGTCACCTGTGAAAGTCTTATAGACGAACGTATCTTCATCATAGTTGCCCCAGTTCATCAAGCCCTGGTTGTTGATGAAGAATCCGTCACCGCCCATTGCTTCAGCATAACCCGGAGTGAACGGTTTACCGGTGATGGACAGCGCGAAATTCGCTGCCGCTGTCGCGGTCGTTTCCGTGATCTTGTTGCCGGAAAGATCCGCCACATTCTTCACAGTCACATCCACAGTCGCGCCGGTATCCACCTTGCTGTTCAGGATCAGCGTCACACGGTCACCCGTTCTCTGCTCGACCTGAGTCACGGTCTTGCCGGACACAGCATAATTGGCGGCCTGAGTCGCGCTGGCAGAATCCACCGTTTCATTGAAGGTGATACCCACAGTGTTCTCAAAAGCCTGAACACTCAGGATCTCCGGAGCTTTCACGTCGGTCACCACCGTCAGTTTGGCGGAAGCGGTCTTCGTGGTCGTCTGGCCGTTGGCCGTGTTGGTCACTTCCAGAGTATAGGTACCGGAATCAGAAAGTTTAGCACCTTCAATCTTGTAGCTGAAGGAATTGGCAAAAAGCTCAGTACCCTGGGCAATGACTTTGCCGTCTTTCTTCCAAACATAAGTGAAAGGATTGTAACCACTGACTTTAGCTTCCAGCTTATAAGTCGTACCGGCGGTAATCTCCTTGTCTTCCGGAGCATGTTCGAAGGCTACCGGAGTTTGCGGGAAAGCCTGGAAATCATAAGCGGTGAGGATAGCATCATTGCTGTCGGCATTGTGGGATGTCACAAAGAGACCGACTGCCAAAGGCGTTGCACCCTCATAAGGAACCAGAGGACCTTCCTCCCACGTATCGGAATCTTCAGACCACAGTTTTTCCCAGTTTTCACCGTCAGAGCTGACGATGCCGTAATAGGTGTGACCGATCTTGCGCAAACGCAGCCATTGCGGCCAGGTGTAATTGCCATAACGCTTGGATGTATTGTCATTCACATCCTGATCTACTGTCGGACGCCATTGCGTGATCCACTTGGTGTTGGCAGAACCGGAAGTCTTCTGAGTCTGTACACAGAAGTAGCGTGCGCCGCCTTCCATATCCAAACCGTTGACCTCGCCTGTTTCAGGATCCCAAGTGTAGCCTATACTGGCACGGGCCATCAAACCGGCTTTCATCCATTCGTTGGATTCACCGGCAAAGTTTGTTGCCTTGATCACATAATCGAAATCTGTATCCGTTTCTACCGCTGTATAAACGTAGTAGAAAGAATCAGACGTACCCCAGATGTCGGAACCGCATCCGTGAACGGTTATTTCTCCCGTTCCTTCGTTATAGCTGAAAGATCCGTTCGCGGAACCTGTATAATTCACAGGACCCTCGTACAGAGGATCCGGCAATGCTGCCATTGCGGACAATGCGCCCGCTGTCAGCATAGCTCCAGCTAATAACACAGAACGATAATTTGTATTTACCATATTTTGTGTATTCTTCAGCAGCTATTTATCCACCCTGCTGACCGCATAAGCACACACTTACGCAAATCGTTGCCCGTCCCGTGTGTGCGGGAAAGGCTATAAGCGCCGGCTGCTGAACACAACGCCTTGCAGGAAAACTACTTTTCATGAGCATTCAGAGAATTTTGCAATAAGCATGAGGATCCGTTCATAAGAAACTGATCCACTTCAAACCGCATTCAAACTATCGTCTAACACTCACTGCCCTTAGAGTATCACTAAAAAAATTTAATAGCAAACAAAAAAAATCCCGAAGAATATCATTTAATTATTTATAATACAATATCTTATCATATTTTTAAAATAAAACGTATTAAAATTTTTTTAAAAAACTGATGATTTTTTGATAAACAACGCCTGTTTTTGCGTCTAAAGTGATTGGCATCTTGGATGCCGGTCATTCAGTATTCATGTCTGAAGTCGGACTCCTCAACCAGCAGGTTCGTGTAGATGGACGTTTGTTCCGAAGCGGAAGCGGTACTTTTTTTGTAAAAGGTTTCGCTTATGGTCCTTTTGCGCCTGACGCGAACGGAGTCCCGCTACCCACCAGAGAACAGATCAGCAAAGACTTCGATATAATCAAGAGCTTGAACGCGAATCTGTTGAGAGTCTATCACACTCCCCCGGTCTGGTTCCTGGATGCCGTGGCCGAAGCGGGGCTGCGTCTGCTGGTAGATGTGCCTTGGGGCAAACATCTGGACTTTCTGGGCGACCGCAAATCCAAACAGGAGGCCATTGAGCGGATACGCACCGCGGCTCGTCTCTGTGCCGGACATCCGGCTGTTTTCGGCCTGAGTGTTGCCAACGAGTTCGCGCCCGATCTGATCCGCTGGGTCGGACGCAAACAACTGGGAGGATTTATCAACCAGTTGATCTATGAGGCTAAAAGCGTTGCGCCGGAGGTGCTTTGCACTTTTTCCAACTATCCTACTACGGAGTATCTGGAGGCCGACGCGGTCGATTTTCACAGTTTTAATGTTTATCTGCACAATCCCAAGGAGTTCCGCAATTATCTGGCACGGCTGGAGAATTTAACAGACGGCAAACCTCTGCTCCTGACCGAGACCGGAGCCGACTCCATCCGCCAGGGCGAACCGCATCAAGCCGAGATCATTCGGGGCAAGCTGGAGACCATTCGTCACGCAGGTCTGGCCGGGGCAATCCTGTTTAGCTACACAGACGAGTGGTTCACAGGCGGTTATCCCATTACGGACTGGGCTTTTGGTGTGGTGGATGCCCAGCGGCATCCCAAACCTTCCGCAAAAGTCGTCCAGGAGATTTTTTCGCAGGGCTTTGTCCCCTCTCCCCAGCCCGCACCCAAGGTCAGTGTCATTGTGGCGACTCGCAACGGCGGTCGTACCCTGGCCAGCTGTCTGCGCTCGTTGGAACGGTTGGAATATCCTCATTACGAGGTTATTGTGGTCAATGATGGTTCCACGGACGACACCGCGCAGATCGCCAAAGGATTCCCTAAGGTCAAATTAATCAATCATCCTCAGAATCAGGGACTTTCAGTGGCACGCAATACCGGTCTGAAAGCGGCTGAAGGAGAAATCATCGTTTATACAGACGATGACTGCCGTGTCAATGAACACTGGCTCAGTTATTTATGTGACGGTTTGATCCATTCGGACTGCGTAGCGGTCGGCGGCCCCAATTATCAGCCGCCCGAAGACTCCGCCGTAGCACGCGCAGTAATGGCTTCCCCCGGTGGCCCTGCCGCTGTTCTGCTGACCGATCTGACAGCCGAGCATATCCCCGGCTGCAATATGGCCTTCTGGAAATGGGCGTTGGAGGAGATCGGCGGATTCGACCCCATTTTTATGAAAGCGGGCGACGATGTGGATGTCTGCTGGAGGATCCAGCAAAAGGGCTGGAAGATCGCCTGGCAGCCGGCCGCCTTTGTGTGGCATGCGCGCCGCAACACGGTCAAAGCCTATCTGCGTCAACAATATGGATACGGTGAGGCGGAAACTCTGCTCGCTTGCAAACATCCCGAATACTTCAACAGTCTGGGTGCCTGTACTTGGAAGGGACGCATCTACGCGACGAATACCTCGATTCCATCATTGGGACACAGCCGCGTATATCACGGCATTTTCGGAACCGCTCTGTTCCAAACGCTTTATTCTCCTGCCCCTGCGCCGGGTCTGCTGACTTTGACCAGTCTGGAGTATCATATCGGGATCACCCTGCCGCTGATCCTGCTCTCTATTTTTTCACACTTCTTTATTCCACTGGCAGCCGTCAGCTTAGGAGCTTCTATCGCGATCTGTATCCTGGCCGCCTGTCAGCAGAAGCTGGAGCGTCCCCGCTGGTGGTCGCGTCCGCTGGTAGCACTGCTCTGGTTTCTGCAGCCGATTTACCGCTCTTACGCAAGGTACAAGACCCGTCTTTCGGAACCCAGTCCGCCTCTGCAAAATATGGAAAGTCTGGAAGCCGCAGCACTGGGCTCATTCAACGCCCGCAGACAGTCTTTCGCTTTCTGGATCGAAAAACTGGAACCACCCAAAACATCTCTGGACCGGACAACGTTCCTGAGCATCTTCCAAAATGATTTGACCCAAAAGGGTTATATCGTTCGTCAAGATATGGGCTGGGATGATTTTGACCTGCTGATCCACGGCGGTTTCTGGACACGTCTGGGACTGCTGACTTTCTGTGAACCGCACAAGGACGGGAATGCCATGCTGAGGATCCGCTTCACGACCCGCTGGAGTTCCGCTTTCAAGACCATCTGGGGACTGAGCATTTTCTTTAAACTGCTGCTCATCGCCTCACTGCACAGTGTCTGCCCTTGGATCTGGACGATCCTTATTCTGCTGCCTGTCCTGCCTCTCTGGTGCCGCAGTCAGAAGAAAACCCTCATGCGCTGTGTGACTTCCGAGTTGCTCCAATTCGCCGGCCGTCACGATCTGCGTCTGATGGAACACAACGGAAGCCGACCCTAAATTGGCCTTGACGACTCTGATTTTCCGCCGTATGCTCTTCCCCCGTAAACGGTCACGGCTGATGATTCTATTTACAGGATCCCTGTGCATCCAATAACATATTATGTCCGAACAGTTAGCTTACGCTCTTATCACTCCTTATTCACTGGATAAATCCCGCGTTGGCGGGATGATTGCCCGATTGATCGCCCGCACCGGGCTGAATGTTGTCGCCGCGCGTATGTTCGCGCCCAGCCGCGAATTTGCCGCGGAATACGCCGAGCTGCTCCGCGCACCCGGTCACGCAGACTGCGAAAAAATGCGCGCCCTGCTCAGTGACTACGCGGCCAGGAACTTTCCTCCCTCCAACGGTCTGAATAAACGGATCATGGTCTTGCTGCTCCAAGGCGAAAACGCTGTCCAGAAAGTCCACGAAGTCGCCGGTGAGCTGGCACCGGGCTGTCCCAAAGGCGTGAGCATCGCCGAGACCTTCGGCGACCTGATCTTCGACACTCAGGATACCTCAAAAGTCGTTTATTTTGAACCGGCAATCATCACGGCCAATACCCCTCAGGGCGTGACCGGTGTCTTGAAACTCTTTCTCAAATACTATCAGGACGGCGGCATCCTGCGCAACACCGCCAAATACCCGGAAGGCGTTCGTCCTCAGATCTCTTTGACCATGCTCAAGCCGGATAACTTCCGTTTTGCCTCCGCGCGTCCCGGCCATGTCCTGGATTTCTTCAGCGGCACCGGGCTGAACATCGTCGGCATCAAGGTCCAGCAGATGGCCACTGCTCAGGCCATGGAATTCTATGGCCCCGTTCGGGATACGCTTCGGACCAAACTGGGCGGAAGAGTCACAGAAAATATCTTCCCCGATATCGAAAAGACCCTGGGCTGCCAATTCGATGAAGCCACCAAGACACAGGTTGGTGAGATACTCTGCCCGACCTACGGCGACAGTCAGTTCGACAACATCGTCCGCTTCATGTCCGGCCGTTCCGAAAGCGAATGCCCCGCGGCGGAACGTCAAGGCCCCGGCACGGTGACCAGCTGGGTCATTATTTTTGAAGGCCCTGATGCCATCACCAAGATCCGCCAGACACTCGGCCCGACCAATCCCGCCAAAGCCACTCCCGGCACCATTCGCCGTGAGTTCGGCACCGATATGATGGTGAACGCCGCTCATGCCAGTGACTCCGATGAAAGCGCCGCACGCGAGATCGGCATCCTCGTGGAAAAAGCCCCCAACCTTTTCAAATCCATCTGCGAGAAATTCATAGCTTAATCGAACATTCCGGCTGATACGCAAAAAGACGAGGCATTCAAACCTCGTCTTTTTTGTTGTCTTTTAACACCGTTGCTGTGTATATCCGTGTGTATCTGTGGTTCTTTTAATGCCATCCATTCGGTGCGTTCATTTTTGAGGAATGCGGAAATCCGGCAGTCATATAAAAATATATTGACTCAGAACAGAATAAATGAGTAGGATTGGGCGCTAATAGTTAGCGCTATATTGAACAACTTATGCCGGTTGATTTAAATTATAAAACACGTTTGCCTTGGATACTGGGGGCAATTTTCTTTGTCATTTACATTTTAACCCTGAACCGCTGGGTGACTTTGGACAGTCTGGCGGTGCTGGCTCCCATTGTCGGATGGGATTTCTGGGGACTGCGAATGAATTCGCCGATCTTCCGTCTGGTCACTTCGCCCTGCCAGCTCCTTTCACCGGCATCGTCTATCCTCTTTATCAGTGTGCTCAATGCCGTGCTGGCCAGCTTCGCGCTGGTTTGGCTGGCGCGCGCGGTGATGCTGCTGCCGCAGGATCGCTGCACGGATCAGCGGGTGCGCAATGACGACCCGGATGGTCTCTACGTCAGCAAGTTAAGCTGGATCCCGCCACTACTGGCTGTCTGCTCGCTGGGGTTCACATTTGCTTTCTGGGAAGACGCGACAGGCGCTTTTCCGGCGATCATCAACATTTTCTTTTTGTCGTACATCGTCCGCAATACACTGGAACACCGTCTGGACGGGGAAAACTTCTGGATCTACCGCGCCGCGGCTGTTTACAGTATCGCCCTGGTGAACAACTGGATGATGATCCTGCTGCTGCCTTTCTGGATCGGTTCGCTGATTTGGATCAACGGCACGAATCTGCTCAAATACTCCACACTGATCATCCGCTCTTTCCTCTGTTTTCTGCCGGGACTGCTGTTCTTCCTTTATACGCCGATCATTGAATATATCGAAGGCCGTTCCGATCTGGACTTTTTCAATCTGCTGAAGATGAGCCTGAGCCAGCATGCCAGCGGAGTCACATCCATCCCGCCGTATATTCTCTTTATTTTCAGCACATTTTCCATCATACCGCTGATCCTGCTCAGTATTAAATGGGATCAAAGCCGCAGCAGCGGAGGCAATGCCGGCATCAATACGTCCATGACGCGCATCAGTGTGCGCTTGATGAACTTGTTCTTCTTTGTTTACGCGGGAGCGGTCGCATTCGATCTGCCGGTCTGCCCCAGCCACCTGACTCCCGGTTTCGAGGGACTGGAGTTCCACTACATCGCGGCACTGGTGCTGGGTTTTGCCAGCGGTTATCTGCTGATCGTTTTCCATGAACCGATCACTGAACGCCGCCAGAAGCGCTTCAAAGTCTCCGGTATGATGAATCTGTTTCGTCCGGTGATCTTTGCTTTCACCCTGATATGCGGCATAGGAATGATGGGCGGTCTGATTTATAAGAATTATCCGCAGATCCAGGCCAATAACGGCGACACCCTGTACGATCTGGGCTGCAATCTGCTGGACGATATCCAGAAGATCGACAAGGACAAGCCGGTCACCCTGTTTAGTGATGATCCCACCTGCATCTACCTGGTGCGCGCCACCATGGCTCGCAAGGGTGTACAGGATCCTTATATCTTTGTAGATACCCGGTTCCTTTCCTATCCCTGGTATCACCGGCGCATGGCCAAGTTCTATCCGGAACGCTGGAAGAATTATTTTGCCGAGGCAACGGAGATCGGTTATCTGGACAATTCCAATGTCAGTCAATGGCTGATGCAGTACACCAAACAGGAGCATACCTATTATCTGCACCCCAGTTTCGGTTATTTCTTTGAAGCCTGCAAACCGACCTTATCCGGTCTGCTCACCAAGCTGACCCCTTATCAGGACGATGATGTCAGTCTGTGGGTCTTTACCCCGGAGGAGAAAGAAGCCGCTCTGAGCTACTGGAAGGCGAAACAGGCTGTTCTGGACAAGATCCCGCGGCTGCCGGAAGAAAAGCTGAAGCACGGCAATATCGCGTTCACTGCGGCTTTCTATTCCCGCATCCTGAACAATTACGCCGTGGAGCTGGCCAAGGCAAATGACCGTTCTAATGCCATTGCATTCTGCGAGACGGCTCTCTCCCTCTATCCGAGGAACCTGGCCGCTTACGCGAACAAGCATTATTATCAGACGGGAGTCACCACTTTCATCAGTGATGATGAGGTCCACCGCTCCGAGGAGCTGTTCAACAGTTATAATTCCTCCTGGGAAAATGTCTTCCGCATCTGCGGCAAGATAGATCTGCCCGGTCCGCTTTATGAGAAGTCGGATATGCCCAGTCCTCTTTTCGCAATGGGAACGCTGTTCTCCCAGAACCACCAATGGCGTCAGGCCTATCAGTGTTTCCTGCGAGTCCAGCAGTATGATCCCAACCAGATCCAGAACATGACGGCTCTGGCTTATGTGGACTCCATGATCGGCGAAAATGAACGGGCGCTCAATCTCATCCGCCAGGTGAAAGCCTACTGGAAACAAAGCGGCAAGAGCAGTTCCGACATCGTTACTCTCGATACCCAGGAAGCCGCCTGTCTGCTTTCCATCGGCAAAAAGGAAGAAGCTCTGCTCCTGCTGAACGAGGCACGCAAAAACAATCCGCAGGATCCCCGCATCCTCAATATGCTCTCCAGAGCTTACATCGAGAATGAGAATTTTGAAGAAGCACTGAACCTGGTCGATCGCATCCTGACTTCCTCTCCCGATAATTTTGACAACCTTTACAGAAAATCGGTCTGTCTCCTGGGATTGGACCGAGCGGCCGAAGCCCTGCCCATTCTGGACAATCTGCTCCGCAAGAATCCGCTGAACGGCAGCATCATCTCCCTGCGCATCACCGCGCTGCTGAAGCTAAAACGCTTTGACGAAGCACGCGCTGTTTATGAAGGGATGCTCAAAGAAGATAAAGATGATGTCTCTGCTATGATCGGTCTGGGCAAGGTCGCTGAAGAAGCCGGCGATCCCGATGAAGCCCTGAAGCAGTACACCCGCGCGCTGAACAATGAATACATCCTGCCGGTGCAGATCGGCTGGATCGTGGATTCCATGCTCGCGATGAACAAGACGGATGAAGCACGTCAGGTTTATGAAAAACTGCTTCAGGAAAACAAAGACGACGTTTCCGCCATGATCGGCATGGGCAAGGTCGCCGAAAAAGCCGGCGACAATGATGGTGCTGTCAAATGGTACACCGATGCTCTGAATCACAAAGATGTCCTGCCGTCTCACAAGACCTGGCTGGAAGAACGGATCCAACTGATCAAAGACGGTAAAACCGATCAGCCCGCGTCCTAAAACCTCATCGTCATCCCGAACATTTTCGATGCAGGTCGAACATGTTATTACACGCCTGATCATAGGCGGAGCCCAGGAAAACACGCTTTCCACCGTGATGGGACTGCGCACCATTCCCGGTGTGCAGGTCAAACTGATCTCCGGCCCCACTTCCGGCCCGGAAGGAACGCTGGAACCGGCGGCGCGTTCTGTGGAAGGACTCTTCGAGCTTGAACCCGATCTGGTCCGTCCAGTCTCTCCCCTGCATGATCTGAAGGCTCTGATCTCGCTCACACGCCGTTTCAAGACGACACAGCCCCAGATCGTACACACCCACAGCGGCAAAGCCGGGATCATTGGACGTCTGGCGGCAGCGCTGGCTTACGTTCCCTGCATCATCCACGGGATCCATGGCCCTTCCTTTGGCAGTTTTCAGGGAGCCTTTCCCAACTTCATTTACCGAAACGCGGAACGTCTGGCCGGACGGTTCACCCGTCATTTCATCGTAGTGGCCAATGCCATGCGGGATCAATATCTGGAAGCCGGCATCGGCCGCCCTGAACAATACACCCGCGTTTTTTCCGGCTTCAACCTCGATCCCTACTTGAGCGCGCGCAATGACCTGAAACTCCGCGAACACTATGGCATCCGCCCCGATGATATCGTCATCGGTAAGATCGCGAGACTTTTCTTTCTGAAAGGGCATGACGAACTCTTTGCGGTCGCGCCCCGTATCATTCAGGCTGAGCCGCGAGTCAAATTCCTGCTGATCGGCGACGGCATCCTGCGCCCGAAATTTGAGGAACAACTGGAAGCGCTCCACATCCGCGACCACTTCATCTTCACGGGACTGGTCCCACCCTCGCAGATCCCCAAACTGACCGGGATCATGAACCTGCTCGTCCACCTTTCCTTCCGCGAAGGTCTGCCCAGAGCGCTACCCCAGGCACTGGCCGCTGGCAAACCGGTTGTCGCCTTCGACTGCGATGGTGCCCGCGAAGTCTGCATCAATGACCAAACCGGATTCCTCGTCCCCATGCGTGACCGGGAAAAACTGACCCAGGCGCTCATCACCCTTGTCCGCGATCCCGATCTGCGGAAACAACTGGGCACGCAGGGGCGCGACTATGTGACCCCACGCTTCTCTGAACAGACCATGGTCCAGCAGACCTACGAACTCTATCAAAAACTGCTCGCCTGAGAAGTTCCCCCTTTATCCCTGTCGGTTAAACTGCTACACTCTGCACGGCTATGAAGTCACTGACCGAATATATTGTCATTGAGTGTCCCAATAAAAAAGGATTCATCAATCTTACCCGCGAAGTGGAAAAATGTGTACGCAAAAGCGGCATCCAGGAAGGTCTCTGCCTGGTCAACGCCATGCACATCACCGCCTCCGTTTTCATCAACGACGCCGAAAGCGGACTGCTCCACGACTTTGGAGTCTGGCTGGAAAACCTGGCTCCGTTCAACCCATCTCCGGAACACTACCACCACAACCGCACCGGTGAGGACAATGCCGATGCCCACCTCAAACGCCAGGTCATGGGACGCGAAGTCGTCGTTGCCATCACAAAAGGCGAACTGGACTTCGGTCCCTGGGAACAAATCTACTACGGTGAATTCGACGGAATGCGCAGAAAACGCGTCCTCGTCAAAATCATCGGAGAATGATTCCAGAATCGCCATTAAAATGAAATCAAAAGAAAATCTCTAGTAATTGAATAACTATGAAAAATACAAACAGAGTATTGATAACATTTACTTATCTTGCAGCAATACTATCCCTATCCGGGTGTAGTAGAAG
>JAEEGG010010230.1_pt1 | contig 20775 bp, 19 predicted proteins | sample 9134161 | NCBI WGS metagenome assembly JAEEGG01 (sample SAMN16246543, study PRJNA631951) | gut metagenome | biome: gut microbiome; feature: rumen; material: CR-attached | host: Bos | place: Iran: Karaj | collected 2018-10 | reverse complement strand
CACAAGGTGGAGGGTTATCAGAACGCCGAGTGGATACTGATGGATTACTTCGACGTGGTGGTGCATATCTTCCAGAAAGACAAGCGTGCGTTCTACCGCCTTGACGAGCTGTGGAGCGACGGCGAGGAAGTGAAGGTTCGAGGGTAAAGTTTACGGTTTAGTTTTTCTTGGGGAGTTAAAGAAGTTAAAGAAGTCATCGTTCGCTCCGCTCACTAGAAGTTAAAGACAAATGTACTGCTTAGGGTAATGGTTAAAGTTTAAAGTTTACGGTTTAAAGTTTACAGTTTACAGTTTTGTGAAATACTATGGCACAGAATAATCAACAACAGCCGCAGCGGCCAAACAACAACCGAGGCAACCGCCCGAAGAAGGGCCGCGTGCTGTATATCGTCTATGGCGTCATCATGCTGGCGCTGGTGTGGTCGCTTTTCGGCGGCAGCGGCAACTCGTCGTCGAAGCGTGAGATTTCGTGGGACCGTCTGGAGCCCATTCTGGAGAAAGAACAGTATGAGAGCATCACCGTCATCAACGAAGAGGTGGCGCAGATACGTATCAAGCCTGATGTGGCCAGACGCGACACCATTACTTTCGGTGACATCATCACAAAGAATATCACCGGTTCGAACGGTCCGCTGGGCTACTACGTATACAGCATAGGCAACCTGGACCACTTCGACCGCGAGCTCTCCATTGTCGAGGAGCGTACGGGCAAGCATATCAGCTACAAGATTGAGAAACGCAGCAATGCATGGCGCGAACTGCTGGTGTGGTTCGGTCCGCTGCTGATGTTGCTCTTCTTCTTCTGGATGATGAGTGCCATCGGCCGTAGGCAGATGGGTGGCGACGGCAGCGGCGGCGGCATGGGTATCTTCGGTATCGGCCGCAGCAATGCCAAGCAGTATGACGCCACCAAGCAGAACAATGTCAGCTTCAAAGATGTGGCGGGCTTGGCCGGCGCCAAGGAGGAGGTGATGGAAGTCGTCGACTTCCTTAAGAATCCCAAGCATTATACCGAGTTGGGCGGCAAGATACCCAAGGGTGTGCTGCTGGTGGGACCTCCGGGTACCGGTAAGACCCTCTTGGCCAAGGCTGTGGCTGGTGAGGCTGGCGTGCCTTTCTTCTCGATGAGCGGCAGTGAGTTTGTGGAGATGTTCGTCGGCGTGGGTGCCTCGCGTGTGCGCGGCCTCTTCGAGGAAGCCAAGAAGAAGGCTCCGTGCATCGTCTTCATCGACGAGATTGACGCTGTGGGTCGCGCCCGCGGCAAAGCCATCACCGGTGGCAACGACGAGCGTGAGAGCACGCTCAACCAGCTGCTTACCGAGATGGATGGTTTCTCGAGCAATACGAATATCATTGTCATGGCGGCCACCAACCGGGCCGACGTGCTCGACAAGGCGTTGCTGCGTGCTGGCCGTTTCGACCGTCAGATATATGTGGAGCTTCCCGACTTGGAGGAACGTAAGGCCATCTTCGCTGTGCATATGAAACGCCTCAAGCTGAACAAGGACAAGGGCAGCGAGGGGTATGTGGACCGTTCCTTCCTGGCCAAGCAGACGCCCGGCTTCAGCGGAGCCGACATAGCCAACGTGTGTAACGAGGCAGCCCTCTGTGCCGCCCGCAAGAATAAGAAACAGATAGACAAGCAGGATTTCCTGGATGCCGTCGACCGTATCGTCGGAGGTCTGGAGAAGCGCAGTAAAGTGCTTACCGACCAGGAGAAGCACACCATCGCCTACCATGAGAGCGGCCATGCCTCGGTGAGCTGGCTGCTGCGCTGGGCCAACCCGCTGGTGAAGGTGACCATCGTGCCGCGCGGCAAAGCCCTCGGCGCCGCCTGGTACCTGCCGGAGGAGCGCCAGATTACCACCTACGAGCAGATGTTCGACGAGATGACCTCGCTGATGGCGGGCCGTGCGTCGGAGGAGATTGTCTATGGAAAGATAAGTACCGGCGCGTTGAACGATATAGAGCGAGCCACCAAGATGGCGCAGGCGCTGGTGACCTATTACGGCATGAGTCCCGAAGTGGGCAACATCAGTTTCTACGACTCGACGGGCCAGAGCGAGTATTCGTTCGCCAAGCCCTTCAGCGAGAAGACCGCCGAGACCATCGACCGCGAGGTGAAACGCATGGTGGAGGAGGCCTACAGCAAGGCCAAGGAATTGCTGCTCAGCCATCGTGCACAGCTCGACGAGCTGGCTGCACAGCTGTATGACAAGGAGGTGCTCTTCCGTGAAGATTTGGAGCGCATCTACGGTCCGCGGCCTTGGGAGAACCCGACCGATGTGACGGATGCTGCCGACGAGAGCGACTCCGCAGAGCAGTCGGATGACAATGCCACTAACCAAGACTTTGAAGAGGTATGAAGAACTTTTGGGTACGTAGTGTAAGCGCTGTGGTCTATGTGGTCCTTTTCTTGGGCTGCATCTACAGTGGCGCGTTGCTGAAAAACCAGCTTGCGGGAGGCCTTATCTTCACCGCTTTCCTGCTGTTTGTGTCCTGTGGCTGTGCATTTGAGTTTTTCCGCATCGTGGGGAAACAGGGCGCCACGCCCTGCCGTCCGCTGGGTTACTTCCTGACGGCGGCTGCCTTGCTGATGGTGGCTCTGGTGCCGGTGATTGACGCCCGTCATGGATTCGCCCTCACCTGGTTGGTGTACACCATCTTCCCGATGCTCTTCGCCGTGGTGGCTGTCGTCCAGCTGTGGTATCACAGCGAGCAGCCTTTCCGTGATGCCGCCTATACTATGGTGCCCATGCTCTATGCCGCTATCCCGCTGGGATTGATGCCATGGTTGCATGTCAACTACAATGTGCTGGTGATGGTGCTCATCATGGTGTGGATGAACGACAACGGAGCCTATATGGGTGGTTCGCTCTATGGTAAGCACAAGATGTGGGCGCGCCATTCGCCGGGAAAGACATGGGAAGGCACCATCACCGGTGTGGTGATTACCTTGCTGGTGGCGGTCTTTGTAGGACCGCTGTTCAATGCAGGTATCGCATGGTACCATTGGCTGGCGCTGGGTTTGATCTGCAGCGTCATCGACACCCTCGGCGACTTGGTGGAGAGCATGCTCAAGCGCTCGGTCGGCATGAAAGACAGCGGAAGCATCATGCCCGGTCACGGCGGCTTCCTCGACCGTTTCGACAGCCTCCTCATCGCCACGCCGTGCGTCTATGTCTATCTGACCTTCTTTGTGCAACTATGACCTTTGCCGACCAGATACTCTACGAAGACAACCACCTGTTGGCCGTCAACAAGTTGCCGGGGCAGATAACCCAAGGCGACAAGACTGGCGACCCGTGTCTGTCCGACCTGGCCAAAGCCTTCATCAAGGAGCGCGACCATAAGCCCGGACAGGTGTACTGCGGTGTCATCCACCGGCTGGACCGTCCTGTCAGCGGCGTGGTGCTGCTGGCCAAGACCAGCAAGGCGCTGAGCCGCATGGTGGAGAAGGTGCGTACGCGAGAGTTTGAGAAGCACTATTGGGCGGTGGTCAAGAACGCTCCGCCCCAGCAGGCCGGCATATTGGAGAACTGGCTTGTGAAGAATGAGGAACGCAACAAAAGCTATGTCTTCGGTGCCGCACGCCCCAACGCCAAGTTGGCACGGCTGGAATACAGGGAGATTGCTGTCAGTGCCGGCGGCTACCATCTGTTGGATATCAACCTGCACACGGGCCGTCACCACCAGATACGCTGTCAGCTGGCCAATATCGGATGTCCTATCAAGGGCGACCTGAAGTACGGCGCCGAGCGCAGCAATCCTGACGGCAGCATATCGTTGCATGCCTACAGCGTCTCATTCGAGCATCCCGTGACGCACGAGCACATCACTGTCACGGCCCCCAATAACGAAATAAGTAAAATGTTCAATATATGAAAAAGACAATCACTGCCCTTTCCGCGTTGATGCTGCTGTCCGTTTCCGCGATGGCACAGCGTGTGATGATAGATAACTTTGACGAGCTCAAAGTGCATTATGAGACGCCGTCAGTTGCCATCAGCGAAGGAGAATATCACCTTCTTTCGGCCGAAGACTATGTCGCCGCCGGCGAGGTGGGAGCCCCGATGCTCCTGGTGAACAACAACCTGCTGACCGTTCCTTTCTGCGACGGCTTTTCTGTTGAAGTGACCAACGCTGTCTACGACACCTTGGCGCTTCCGGTTGGCCGAGTGATGCCGCTGCAGCCTTCGCGCAGCAAGAGCGACACCACCGCCCCCCGTCTCTGGCTCGACGAGTCCGTCTATGCCACCGACGCCTTCTTTGCGCGCCCGCTGGCTACGGTCACGCCCATCGGCATCGCCCGCGACCGTCGTTATGCCGTCCTCTCCTGGTCGCCTGTCAGTATCAATCCTGTCAGTCGTCATATGGTCGTCTGCCGCAGAGCCGACGTCACCGTGCGTTACCTTGGAAGCGACGCCGGTGCCACCCTCAAACACTTCGACCGCTACTACACGCCGGCTTTTACAGCTGCTCCGACGCTCAACAGCCTTGTCAGCCCGAAGGCTGTCCGCACCACGGCCCCCATCCGCATGGTCATCATGGCTCCGCAGCGCTTTCAGTGTGCAGCCCTCGATGAGTTTGCCGACTGGAAGCGCCAGCAGGGCATGATGGTAGATCTCATCTACATGGCCAATAACACCGTTGCCGATACCTACGCTGTCCGCTTGAAGCAGATGTATGACGAGGCGTCCGCCACCGCTCCGGCACCTACCTATCTCCTCCTTGTGGGCGATGTGGCCCAGTTGCCACCTTTCAATGACAACCTCTCGTCCGCAGCAGTCGCTGCCCTTCAGAACTATGCCGACCTCGACCCGAATCACGTCACCGACCTCTACTTCGCCACCTGGACTTCCGGTGACCGGCTGCCCGACTGCTACCAGGGCCGCTTCTCTGTCACCGACACCAGCACCCTGCGCAACGTCATCGACAAGACGCTCTTCTACGAGCGTTACCAGTTTGCCGACGACAGCTACCTTGGACGCGCCGCCCTCATCGCGGGATATGACAACGGCTATGGCAGCGACTACTACGACAATGCTTGGCGCTGTGCCGACCCCACCATGGACTATATTGCCTATTACTATGTCAATGCTGCCAACGGCTACAACACGGTCTATTATTATAAGAACGACCCCAACACGGCCCCCGAGGGAGTCACCGTCACTGGCAGCAGCCTCGAGTCCTCGACATCATCCGCACTCCGCTCCCGCTACAACAGCGGTGTGGGTCTGGCCAACTACAGCGCCCACGGCGACTGGAACTGCTGGTACCGTCCCAACTTCACCGTCAGCCATGTCAATCAGATGGGGAACAGCGGGAAACCTTCCTTTATGATTGGCAACTGCTGTCTGAGCAACAAGTTTGACGAGGGAACCTGCCTCGGCGAGGCGTTGCTCCGCAAGGGTAACCGTGCCGGCGCCATCGGCTATATCGGCGCCACCAACTCGACATTCTGGAGCGAGGACTTCTACTGGAGTGTCGGCGTGCGCAGCAATATCACGCATGCCATGTCGCCCAACTACGACGCCACCCGCAAAGGTATGTACGACCGCTTGTTCCATACTCATGGCGAGGCAGTCGCTGACCGTGTGGCCACTGCCGGCCAGATGCTGATGGCAGGCAACATGTCGGTGAATCGTGCCGCAGGGAGCTCCTGGTCCAACGCCATGGCAGAATACTACTGGGAAATCTACGAACTTATGGGTGACCCGAGCCTCATGCTCTGGATGGGGACGGCACAGGAACTCACCACCTCGGCGGTCTTGCAACATGGCGTGATGACCGTCACGGCCGTGCCTAACGCCTATGTCGCCTTGGTGCATGGTGATAACCATGAGCTGGTTGCCGCTTCCTTCGCCGACGACATGGGTGTGGCTCAGCTTGCCGTCCTGGATCCCCACCTTGACAGCACCTACACCCTCAGCGTTACCGCACAGGGCTACAAGCCCTATCTGCAAGCATGTACTAGCGGCAATGTGGCCATCAGCGAGGTCGCTGCATCCAACATCGTTGTCAGTCCCAACCCCGCCAGCAACGCCACCTCGGTCAGTGCTTCCGGGTTGCGTTGTGTTGCCCTGATCAATGTGATGGGTCAGACGCTGCAGACCGTTGCCGCACAAGGCGACCGCTGCACCGTCAGCCTTGACGCCATCCCCGCCGGTCTCTACCTGCTCCGCATCGAAGCGGCCTCCGGCACCACGGTGCGCAAACTTGTTGTTAATTAATAATTAATAATTAAAAATTAGGGCTGGCGCATCACAGATGTGCCAGCCCTATTCCTTATTTCTTTATTCTTAATTCTAAATTTTTAATTTTTAACTCCTAACTAATACCCCAGAATCTTCAGCATCGACTTGTAGCTCTGCTCCTTGGCGAAGAGTTTGGTGGTGTATTCGCCGTTCTCGTCCTTGTCGATGATGACATGCTTCGGTGCGGGGATGAGGCAGTGCTGAATGCCGCCGTAGCCGCCGATGCTCTCCTGGTAGGCACCTGTGTGGAAGAATCCGATGTAGAGCGGTTCGTCCTGCTGCAACTTCGGCAGGAAGATGGCGTTGGCATGGGAGTCGGCGTTGTAGTAGTCCTCTGAGTCGCAGGTCAGACCGCCTAGGAACACGCGTTGGTATTCGCAGTCCCAATGGTTGATGGGCAGCATGATGAAACGCTGGTTGATGCCCCAGGTGTCGGGCAGTGTGGTGATGAAGCTCGAGTCGATCATATACCACAGCTCACGGTCGTTCTGCTGTTTCTGGTCCAGGATGCTGTACAAGGTGGCGCCGCTCTCGCCCACGGTGAAGCTTCCGAACTCGGTGTATATGTCCGGTTCCTCGACGCCGCGCTGGGTGCAGATGTTCTTGATTTGCGCCAGTATCTCCTCGGCCATGTACTCGTAGTCGTAGTTCGAGGCCAGGCTCACCTTCGACGGGAAACCGCCACCGATATTCAACGAGTCCAGTTCCGGGCACACCCGCTTGAGGTCGCAGTACACGTTGACGCACTTGGCCAATTCGTTCCAATAGTAGGCCGTGTCGCGGATGCCTGTGTTGATGAAGAAGTGCAGCATCTTGAAACGGAACTTCGTGTTGGGCTTGATTACCTTCTGGTAGAACGATACGATGTCGTGGTAGCGGATGCCCAGACGCGACGTGTAGAAGTCGAACTTGGGCTCCTCTTCGGCGGCGATGCGGATGCCAAGCTGCATCTTCTGGTTGCCGTCTGGCAATGCCGCATTCAGTACGTCGAATTCATTCTTGTTGTCCAGGATGGGGATTACATTGTGGAATCCGTCGTTGAAGATGTCTACGATATTCTCTATATATTGCTCCTTTTTGAAGCCGTTGCATACGATGGTTTTGTCTTTCCCGATGAGTCCTTGTGCATGCAGCTCTTGTATGAGGTTGATGTCGAAAGCCGACGAAGTCTCGAGGTTGATATCGTTCTTCAGCGCCTCTTCCAGCACGAATGAGAAGTGGTTGCTCTTGGTGCAGTAGCAATAGTTGTATGTGCCGCGGTAGTCGGTTTTGGCGATGGCCACGTTGAACAGACGCTTGGCACGCTGAATCTGGGAGCTTATCTTAGGAAGATAGGTAATCTTCAGCGGTGTGCCATACTGTTTGATGATTTCCATCAACGGTATGTCATGAAAGTACAACTCGCCCTCCTCGGTGCGGAATTCGTCCTGCGGGAAGTCGAAAGTCTGGTCAATCAGGTCGTAATATTTGTTTTTCATTGCAACTAAATTGTTTAATTTACAAATATTTTGCCAATCCGGCTTACTTGGATTGCAACTGCAAATATACAACTAATTTGATTACATTTGAAAAAAATCTAATAATTCTTCCGTTTGACCTTCCGTCATTCGGCTTTTGAAACTGCGTTTTGGGAGGGCCGTTTTATGTCTGTGCCAGGACTTTGTATTAGGATTTGTAAGGGAATGAGCTGTTGTTGAATGAGATACGGTGGGTGATATGTGGGAGGGCAGGCGTTTTAGTAAAAAAGTTGCTGCTGTTTGGAGAAAAATACGTATCTTTGTATTCTCCATCATTGGTGGTGGAAATAGTATAAAGTGTTTAAATACAACAGATATGGCATTGAAGAGAGTAATGGTGCTGACGGGTGGCGGCGATTGTCCGGGGCTGAATGCGGTGATTCGCGGCATCGTCAAGCGTGCTTCGCAGACGACAGACTGGGAGGTTATCGGCTGTGTAGAATCGTTCAACGGTGTGCTGCGTGAGCCCACCGAGATTGTGGAGCTCACCGAGAAGACGGTAGATGGGCTTCAGATACAAGGCGGTACCATATTGGGTACCACCAACAAGGGCGGCCCCTTTGCCTGGCCGGTGAAGCAGGCCGATGGCTCGTGGACCACAGTGGACCGTTCGGATGAGATGCTGCGCAAGTTGCAGTATATGGGTGTCGACGCCGTCATCAATATCGGCGGCGACGGCAGCCAGCGCATCTCGCTAGGCCTCGCCAAGAAGGGCCTCAATATTGTCGGGGTGCCCAAGACCATTGACAACGACTTGTCGATGACCGACTATACCTTCGGTTTCCAGACAGCCGTGCAGATCTGCACCGACGCCATCGACAAGCTTGTTACTACTGCGGCTTCGCACAATCGAGTGTTCATCCTTGAGGTGATGGGACGTGACGCTGGCTGGATTGCCCTTCACAGTGCTATTGCCGGCGGCGCCGACGTTTGCCTTATTCCCGAGATTCCGTACGACATACAAAAAGTCAAGGCCAAGATTGAGCAGCGCTACAACAAGCGTCACGGATACTGCATCATTGTGGTGGCTGAAGGGGCGATGCCGAAGGGTGGCAGCGTGACTGGTACTGAGACGGGTGAAGTGGGCTACCAGCATGTGAAGTTAGGCGGTGTGGGTGAACAGTTGGCGGCCGATCTGAAGGCGGCGGGAGTGGAACATGACATCCGCTACACCATCCTCGGTCACCTGCAGCGCGGCGGTACGCCGATTGCGTTCGACCGTGTGCTGGCCACAGAATTCGGCGTACGTGCCATGGAGTTTGTCATGGAGGGTCGCTTTGGCCAGATGGTGGCCTACCACCATCCCGATATCGTCGGAGTGAGCCTTGAGGAGGCTGTCCGAGAGCAGAACTTGGTAGCCCCCGATAGCCGCTTGGTGCATACCGCCAAAGGTGTTGGTATCGAGTTTGGTGACTAAGCAAGTAGGATATATGGAGATTAGACCTTATTGCCACGAGGTGAAATACTACGAGTGCGACCGTATGGGCATCACGCACCATTCAAACTACATCCGCTTCATGGAGGAGGCGCGTGTCGACTGGATGGACCAGCTGGGCTTCGGCTTCGACCGCATGGAGGCCGAGGGCGTGGTGTCGCCCGTGGTGGCAGTGGAATGTCGCTACAAGCACCCGTCCACCTTCAAGGATGTCATTGAGGTGACCGTCACGGTTGCCGAGACCACGCCGCTCAAGATAGTGTTTTCCTACAACATGACGGTGAATGGTCGTCAGGTGTGTGCCGCCACCAGTACGCACTGTTTCCTCGAAAACGGACGCCCAGTCTCGCTAGAGCACCGCTTCCCAGAACTCTACGCCAAGGTGATGGCCCTTTGAGTCCAATACGCACTGCATAATTCCCGTTGTGTACCCTGGCAGTGCACAACGGGATTTTTCGTTTTTTTAACTTTTTCCTTTCACCGTTTCTTATTTTTGTGTATCTTTGCAGATGCATGTGTTGGATAATATACCACGCAAGTGGTGTATTGTCAATGTGTTGTAATAGATAGAATATATATAAAACTATAATAATGGAATCCAAACGCATAAAATCAGCCCTCGTGTCGGTCTTCTATAAGGACGGCCTGGAGGACATCGTTCGTGCGCTTGACGCGCAGGGCGTCACCATCTACAGCACCGGTGGCACCCAGAAGTTTATCGAAGAACTCGGCATTAAACCTGTGGCGGTGGAGAGTCTCACAGGGTATCCCTCCATCCTTGGAGGTCGTGTGAAGACGCTGCACCCCAAGGTGTTCGGTGGCATTTTGGCCCGCCGCGACAACGATGGAGACAACCAGCAGTTGGCGCAGTACGAGATACCGGAGATCGACCTTGTTATCGTCGACCTCTATCCTTTTGAGCAGACCGTTGCCAGCGGAGCTCCGGAGCAGGACATTATCGAGAAGATAGACATCGGCGGTATCAGCCTTATCCGTGGCGCCGCCAAGAACTACAACGATGTGGTCATTGTGCCTGCCGTGGACTACTATAAGGGATTCCTGCAGATATACCAGCAGCAGAACGGTTGCACCACGCTTGAGCAGCGCCGCCGGTTCGCCGGCTACGCCTTCAAGGTGAGCAGCCACTACGATACTGCTATCTTCAACCATTTCAACGGAACCTACACGCTGCGCTATGGCGAGAACCCCCACCAGAAAGGCGTCTTCTACGGCGACTTGGAGGGATGCTTCGACAAACTCAACGGTAAGGAGATAAGCTATAACAACCTGGGCGACATCGACGCCGCCTGTGCTTTGATTGATGACTTCGCAGGTCAGACTGCCTTCGCCATCCTGAAGCACAACAACGCTTGCGGCATGGCTGTGCGTCCCACGTTGCTTGAGGCTTGGAAGGATGCTTTGGCAGGTGATCCTGTCAGCGCCTTCGGAGGCGTGCTTATCACCAACCAGAAGGTGACCAAAGAGGTGGCCGACGAGATGCACAAGATATTCTTCGAGGTATGCATCGCTCCCGACTACGACGCCGATGCCCTTGAGGTGCTTCGTGGTAAGAAGAACCGCATCATCCTGCGCCGCAAGGCTTTCAAGATGGCCGACCCGATGATGCGCACTGTGCTCAACGGCGTGTTGGTGCAGGACCGCGACACTGTGGTGCCCACTGCAGAGGAGATGATGAAGAGTGTCACCTCGACACCCATCAGTGCCGCACAGGCCGAGGACTTGGCTTTTGCTACCATCCTTGTCAAACATACCAAGAGCAACGCCATCGTGCTGGCCAAAGGCAAGCAACTCTATGCCAGTGGTACGGGCCAGACCAGCCGTGTGGATGCACTACGTCAGGCTATCGCCAAAGCCAAGAGTTTCGGCTTTGACCTGAACGGCGCTGTCATGGCCAGCGACGCCTTTTTCCCCTTCCCTGATTGTGTCGAGATTGCCCATGAGGCCGGCATCACCGCCGTGGCCCATCCGGGAGGCTCGATTCACGACCAGGACAGCATTGACTACTGCGAGAAAAACAAGATGGGCATGGCCATCACCGGTAAACGTCATTTTAAACATTAATGAATAATGTATAACGGAGGGTGCGCCCGATCCGTTCTGCATTCTACACTTTACATTTGAAAGAATATGGGACTCTTATCATTCTTCAACCGCGAGGTGGCAATGGACCTCGGCACCGCCAATTCCATTGTCATATATAACGACCAGGTCGTCATCGACGAACCATCCATTGTGGCTTACGACCGCAACAACAATAAGATTATCGCCGTCGGCAAGAAAGCCCAGCTGATGGACGGCAAGACCGACCGCAACGTGGAGACCATCCGTCCGTTGCGTGGCGGTGTCATTGCCGACTTCGAGATGGCGCAGCATCTCATACGCGAGCTCATCGGCATGACAAGCGTCAACCGCTCGTTCCTGCCGCCGTCGCTCCGCATGGTCATCTGTATTCCCAGCGGTATCACCAATGTCGAGGAGCGTGCCGTGCGTGAGAGCGCTGAGCAAGCTGGTGCCAAGGAGATACGCATGATTCACGAACCTATGGCCGCCGCCATCGGTATCGGTATCGATGTGCTGCAGCCTGAGGGTCACATGGTGGTCGACATCGGAGGTGGCACGGCTGAGATTGCCGTCATCTCGTTGGGTGGCATTGTCTGCAACAACTCCATCCGCATCGCGGGCGACGTGTTCAACGACAATGTGGTTGACTATATGAAGCGTCAGCACAACATGATTATCGGTGTGCGCACCGCCGAGCAGGTGAAGATTCATGTGGGCGCTGCGGTGAGTGAGTTGGCTGACCCGCCCGAGGACTACCGCACCACGGGACGTGACCTGCTGACCGGATTGCCCAAGGAGATCAGCGTCAACTACAAGGAGATTGCCCACGCTCTCGACAAGAGTATCGCCAGCATCGAGCAGGCTATCCTCGACACCCTGGCCGCCACGCCGCCCGAGCTGGCCGCCGATATCTACAAGACCGGCATTTATCTGGCCGGTGGCGGCGCTTTGCTGCGCGGACTGGACCAGCGTGTGAGCAGCAAGACTAAGTTGCAGGTGCACATCGCTGACGACCCGCTGCGAGCGGTGGCTCGCGGTACAGGCATTGCCTTGAAGAACTTCAACAAGTTCTCCTTCTTAATCCGCTAGTTTCAATATCATATACTTAACAGTTCATCAGGGGCTCTTTACGAAGGTGTAAAGAACCCCTGATGAGTTGCTGTTAAGTTAGAGCGGTATGGGCTCAGTCGTCGTAGCGGACGAAAGCGCCTTCGCTGTCGAATAATAATTCGATGGCGCTGTTGAGTTCCACCTCGTAGCCGTTGCGTTCCTTGCCAATCTGCACCACGTACTGGTTGGTGTGGTGGGTGGCAACATAGGTGTTGATGGCGTCAGGGATAATGGCTGAGGGCACGCCGTCGGTATCGCGGTCCTCCACTTCTTTCCAGTCACCGTTCTTTTTGAAGTCGATGTTGGCTCCATCGGTGAACCTCACCTCATACTCGCTCTTGGCTACCTCTTTGTCGTAATAGACGATGGCTACCTGTTTGTCAGCGAAGTGGGTCTGCACGAAAGTCTGCGCTGTCTGGGGCAGCTCGCTGAACTCGATGACTTTCTTTTCGTCCTTGTGGCAGGCTGCCATGCATATGGCGGCAAACATGGCCACTGTCAGAATGATGTTCTTTTTCATTTTGTGGTGTTGTTTAATGGTGTATGATTATGTTTCCGTAAGTCGACGATGGCTTCGTTGTCGAGACTGACTATTGTCACTGTGGAGGTACTCGACGGCAGTATGACTGCGGTGATATCCATGCCCCCCGGTGGATAGCCAGTCAGCGTGCTCCAAATGGACTGAGTCTTGCCGCCCGTTACCCTCAGCAATCCCTCACTCATCAGTTTCATGGCAAAGAATAATACAGCCAGTGAGCTGATGGGGATTTTAATAATCGCTAGAGTGTCAGTGGATTCCATTTTGTAGTCTGCTCATTGGATTTCGACTGCAAAGATACAGACAAATTGTTACAAAACGGTTACGAAAATGTTAAGTTTTGGTTACGTTTTTGTTACGTGATTGTTACAAGAACGCCGTCAGTAGGCTGTGGCGATGGTTTGTAGAATGCGCGTCAGTAGGTCGCCGGCCTCGCGGCTGCTACAGTCGTACCCGTTGCTGACGATGGCAAAGGCGAGCCGGTCGCTGCCCGTGGTGATGTATCCGGCATAGGACTTCACTCCCTCCATGGTGCCTGTCTTGACGTGCATGATGACGCCGTCGGGGAGCGTGGGCAGCAGGTGCCGTGCTGTGCCGCTCTCGCCGGCCCTAGGCAGTGTGGACAGGAAATTGTCGAAGAACGATTCGTGGCTGACAGCGACCAGATAACGGCAGAGGAAGTCGGTGCTGACACGGTTCAGGCGCGAGAGTCCGCTGCCGTCGGCGATGTGCACACCCTCGCAGGCGAGTCCAAGGCCAGTGAGGTAGGTCGTCACGGTTTTGGCACCATTTTCAAAGGTACCGCGCCCGTATCCTTTATAGCCGAGATATTTGAAGATGCTCTCCGCGTAGATGTTGTTGGAGGTGTGGTTGGTGTACTGCGCGATGGTGCCATAGGGGGTGCTAAGGTAGTCCATGACGGCCCGGAGGCTGTCGGGCATGGCTTTTGCCTCACGGGCACCAAGGCTGACGCTGATGCCGCGGGTGCGGAGGTAGGAGGCGAAAAGGTCGGCGCAGGTGCGGGCCGGATCGGGGAGGGCGGCACGCACGCTGAAGTCTTTGCGTCCCAGCGGCACAGTGCCGGTATAGCGTCGCTCCTTGCTGTAGGGGGCGCCATAGACGATGACGTTGTCGCCCGAACCGGCGGCGCCAGTGGTTACAGTGCAGGTCTCCAGCAGGTCGAGGCTCTTGGGGGTGGTGCGCGCCACTGTTGCAGCATCGCCTAACTGGGCGCCGGGGTTGAAGTGGACAAAGTACATGTTCTCGTGGAAGTTGAGTCCACTGACGCCGGCACCGTAGTAGTTGCCTACGTCGCCCCACTGCCAGCTGTCGTGCAACCGTTGGTTGTCGAAAATGGAGGTGTTGTAGAACACGCCGCCGTCGATGCGGCGTACGCCACGCTTGCGCAGGGCTGTCGTCCATTGGGCAAAGAGGGTGTCGAAGGTGGTCTGGCGATAGCGATAGGATCCCAGCAGCGGGTCTCCGCCACCGGTGATATATAGGTTGCCGTGTAGCACCCCGTCGCGGTCCAACTCGCCGCGCATAGTGAGACGTGTGGTGAAGCGGAAGTCGTTCCCCAGCAGGGCGAATCCCGTGGCGGTGGTGAAGAGTTTTTCGACCGAGGCAGGTGTCACCGACCGCTGGTCTTCGTAGCCGTAGATTTTCTTGCCTGTACTGGTGCTGTAGATGCTTACGCTAAGTGTGGCGTGCTCCATGCCTGCTGCCTGTGCCACCTGATGCACGGTGAGGTCAACCTTCGCCGAGGGTTGCGCCTGGAGAGAGTTGAAGATGGAAAGTTGAAAGTTTAAAATGGAGAGGATGAGGAGTGAAAGGATGTGAAAGGGAGTGAAAGGGAGTGAGAAGGACGATTGTTTCATGGTGGCGGCGTAATTCTTAATTCTGAATTCTTAATTCTTCATTTATCTGTTCTATCTGGTCGAGCAGGGTGTCGCGACCGTAGCCTGTGAGCGACGAGGTGAGCATCATCGGCGGCAGTTCCTCCCACAGCTTGCCCAATTCCTGTTTCATCAGTTTTACGTTCCCCATCACTTCACGCTGTTTCTCCTTGTCGGTCTTGGTGTATACGATGGTGAGAGGTACACCGTTTTCTCCGAGGAAATTGATGAATTCCAGGTCGATGCGCTGCGGTGGAATACGGCTATCGATGAGGACGAAGGTGTTGGTCAGTGCCTCGCGGTGCAGGAAGTATTCGCGAATCATCTGGCTAAAGCCTTCGCGGGCACTTTTTGAGGTGCGGGCATAGCCGTAGCCCGGCAGGTCGACCAGATACCACTCGTTATTGATGAGGAAATGATTTATGAGCTGTGTCTTTCCCGGCCGGCCGCTGGTTTTGGCCAGTCCTTTGACGCCGGTAAGCATGTTGATGAGTGACGACTTGCCGACGTTGCTGCGTCCGATAAAGGCGTATTCCGGACGGCCGTCCTGCGGACACTTGCGCCAGTTGGGGCTGCTGATGGCAAATTCAGCTCGTTTAATTGTCATGGCTGTCGGTGTTGGGTTTGTGGCGCCCTTTTCTGATATTCTTTATCTCCGACTTCAGTTCGCGGGCCTTCTCGCGCAGGGCCTCACGCTGCTGCTGCAGGTACTTCAGCTCGCTGAGTTCGCGCAGTTGCTGGTCTTCTTCTTCGGTCGACTTGCGCCACCATGGGAGACGCCGCATGTTGACACGGAAAAGGCGTTTGCGGTCGAGCTTGAGGTTTTTCTCCGAATAGCTGTCTATGTGGCGAATACGCTTATCTGCATTGATATCTTTGAGAGTGATGAGAATTCCGATGCCGTTGGTTCCCGGCAGGCCGTGGTCGGGGCAGGTGCCGAAATAGCGCATGGTGCTGCTGAGGTTCATGTAGGCATTCACCAGCGGTGGTACCGTGCATCCGCGAGCACGCACGGCGTGCAACAATATCTGGTAGTCTTCCTTATAGTTGCGTCCGTTGAAGAGTTTGACAAGACTGTTGTAGTCCATCTCAATCTTCGTGGGGTGGTAGGGCCACATCAACCCGTCAGGGTCGGGGAAGTATTTCTGGTAGAAGTACAGCATCAGGTCGCGTGCCTCGCTGTCCATGGAGTCGTAGATGGTTATCTTGCCAAGGAAATAGCGTGTCTCAGGAATCTCGAGTACCAAGGCTCCTATACCGTCCCACAGGTTGTCGAGCGAGTAGAGCCCTTTATGCACATCGGTCGAGGGCTGGTAGGCGGGTTGTACGAAAGCGCGTCCCAATTCGACGGTATAGGGCAGATAGTTCTCGAGGAACTCCTGACTGAACTGGTAGTGTTCAGCCGTAGGTGTTGCTATGGATCCGTCGGGACGTTGCAGCATGGTGCTGCCATGGGCGAAACGATAGCCACCCATTATCTCCTCGTTCTCGGAATCCCATACGAAAAGTTGCTTGCAGCAGTAAGGGTCAGGAAGGGTGTCGTATTCGTCGATATCCACTTCCTTGCCTGTGCCACCACCGTCGGTGGCAAAACTCAGTTCGCGCAGACGTCCTATCTCACGCATGATGTTGGGGGAGAGGTGGGCGGTGGTGATATATATTTCTTTCTTGCCTCGGTTGGTCTTACGGAGAAAATGTTTCTGCTTCAGCTCTTTCTTGATGAGTTCCCGGTCTACGGGAGGGGCTATGTAACTCAGGTCTGTCATGCTATAAAGTTTGCTTCAGGATTGTCTTTCAGTGTGTATACGTGTTCCTTCACTCGCTGGGCCCACTCAGCGGGCGTGTGGCGGTGGTCGAAGGTCTGCCACGGGATGGGCTGTCCAAAGGTGATGTTGAACGTCTTCCCGCGCTGGGCGTACATCTCGGCGGGCAGCAGGGCCATCTCAAAGTTGAACTTGATGCCTAGCCACTTGCGCAGGTTTGCCAGGCGGTAGAAGCGCATGCGGTTACGTGCGTCGGTGTAGACGGGCACCACGTCGCGCTGGTAGCGGACGGCCTTCTTGATGAATGTGGCCTTCCATTCCAAGTCCTTGACTTCGTGTTTGCTTCTTTGCCCCGGGACGCGTTGCAGGCGTGAGCAGATGCCTGCTGGGAAATAGAGCAGTGTGTTGTCGCCGGCAAAAGCCTCCTCAAGGCTGGCCAACGCCTTAGACTTGTTCACCTTGTCGATAGGGTAGAATAACTCCTTCAAACCGGGTAGGTAGAGCAGGAAGTCATTGACTGGGAAGCGGATATCTTTCCGTACACGCCCCACGGCACCCATCAGTGCCAATCCGTCGGGTCCGCCCAGCGGGTGGTTGCCCACCACCATCGGGTGCCCGTCGGTGGGGATATGCTCCAGACCGATGCATTGCACCTTCACGTTCAGGTCCTGTGGCTCGTTGCCCTCCATGAACTTGTTCACAAAGTCCAAACCGAAATATTCGCGGTTGTAGTATATGCCGCGGTTGATGTCGGGGACGTGCAGCAGGTGTTCTGCCCATTTCACCAGCCAACGGGGAGCCTTGACCTTTTTCTCGGCCAATATCTTTCCCAGGTCAATGAATTTCTCGCTGATAGCTTCGCTTCTCGGGTCCATGTTTTAATTGTTTTATTTGTCCATCGTGGGCTGATGCCCATGGCTGGTATCTGTCGTCCTCGATGGGGACTTATAGTGCTATTCCTCAGGGGCGAACATCGGGTCCCAGGCGGGGAGCATGATGGGGTCTTGCTTCATGAGGGAGAGAATGTTGGCGGGGATGTATTTCTCTTCCAACACGACGCGGAACATGTACTCGTTGAACCAGTCGTTGGTCATGATGAGGTTGCCCTGCCAGCCGTAGTTGGGGCCCCAGCTGTTCTCCACCATCCACTTCACGGGCTTTCCGTCCTTGTCGAGGTCGACGGCGCAGAGGGTCATGGCGTGGCTCGAGCCGCTGGCGAAGGTGGCCACGCGCTGCTTCTTATCCATGCCGAAGGTGGTGCCCATCAACGACTCGTAGTCGTAGTTGTTCATGTCCATCAAGCCGTTGTCGCGGTTGAGGAATTTTCCGACATCGCAGCTGAAGTACATCATGGTGCTGTCCTTGATGGAGGCGATGCACATGGGGGCGATGTCCTCCATCGGGAGGTTGAGGTAGCGCCAGTTCTGGCCGTCGTAGACGTGGCGGTCGTACTGTATCTCATATACCTTGTAATACTCGCGCGTGGGGTCGTTCATCACCATGTAGTACTTCGAGAAGTCGGTCTTGGCGAATTTCTCGTAGAACTCCTTGGGGGTGTAAATGGCGGTCTCCACGATTTCGCCTTTGGCGTCTTTCTGCTGCCAGGTGAACTGTGCGGGGGGCTCGCCCATGGTGAGGGCCAGCATGCGGTAGATGGTGCCGAGCATCTCGGTCTTCTTGGCCTGCAGCTTCTGCGGGGTCATGCCTTTCTGGGCTGCCATATCGCGGAGGGCGAGGCCATCTTCGCGGAGTTTGAGGGCGATGAGGTTGCTGATGCTGGAAGTGTTGTTGGTGTTGTAGGTCTCGGGCATCACGTCGGCAGGCACGAGGCCGTACTTGTCGATGAGGTTGGCTACGCCGGTGAACTGGCCGCCGTCGCCGATGGGGTTCTTGAAGAGCCATTCCACTTCTTGGTCGTTCATGGGCTTACGATAGGTGTCGATCATGGCCTGCAGGAAGAGGTTGCTCTTCTCCAACTGGTCGTAGAAGAAGAGGTAGGCCTGCGAGAACTGGAAGTTGTCGGGCAGGTTATGCTTACGGATGGCTTGGTTGCGGAGCACGTTCATGCCGGTGAACATCCAGCAGCGGCCGCTCGACTTCTGGTCGGTGACGGCCTTGCTGACGACACGGTTCGAGAAGTGTGAATCGAACTTGGTGGCGTTCTCGTAGTTCATGGCCAGCTTGTTGGGGGCGTTGTTGACCATGATGTTGCGCAGGGCCTTGTCGGAGGCGTTGCCGCCGAAGCCTTTCTTCATCTGCTGCATCATCTCGGTGGTGATGCCACCGTTGTACTCAGGCTCTGCCTGTTTCTTCTTCTGAGCCATGGCGCCGCCCGAAACGAGCACGGCGGCGAGGGCTAATGCTAAATATTTCTTTGCCATATCTATATTGTTTTTGCTTTTTCCGCGGTGCAAAGATACAAATATTTTCTGATATGTTGGGAAAAAGTAGTAATTTTGCAGCCGTAATCAAATTTGGTAATGTTTATGAAATCCATGAAATTCCTTACCTACGCCTTCGTTTCGGCGTTACTTCTCTGTGCCTGCGGCAAGTCAGACCCCGAGCCGCAGCCGGCGGACACTTTCCCCGAGGCTCCGCTGGACAATATCTACCAGTTCAAGGTGCTTGACGGTCAGGGTGACAGCGTGTCGCTCTCAATCTACGAAGGCCAGGTGCTGCTGGTGGTCAACACCGCCACGCAGTGCGGCTACACTCCGCAGTATACCGACCTGGAGCGCATCTATGAAACCTACCGCGACCAGGGATTCACTGTTCTCGACTTCCCCTGCAACCAGTTCGGCGGACAGGCTCCGGGCTCCTACGAGCAGATCCACGATTTCTGCACGGGTACCTATAACATCACGTTCCCTCAATTTGCCAAGATAGACGTCAACGGGGCCAACGCCTCGCCCCTCTATGTGTGGTTGAAGGAGAAGAAGCCTGGCAACATTCAGTGGAACTTCACCAAGTTCCTCATCGACCGCCAAGGCAATGTGGTGCGCCGCTTCGAACCCAACGCCAATATGACCGTTATGGAGAACGCCATCCAAGCACAACTTTAAAACAGATACATCAATGAAACACATCAAGTTTATGGCGCTCGCCGCCGCCCTGCTGCTTTTCGGCGCCTGCAAGCAGAAAACGGAAGTTCCGGCCGAGCCAGTGAACACCGACAACATCTATCAGTTCAGCGTCCTTGATGGCGTGGACAACACCGTCAACCTCGCCAACTTCGAAGGGAAGGTGCTGTTGGTGGTCAACACTGCTACGCAATGCGGTTTCACACCGCAGTACACCGAGCTGCAGACCCTCTACGACCGCTACCATACACTAGGGTTCGAGGTGCTTGACTTCCCCTGCAACCAGTTTGGCGAGCAAGCCCCCGGTTCCTACGACGACATTCATGCCTTCTGCACCGGCACCTACAACATCACTTTCCCGCAGATGGCCAAGCTCGACGTTAACGGCGACAGCGCCGCTGCCCTTTTCGTATGGCTCAAGTCGAAGGCTTCCTTCGGTGGCTTCGACACCACCGACCGTATCGGTGCTTACCTTGACCGGATGTTCCGTGCACAGGACAGTCTCTATGACCAGAGTGCTGACATCAAATGGAATTTCACCAAGTTCCTCATCGACCGCAAAGGGAACGTGGTGCGTCGATTCGAACCCACCGCCAAGACGGCCGAGATTGAGGCAGCCGTGAGGGAGTTGCTCTAAGAAACTGAAAATAGAAAACCCCGTCCGATTGGGCGGGGTTTCTAGATCTAAAAATCTAAAACAAATTACCTTTTTCTCTGTAATGCTTAATGATTACTATTTAATGTTTAATGATTATGCTGCGTCAGCCTCTATAACCTTTAACCATTAACCTTTAACCATTATTCGGCCTTCTTGGCGTACTTTTTGTACTTGTTCATGAACTTGTCGACGCGACCAGCGGTGTCAACGAGTTTCAGCTTGCCGGTGAAGAAGGGGTGCGAAGTGTTCGAGATTTCGAGCTTCACGACGGGATACTCCTTGCCATCGGTATAGGTGACGGTCTCTTTGGTGTTGGCACAGCTCTTGGTGAGGATCATGTTGTCGTTCGACATGTCTTTGAACACCACGAGGCGGTAGTTTTCGGGATGAATTCCTTTTTTCATTTCTTTACTTTTTGCCGTCTGACCCGTTGATTGTCA
>JAEEGG010010229.1_pt1 | contig 20776 bp, 19 predicted proteins | sample 9134161 | NCBI WGS metagenome assembly JAEEGG01 (sample SAMN16246543, study PRJNA631951) | gut metagenome | biome: gut microbiome; feature: rumen; material: CR-attached | host: Bos | place: Iran: Karaj | collected 2018-10 | reverse complement strand
AGGCCTTCCATATCGTCGGGTGCATGAAGATGGCCGAGTCGATACCCACGATGTTCTCGTGCAGCATCGTCATCGCCTTCCACCAGTACTGCTTGATATTATTCTTCAACTCCACGCCGTTCTGACCATAGTCATACACAGCGCCCAAACCGTCGTAAATCTCACTTGAAGGGAACACGAATCCATACTCCTTACAGTGGCTCACGATTTTCTTAAATACATCTTCTTGTGCCATAATCTTTATATACCTTATTTATTTTTGGCTGCAAAGGTAGTGAAAATATGTCGAAACACCAAACCAAATAACAATTAACAATTGACATTTAACATTTTATCCCACGTCCGCCCAGCCCGGACGGTGAGTCCGCCCAGGGAGGACTAGGTGTCCGGGCTGGGCGGACTCATCGTCCAGATGGTCTGGACGATGAGCAAACAGGGAGGAAAGTCTCGGATTAGGCCGTTATCCATCCGCCTCGTAATAGGCCAAAGCCGTAGATAAAACGCCGAATCCTCGCTATTGGCGAGGATTCTTGGTAGGGACACCCGGGCTCGAACCGGGGACCTCTGCAATGTGACTGCAGCGCTCTAAACCAACTGGGCTATGCCCCTAACTTTCGTTTGCGGGTGCAAAGGTACGAAGTTTTTTTGAAACCACCAAAGATTTTTGCAAAAAAATAATCCCCACCGTGATTGGCAGGGATTATCTAGTAGGGGAATTATCCTTTATTAGTTGAACAGATAACGGATGGTGAACATGATGCGATAGGTGGAAGCCGTCGTCTCGTAGTTCTGAGAAGTAGAGAGGTGGCGGGCACCGTTCACGAGGTTATACTGATACTGATTGGTCTTTGCATCGTAGCTGAGCAGGTTATTACCCGTGATCTGCTTATAGAGCCCCCAATCCTTGCAGAAGAAGTTCAGCAGGTTCTCGATGTCGAGGCCGAGCTGCAGGGTGTGCTTGGTCTTGCCAGCCTTGAAGCTCATGTCGCGCAGATAACGGAAGTCGAGCTGATGGTGCCAAGGCATCTTGGCGCCGCCACGCTCAGCGTACTGACCGGTGCGATTCTTCAGGTAGTCATCCTGCTGGATGAAGGCCCAGAAGTCGTCGCGCTGCATGTCGGCAGTATAGGTCTCGCCATTGACCTTACCCTCCTTGAACTCCCAGCCGTTCAGTTCCTGACGGGAAGCAGGCACATAGATCAGGTTGCCTGGAGCCGACGGGTCGCTGTTGATGTTGCTGGCGAAGATGTAAGAGTAGCGGCTGTAGGAATAGGTTCCGAGGTAGCCGTACTGATAAGCATCCCAGAGAAGGCTGAAGGTAGAAGAAGAGTTGGCCGACTCCTTCAACTTGTAGCTGGCCGACACGAGCAGACGGTTGGGAGCCACATAGGTAGCATAACCCGTCTCGTTGTCGTTGACGGCGTGGATGGAGTTACGGTAGTTGTTATATGCCGATGACACCTGGTCGCCGATACCCTCGCTATAGCTCTTGGCCGAGGAGAGGGTGTAGCTGGCACTCAGATCAAGACCGAAGTCGAAGTTCTTGTGCAGCTGGAAGCTCAGAGACATGTAGTGAGCCTTGCTTCCGGCGTTCTCGAGCAGGTAAGCGCTCTGCTTCTGATAGGTAGACATCTTATGACGGATGTCGCCGTGACCGAGGTCGACGGTGGAAGTGCCGTCCCAGTAGACATTGGCGTTAGACACCACGACGGGGTTCAGGTCCCAGTTGTAGATACCCTCAAGGGTGAAGTCGATGTCGTAAGGCAGCTTGGCGTCGAATGCCAGCGAAGCCTTCCAGGTCTTCGGCATGCGCAGGTCTTCACTCAGGATAGTGGGGCTGCTGGGGATAGAGGTAGCGCTGGTGGCACCAATCTGCTTCAGCATATCCTCCTGACTCATCGTGAACGAAGGCAGCTTGTCGCCCTTCGACTGCACAGCCCAATAAGAGGTCTGACCCATACCAGAGTTACCGACGGCAGAGACAAGCCATACGAACGGCATACGGCCTACGAAGAGACCCGTACCTCCACGGAGGATGTACTTACGTGTGCCATTGATGTCCCAGTTGAAACCGATACGCGGTGAGAAACTGACGCTGGCACTAGGCACATTGTCCGTACGGAAGTGACGGCCTCCGAAGTCGAGGTCGTAATAGCCCTGATTGAAATTGTTCTCCAGGGTTGGGTATGAAGGCAATTCCAGACGGGCGCCGACAGACATACGGAAGCGCTCGCTCAGACTCATGTTGTCCTGAATGTAGAGTGACCACTGGTTGGTGCTCATCTCAGAAGTGAACATCGAGTGGGCATCGTTGTTGCCGTAGGTCATACCGAAGGTGCGGGGACCACGTCCGAAGACGGCAGCCCAGTTACCGGCAGCGACCTCCTCTGGAGTAGCCTCGAAGGTGTAGTAACCAGCAGCAGCCTGGGCATAACCGTTGGCTGCGAAGTTGTGCTCGAACTGAACACCAGCGAAGAGGTTGTGCTTACCGAAGGTGGCGTTCACCTCATCGGTAATGACGGTGGTCTTCGTCTGGGCCAGGTTGCCATAGGTGAAGATATCACCAGTCAGTGCCCAGCTGGGATAGTGATCCTGACCGTCGTTCATCACAATCTCCACCACAGGAGCAGCGTCGTTATACTCAGTAGAACGGGGCTGGTCCTGGAAAGAATAGGTACCACGGAGAGTGTTATTGAACTTACCGAACTTAGAGTTCAACTCGGCTGCGAATGAAGTGAACTTATATTCAGCATAGTAACGGCTGGAGAGAGAACTCATGCCGTAGTTGCTGTTGCTTCCGTAATCGTTCTGGCTACCGCCATAGATATCGGTAGACCTGTTGGAAGGAACAGAACGCGAAGCCGAGGCAGAGCTGGAGCTCTTACGCTTAGAATTCGTGAAGCGGATATTGAACTTGTGGTTCTCATTGATGTTCCAGTCCACACGGGCAAGGATGCGGTAGGCTGGCGTACTCACATTGTAACCCTGCCAGGGACCTGTGGTCAGACCATAGGTATTCTGCAGGTATGAAGACAGACTCTCGAGTTCGCTCAGCTGCGGACGACGGCTCGTATTCGAATATTTCGAACTGCCATCACCGGCACGGGCCACAGGACCTGCAATCACATTGTCCTCGTATTCGCCGTTTACGAAGAAGAACAGTTTATCCTTAATGATCGGGCCTCCGAAGGTGGCACCATAGGTATTGGTATGACCGTCGTCGACACTGAACACGGTGTTGCCCACACGGTTACCCTTCAGCGAGGTGCTGGTGAGATAGGTATAGGCACTGCCCTTAAACTCGTTGGTACCGCTCTTCGTCACAGCATTGACGCCACCACCAGTGAAGCCGCTCTGACGAACGTCATACGGCGTGATGGAGATGGTCATCTGATCCAGAGCGTCGAGTGAGATAGGCGTGCCGCCACCAGGCAGCGGGCTGGAACCCAGACCGAAGGCATTGTTGAAAGCAGCACCATCAACGGTGACGCTTGACTGGCGGTAGTTACCACCACCGATAGCCATGCCGCTGGCAGAGCTACTCTGCGGGGTCATCTTCATGATGTCGGTCATCGAACGGCCAATCGTAGGCACGGCAGCCATCTGGGCACCATTCAAGTTTGTCACAGCACCAGAACGGTCGGAGCGCATCGTGTTACGAGCAGCAGCAACGATCTCCACCTCCTGTAACATCTCACTGCCCTCTGAGAGGGTCACGTCGATAACAGTGTTCTGACCGAGGGCCAATTGGATCTCAGTGAATTTCTTCGTCTGATAACCAATGTAAGAAACCTCGACTTCGTAAGGGCCACCACTACGCATACCTGTGATGGTGTAGCGTCCATTCACGTTGGTAACAGCGCGATAAATCGCTCCTGAAGGAACGTGCTTCGCAGTGATTGTGGCGCCGATAACCTCCTCGTTATTGGCGGTCACAATACCATTGATACCAGAAGTCGTCACCTGTGCTACGGCTGATAACGAAAGCGTCAGCAATGTAACAACCAGCAAAAACAATCTTTTCTGCATAAATTTGGTAAAGTTATTAATTAATTAATATGTCGTAAAAACGACTGATTTCCAATTTTCGCTGCAAAGTTAGGAAAAAGATTCGATATAAAGATATAAATGGAGAACTTTTTTTAATAAAAATGAACAAATATTGCGATTTGTTATCTTAGGACAATTCCCGTGAGGATTCGTCCGGACGATGTACCTAACTTTCTGGCAGAGAAGAAATCGTCGGTATGGTCATAGGTACAGATGTCTGTCAGACGGATATTTGCCGAGGGGATGCCAGTGGATTCGAGTTGCAGCCGACAGCAATTGGGCAGGTCGATGTGCCACTTATCCATCCGCTCTGCTATGGCATCCATAGGGTATCCCGCTGCGGCGAAGGGCTCATAGACATCGTCGCCCACCTCGAAGTTCTTTCGTGAGATGCCGGGACCAATGACGGCCAGCAGGCTCTCGGGCCGGGAGTGATAGGCCATCGTCATCGCCGCCACCGTTGCATAGGCGATATTTGCCACCGTACCGCGCCAGCCGCTGTGCACCACGCCGGCGGCATGATACTCAGGGTCATATATAATAATAGGTATACAGTCGGCCGTGGAAACGCCAATGCAGACACCCGGCACGTTGGTGATCAGGGCATCAATGCCTTCAAGGGCGGTGCGGCGGATGTCGTCGTTTAAGAGGAAGAAGGTCTTGCTGATCTGCGTGACGCCCGTGCCGTGCACCTGATGGGGCATGATGAGACGGTCTGTCTTGATGTGGAGCAGCTTGCAGAGTTCCTTTCGGTTCTGGGCGATGTGCTCCGGGTCGTCGCCACAATAGGCGTTGACATTGAACGAGGCGTAGTTGCCCTCACTCACCCCGCCGTGGCGCGTGCTGCTGAAGGCCGTCACACGGGGAGATATATCATAATACTGGAGTTGGGGCTCAGGATTCTTCATCTTCCTCATATTCGAAATCTTCGAGGTCTTCGATCTCGTCTTCGTCGATGTATTCGATGTCCTCGTCCTCACCCTCGTCGGCCAATTCCTCGGCAAAGCGGCTCATGTCCTTATCACGATGAACAAGCGTGTCCTCGGCGGTCACGGCAGCGAGTTTGTTACTCTCAGCATTGAGTTCCCGCCAGAGCACATCCTTCAGTTCTTCCAGACCATAGCCAGTAACGGCGGAAATAAAGACAATGGGCGTGTAACAGAGGGACGGTTCTTTTGTGACACCGCCAGCGATGTCACAAAAGAACCGTCCCTCTGTTACACCAAGCTGCTCCTTGAGCATCTCGATGAGCTCGTCGTCGAGGAGGTCGCACTTGGTCACGGCCAGCACACGATGCTTGTCGAGCATCTCTGGATTGAACTGTTTCAGTTCGTTGAGTAGGATCTCGTACTCGCGTTTGATGTCATCGGTATCTCCCGGCACCATGAACAACAGCAACGAGTTGCGCTCAATATGACGGAGGAACCGCAGTCCGAGACCCTTGCCCTCCGAGGCACCCTCGATGATGCCCGGAATATCGGCCATCACAAACGATTTGTTATCGCGATAGCCTACGATGCCGAGGGAAGGCTCCATCGTGGTGAAAGGATAGTTAGCAATCTTCGGACGGGCATTGGAGAGTGACGACACCAACGTGGACTTGCCGGCATTGGGGAATCCCACAAGACCCACATCGGCCAAGAGCTTCAGTTCGAGGATGATGGTCATCTCCTGCATGGGCTCTCCGGGCTGCGCATAACGGGGCGCCTGGTTCGTGGCGCTGCGGAACTGGAAGTTGCCCAATCCGCCACGGCCACCCTTCAGGAGCAGCACCTCCTGCCCGTCGTAGGTGACATCGCAGACATACTTGCCGGTCTCGGCATTGTAGACCACGGTGCCGCAGGGCACGTCGATATACACATCCTTGCCGTCGGTGCCGTGACACTTGTCCTTGCCGCCGTTGCCGCCGTGCTCGGCAAAGATATGACGCTCGTACTTCAGGTGCAGCAGCGTCCAGTAGTTATGGTTGCCGCGCAGATAGATGCTGCCTCCCTTTCCGCCGTCGCCACCGTCGGGCCCGCCGTTGGGATTGTACTTCACATGCTTGAGGTGCATCGAACCCCTGCCGCCCTTGCCAGACCGGCACAGGATCTTCACGTAGTCTACAAAATTACTCTCCATTATATATTGTCAATAACGGCGCAGATATCGGCAAAGATGCGGTCCAGCTCGCCGAGACCGTTGATGTGATAATGAACGCCCTCCTTGCCATACCACTCGATGAGGGGCTGGGTCTGGGAGTGATACACCACAAGGCGCTTCTTAATGGTCTCCTCGTTGTCGTCGGCACGGCCGCTCTGCTGGCCGCGGAGGATGAGGCGCTTCATCAGCTCGTCCTCGGGCACGTCGAGTTCAATCATCGCAGCCACCTTGTCACCACGCTCGTCGAGCATCTTCTTCAAAGCCTCTGCCTGCGGGATGGTACGGGGGAAGCCGTCGAAGATCACGCCCTTATGCTCACGGCCAAAAGAGTCATAAACTGAGGCAAGGATACTCACCATCAGGTCGTCGGGGATCAGCTGTCCCTGGTCGATGTAGCTTTTGGCGGTCTTGCCGAGTTCCGTACCGTTTTTGATTTCTGCCCGAAGCACATCGCCCGTGGAGATATGGTTCAGACCGTACTTCTCAATCATCTTGTCGCTCTGTGTGCCCTTGCCTGAGCCTGGTGCACCGAAAATCACAATATTCTTCACCATTTTATTTACGATTAAAAATTAATAATATACGATTTATTACTCAACGATGGTGTAGACGTCTTTCAGTTCACGTCCCAGCCCGTCGTAGTCGAGACCATAGCCCACGATGAAGTCATCAGGAATACTGAATGCCACATAATCCAGATTCAGGTCCTCCTTCAGCTTCTCCGGCTTGAAGAACAGCGTACAGATACGAACTGATTCTGGATTCCTCGTTCCTAAAGACTCTATCATCTGCTTCATTGTCTGACCACTCTCCACGATATCCTCCACAATCACCACGGTGCGTCCGGACAGGTTCTCATTGATACCCAGCACCTCCCGCACCTTACCCGTAGATGTCGTTCCCTGGTAGGATGCCAGTTTGACGAAAGATATCTCACAGGGGACGGTCATCTCCCTCATCAGGTCGGCGGCGAAGATGAACGATCCGTTAAGCACGCCCAAAAAGATCGGATTCTTACCCTCCAGATCCTTACTCATCTGCTCTGCCAACGCCTTCACACGTTGTTTGATTTCCGTCTCTGGGATGGAGACACGGAAGCTTTTGTCCTTGATTTTTACTATGTCCATAGGTCGAATACGTTATTTTTGTGCAAAAGTACGTAATTTTTTTGGAATCACCAAATCTTTTTCCTACCTTTGCACCATTATGAAGATTTTTACGAGTGCCCAGATACACGAACTGGACAAATATACGATTGAAAACGAGCCCATCAAGTCTATCGATCTGATGGAGCGGGCAGCCAAGGCCATCAGCCAGGCCATCACTGAGGTGTGGGGCAGTACCACACGTGTCATCGTCTTCGCCGGCCCAGGAAACAATGGGGGCGACGCGCTCGCCGTGGCCCGGATGCTGCTGGACCGCAACTACGATGTCACGGCCTATCTGTTCAACATACAGGGGCATCTCTCCGAAGACTGTGCCGCCAATAAGAAACGGCTGCAGGATAAGAAGTCGAAAGCACTCATCGAGGTGATTCAGGAGTTCGAGCCCCCACAGCTCGAAGCCGACACCCTCGTCGTCGACGGCCTCTTCGGTTCCGGATTGAACAAACCCCTTGCAGGCGGTTTCGCATCACTGGTGAAGTATATCAATGCCTCACCATCGAAGGTCGTCAGCATCGACATCCCTTCAGGACTCATGACTGAAGACAACACCTACAATGTCCGCGCCAATATCATCCGTGCCGACATGACACTCACGCTCCAGCATCAGAAACTATCGTTCCTCTTCGCAGAGAACCAGCAGTTCATCGGACAGTTGAAAGTGCTCGACATACGGCTGAGCAAGGAGGGCACCGAGAAGATTGACGCCAACTACACGCTGCTTGAAGAGAGCGACATCCGCCAAAGGCTTCTGCCGCGCGATCCCTTCGCCCATAAAGGGAAGATGGGCAATGCCCTCATCATCGCAGGCAGCTATGGCATGGGGGGAGCGGCAGTACTCGCCACGAAAGCATGCCTGAGAATCGGAGTCGGACGCGTCACCACCCACACCCCCAAGCGTAACTACATGATCATGCAGATCAGCGTGCCTGAGGCCGTACTGCAGTTCGACCGTGAAGAGACCACCTTCTCCGAGGCAGTCGACACGGAGGACTTCACGGCTGTGGGCATCGGTCCCGGACTGGGTACTAGCGAACAGACTGCCATCGCGATCATCGCCCAGCTGCGACGCACCCAGTGTCCGTTGGTGGCCGATGCCGATGCCATCAATATCCTCGCCAACCACCGTGCATGGCTTCAACAGCTGCCCAAGGGTATCATAATGACGCCCCACCCGAAGGAGTTCGACCGTCTGGAAGGTCCCAGCAGCGACAGTTTCGAGCGTCTGATGAAGGCGCGCGACCTAGCCGAGCGCCTGCAGGCCTATATTCTGTTGAAGGGCCACCATACTTCGCTGTGCCTGCCCGACGGACATATCGTCTTCAACACCACGGGGAATGCTGGTATGGCCACCGCCGGCAGCGGCGACGTGCTTACGGGCATCATCACCGGACTACTCGCCCGTGGCTACAAACAGGAAGATGCCTGTATCGTGGGCATGTATCTGCACGGACTCTCTGGCGACATTGCGGCCAAGGAGTTAGGTCAGGAGAGCGTCATCGCCAGCGACCTGATCCAGTATCTGCCCTATGCCTTCAAACGGATCAAAGAATAATGATCATTAGTTTACAGTTTACAGATGATTACCAAGACATACAAAAGAGCACTGCTCAGTTTATCATTTTTCATTTTTCATTTATCATTTAGCGTAGCGCAAACAGTGAGCAGCGTCTATCAGCCGGGTGTAACCACGGAGGGAGCTGTCTATTTCCTGCCAAAGACGGCAGTCAGTGTCACGGTGCAGGTGGAGAAGACTGCCTACACCCCAGGCGACTTCTGCCAGTATGCCGAGCGTTACCTCCGCATCAAGGATGTCTCCCCCACCCCGTCTGTCGGTTATCGAATCATCGCCGTCCGTCAGGACGCCGTAGCCGTGCCAGACACCGCCAAGCGCTATGCCGTGAAGTTCGACGCCAAGACCTCCGCCGCCAATGTGCGTCTCTCCGATGACGGCATCCTGCTTGGTATCAATACCGAGGAAAGAGATTATACAGAAGGCAAGAACCAGCAACAGGAGTATCCTCACTCCTCACTCCCCACTCCCCACTCCTCCAAAACGAACCCCCGCCAATACATGAACGAGGAGACTCTCGCCGCAGGGAGTACTGCCAAGATGGCCGAGCTTACGGCCCAGGACATCTATGAAATCCGCGAGAGCCGTAACCTCCTTGTCCGCGGACAGGCAGACAACATGCCCAAGGACGGAGAGCAGCTGCGCCTGATGCTCAAACAGCTTGACATACAGGATCGGTCACTCACCAGTCTCTTTACCGGCACTTACGACAGAGACACCATCCAGCAGGTCTTCACCTTCGTTCCGTCACAGTTCGAAAGCCGGAAAGTGATCTTCCGCTTTTCTGAAAAACTGGGACTCGTTGACGCTGATGACCTCGCGGGCGTACCTTATTATATATATACAAAGGATCTCGAGACCGTTCCCAAGCCCGAACCCGTTGATCCCAAGAAGAAACTGAAGCAGTTTAGCGGGATCTATGTCAACATCCCCGGCCGTCTGCGTTCTACTATCAGCAACACCCAAGGTATGATTGTTACCGATGAATATCCCGCAGGACAGTTCGGGAACGTAGAACTGCTCAGTGGTGCCCTCTTCAACAAACGCTATACCACCCGTCTGCGTCTCAATCCCCTCTCAGGCGCCGTTGACCATCTGGATGCGGAAATGCCCAAATAAAAGAATCCCACCTTTACGCGAGGTGGGATTCTTTTATCCTTTATTTTGTTTCTTACAACTTATCGAACTTCTTCAACACATCCTGCAAACGGGCTACGCTGTCGGGATCCTTGTCGTTCTGGGCAATCAATTCCAGATGATGACGGATGTCAGACATCTTGTCGAAGAGCAGCAGTGCCTGCTCATAACCCTTACCGATGTTCTCAAAGTTCTTGGAGAGAGAGTTGTAGTCCTCCAACAGACGCTGAAGTTCATCAACACGCTTCTGATAGTCGTTGAGCAACTGCTGTCCTTCATCAGCTTTCTGCTTGGCGGCCTTCATCTGGAAGAAGAGAGCCACGCCAAGGCCAACCACTATAGCTATCAGAATAATTTCAAGTGCACTCATAGTCATCAACCTTTTTTCTGTTCAACCTTCATAAACTGAGTAAAGCCCGTCATGGCGAGCACCTTGTAGATTTCAGGGCTGACATTGGTCATCTTGAACTGACCGCGCAGCTGCATGACCGTACGCATGGTCTTCTGGATGATACGCAGACCAGAGCTGGCCATGTAAGTAAGATCTGTGCAGTCCATTTCCAGGTCTACGCCACCGTCCTTGAGAGCCGGCTGGATATCCTGCTCAAACTGAGTTGCATTCATCGTGTCGATACGACTACCCGTCTTGATGATGGTCTTGCCACCTTCTTTTAAAATCTGTGTCATAATCCTAATGTTTTATATTTTATGTTATAGTTTATCATTAATTTTTTTCGTCATCGTCAACAGGTTCTTCCCCTTGAAGCGCTGATAAGTCACCTCGTCCATAATATTCTTCACTAAGAAGATGCCCATGCCGCCAAGCTCACGCTCAGCAGGATTAACACTCATATCCGAGTCTTCCTTCGACGTCGGGTCGAACTCACGTCCCTGGTCACTGAGCACAAGGGTCAGTTCCTTGTCATCAGACGTGACCATCAGTTCAATCTCTCCATCAGTACCCTGGGGATAAGCATAGGAAACCACATTCACAACCAACTCCTCAATGACGAGATTCAGATCCATGGTCATCTCCATGCTCAGCCCCAATTCCTCGCTGATCTCACCAATGAATTGATTGACCTTCTCCAGTTCTGTCATCTGGTTCCTAATACGAAGTTCCTTTCTCATAAACACGCATTTGGTTAGAGTGATTAATCCGTTATTGCTGCAAAATTACGCACTTTTTTTGAATTATACAATAAAAAACAGGAAAAAAAGCAAATCCCCTTGCTTTTTTGTAAAGCAAAGGGATTTGTAACAGTTGTCTAACCTTGTATTAGCACTGAGCGAGCTTGCCGTCAGAACCGAGCACATTCACAATCTTGTGGATGTACATCTTCTTCATGTTCTCACGAGCGGGCTTCAGATACTGACGAGGATCGAAGTCTCCAGGATGCTCAGCAAGGTGCTTGCGGATTGCAGCCGTCATAGCCAGACGAGAGTCTGAGTCGATGTTGATCTTGCAGACAGCGCTCTTCGAAGCTTCACGCAGCTGCTCCTCGGGGATACCGATAGCTGCCTCGAGGTGACCACCATACTGGTTGATGGTGTTGACCTCTTCCATGGGAACTGAAGAAGAACCGTGGAGCACGATGGGGAAGCCGGGGAGCTTCTTCTCGATCTCATGCAGGATGTCGAATGCCAATGGCGGTGGAACGAGCACACCGTTCACCAGTGTGCACTGCTCAGGTGTGAACTTGTGAGCACCGTGAGAAGTACCGATAGAGATAGCCAGAGAGTCACAACCAGTGCGGGTAGAGAAGTCGATAACTTCCTCAGGCTTGGTGTAGTGAGACTCTGCAGCAGCAACCTCATCTTCAACACCGGCGAGCACGCCGAGCTCAGCCTCAACGGTTACGTCGAACTGATGAGCATAGTCAACAACCTTCTTAGCCAGAGCGATATTCTCCTCGTAAGGCAGAGAAGAACCGTCGATCATCACTGAAGAGAAACCATTGTCGATACACTCCTTACAAAGCTCGAAGCTGTCACCGTGATCGAGATGCAGCACAATCTCAGGATGCTCACAGCCGAGCTCCTTAGCATACTCCACAGCACCCTTTGCCAGGTTACGGAGAATCGTACCATTGGCATAGTTACGGGCACCCTTTGAAACCTGCATGATAACAGGCGACTTCGTCTCAACAGCAGCCATGACGATGGCCTGCATCTGCTCCATGGTGTTGAAGTTAAAAGCGGGGATAGCATAGCCACCGGCTACTGCTCTCTTGAACATCTCGCGGGTATTAACGAGACCTAAATCCTTGTAATTTACCATATTAATTATAATTTAAAAAAAATGAGTAATTATCTTAGCGACTGCAAAGATACGAAAAAAGCGTAAAAAGCAGTGCATGAAGCACCGCTTTTAACGTTTTTTACACGAGCGTATGTATATCGAAGAAGTTCTGCACGTCATCCTTGTAGTTTTCTGAGATGGGAATGTAGTTCTCTCCAAAGACAATGCGGAAACGGTCCACGAGGGGGGTCTCCGTCATGTGGACGATGTAAGAGCGATGGGTGCGCAGGAACTCCGGCCTTGGCAGATACTCCTCGAGTTTCTTCATCGACATCAGAGACATCACCTTCTCACCGTTTTTCAGATAGAAACGCACATAGTCTTTCAGGCCCTCGATAAAGAGGATGTCATCGAGATTGACACGCTGCAGCTTGTAATCGGTCTTGACGAACATGAAACGGTCGCGACGATAGGCATCCTGCCGCTGGATGATGGAGAACCACTCCAAGGCCTTATCGGTGGACTTGAGGAAGTCGTCATAGGAGACAGGCTTCAACAGATAGTCGAGAGCATTGACCTTATAGCCTTCGACGGCATACTGCGGGAAGGCGGTGGTAAAGATGATACGCGTATCCTTGGGCAGGATCTTGGCAAACTCGATGCCGCTGAGTTCGGGCATCTGGATGTCGAGGAAGAGCAACTGGACAGGGCTCTCGCGCAGGTCCTTCATAGCCAGGATGGCACTGTTGTAGGTTCCGACGAGTTGCAGATAGGGTGTCTTACGGGCATAACTCTCCAGCAGGCCTGCTGCCAGGGGCTCGTCATCGATGATGGCACATGTAATGGTCATAATTTAATTTTAATTGTTGATGAATAAACTGTTCCGTCGTCGCTGACGCCTTTCGTCCAATCATAGTGTTCGTAGTAGGCGAGATCCAGGCGTCGCTGTACCTGCTGAAGGCCAATACCATGGCCACTGCGGTCTTTCTCAGACTTCGGGAAATTAGAATTCTCGATGATGACACAAAGGGAATTACCCTTCTGCGTCATGGACATATGGATGAAGCTGGGCTCCGTAGAGCTGATGCCATGCTTGAAGGCATTCTCGACAAGTGATATGAACAGTAAAGGAGCCACCTTCGTATGGGGGTTCTCCAAATCGGTTACAAGTTTCACGTCGACCGTCTGAGGCAGGCGGATCTTCATCAGGTTGATATAGTTCTCTATGAACTTCACTTCATCGTCGAGCGACACCAGCTGTTCCTGATTGTCGTAGAGCATATGGCGCAGCATATTCGAGAGTTGCTGAATGGCACTCTGCGCCCTCGTGTGGTCGATGGCAGTCAGCGCATAGATATTGTTCAGGGTGTTGAGCAGGAAATGGGGATTGATCTGTGAGCGCAGGTTACCCAGTTCCGCAGCCACCCTTGCTGCCTCGGCATTCCTTCTGGCTTTATCGGCCCAGTACCACTGCTGTGCCAGCGATATACAGGTGGCAGCGGTAGCAAAGATACAGAAGTTGGCGATGTCACGGACGAAGGACAGGAAGTCGTCAAGGGCATCCGGCGTGCGGGATAATCTGTAAGAAGGCTGGAACAGGTCACGGGTAAAGTCCATCCAGTAGTGCAGGAAGATGGAGAAAGCCATGATCATAATGAAATTGATGATCGTGTAATAGCGATGCTTGCCTTCCACAAAGTACCTATACGTCAACCACTTGTAGTTGGCGTAGAACACCACCATCAGTAACAATGACGGCATACAGTTCATCAGATACTGGAGCATTGACATGCCCGTACCTCTCATATACTGCATGGGCGACAGGAACATGAACGTCCAGAAGACGATGTGCAGAAATATCTTCAGTCTCTTATCCAGCATATATCTCACTTTTTCACCTTTTCACTCTTTCACCTTTCACTATTCGTGTCGGATAGCTTCTATCGGATCCATATTGGCAGCTTTCTGGGCAGGGATGTAGCCGAAGAGCACACCAATAAACACACAGACGAGGAACGACACATAGATGCTCCATGCCGGCACGCTCGAGGGCATGCCAAAAGCTGAGACGCCAGCACTCGCCCCACAGCCGACAAGGACACCTATCAGTCCTCCCGTCACAGAAATGAGCACCGACTCAATAAGGAACTGTAGGGAGATAACGGGTCCTGTGGCACCTACAGCCATACGGAGACCGATCTCCTTCGTACGCTCCGTCACCGAGACGAGCATAATGTTCATGATACCGATACCAGCCACCAACAATGAGAAGGCTGCCGCCACGACGAGGATGATCGTCACGGTATCCATTGTCGACGACATCGTCTCCATCATCTCCGCCTGTGAACGGATGGTGAAGTCGTCATCGGCATCATCCTTCAGTTTGTGGTTGTCACGCAGGATCTGGGTGAGTTCCTCAATGGCGGCATCAGAGAGTTCCTCTGTTACTGCCGAACAGACGATACTGGAGAAATAAGTCTGGGCAGCGATACGCTTCATCACCGTCGTATAGGGGGCGATGATCACATTGTCCTGATCCATTCCCCAAGAGTTGTAGCCCTTCGACTTCAACACGCCCACGATACGCATGGGGATGCTCTTGAAACGGATGGTCTTGCCAATGGGATCGGCTCCTTCGCCAAAGAGGTCCTTGACGATTGTGGTTCCTACCACCACCACCTTAGAGGCCTTCCTGATGTCCTCCTCGGTAAAGCACTCACCTTCCTCTACAGGCCACTGCTTGATGTCGAGGTAGTCGATACTCTCGCCATACATCGAGGCGTTGGTATTGTTGTTGCCATAGATGGCCTGTCCGCTGGCGGTGACTTCCGGTGACACTTTCGTCACGAACTTCTTCTCACGCATGATGCGCTCATAGTCAGCCATCTTCAGCGTCTGCATGCTCGAAGGATCCTGACGTACACCACCACGCATATCGGCTCCCGGACGGATGGTCAACAGGTTCGTACCCATGGTGGAGAGTTCCTTGCGAATGCTCTCTTTCGAGCCCTGGCCGATACTCATCATAATGATGACAGCGGCCACACCGATGATGATACCAAGCATGGAGAGGAATGACCTCATCTTATTGTTGGCCACGGCCTTCAGGCTTACTTTGAATAGGTTTAATAAATTCATTAATCTCTAAATTCTAAAATCTTAATTCTCAATCATCCTGAGGGGCTGGCAACAGGGCCAGAGCCTCAGCTGCCGACTTGATATTCGTATTGATAGTATCCTCACGAATCTTTCCGTCACGCAGGTTGATATTGCGACTCGAATACTCAGCGATCTCTGGGTTGTGGGTCACAAAGATAATGGTATGGCCTTGCTTGTACAACTCCTGGAACAGCACCAGCATCTCAAACGACGTACGGGTATCGAGGTTACCTGTCGCCTCGTCGGCAAGTAGCACGGCAGGGTCGTTGACAAGGGCACGTGCGATGGCCACACGCTGCATCTGACCACCCGACATCTGGTTCGACTTGTGGTACATTCGGTCACCCAGTCCTACTGCCTGTAAAGCCTTGATGGCTCTATCGCGACGCTCTGAAGCCGACACCTCAGAGTTATACATCAGCGGCAGCTCCACATTCTCTAATGCCGTGGTCTTTGGCAACAGGTTATAGCTCTGGAACACAAAGCCGATCTTCCGGTTACGGAGACGGGCGCGCTTGGTCTTCGACATCGTCCGCACGCTGATACCATCGAGGAGATATTCTCCACTCGTGGGGGTATCGAGACAGCCGAGCTGGTTCAGAAGCGTAGACTTGCCGGAGCCCGAGGTGCCCTGGATGGTGACGAACTCGCCCTCGTAGATCTTGAACGAAACGCCACGCAGTGCCTTCACCGTTTCAGAGCCCACCTGGAAGTACCGCTTCACATTCTGCAGCTCGATGACTACTTTTCTTTCATCCATAATACTTTTTTCTACCTTCTGGGCTGGGCATTACCGCCGCCGTTGGCGTTACCGCCCTGTCCGTTGCGGTTGTTATTATTGTTTCTCGGACGTGGCATGAAGGGGTTACCTCCCTGCTGACCCATCTCAGGAGCAGCACCGCCGGAGATCTCGAAATCTGCGAGCACCTCGGTACCGGCAGCAATGCCACCGGTGATCTCGGTCATCACACCATTGCTGGTGCCCACCTCCACCTTATGAGCCGTGAAGACAGGACCTTCCTTTGTCCACAACTTATGATCACCCTCGCAGTCGCTGATGCTCTCGCCTTTCTGCAAAACGGCCTCACTGGGATGGAAGCGCAGGGCCTTGGCAGGCACAGCGAGCACATTGTCCTTCTCCATCGTGAAGATCGTGACATTGGCCGTCAGTCCGGGTTTCAGTTTCAGGTCGGCATTGGGTGCAGAGATCACCACCTCATAGGTGACGACATTGCTCTCCGTCTTGGCTTCCTGGCGCACTTGCGTCACGGTGCCGTCGAACTTATCCTCAGGGAAGGCGTCGACCGTAAAGCTCACGCGCTGGCCTTCCTTCACGCCACCGATATCAGCCTCGTCGATATCGGCAATCACACGCATATCCGTCAGGTCCTGGGCGATGACGAAGAGCTCCGGGGTGTTGAACGAGGCAGCCACCGTCTGACCCTCCTCCACACTCTTCGAGAGGATGACACCGTCGATGGGCGACGTGATCGTAGCATAGCCGAGGTTGGTCTGAGCCTTCTGCACACTCTCACGCGAGGTGTTCACCTGCTCCTTGGCCTTCAGATAAGAGAGCTGGGCACTCTCAAACTCGTCGGCACTCACGAGTCCCTTCTCATAGAGTGTCTTATACCTATTATAATTAGCCTGCTCATACGCAGCCGTACTCTGGGCACTCGACAGATTGGCCTTCGACGTATTCAGCTCGCTGATAAGGTTCGTACGGTCCAGTTCGGCAATGACCTGACCTTTCTTCACCACAGAGTTGTAGTCCACATAGAGATGGCTGACGATACCAGAGACCTGCGTACCCACCGTCACACTTGTCACAGGCTCAATCGTACCCGTGGCGGTGATGCTGGTATGGATGCTCGTACTCTCCACCTTGGCGGTCTCGAACGTTATTTTCTCTTCCTTTTTCCCGCCTCTCAGGAAGAACCATGCAATCAGGATCACGGCGATAACGCCGATGGCGATCCAACCTTTCTTTCCGATCTTTTTCATATTTTTTCCAATTTGTAGTTCAAGAATACAAGGAGTTCAAGGAGTTCAGGACGTATGTTCAGAGGGAGTCATCAGCAACAGACTATTGCCTTGAACTTCTTGAACTCCCTGAACTCCCTGTCTCCTAATTATTTAATCTCTCCTCCCTGATAGAACGCTAACATCTGCTGATTATACAGCGTCAGATACTTCGACTGCAACTGGTTCTGTTGGGCATTGAGCAGATTATCCTTGCCCGCCAACAGCTCCACAATATTCTTCAGTCCCAGACGGAACTGCTCCGACAACAGGTCATAACTCTGCTGGGCACTCTCCACACTACTCTTGGCTGCCTTGTACTTCTCCTGATTGGTCACGGCATTCAGCCAGTAGCCCTGGATGTCACTATAGAGCGTCTTCTGCTGGTCCTGCAAGTTAAGCTGTGCCTGCAACTGCTGGATCTTGGCCTTGTTGACAGCCGTCTTCGTAGACCGGCCGTCATAGATGGGCATACTGACACCCACACCGAGCTGCGTGTTCACATTACTCTTGAACTGCGAGCCCCAGCCACTGCCGCTCAGTGAGTTGGTAGAGGTGCTGACACCACCCGTCAGACTGACATTCGGCATCCACCCTGCCTTGGCAATACTCACGCTCACCTCACTGCTCTTGAGGGACAGCTGTGAGCGTTCGATTTCAGGACGGCTCAGCAAGGCCTCCTCATAGACAGCCTGTAAGGCGGGAATCTCTGCAAGGATCCTTTCCTCGCCAATCTCCGGTACTGCCACGTCAAATGCCGTCTCATCGGTAATCTCCAACAATTGCTTCAACTGTAACTTATAGTTCAGCAACTGGCTCTTGGTTTCCACGATGCCATATTCATCGTTGGCACGCTGTGCTGACAACTGCGCTAGATCCGCCTTCGACATCTTACCCACGTTCAGCATCTCCTGACCACGTTCCTCATTTTTCTTGCTGGTCTCGAGCATCTGCTCACTCACCTTCACGCTCTCGTCGAGATAGAGGATCTGGGCGAAGATCTGGGCGATGCGCTCCTGGATACTGTTCGCTGTCTCACGGGCAGAGAGATCTGCCTCCTGTTCTGCCAGACGGTCCAGTTTGACGGTATTGGTATTACGCCCACCGTTCCAGACGGTCCACTGGCCGCTCACCGAATAGGATCCGTTGTACGAGGTCTTGTCCACCTTCGCATTCACCGTACCATTAGAGACATACGCCGTACCCGTATCCTTCCAGGGCTGATATCCCAGACTCTGGTTCGTGGAGGCACTGAAGGTAGGCAGCAAGGCAGCCTTCGCACCTTTCAGGTCCTCCGTCGCACTTTCTTTCTGCAACTGCGACTTCTTCAGTGTGATGTTGTTTTCCATTGCGTAGTCGATGCAGTCCTGAAGCGTCCATTGCTTCTGAGCCGACATCTGAAGCGTTCCCAGCATTGCTACACCTATTAATAATACTTTTCTCATAAAACTACATTCTTTCAATCTATATGATTTCAAAATTCGTCGGCAAAGATACGTAGTTTATCGCAAACTTCCAAAGAAAATAGATAAGATTAACAGTTATTACAACAAAATAAGAGTCAGAGGCTGCTCCCCTGACCCTTATTTTGTTTACAAAGTCCATCTTACTCTTTCGAGTCAATGAGCTTCCAGATACCGGCAGCGCAGGCACCACCCACGAACGGGCCGATGATGAAGATCCAGAGGTTCTCCAATGCCGTACCACCTTGGAAGATGGCTGGAGCGATTGAACGGGCGGGATTCACGGAAGTGCCCGTATAACGGATACATACGAGGTGTACCAGAATCAGCGAGAGACCGATGGCCAGACCAGCGAAGTTGTTGGTAGCACCGTTGGTTTTAGAGGTAGCCCCCAGCACGACGAGCACGAACACACAGGTGAAGATGATTTCTGCCAGCAGACCGCCGAGCACACTCACATTAGCCTGCAGGTCGTTGGCACCCGTACCCTCCAGACCAGGCACATTCTGCGTCAGCACGAAGAGCAGCAGGCTGCCGATGAACGCACCGATCACCTGGAACAGGATGTACATACCACAGTCCTTGGCACTCATCCTTCCGCTCAGGAACACACCGAGGGTGATGGCTGGATTGATGTGGCAGCCGCTGATGCCGCCGATGGTGTAAGCCATAGCGACCACAGCAAGACCAAAGGCAAAAGCCGTTCCTACCACAGCGGGAATGTTGTTGATGGGATCACAACCCAGGCTCACAGCCACGCCACAGCCCATTAATACGAGCACCATCGTGCCCACCATCTCTGCTAAATACTTTTTCATACGCTTTTGTTGTTTAATGATTAATAATACGGTATTTCGGTGCAAAAGTACAAAATACCCTTGAAACCTCCAAACTTTTCGGCAAAAATGTTACATTATTTTCAAGCAAACGGCCTAACCTCGCTGTGAGATTAGGCCGCTCGTCAGATATACGGGACGCTTCTTAGATGTTCATTTTGATAATGAGATACTGACGGATACGCTTCTCGTCGCCTCCACGATAGAGCACACCCGGGAACTCTACGATAGCGGCCGTTCCCTGCTCAGACAGATGGTAGAGCAGACACACAAAGTGTCAGACACCTTGTGACAGACACCTTGACTCACAAAGTGTCAGACACCTTGTGACATTACAGCGCTGCATGATGCCGTCAAGTTTGGCAAGCTTCCGTACTATCTCAGCATCGAGGTCGAAGATGCGGCGGTCATACTGGCGAAGCTGCTGGATACGCTCAGGCGGAACGAAACTGCCGCGTACCAAGTCCTTCAGCGTACACTCCGCTATCCACTGCGCATCCTTCACGTCGCTCTTACGGCCAGGCAACTGCTTGATGAAATAGGGATTGACAAGCTTCAGACGGAAGTGAGGTTCAAGCACACGCCATATTGGAATCCAATACGTGGCTGTGCTCTCCATTGTCACCTCAGTAACTTCCCGCCGTCTCATCTCACGGCACATGTTTTTCAACTCGCATGTTAAAACTCCATAAACATTCTCAAAAATCTCGCCCGTTTCGCACAAAATACAAAGATAAACTGTATCTTTGTGCACGTCAAGGCCACATACTGCTCTCATAAGCCTAAAATTTAGAGGGTTATTAAATTCGCCTCAAATATACAAAAAAATTGTGACTTAGAGCACGGGAAAGTATAGGATTGAGCGTATGGAGGCCTTGATTTCTAACTTTTCGGGGCAATTTGTTCACATTTTTATCTCGACTGGCTTATAATCTCGAAAATTTTATCTAAATTCGCCGACTAAAACATCACTTATATGACACCTACTA